>JABAHR010004950.1_pt1 | contig 18582 bp, 9 predicted proteins | sample 7062101 | NCBI WGS metagenome assembly JABAHR01 (sample SAMN14534553, study PRJNA622989) | marine sediment metagenome | biome: marine biome [ENVO:00000428]; feature: marine pelagic biome [ENVO:01000023]; material: deep marine sediment [ENVO:00002113] | place: India: Gulf of Kutch | collected... | reverse complement strand
ATCGGAACGCGGGTCGGCGAGCCCGGCGGGAACAGCATGTCGATCACGGGACCGGCAACGTCCCGCGGCGTCCCCTCGCTCGGCGCCACGTGCATCCGAAAGCCCGGCCCCGCGTTCACCTCGCAGATCGCCCCGCCCGCTTCGCGGTAAGACACGGAGATATCGTCAGTCAGGAAATCGACGCCGCCGATGTCGAGGCCGATGGCTTTGATCGCCCGCTCGGCCATTTCCCGGTTGTCGGGATGCACGATATCGGTGACATCGAGTGCCGTGCCGCCGGTGGACAGATTTGCCGTCGAGCGCAGGTAAACTTTTTCCTCTGCAGCCGGCACGCTGTGCCGGTCGTAGCCGATCTTTGCAAGCAGGCGCTCAGCCTGGTGATCGAACTCGAGCCGGGTCAGCACTTTCTCATGGCCGACACCACGCCGCGGGTCCTCATTGACGATATCGACAAGCTGCTCGATCGTATGCACACCGTCACCAAGCACATGACCGGGTTCACGTTTGGCGGCCGCGACGAGCTGGCCGTTGATCACGAGCAGTCGATGATCGAAGCCCGTGATAAAGCTTTCGACGATAATCGTGCGGCCGTGCTCGCGAGCCTTGGTGAACGCCGTCTCGACCTCCGCCGGTGTCTTGAGATTGATCGAGACGCCACGACCGTGATTGCCGGCAAGCGGCTTGACGACGACCGGGAAGCCGATCAGCTGCGCCGCACGAGTCGCATCCTCCGCACTGCGGACGACTCGCTGCTCGGGTACCGGAAGGCCGAGATCGCGAAGTATGCCGTTCGTCTCCTGTTTGTCGCCGGCAAGCTCGACCGCGATATTGCCGGTCGCCCCGGTCGTTGTCGCCTGGATTCGCTGCTGGAAACGGCCGTGACCGAACTGCACGAGGCTATAGCGGTTGAGGCGTAGCCATGGGATGTCGCGTTCGCGAGCCGCGTTGACGAGTGACGCCGTGCTCGGCCCTAGGGCACGAGACTGCGCGTAACGGATGAAACGATCCCGCTCCGAGGCAAAGTCCCAATTGGCCGGCGGCGCGTGCTCCCCTCGGATCGCTTCGGGAAGCAGGCTCAACAGGAAACTGATCGCCAGCCGACTGGCCTCGAGACCGACCGCTTCATCGTGATACTCGAACACCATGTTGTAGACACCGGCCTGGCCCCCGAGCGAACGGGTGCGGCCAAAGGTCACGGGCGAGCCGGCGATATTCTGCAACTCTATCGCGACATGCTCGAGGATATGGCCCAGCCAGGTGCCTTTATCCTCGCGCAGACGCCGAACGAATCCTCCCGGTTCGCCATAAGAGCAGCCGTGCTCGTGCAGCCCGGGCAGCGCTTCGAGCAGCGGCTCGACAAACCCGTTGCCAAGGCGAACGCTCGGCCATTGCTCGAGTTCCCCGATATCGACGACCTGACGGATCACGCGAAAGCGCGCAAAAGCGTTCGGGCCGACATAGACGTTGGTGCTAAGAATCTTCATGTGCCTGGCCCCGTTCTACTGCGGCGATGCGTTGCGCGTCGCCACGTGGAAGCGCCCGCCCGCGATCAGGATATGGAGCTTGACGCCGATCAGGCTGACCGGCTCGCCGCGCCGCGCCCGGTCCATCGAGGAATAGGAAAGATGCGTTGGGTCGATGACCGTGATACCACCGGTTCCCACGACTTCGAAGTCGTCCTCGGGCGAAATAAAAGCCGCCGTGTCCTCATCGAGACCGATGCCGACAGCAAACGGGTTGTAGGCGAGCGCGGTCAGCAAGCGCCCGAGCCGGTCCCGCTCGCGAAAATGCTGATCGACGATGAATTTGTTGGTCAGGCCGAGCCCCGGTGCCATGGTCACCATGTCAGGCCGCGGCGTACTGCCCTCGAGCCCACCGGCGATCATGTGCTCGGGCATGAACGCTGCGCCGGCAGAGGTGCCGGCAACGTGCATACCCGAGGCATTGCGTCGACGGATCAACTGCGCTGCCGCGGTGCCACCGAGCGTCGTCGACAAGCGCAACTGGTTCCCGCCGGTCAGGAAGACGCCATCGGATTTCTCGATGTAATCGAGATAGGCGGAGTGATCGCAGTCTTCGCGCGTCTCGAAAGGCAGGACCTCGGCGTGGCGGATTCCGAGCTTGCGAAACAGCTTCTCGTAGTTGCGACCCGTGTCGGGCATCTCGGAGGCCGTCGGGATGATGCCGATCCGCGCGCTTTTGCCGCCGCAGATATCGACGAAGCGATCGAGAATCTCGGGATTGTGAAACTTCTCCTCGGCTCCGCCGATCGGAATGATGTAACCACGCCCTGCGTGCCCGGACGGTTCTGATGGACTCATGACAATAGGCCGGTCTCGATGCCGCCTTCAAAAAAAGGCGAGTATTGTACACGAGGAACTCGCTCGCACTGTATTCGCAGATGCCGCAGAATATCGGGATTATGAATATCGGATCTCCTCTCGGAAAATCGGTCGACTACCCGGACCGGTATGCGCCGGGGTGCCTTTTTGCGCTGCCCCGAAGCGAGGCGCGGGAAAAACTTGGCCTCGGCGGCGAGATCCCCTTCGCCGGTGTCGACATCTGGAATGCCTGGGAGCTGACGTGGCTCGATGCGGCGGGGAAACCAGCCGTTGCAACGGCGGAAATCCGCATTCCGGCCGATTCGCCGGCCATGATCGAGTCGAAATCACTCAAGCTCTATCTGCACTCATTCTCAATGGCCAGATTCGCCAGTGCCAGCGAGGTGGGCGCAACGATCGCGCGCGATCTCGGTGCCTGCCTCGGCGCGGCCGTCGATGTCGAACTGCGGGCGCCGCTCGCGGGTAATCGGGACAGCATCGCGCGCCTCCCCGGCATCTGCCTCGACGAAATCGACGTTGCTTGCGACGTTTTCGATGTCGACCCGGCCCAACTCGAGGCAGATGAGCGCGAATCGACACGAGAAGAACTTTACTCCCACCTGTTGCGCAGCCTTTGCCCGGTCACGAGCCAGCCCGATCTCGGCAGCGTAATGATCGCCTACGAGGGTCCTCGCATCGATCGAGCCGCCCTGCTTCGCTACATCGTCTCCTACCGGGAACATGCGGCTTTTCATGAGGCCTGCATCGAGCGCATGTTTCTCGATATCTCGCGATACTGCCGGTGCGAGCACCTGACCGTTTACGCCCGCTACCAGCGCCGTGGCGGCATCGACATCAATCCGTTCCGGTCCAATTTCCAGTCCGACCCGCCGAACGCCAGGCTCTGGCGGCAGTAGCGTGAGACGGCTGATTTCTTGCCGCAGTCTCATCTGCGCCCTCGGGCTTTCACTGCTTTTCGGCTGTGAAAGGGCCCCCCAGGCGGGCTCTGCCGAAACTGCCGGCACTTCCTCCGACGTTGCGCTTATTGCCTGCGAGGCGGCAGCGCCAGCATCGTCTTGGCATAGAGCGGACGAACAACTTCGGATCGCGAGTGAAGCCGACATCACCGCGGCGATCGAGGCCATGTCGCTCGAAGAAAAAGTCGGGCAGATGATCCAGACCGACATATCCAGGGCAAGCCCCGATGACGTCCGGCGCTATTTTCTCGGTTCGATTATCAGCACGGTGCCCGAGGGCACGCTGGGCACGAGCGAGGCCTGGCGCGAGCTTTTCGACGGCTACCAGCGCGCCGCACTCGAGACACGGGCGGGTATACCGCTGGTTTTCGGCATCGATGCGGTACACGGCCACGCCTACTTTGACGGCGATTCCGTCATCTTGCCGCACAATATCGGCCTGGGCGCGACCCGAAATCCAAAGCTTGTCAGGCGCCTGGCCCGCGTGACTGCCAGGGAGCTGGCAGCCACCGGCATTCGCTGGACGTTTGCGCCGGCAATATCGGTCGCCCGGGACATACGTTGGGGCCGGACCTACGAATCCTTCGGTGAGGACGTCGAGCTGCAGAAGCTGTTCGCAGCAGCGCTCGTGACCGGCTATCAGGGTGAGGACCTGACGGCGGACGATACCGTGGGGGCAACGGCAAAGCACTTCATCGCCGACGGTGCCACCGACGGCGGCGTGGACCGCGGCAACGCGACGATTACCGATGCCGATCTGCGCTCCATGCACCTGCCCGGCTTTCGAGACGCCATCGACAATGGCGTCGTCGCGATCATGGCCTCGTTCAGCTCGGTAAACGGCGAGAAAGTCCATGGCTCGAAAGGACTGCTTAATGATCTTTTGAAAACCGAGCTCGGCTTCGAAGGCGTCGTGGTCACCGACTGGGAAGGAGTCCGGCTGGCAGGGCTGACCATGAAGCAGGGCCTCGACGCCGGCATCGACATGTTCATGCTCGTCGAATCCTGGGCAACCGGGCTCCCGGAAATCATCCGCCTCGTCGAGGACGGCGAAGTGCCGGCTTCCCGGATCGACGAATCGGTCGCGCGCATCCTGAAGATGAAACTCCGGCTCGGGCTGTTCGAGAAGCCGTTCAGCTCTGCTGCCTGTGCCGGCACGATAGGCTCAGAAGAGCATCGCGCTATCGCGCGGCAGGCCGTCCGCGAGTCGCTGGTGCTCCTGAAAAACGACAACGAAATCCTGCCGCTGCCGAAAGACCGCCGGGTCATCGTCGTCGGCAGCCATGCCGACAATGTCGCCTACCAGAGCGGCGGCTGGACCAAAAAATGGCAGGGGGCACACGAGGATCTGTATGGCCATCCGGCCAGGCCCGTTGCCGGGGCGACGAGCATTATTGACGGCATCCGCGAGGCAATCGGTGAAGACAAGGTCATCGATGCCGGTGTCGACGGCTTCAGCGAGGCGGCCGACGTGGCCATCGTCGTTGTCGGCGAAACACCCTATGCCGAGGGCATCGGTGATCGCTCGGCGGAGGCGCTGGTTCTGAACGAGGGGCAACAAGAGCTGATCCGTCGGTATCACGCTGCCGGCAAGCAGGTTGTCACGGTGCTGCTCTCCGGCCGGCCGCTCATCGTCAACGACGCACTCGAACAATCGAGAGCCTTCGTTGTGGCATGGCTGCCTGGTTCCGAGGGCTCAGGCATCGCCGAAGTATTGTTCGGCGATTACGCTTTCTCTGGCAGGCTCGGCTTTTCCTGGCCCCGCGATGCCGGACAGATCCCGATCAATATCGGCGACGAAGACTACGATCCGCTGTTTCCTTACGGCTTCGGCCTGCGCTATGAATCCGCGACTGAAGCCTCTAACTAGCTGTCAATATTATCTTTTTTAAAGGATAGACGGCTCTGACGAGCAGCACTCTCAATTTGCCTGCCGATAGACGCGCACGTAATCGACGACCATGCGCTGCGGTAAGATCGCATCGTCGATGCCGCCGCCGGCGCGTCCCCAGTCGCCGCCGATAGCCAGGTTCAGGACCAGGTGAAACGGCGCATCGTAGGGCCAGGTTTGCCAACCTCTGCCTTCGTTCACGTAGGTGAAGTACAGGCTGTCATCGAAAAAAATATCGATCCTCTCAGGGCTCCACTCGAGCGCGTAGACATGCCAGTCGTCCGCAACACCCTCACCGAGGATACGGCCCTTGTGTTGATTCCACCGACCGAAAAAGTGCGCCCGGTTGTGCACCGTGCCATGCACGTGATCCATGAGGTAGCCCACGTGCTCGACGATGTCGATCTCGCCAGAGTTGGGCCAGGCATCGCAGTTTCGATTGCCCTGCCACTGCACACCTTCTTCGCAGTTTGTCGCGTAGCGAAACGGATCGCTCGGCAACATCCAGATCGCCGCCCAGGTACCCATGCCCCGCGGCATTCTTGCGCGTGCCTCTATGCGGCCGTAGAGAAAATCACCCTTGCCGCGTGAGTGGATGCGGCCCGAGGTATACCGGGCATCGCCGAAATCCTCCCGGTGTGCCTCGATGATCAGGTTACCGCCTTCGACTCTCACGTTCTTCGAACGCGCCGTGTAGGCCTGATCCTCGGAGTTAACGACGCGCGGCGGCCACTCGTCAAAACTCCACTTGTCCGGGTCGACACGACCCGAGGTCGCAAATTCGTCGCTCCAGATTAGCTCCCAGGACTGTTGCCTCGTGCTTTTTGGTCGAACGACGAGCGCGCTCAGAACGGGTTCGCCGGCCGATACCTCGAAGTCAATGTTCAGTTCGCCGTCGGTAACCACCACGTCCGGGACCGTCACCGTCAGCGCTGCATACTTGCGACCATCGCGGGCGATCAACACGTCGAGATCGTCGATGCGTGTCTCGCCCTCAACGATGACATCGAAAACGCGCTCGAGCGCTGCCGCATCGCCGGGCTCGGCGAAGTGAAACGTGAGGTCGTACGTCCCGTCCGCGAGCGGGCGGCGAATCCCGATCGCTCCGGTGCGATAACTCTGGTAAAGGAAGTCATCCTGGGATCCTTCGACAGCAGCCAGGCTCGCTGTCCTGCCGCCGGCTATGGACTCCTCGGCCACGTACGCGGTGCCGTCACGTCCCGTGTACGCCGGTCCGCCGATATTGACGGCCCACACCAGGTCGGTGTGTGAGCCAGGTGCGTTTTCGGAACCCGGGTCCGTGTCAACCGGACCCGATTCGCAGGCAACTATCAGCATGGCGGCAAGTATTCCGCAAAGGCTCCGCGACGCACGGCAAGGAATCGATCTGTTTTGAGTCATTTCCACACCTCCTGTTTCCAGCGGCCGGCTCGGCGCAAGCAGAAAGTCCGTCGCGCTTTGATGGTTGTTGTAGCCGCCTAGCGTGCGTGCGCGGTGGAGAAGAAATTCAGTGTCAGCCGACCCCTCGACAGGTCGTCGGTCAGCAGCTCCGGATGAGCAATATATCCGCTGTGCGGAGATGCACCGTCATAGAAGACGAGGCGGTTGAATCGTGCGGGCACGACCGTCAGCAGCTCCGCGAGATCATTCGACCCGGTCATATACTGCGGCGGTTTGCGGAAGATCTCCAACTCTTCTTCGAGGTATTTCGTAGCGGCCTCGGGATTGACCTGGTGCAGCTTCTCCGCATTTGCGAAGACTTCCGGTCTCTTCCAGCGATAAAACGCGGTACCACCGAGGTCCGGATTTCTGAACAGGTAGATCAGCCCCGCGTAGTATCGTGTCCCGGGAGTCTCAGGGCGATCCCGGTGACAAATCCGTTGATAATGCGACAACTCCTCGGGTTGCAACGTGATATTCGACAGGCAGGCCCTCAGCTCGATCCCGGTGCGATGAATCGGGAAGTGACGACACAACTTCGAGCGAATCAATCGATACAGGTCCTGCAGCGGATTAACGCCAACGATAAGCCTGGGACCCGGCGGGAAGGTCCACCACTCAAACCGGCTCGCATGCTCAATAGCAAAGTCGATCAGCGCTTCCGGGTTCTCCAGTACATCGTCGACAATTGCACAGTTACACCCATCGCCAAGCTCGTGGAGGCGAACCTCGGCGTTCGGATTAATTCGAATAGGGGACGGTTCTGGCAAGGTTCAGTTAAAACTCAGTCGATTACATTCATGCCGGCTCGCTAGCAGGGCAGTATTTCTGCAAGAACTCTGTATGGGTAGGCATGTGGTAGACGACGTACTTGATCGACTTCTCCATTTCACCCACTTCCTTGGCCAGCGCCTCCTGATCAAGCGCGTCGACGAGTGGACTGTAACTGCTGGGCTGGATGCCTTGCCCGAGCATAACCGCCGCCCAGCTAGTAACCGTAAACAGTTCATCCTCCTCACGGAAGAACTGCCCGTTGAGTCTAAATAAATCAATTTTTTCGGTCAGCGTATCCGGCACATCCATGGTGCGGCAATAATTCCAGAATTCGCTGTCGTCCCGAGTGGTGGCGTTGTAGTGCAGGATCAGAAAATCCCTGATCCTAGCGAACTCCTTGAGGGCCAACCTATTGAAGATTTTCTCCTGATCGGGTTTCACACCCTCCAGCGAGAAGATCAGCATCAGCTTGTTGATGGCCGAATGAATAAGATGGATGGACGTCGACTCCAACGGCTCCATGAATCCCGACGACAATCCGATAGCCACCACATTCTTATTCCAGAATTTCTTGCGATGCCCGGTGACAAACTTCAGTAACCTCGGCTCGATTGTCGGTTCGCCATCCAGGTTGTCCAATAGAATCTTCAAGGCCTCATCATCGGACATATACTGCGAGCAAAATACGTGGCCATTTCCGAGCCGGTGCTGCAGCGGCACTCGCCATTGCCAGCCTGCGGCATGTGCCGTCGACCTTGTATATGGCAGAGGGCTCTCCGGCTGCTCCGACTGGACCGCCCAGGCTCGATCACAGGGCAGCCAGTGCGTCCAGTCCTCGTAACCTGTTTTGAGCGCCTGCTCGATGAGCAGGCCGCGAAATCCCGAGCAATCGATGAAGAAGTCGCCCTCGATGATCTGCCCGTCCTTGAGCGTCACGGACTCCACGAAACCGGTTTCCGCATTCAAAGTGCTGTTCTCGATCAGTCCTTCGATCCGCTTGACGCCGCGGGCTTCGGAAAACGCTCGCAGATACTGGCCGTACTTAACCGCATCGATGTGGTAAGCGTAATTTACGTTGGGTAGATCACTCCGGACTTTGGGATTGGTGATGGCAAATTTGCCGTATTGCGCGGCCAGAGTTTCAATATTGAAGAGATAAAGCGGTCGGGGATCACCTTGTTTGCGGAACTTGTGCCAGATCTGGTGAAACGCCACTCCATCAATTTCATACCCATAATTTCCAAACGGGTGAAAATAGCTGTCACCCAGTTTGTTCCAGTTGACAAACTGGATACCGAGTTTGAACGTGCCACCCACTGCGGCCAGCATATCCTTGTCATCAACGCCGATCAGCTTATTAAACCCCAGGAACGGCGGGATCGTCGCTTCCCCTACGCCAACGATGCCGATATCCGCAGATTCCACCAGCGTGACGTTGGTCAGGCCTATCTGTGCAAACCGGGCGAATGCTGCCGCCGTCATCCAGCCGGCGGTACCTCCCCCAACGATTACTATGTTTCTGATACTCAAGCTGAATTCACTCTTTAATTAGCTCACATTCGCCGCGGCACCAGGCCGTTTATCTAGCCTCTGCGCGCTCTTTGGCAATCCCTGATCAGGCTTTGCAACAATTATCGCAAGAGCCTACAACAAAAAAGCCGGGCTCCCTAGTCAGGGGAAGCCCGGCTATATTTGCTGACGCTAGGCCGATCGCTAGAAGTCGAAACGAACCGCTAGCGTGTACCGTCGATCATTCCTGTATGCCGATCTCGGGAACTGCCGGCCATCAAAATTAATAACCTGGGACGTCTTGGTCACTTCGTCGAGAATATTGACGATCTGTAGCCCAACTTTTAACGTATTCATATTCTTGAGATTATTGAAAGTGTAGAAGAAGGAGCCATCAAGCAGCCCAGTATCTTCGCCATAAATCGGTGAGAACGGGAAGATATCGTCTCTCGGCGTTATCAGGTATTCAGACCGCCAATTATAGGCAAGACGCGCTGACCAGGTGTCATTTTCATAGAATGCCACCAGGTTGATCGTGTCCTCTGAAAGACCGGGTAGTGGCAAACCAACGGCAAACGGACTGCGTAGCTCGTCGTCATTCGGGGCAAGTAGGTCGCCACCATCCACGTAGGTATAGGTCGCCTGTGCACCCAGTGCGTTAAACGGCGCCGGCAGGAAATCGAACGTTTGCTGGTACGCGAGCTCGAATCCCTCCATGGTCGCATCGTTCACGTTGTCCAGTGCGCGAACTTCAACTTCGGCTGATGCGCCGGATTCGGCAGTGAACGTCCGCAATCTGGCACTCTGCGTAATCAGCGAATCAAAGTCTTTCTTGAAGACCGAGAAGGTCAGCGAGCCAACGTCACTGAAATACCATTCCGCCGACAGGTCGTAGCTCCACGCCTCGGTTGGCTCTAGGAATCGGTTACCGGTTTTGAGCGCAAATAGCGGGCCTGTTTCCAATGTACCGGCATCCCGAAGGGTATTGGTATTATCAAAAATGACACCGTTGGTTCGGTAATCGTCAAGGATAGGCCTGTAGATGCCCTTGGACACGGCCGCGCGGATATAGAAATCATCCGTCACGCCAAACTTGATATTGAAACTCGGCAGCCAATGGTCGTAGTCAATATCCTGTACGGGATCTGAGACAAGCTCCCCGGTGAAGGCTGAAAGGAACTCCGCCTCACGCTCGTCCGACAGGAAACAATACCCGGGAGGTCCGCCCGCAGGGGGATTGTCACACAACGTGGCGTCTGGTGGGACCAGCGGAAACTGGATTTCACCGGCGGAGTCTATTTTTGTTTCAACATAGCGTACGCCGAAGTTACCGGTAATCGGCGTCTCACCATCGACACCGAAGTCGAGCCGGATGTAGGCTGCTGTTGTCTCTTCGGTGACGTCCGAGATTTCGCCCGGCAGGAACGGGGTCCCTTCAACCAGTCCAGCGCGCGAATCGACCGGGCGCCATGCTTCGCCCCAGTCACCAACAAATCTCAATGAACGAATATTGTCACCCTGCGCCGCGGTCGTGCCATTTAAGTATTCTTGCAGGAAATTTTGCCCGCCATAGTAGATTGAAGAACCACCGGGCACCGGTGTAGAGGTTTCACCACGTTGGAAATCACGGAACGGGTCATACTCATTCGCGTAGCCCGCGACGTCCGAATCACTGGCCATGATTACCGCGGCTCTGTCCTCCCATCCCTCGCCTGCCCAGTCCTGGACGCCAGCCCAGGGCACTGAAAGAGTACCCCAGTTATTGAACTCATGATCGCGGGTGACTCGATTCCTATCAGCCCAGCGTGCACCAAACTTCACGCCCCGGATGAATTTATCTTCACCGAAGTAATAGTCCAGATCGGCGCTGAAGGTATCCATTTCGGCATCGTTATCGATCTGGCTATCCAATAGGAACCAGAGATAGGTCCGGTCAGGGTTGGTGAAGTAGTTCGGATCGGTCGAACCGTCGATGGTGGTCGGAACAAGGAACTGAACATCGGGCGTTTCACCCTTAAGATTTAGAGCAATGTCCGCATAAGTTTGCGTGGCACCGATAACGCCATCTTCAGTCCGCTCCGCCTCGAGGTGCTGTGCTTCGAAGCTAAGCGTCAGCTTATCGTTCGGCGCCCAGGAAATATCGAGCGACAGATCCTCTGTGACCGATTGATCTTTTCGCTGAAAGCGCAGCAATTCCGTCCCAATACCAACCTGAGTAAGACAGGGGCGTGTCAGGCCGTCGGGAGGATTCAGAGACCCCTCCACGCAGTTATCCGTCGCGCTCCGCCATGCATTCTGCGAGAGTGTGCCGGTCTCAAAGGACCCGTTGCTGCTGAAAGTCCAATCTGTTCCGAACGCAGGGGTCGGAAACAGAGGGGGGGTGTCATCGTTAACTAGAGCCAGTATTGCGTGCTCGTCCACGAACAGCTCGGCTTCCGCACGCATGTACTCGGCTGTGACCAGGAGGGTTCTAGCATTGTTTTCCCACTGTCCAACGAGGGAGAAAGTCTCACGGTCACGCTCATAGCCGGTCGTCCTGACACCGGCGCCCTTGGGTACAATGACAGTACCGTCGGGCGGGAAGTTATCCGGCGTGTACAGCCGATCTTCAGAAACACCGCCCGAACTTACTGGGGCGACTCGAATACAGGGGCCGTCCAGCGTATCAGCACGGTAACAGGGGTCCGTAACCTGGGAAGCGTACGAACGCGTATTCAGCTCGGACTGCGCGTATCCCAACTGCAGGCCGAACCTGCCGCCAGCGGTTTCCCAATTATTCGAGCCCAGAAACGAAACCGTCGGGGAGCCCTCCTCCGCAATGTCGCCATAATTGTATTCGGCGGAACCTGCAAATCTGAACCCATCTGTATCAAGCGGCTTGCGTGTGATCAGGTCGACCGTTCCTGCAATACCGCCGTCGATCATGTCAGCGGTCGCGTTCTTGTACACCAAAACGGCGCCCAGCAACTCGGGCGATACATCGTTGAAACTCAGTACTGGGCCGCCGCCGGTTGCCGAATACACATCGCGGCCATTTACTTCAGAGCGCACGAAGGGCAGGCCGCGAATGATGACATCGGCACCTTCCACCGAGAAGCGGTCAGGGTCGGTCGTTTTCTTGAAGCGACCGATGTTTACGCCCGGAACCCGCTGCAGGGCCTCTGCGACAGACCGATCCGGCAGCGCGCCGATATCCGTCGCGGTAACGCCGTCGACAAAGGTATCTGCATTTTCTTTCAAAGACTGGGCAGAAAGCAGCGAGCCGCGAATACCGGTAACGATGATCTCTTCGATCTGATCGCTGTCTTCTTGTTGCGCGATCACCTGGGAAGGCCCCGCAACACCCAGTGCCATAGCGACTCCCAATGCCACCGGAGTTTTCACTATTTTCGTTTGCATAATCGATTTCACCCCTGAGAAATTTTAGTCAGCCAGGTCTCGCTGCTTTCGAGAGATCAGTTCCATAGCTCAGCGGCCGTCTGCTCCGTGTTATCGGCCTGTTTTTGCATGCTCAAGCCCCCGGCTTGCGAAAATGGCAAATACCGCTGGCGGATGGATTTGCGCTTCTGGCCCGAAAATTTGGGCAAGCTGCCAAGCACGAGACTTGGGTTCCCCCACCAATGATGTGTTTCTACTGAATTCTGACAGCGCTGTCAACATTTTTCACTAAAATGGATCGCGTAGAAATGGAGATGTAGCCGGTACGGATGACAGCGCTGTCACTTATCCTTACAATGCACAGCGGCTCGGCTGACGGACGCCCGCCAGATAAGTCATTAAGAAACGGACAAAAACGAAAGATCATTGGGGATAGGACCGTGAACAAAGGGGCAGCAGGCGGCACCGAGGTGCGTGGCGAATTCATCGATATAAGCGGCGAGCGCTATTACGCCATCCGCAACGTCGATCGCATGAAGCCGTTTTTCATCAGCGTGATCTCCAATGTCGACCACTGGCTTTATGTTTCCTCGAACGGCGGTCTCACAGCCGGGCGTGTATCGCCCGATACGGCGCTGTTTCCGTATATCACGGTGGACAAAATTCATGACAGCCTGCCGCATACCGGCAGCCTGACGATGCTGCGCGTGCTGAAAGACGGTGACTGGCACGACTGGGACCCGTTCAGCCCATCAGAGAACAGCCCTTACGAGAAAAGCCGCAACCTTTACAAGAACGCGCTGGGCAACAAGCTGTGCTTCGAGGAGATCAATCACGATCTGAAACTGGCCTTCCGCTACACCTGGCAGACCAGCGATCGCTACGGCTTTGTCCGTGCCTGCGAGCTTGAAAACCTCTCTGCGAGCGATACCCGGCTTCGTATCGTCGACGGGCTGCAAAACGTCCTGCCGGCGGGGACGCCGCGTGTTGCCCAGGCAAATTCGAGCAACCTCGTCGATGCGTACAAGTGGACAGAACTGGATGTGGATACGGGCCTCGTACTGTTCACGCTTTACTCCGGCATCACCGACCGCGCCGAGCCCTGCGAGTCGCTGAGGGCCAACGTGGCGTATTGCATCGGTCTCGACGAGGCGAAGATTCTGATATCGGCAGAACAGCTGCAGGGGTTCCGGCACGGCGCAGAGCTCGAGGAAGTCGCTTTGAAGCGCGGCATTCGGGGCGCCATCATCGTCGATACGACGCTGACGCTCGAACCGGGTGCAGCGCGTGACTGGCAGATCGTGGCCAACACCGAACTGACGCAGCGCGAGGTCGTCGATCTGCGCCACGAGCTCGCGGATCGTGCGTCCTTGGCGGCTGCCATCGACGAATCGATTCGTCATGGGTCCGACGCGCTCGCCCGGATCATGGCGAGCGGCGATGGATTCCAGGCAACCGCCGAAGAGACTGTGGCAGAGCATCATTACGCCAACGTCGTGTTCAACATCCTGCGCGGCGGCATCTTTCACGATCAGTACTTGATCGATGCCCATGACCTCTGCCGGACCGTTCGCTCGTTCAATCAGGCCGTCTTCGCGCGTAACCGCGCGTTGCTCGAAGCCCTGCCGGCCTCGCTGACGGCCGGCGAATTACTGCGACAGGCCCGTGAATCCGGTGATCGGCAGCTCGAGCGGCTCTGCTACGAGTACCTGCCGATTACCTTCGGGCGGCGTCATGGCGATCCGAGCCGGCCGTGGAACCAGTTCGCGATTCGCCTGCGCGACGCCGACGGCAAGCCACTGCTCTCCTACGAGGGCAACTGGCGCGATATCTTTCAAAACTGGGAAGCCCTGGCGCTCAGCTTCCCCGAATTCATCGAGGGGATGATTGCAAAGTTCGTCAATGCCTCGACCATCGATGGTTACAACCCGTATCGAATCACCAAGGAGGGTATCGACTGGGAAATCGAGGACCCGGACGATCCCTGGAGCTACATCGGCTACTGGGGCGATCACCAGATCATCTACCTGCAGAAGCTGCTCGAGCTGTCGCAGGCGTTTCACCCGGACCGCCTCGCCAAGCTGTTGCGTGAGCCAATCTTCTGTTACGCGAACGTGCCCTACCGGATTCGCCCATTCGAAGCTCTGCTGGCCGACCCCAAGGACACGGTCGACTACGATGGCGCACTGGCGGAGCACATCGAGCAGCTGCTGGTAACAATCGGCGCCGACGGCAAGCTACTGCTCGATCGCGAGGGCCAGGTGGACCAGGTGAATCTGGCCGAAAAGCTGCTCGTCCCGCTGCTCTCGAAGCTCGGTAACCTCGTCGTTGACGGCGGCATCTGGATGAACACCCAGCGGCCCGAGTGGAACGACGCGAATAACGCACTCGTGGGGCAGGGCCTTTCGATGGTGACACTATATTACCTGCGTCGCTACGTAGAGCTACTGCGCGGCCTGCTTGCCGCAGAAAGCGGGTCGATCGAATTATCGGCCGAAGTCGTCGAATGGCTGACGGCAACAGCTGCGGCATTGCGCGAGGTCGTTCCAGTTCTCGACGGCAAAGCCGTTGATCCAGGCCTGCGCCTGGCCGCACTGCGGACACTCGGCGAAGCCGCCAGCCAGCATCGCAACACCCTGTACGAGCAGGGAACGTTCTCGGGCAAGACGGAGCAGTCGATCGCCGACATCGACCACTTGCTCGCTGACGCGCTGGCCGTTATTGATCACAGCATCGGCACTAACCGCCGCGACGACGGGCTTTATCACGCCTACAACCTGCTCGACCTGCGCGGCGACGGCCTTCACCTCGACCGACTGTACGCGATGCTGGAAGGCCAGGTGTCAGTGCTCAGCACTGGTGCCCTTTCGCCCGAAATGGCTATCGAAGTGGTCGAGGCCTTGTTCGAAAGCACAATCTACCGGGCCGACCAGGACAGTTTCATGCTGTATCCGGATCGCGATCTGCCCGGGTTTCTGGACAAAAACCGCATACCGGATGCCGCCATCGCTGCGATTCCGCTGCTCGGCGAGATGCTTGCGCAGGGCGACACGCGGCTCGTCGAGCGGGACGCGGACGGTAACTATCGATTCAACGCCGATTTCGAGAATGATGCGCGGTTGCTTGAACGCCTCGATGATCTGGCTTGCGAGTATGGCGATATGGTCGGCGCATCGCGTGCGCCCCTGAAGACGCTTTACGAAGATGTCTTCAACCATCGGGCGTTCACCGGCCGCTCCGGCACGATGTTCGGCTTCGAGGGCCTGGGCTGCATCTACTGGCACATGGTTACCAAGCTGCTCCTCGCGGTGCAGGAGAACTTCTTCCACGCGCTAGATATTGGCGCTGACCCGGCGCAGCAACAGCGACTGGGCGAACTGTACTACCGCGTCCGCCAGGGCATAAGCTTCAACAAGACACCCGGCGAGTTCGGCGCGTTTCCGCATGATCCATACTCGCATACGCCGAAGCATGCCGGCGCGCAACAGCCCGGCATGACCGGCCAGGTCAAGGAAGAAATCCTGACGCGTTTCGGCGAACTGGGTGTACGCGTAGCAGACGGGCGCGTGATGTTCGTGCCGCGATTGCTCAGAGCCCGGGAGTTTCTCACCGAGGCTCGACCTTTCTGTTACCTCACCGTCGGCGGCAANNCTTTCGCTGACGCCTGAACTGAGCGCGGCCGTATTCGGGCGTACCGGTCGAATTCAGCGCCTGCACGTCACGATCCGCTCGGACATGCTTTTCAACGAACAAGATAGTTGAAGGGGCTTGCTGGGCATTCTGCGTTTCAGGCAACCCACCCTCGCCGGCAGCTACGTCGCGGCGTTCTCAGAGGTGGCCGACTCCCGCTCGCAATCGCGGCATCGAACCCGGTAGTGCATCCGGGGAATTGCAGGCGAGCGATGACAAAAAGCGGGTCGAATGGAGCCGTGAAGATAAGACTCTGATTATCGCTTTCGAGGCCGACGGCGAGCCCTGGCAAGCTTCTCCGCATCCACTCGCGCCGCCAAAGAACCGGGGCCTTTCCAACGACGCCGGCACATCAGACTGGGCTTGTGCGTGCAGTATCCAGGGCTGGTCGCTGCTGATTGACAGCGTTGTCAATCGAACGTTAATCTGTGGCGGCACTAGCAAAAGACAGAAACAGAAAGACCGGGACGCCAATGGCCAAAGCCACGATAGACGACGTCGCCAAGCTTGCCGGCGTATCGATAAAGACCGTTTCACGCGTCATCAACGACGAACCCAACGTGCGTGCGTCGACGCGAGAGAGGGTCGAAAGTGCCATTGCGCAGCTTAATTACCGGCCCAACCTCTCGGCACGCAATCTTGCCAGTCATCGTTCCCACCTGGTCGTGCTCGTCTATGACGACCCAACCGCCTACGTCACGCCCAGCTCGGGTTACATTATTCGCATGCAGGAAGGAACGTTGAAGGCCTGCAAACAGGCGAACTGCGATCTGTTGATTCACCCCTGCAATTACCGCAATCCCGACGTCAAGGACGAACTTCGCACGCTCATCGAGCGCTCGCGGCCCGATGGCGTGGTTATCGCTGCGCCGTTATCCAACATGGCCAACGTCGTCAATGCGATCGCCGAGACCAATACTCCCTACGTGCGTATCTCGCCGGGCCTGTCCGCAAACGACCAGTTCTTTGTTGCGACGAATGACCGGGAAGTGTCGGCAGAAATGACGCGGTACCTCGCCTCGCTAGGCCACAAGCGGATCGCATTTATCACCGGGCACCCGGAGCACAGGGCCGTTGCCAATCGGCTGCAGGGTTACAAGGACGGCCTCACGCAGAGCGGCCTGACGGTCGACGAAGAGCTTGTCATTGCCGGCGATAGCTCGATTGCCTCGGGGGTCACCTGCGCCGAAGAATTACTCGACCTGTCAGAACCGCCGACCGCGATATTTGCAGCCAACGATGACATGGCAGCCGGCGTCATTCAGGTCGCGAATCGCCGTGGTATCCAGATTCCGGAGCAGCTCTCGGTCGCCGGTTTCGACGACAGCGCGCTCGCGCGACAGATCTTTCCGGCGCTGACCACGGTCCGGCAACCGCTCAATGAAATGGCTGAAACTGCGGCTCTGGCCTTGATCGGCGACAACAGTGAAGAAGTCCTGCAGTCCGGCGCCTTGACAGTTCCGGGGAAGTTGCAGCTGCGCGACTCGACCGGCCCGGCACGCGCCTAGGGCATCTGCGCAAACCTTTCCTCGTCGACCGAGACAGGGAGGCGGGTCCGGGGCTCACCCTTGACGAGCAGCGGGATGTTGGCAGTCGCGGCGTTACCCGCCGGGTCACTGGCATAGGCGAACAGGCGGTATTCCCCGGGTTCGTCGGGCATACGCACTGTCGCGGTGCCGCCAGACACCTGCAGTACGGCGCCCTCGATATCGGGCATTGCAGGCCGGAAGTCGCCGCCAGTCACGTAATCGCCCGATTCGGGCCGCAGCGCCCAACGCAGGGAAACCGGCTTTCCCTCTGGATCGACGACCGATGTCGTCGCCACGATCTCGGTGCCAGGATCGATGGCCGTCGCGGGTTCGACCGTCACGGGCTCTATCGTCGGCGCCAGATCGGCAGGGACCTCACCCGACCACAGCTCCGACATGACATCGACCACCCCCAGCCTCGAGCCATCGTCGAGCAGCATGCCGAACCAGGTCGCGGTACCCTCCATCTTGTTGCCCCACAGAAAGGCATAGGCACCCAGCGCCATGCCCGGGTTGTCGAGAATTGATTGCTGATAGGTCTTGCGGTACGCAGCAGCCTTCTCGGTGCTCGTCTGCTCTATCGGCGCGCCCCAGTCAGTCGTCGGCGTCTCCCAGGGACCGTCCGGACCGAACTCGGTAATGACGTAGGGTTTGGTCGCACCACCCTCACGCATCCGCTCCGCAATCGACGACGCCCCCGCATAGGCATTGATACCGTGAATATCGATCGCGGGCGTGTGCTTGTGCACCATCTCGATGCGTCCGCCGCCGATCTCGGCGGTTACCGTCATGGTCGGATGGTGTGGATCGAGTTCCTTGATCATGGCAGCAATGTCGTTGACCGCCGCCCAGATACGCGGGTCGTCGCCGGACTCGAAGCCTTCCATTTCATTGCCGACACCCCACAGCAGCAGCGCCGGGTGATCCCTGTAACGCAACACAGCCTCGCGGGCCTCCTCGAATTGCTTCTGTACCCGTTCCTCGTCGCTGTAGTCGAAGCCGTGGCGTTCATGCTCGAGCACGATTCCGACCGTCACCGTCATGCCGAGAGCATGCGCCGCATCGAGCAGCGG
>JABAHR010005811.1_pt1 | contig 18606 bp, 18 predicted proteins | sample 7062101 | NCBI WGS metagenome assembly JABAHR01 (sample SAMN14534553, study PRJNA622989) | marine sediment metagenome | biome: marine biome [ENVO:00000428]; feature: marine pelagic biome [ENVO:01000023]; material: deep marine sediment [ENVO:00002113] | place: India: Gulf of Kutch | collected... | reverse complement strand
GTTTGATGTAGACAGTCTGCTTTCTTGTGTCCTCATCATCCCAGATCCCGATTAGGCGGGCGTCTACCTTCTCCGCTGGCAAAGATTGCTCGAATGTAGTGGTCACGCAAGCTGAGAGAAGCAGAACAAGAAGTAGTTGACCTATCCGCATATCCACCCACGTGACGTGCCAGCGCATGACCCGAAGAAGACCCCATCGAATCCTGATGGGAAATAAGGGGAATCCGATGGGCCAGAAAGCTGTGGTTGGTCAAGACAGCAACGACTCACGTATTGTGCGAGTCGATAAACGTCGAGTTTTGGCCGATAGAGGTCTATTGCACCGCACAATGGCTATGTCCGCTTGCTACCCGAAAACAGACGTTTCCGGCTGTGGACGGTGAGGTCCGCTAACGACACAAAGCCGTCCTGACGTTGGCTCGGTATCTATGCAGATTGACGCAACACCTTAATTGCGGCCGCGATTTCCTCATCGCCGTAGCCCGAGTCCACAGCTCGGTTCAGAAGCTGTCGAATTGGCCCCACGAGATCAATCCCACCATGTTCACCAAATACGTCACTATGGTTCAACGCAGCCGCCCATGTACCTAGCGATGCTTCCGTATCCGCAAAGTTGTTATTCGCAATGGCATTGGCCTGTCGCCGGAGACTTTCAGTCAGAACTGGAACCGAGGCCGGCAACATCTCCGCGTAGGAACGAACATCCAACCCAGCTTGTTCCAACACGTACGCGCCCTGGATCATTCCCATTATCGCCATCAGCGATGGTCCGATCATCGCCGATTCGAGTGCGATGGGGCCCGCAAGGTTCTCTCCGACGAAGACGCTGGCGCCACCCAGCTGTTTGATCGTACGCGCAGATCGATCCCAGGCTTTCTCGCTCCCGGCAACAACCAGCAAGGTTTCCTCCCGCCCAATCCCACTGGGGTAGGCAAGAATGGCGCCATCGAGGTAAAGCCCTTGTTTGTCGACGACCCACGCTTGCAAGGATTCTGCTTCTGCAGCGGTTCCAGTCGTTAGCTGAACCAGAGTCTTTCCAGATAGATCGCCACAATCGGAGAGCATCTGGGTGGAATCTTCGTAGTTGCCCACGCAGACTATGGCGATCTCACTGTCGGCTATCGCGTTCGCCGGGCTACGGGCCCGGCTCGCTCCGGCGGCAACGAGTGCTCCTGCCTTCGATTCCGTACGATTCCAAACAGTCACTTCGTTATCGCGTTCCACCAACGCTGCGGCAAGAGCTGACCCCATCCTGCCGAGCCCCAATACCGCTAGTTTCTCCCCCATCCGCTTATCCTCCCCGATGCTGGACCGGCGTGAAGTGACGCTTCGATAGTACCTGAGTTGCAAACCGACCGCTGCAGGCTGGAAAGCGGCCGCTCGCCTGGATTGGTGGCAGATTCCGCTACTGACCCCAAGCGGTCCTTCGCCAAATCAATGATCTGCGCTAGCCTTCCTCCATTCGTTGGAGGGGAAAGTCATGGATCATCAAGCGTTCGCCCAGCTGCTGGGCAACTATGGGGAGTTTGTTGGAGCCATTGCGGTGGTTATCACCCTGGTCTACCTCGCGATTCAGGTTAGGCACAGTCGGGCTGCGACGGAAGCCAACACCAGGCAGTTAGAATCGACAACACTGAGAGAGATGGCGGGCCGCATGGAAAGTCGAACTCTCCTCCTCGCTACTGATTCGGGCCTTGCCGACCGACTGGTGCGCCAGAATCTCGACCCGGATTCCCTGTCGGAGCTCGACCGTTTTCACTTGTTCTGGTACGTGATCTCATGGATAGCAGACTATGAGGAAGCTTATCGGCAGTACACCCTCGGTAGCATTCCCGAATCTGCGCTGGCCGCCCGAACAATCAATATGCAGGGGCTACTGGAATCGAACGAAGCGAAGGAAGCCTGGTCCTTGGCGTTAACTCAACTAGACCCAAAGTTCGTTGTATGGGTTAAGTCAAAGCTCGACTTGTAGCGTTCGAGCGTTCGCTGTTGGCCGACCTCGGCCTAGCGCGCCCGATTAGACGAGGTCCGCTATCCGGCCGTGAGCCGCCGCTGGTGGGTCAAGCTTCGGGAGGCAGCAGACGACCCTTAGCAGCCCTTAGGTGATCTGTTATAGCCTTCCTCCGTTCGTTGGAGGAAGAAATCATGGATCATCAGGCTTTTGCTCAGTTGCTGGGTAACTATGGGGAGTTTCTAGGCGCTATCGCTGTTTTGTTGACGCTTTTTTACCTGACCTTCCAAGTCAGGCAGAACACGATTGCTATGCGTCAGCAAAGCTACAACGACCTTCTCCAAAGAAGGAACGAGTGGTTTCGCGATCCTGCCAACGACCGGGATCTAATGATCCTATTCGGTCAAGGCGTCAACGGCGACCCTTTCGATTCGATCGATGCTGCTCGATTTACCTTTTTGATGGTCAGTCTATTCAGCCACGTTCAGGACTGCTATTTGCAATACAGAACCGGAATCGTTGAAAAATCAGTTTGGGATGCGGAATTGAGAATTATCAACGCATCATTCCAACGTCCCGGTTTGCAGGCATGGTGGAAGGTAGGGAAGCAGTACTTTATCCCCGACTTTGTCGATGCACTGGAACGAGAAACCGAAGCGGTTGAGCTTGTGCTTTACGATCCAGATACATCCTCATGGTTTACCGGCACGGACTTTCCTACCCATGCGTAACGGCCTGATTGACGACTGCTCCTGGCCGATAGCGGAAGTTAGCAGACACTAACTAAAACGTCCGTGGAAACGGGGTAATACCCCTACAGTTCCGAAAGGCTCTGACGACGTACAAACGACGGCCAACTGGAAATCAACCGCCTAAGGAAGCAGCCGTTCATTCGTTTCATGGCTGGCCAGACGCCTGGCTGCTCCAGGACCGTAACAGGGAGAGCTCAGCCCCCGCGTCGCCGGTCTCCCGGTAGACGACGGCAGCTGCTGCAAACAGCGCGGCCGACTTGACGGCGGGCGCTTCTCGCGCAAGCTCCGCTAGCGCGGTCGCCAGTTCTCTCTGAGCACCCGATGACAAGCGCCTGAGCTGACTCGGCGCGACAAGTGCCGTGAGATAGTCATCGATGAGCTCATCGGCAAGCTCGCCGGGTATCTGCCCGGATGCAAGCGTCGCGGGTAGCAGGTCCTGCGCAACACGTTCGGCGTACGCCTCGCCTTGCCCGAGCGAATCGTAGATGAGGGCCAGAATGCAGAGCGCCTGGACGCGCCGCGCGTCGGTATCGTTTTCAGCAATACGCTTAGCCTCGGCGATCGCGAGCTCGATCTGACCCATGCTGAGCATGGTGGCAAGAATGCTGCGGTCGGCGATCAGCGCGCGAAGCACATTGTCCTCCCACAGGTCCCTCGCTCGGTCTTCGGGCAACGCAACGTGCCCGCGCACGTAGCGCAGGTCCCGCGAAGCGCCGCCCTCGTCCGCGCCCGCCAGCCCAGCGACAGCCCGCCAGAGGTGGATCGACCACTCGAGATCCGGGAACTCTTCACGCTCTTCATCGGTGAGCTTCTCCAGCGCCCTGCCATAATGAGTCGCTGCAGTCTGAAACGAGCCGCTCAGCAGATAGTAGTGACCAACGTGAGCGTACTCGGCGAGATTCGTCGGGTACCAGCGGATCCTGTCTTCTTCGAGATCCAGCACCGCGGCAGGGTCCCCGGGCGGCAGCAGCGACACGGTGGGGAGGTAGGTGGCCCAGAACGACAGCCTGTTCGATCGGTTGCCCCACTGTGCCGCGGTGATATTCATCATGCCAAACCGGTTTCGAGGCGACGTGCCTTGCGCGCCCGCCACCATGACGTTGTGACGGTCCGTCGGGGCCCACCGGATTCGATCTCCAGTGGGCAGCAGCGCTTGAGCAGGCGGGAAGGACTCCGCGAGGACTAGATACGCCAGGTAATCGCCCGGTTCGGACCATCCCATGAACCGCTCGACCCCCAACACACTGGCTAAGGAGACAGCTTGGCCGGTCCTGGGGCTGACCACGATGAGCCTTTCGTCGTTCAATAGGCCCACCGCCTGCCCGCCGGGCTGCCAGTGCAGATCCCGAGCCTGGCCGCGAGGGATCTCGATGATCCGCTGGGAATCATCTGCATTAATCGGGGTGAGCACCAGCTGGAAGCCGTCGTTCCGCGGACCCACCGCCGGCAGGCGCGTGTGGGCGAGCCATTTCGCATCCGGGGACCAGGTACCGAGCCTCGGTCGGAGATCGTAAAGAGACCATGGGGTACCGTCATCTTCCTCGAGTTCGAGGCTGGGCACATCCCAAGGCCCGGGCGAAGACTCGATGCGTCGCCACGCACCTTTGTCCGCCCCCAGCGGGCCGACCCACAATGAGGCGGTCTTCGAGGGGGTCTCCGCGTCCGCGGCGGCAATGTGCAGCTGCTCGCCCCGGGGCGCGATAGCGAAGGCGAGGCTGCGCGCGCTGACAGGGGAGGCAATCCCGGATTCACCCGTACCGACGTCGAAAGATCTCAGCGTCTGCAAGCCGGCACCGTCGGTGTCGAGGTAGAGCAACCGTTGGCCATCCGGGTGCCAGGCAAAAAGAGCATCAGCCGCAATCTGTATGGCGTGGCTGCACCGGGCACTGAGAAGCTTCACTGGCTCGTCTGGCCGCCACTTAACAGGCAGCTCGACGGAATCAACCCGGTCCTCGGTCTCTTCCGTCCAGATTTCCTCTGGCGCCGGCCAGTACCATACGGTGTATTCGACAAGCCCACCCGGAGTATGCGTTTCGCTGTCGGCCACGGCGAAGATGAGACCGCGTTGTCGGGGAGCCCAATGGGGCGTGGAGACCACCACATCAGACTCCGATTGGTATACGCGGCGACTCTCGTCGCCCGAGGTACGGGCTACGTACACGGCACCCATGTGCGTGTATGCAACGGCCCTATCGTCCGGCGAAAACGGTATGGTCCTCGCAGGAGTCCAGGACGAACCGTTCACGCGGCAGCCGCCCAGCACAACAAGACCCAGAGAGCAGAAAATCAGCAACATGCCCCTAAGCAAATGCCCACCCCGCGTTTCAACGCGCATCGGTCAACTCCTTCAGTCTGAGCGCCGCCAGCTCGGCCTCGGTGGTGCCCGGATGCTCGGCAATGATCTGCCGGTAGGCCGTCGCCGCGCCTGCGGCTTCATTCAGGTGCCGGTAGAGCACGTCCCCGAGCATCAGCAGAACGACAGGCCGGTAAGACTGCCCGATGCCCGAACGCAACGACTGCTCGAACCGGTGACGCGCCTGGGGATACGCACCGAGTGCAAGATCCAGCTCAGCAAGTCTCATGTAGGCCTGGCCGCGGCGTTCGCCGTCCTGAGATAGCCGAATCACCGCCGCGTAGTCGGCTTGGAGCTGCTCGCGCTGGGCGACCGCCGCGACGGTTGCGGCATGCTGACGTTCTGCGCGGCTCCAGACGGCCTCCGGATCGATTTCCCGATTCGGCGTGGTCGTGCAGCCCGTTACGGCAAGGCACATCAACCCGATCGTGGCTGCACGGGGCGTAATCATGCCCGAATCATCTCGTTCGAACGCCGCGGACGCCATAAGGAGGTTCCCTGATCACCCTGATGACTCATGTAGGCTGGCACCGTTGAGAACTGAACTGTCCTCATCAGTCCCGACACGACGAAGTCGAGCACTTGCGATCAAACGGGACGAAGTATGCTTGCTTAACTTTACCGGAGGAATTCAATGGCCAATTCGGATCGTTCTTTGCCGGAATCAAGTCTGAAACCCAAGCTGACTTGGGAACCGGTTCAGCTAGCGTCTTCCAAATCCTTGCTTATCGCGACTATCCCCCGACTTTTGTGGTAGTGAACAACATCGTCACTCTTTTTTAAGCCTGCTTTTACACCTGCGACCTGCCCTGCCCCCTGACGCGAGTCCACGATGAGAGTGAGCGCGCCATAGATTTCACCTGCGTGTTTCTCGCCTGGATAGTCCAGTTGGTTTCAGATGTTTTGGTCTGCGGTGCGGGTGGTCGATAACCCAACGCACTGTGTGGCCGTTCCTGGTTGTAATGCTTACGCCCACGCTCGATGAGGATCTGGGCTTCGGTGATGGTGTAGAAGACCTCCCCAGTGAGCACCTCATCCCTTTAGCTTGCCATTGAAGCTCTCGTTATAGCCGTCGTTATAGCCGTCTTCCCAGGGACTGCCCGGTTCAACGCACAATGTCCTGACCCCGCCGTTGACGTTGCCGAAGGCGGACTGAGGCTTCAGCCCAGACGCTCCTTGGCGCGGGAGATGAACTGGCCGATCACGTCAGGCGTCTGTGCGCCCGGCAGCAGGAAGCGACCGCCTAGAAAGAATCCGGGCACGCCGCTTACGCCCACGTCCACCGCGCGGGCCAGCTCTCGATCCAGGGCCGCCGTTCCCGCATCGCCCGCTAAGTGATCACGCACCTCGGCGCCATCCAGGCCCAGGCGTTCGGACGCCTCTACGAGTACTCCGGCATCACCCACGTCTCGCCCGTGGCAGAAGTGAAGCGAGAAGAGCTCCTCCGCCAGGTCGTGCTGCAGCGCCCGCGAGCCGATGACGTCCTCCACGAACATGAGAAGCCGATGGGCAAGCCGCGTGTTGGGAACGGTCTCCATCGCAGCAAAGTCGAACTCGATTCCAAGCCCTTCCGCCTCCGCGCGAATGCGGGAAGGCACTTTGCGCTTCAAGGTATCCAGGTCCTCTCCTTCCGCTTCGGGATGACGGGCGCGGAGGACGTCTTCGCGGAGCAGCCCGCCGGCTGGGATATTCGGATACAGCTGATAAGGTCGCCAGGCGAGCTCCACATCCTTGCCTACCTCGGTGCGCATAACCATGTCCAGGCGCCGCTTGCCGATGTAGCACCAGGGACAGATCACGTCTGAGAAGATCTCGATCAGCATTTCCGCGCCTGCACGTCGATGGGTGGGCGAGCCATTGTAATGGGGGTGGTCCGATTCCTGGTAGAACCGCCGGTCAGACCGTAAACTCGTGGCGATGTCTGACCCCACGCCTATACGTCAGCCGCCTTCTGATTCGGGCCTCCCGGCGCTGTACCCGCCGGCGGGCGTCGTTGTAGCCACCGTACTCGGATCGTTCATCGCCGCGGTCGTGCTGGTCTTTCTGAACTACCGGGCCCTGGGATCGCCCGCGCTCGCACGGAAATCCCTGATCGGGGGGCTGGTCATCTACGCCGGTCTCCTTGCGCTCACCGTGGTGCTGCCGAGGGAAACCTACATGAGCGTGCTGTTCATCGTCGTGCAATCCGGAATCGCATACGCGATCGCCAACGCGCTGCAGGGGGAAGCAATTCGTTACCACGTGGCGCGTGGCGGGCCCATGCATTCGATGTTCCGCGCTGCCGGGGTCGGGCTCCTGACCGGGCTGGCGGTTCTGTTCGCTCTGCTGACCGCAACCACGTTGGTGCTTGGAGCGCGTTGAGTCGGGTCAGGGATCACCGCGCAGCAAGGACTGCAGGCGGCGGTTCCGCTCCTGCTCGCGCCGAAGCGCCGCCTTGAGCTTGTGAATCTCGTCGCGGGCTTCTCGCAGCTGGTCCTGAAATGTCCGCTGCTGTTCTTCGAGATCCAATCGGTGTTGCTGGCCCACTTCTGAGAGTTGGGCGCTGTGCTGTTGAACCAGCTGGGTGAGGTTGACCTTGCCTTGCTCACCGAATGTGGCCGTCAGCCGATCTTCGAGATGCCGCTCCTCATCGATCAACGCTGGCTCGACCGGCTCGCTACGCAGCGGTTGCGCCACGGGAGGCGCCGCCGTACGTTTTAACCCCGCCCGATTTCTCCAGATCGCTTTCTGAGCGAGCATGGCAGGGTGGCCGTCTCCCTCGCCTTCCGGCTGCCAGAGATTGACGGAATGCCAGGGCACCGGGCACTGCCCGCGACAGGCCAGATGAATCGGGCCCGCTCCCAGATCCGGACCAAGTCCGGCGTTTTCCAGAAGATAGCGCAGGGGCAGATTGAAGGAGCCGACGATCTCGCCGTCCTCGTCGACGGTAAATCGGAAAAAAACGATCCCGTGTAATGTCAGGCCCCCGCCAACCTGGGCATAGGCCGCCTTCACAACGCTGGCGGCGTGCTCTGCCAGCTTCGTTTCTCCTGCAACGATGGCCTCGAACTCCCCATAGCGAATCTCGGAGACGACTTTGCTGCCGTCTGCCGTGTACAGGAGAACGAGTTCATCCAGGTCCTGATCTACTGACATGTCTTCGCTTGTCTATGCGCCCGGTTGGAACAGCCCTTTCGGTTCGACAATGGCTGTCCGCAGTCCGGATGCGCTCTTCCATGAACTTCGCACGGGACGTCCACCTTGCGACCCGCGCAATTACAGCAGATGGACTCTGGTCATACTGCCAATGGGATCACGGCTTACCGTTGAATGAAGAGGGCGATAAGCGGGAAGAAGAGCCCCGCGGCACGTCGCAAGAAGACTGTCTACTTGACTAGAGCTCGCAAGCGTTCACCTAAACCGCCTCGCCATCGTCGATCAATGACTCGTCGACCCAGTGTATTTCCACCTCAGGCCCGCCGATCTCTTCCAGTTTCATGAGACGTATACCTCGAAACACTGGAGATTCTGGAGCGAGTCGATGAACCTGTTGTGAAACGATCCCGATCACCCGGCTCAGGTTTGAGCAAGGTATTTTGCGATATCCCCGTAGTGAAAAGCTGCCCGCTTGGGAAACGAGGGCGTGAAGTCCTGCAACTCCCGACGCTTCTCGGCAAAGACCAGCGGATCCCCCGCCACGTTGCGCACATCTACGATCCGGTAGTCGCCTTCGGCGACCGAGAAACACTGTCCAACGAGATCCTGAAGAGCCATGCGTAACACCTCATACACGCAGGCCCTCAGCATAGGCAAAGCTCGTACAGTTGGGGTAAGGGGTTGTAATGGGTGTTTTAGTCCGGCGCCCGACCGGGGGGCATGAGCGTGGGCGAGAGCGGCGGGCGGCGACCCCTGTCGGTATCGGCATAGTTGGCCGCGAGGTAATCGACGATGCGCGCTTCGTCGTCGGCGGCAATCGGCCAGAGGTTCTGGGTCCTCTGCATCCACCTGATGGTGTCGCGCCAGAACTGGGCATCCCCACGCTGAGACGTGACCAGCCGGTAGGAGTGACAGGCGCCGCAGTTAGCGCGCACCGATTGCCAGCCATCAGCCAACACCAACCCGGTGAGCGGGTCCTGCTCTGAGGCGCGTCCGGAACCAGCGGTCAGGAGCACCAGCGCCAAGAGCCAACCTCGCCAGGCTAGGGCCATCAACTCACCCTAATGGCGATGCGGTGAGCGGCGTTGTTGAGGTACCCCTTCGGGTTCCATGCGGGCACCAGCATGGGCTGGGAGACGCCCACCGAATCGGTGGCGCGCGCCCAGATCTCGTAGTAGCCGGCTCCCGGGAGCCGCACCGTCGTCCGCCATCGCTGCCAGGCCAATCGGTTCGCCGGGGGCGCCAACGACGCAGGCTGCCAAGTCGCGCCGAAATCGACGCTGACGTTGACATCCGCAACGGCTCGATCACCAGCCCAGGCATGTCCGCGAACCTCGATGGGCCGACCCACCGCTGCGCTGCTACCGCTACGCGGGTGTGAGATCAGCGATTTCACCGGCATCGATTGGATGATGCACATGTCTTCGTCGGCCACCCGCTCGCCAGGCGCGACGGGCCGACAGGGAACTCGATACGAGTTGCCAAGCATCTTCGCACCATCGTGGACGCGGTCGCGCACGAGTATCTCTTTGACCCACTTACCGGACACGGACCCCGGCCATCCCCCGCAGATCATGCGCAGCGGCGCCCCATGCAGGCGCGGGATGGGGTCGCCGTTCATTCGAAGCGCCAGCAGAGATTCCGCTTCCAACGCTTTGCTCAATGGAACACCGCGGGATATCACGTCTTTGGAAACATCGCCCGACAGGTGGGTGTCGGCGCTCCGATAGGCAACGTAGGTCGCATCGCGGCGCACGCCCACCCGCTCGAGCACGTCCTTCAACCGCACGCCCGTCCACTCCGGGCAACCGATCGCCCCCGTCGTCCATTGATTGCCTGGAACGCGGGGTCGAAATTCGGACCTGCCATTGCCGCCACATTCAAGTTGCAGACGGTAGGTGTGTTGTCTGAAATCCCGCTCCAGTTCCTCCAGGGAAAAGCTCCGGGGCGCAAGGCATGCTTCTCCGGCAACGGAAAGCCGCCAGGAACCGGGATCTGCGGCGGCCGGCGGGACCCCGTTGTTGCGCACGAACAGACGCTCGGCCGGCGTAACCTCGTCGTCCAGCAGGTGCGCGGGCGTCTCCGCATTGAGGGGCCGGTCGTTGAGAACTCGCAGACCGGGCTTTTGAGCGATGACGGTGCCGGGCACCGACTCCGCCAATGCCACCGGAATCAGGCCCGCCGGCAGGAAGCGCCCGTACGGAATCGCAGCTGACAACGCCCTCTCCAGACCAGCAACTACACCACCGGCAAGGAACCGGCGTCTGGACCAGATCAGCCGGCCGCGCTCCGGTTCCTCGTGCAGCTCGAGCAGCCCCCGCTCCACGGCGTCTCAACTCCCGCCCAGGCTAAATCGGCGGCCGCTCAACCGGCCCGCTGCAGCAGGGTTCCCGTACCCAATCCGCCGCCGCAGCACATGCTCACCAGGGCGTATTCGCCACCCGATCGCTTGAGCTCGTGCACGGCCTTGGTAATAAGAAAACAGCCGGTTGCACCAAGCGGGTGGCCGAGCGCGATGGCGCCCCCATTGGGGTTGACCCGGGCCATATCGGCACCGACCGTCTTGGCCCATGACAGCACGACCGAAGCGAACGCCTCATTGACTTCGAACACGTCGATGTCGTTGATGGCAAGGCCCGATCTCTCTAGCAGACGCTCCGTGGCAGGAATCGGTCCTTCCAGCATCAGCACGGGGTCACAGCCCACGAGAGCCGTCTCAACCACGCGAGCCAGCGGTTCGAGACCGAGCTCCGCCGCCTTCTCGGCGCTCATGATGAGCACCGCTGCCCCGCCGTCGGCAATCTGTGAGGACGTGCCGGCCGTGTGCACGCCATCCTCCCGGGCAACGGGTTGCAGGGCAGCCAAGGCTTCCAGGCTCGTATCCCGAGGAATCTCGTCGGTATCGAAGACGACGGCATCGTCGGTACGCGCGCCTTCCTCATCAAACACGGGCACCTCTAGGGGGATGATCTGCGATTCGAATCGCCCCTGCTCCTGCGCACGCGCTGCGCGAAGCTGGGATTCCAGCCCGAAGGCGTCGGTGTCGTCTCGAGTAATCTGATACTTCTCGGCCATGCGTTCCGCGCCTTCGAACTGACTCGTGAACTCATAGCTCGTGAAATAGCTCCGGGCCACCGGCTTGCCAAGTCGTGAGTCGAGCCCCACGGAGTCTGACCCGATGGGTAGCCTCGTCATGTTCTCTACCCCGCAGGCAATGACGACATCGGCCATTCCAGCCGCCACGATGCCGGTTGCCAGCGTCGCAGCCTCCTGGGACGAGCCGCATTGGGAATCGATGGTAATGCACGGCGTGCCTTCGGCGCCGCCATGGGCAAGCCACGCGGTGCGGGTCACGTTCATTCCCTGAGCGCCCAGCTTGTTGATGCAGCCGCCGATGACCTGGTCAACCTGACCCGACACGAGACCGTTGCGTTCCACGAGCTTCATCAAGACCTGACCGAGGACATCAGTCGGGTGCACGTATCCCAATGTGCCCTTCTTGCGTCCGACGGCCGATCTCGCCGCATCGACTATTACCACTTCTCTCATGGCCTGTTTTCCTTCAATTACCCAGTTGTCGTCTGTTCTCTGCTGGCTGACCCATGTCCGCGGCCTCGCGGTCATCGGCTCTTTCCGAGGATGACCGGGCCATGACGCTAAACCAGCTCCAGCGCCGGCTTTGAGACGAGCGCATCGCATCCGGTACCGTCAAGAACGTCCTTCACGTATTCACGATCTTCCTCATCCAGTCGGGCGAAAGCCTGGCGGATCCACTGCAGGCACTTCGCCTGGTACGGGAACGGCCTTTGCTCCCAGGGTCTGCCATCGACTTCTGCCAGCACCGTCTCGCTGCCCGAATCGACCGCCCTCGCGTTCGCTAGCATGACCGGGACGTAGACCCGGCCCGCCTCGGCCAGAAGATTGTGCAGGGTATCCGGAAGTGCTTCGCGTTGGAACCAATCTCCGGGCTCAGGCTCCAGGCCAGACAGATCCTCGACCGCTCCGACCCAGGCGCATACGCTTGGCGCGGTGGCGTGAGCGATCGCCATGGGAGTCGGGTCGAACTGCGTGAGCGCCGTGAGCTGGCCGAATATGGCAAAGTCCGCGGCTGCCGGTCGGCGACCGAGCACAAAGGGTCCATGCAAAAGGTGCGCTGCGAACAGCAATAGAAAACGCCGGTAGCTCTCCTCGATGACGGGGGCCGTCGTCGGGTTGCTTCCAACAACGTACAGGCGGCCGATCTGACGCTCGCGGAACGTTCGGGAAAGCGGTTCGATCTTTGCGTCGTTCGCCGTGAGATTGCGCCAGCGCGGCAGTAGTTCCCCCGCCTTGCTGATGTCTGCCGCGTAGGACCAGCGATAATGAAACATCGCCTTGGTCAACCATTCGTCGGCGTAGTCTTCGATCAGGTAGTTCAAGAACTCGAGAGCCGGGTCGTCTGGAGTCACTGACCTGCCGAGTGACATTGCTTCGAGCATTCGAATGATCGGAGTCGAATCCACCACGGCCTCGAACTCACCGGCGGAATCGCGGAAATAGAATGTCGGCAACAGACGGACATGGGCTGGCGGCATGGAATCAGCCTCGGGCGACCCGGCCATCAGAAATCGATATCTGATCCGACGATATCGGAGCAATGCCAGCATCTTCCGTGTGTAGGGAGATCCGGGTGCCCCGGTTAGGGGGATGGCATCCCCGTCGGTCATCGCTCGCAACCCCCCTCGATCTGTGCCCAGGGCGCAAAGCTTAGCTACTGGCGATCGGGAAAGCGACGCTGGGCCACCCGGGCTGACCTACGCTAGTCCTGCAAGCGCGCATAGCAACGCCTCCCCGATTGGTCGCCGAGCCGGCGGATACGAGCGAAAGCCGATCCGTCCCTGAGGACCTCTCGTTAACTTGTTGATTCCACGTGGGCAAACTGTTAAATTGCCCGACGATTTCGCCCTGCCGGGTCAACGAGGACGTTGCAGGAACTGGGGGAAGCGAAATTCGAATACGCAGATCCTGGAAAACAACAACAATCCAGGACTATTTAGGCCGCCTCCGGGCGGCTTTGTTTTTGCAGATTAGCTGATACCGACAACCCGTCGGTAGGGCGTCGCTTCAGACGCCACCCAAAAAAGAAAACCCCGCCGAAGCGGGGTTCCCTGATCGTCGCCTGACCGAAGCCTGGCGACCCGGTGAGATTGATGTTCGTGCCTTACGGCCGGTTCCCAACTCTCAACCGAAGACCGCTTCCTTCTCCTGCCGCCAATGGCGGCGTTCGACTTCCACGGCCAAGACTCTAAAGTCGTTGTTTAACGACGCCTTGCTACGTCGCTCCGGTCCGTTGCGATCACTCCGGATCGGAGGGCGGAACAACTCCCTCAGCTACTCTCGCCTCACAAGCTCGCTCTCCCTAAGGGGCGCGCCCATCTGCGTGAGCCTGCCTTCACACGAGCAAGCCATCGGCCAACGGCTATCTCATGCCCGGGACTCTCCCTTGAGCCGCCGGCGCCTCCGGCGACCCCGACCCTGGCGGGGGTCTTCAGATCTTGCGTCTCACCACCTCCTTTTCAGGAGACCTTGAACCGCAGACCGTGCATTTAGTGTTGCTCAACAGCTGGGCGCTGACCAGTGAAACCTCCGCAAGAATCTGTGGATATGCTGTGGATCAGACGGTCGAATTCGTGTGGAAAATTGCGTACGAGTTCCCCGGCAGTCGAGCTGATTCCACCAACCTTCTGAAAGCTCGCCCTTTTCCACTCATGCATCCCGTTCAACTTCATTCCGCTCGGGGTTAGCCGACACGCTTCAAGCACCGGGTGCTACGCAATCTCCCTCGGCTCTAAGGTTTGGCCTTCACTCGAAGCGCACGCGCACGACGAGCACGTCACATTCCAGGCCGTGGAGCACGGCGTTGGCCGTCGAGCCGAGCAGGAGCCCTAGGCCGTGTCTGCCATGAGTTCCCATGATGATGAGATCGGCGGCGTACTCCTTGGCCGCCTCACGAATCTCGTGGGCGGGCGCACCGAGCAGCACGTGCACGTCTGCATCGGACACCCCGTAGCGGCTGCCCAGATCCTTCAGTTGCGCTTCCGCACGCTGCAGTGCTTCTTCTTCGAACGAGACCGCGCCGCTGGCGATCGGGGCCATGTCGAGGCCGCCATAAACCTGGGTCAGCGGCTTGACCACGCTCAGGAGCGATAGCTTGGCGCCGTTGTTTTGTGCAGTTTCCCGTGCCTTGTCGAGCACCTGCGTCGACTCTTCAGACAGATCCACCGCCACCAGCACGTGTTTGTAAGGCATCGGCCCACCTCCAGTCATCGCTTCCCAGTGAGATTAGCCCAGCGCCGAACAGAGAGCCATCCTTGCCGATGCCGGCACTTCGGGAATCCGCTATTCGGAAACTGCGTAAGGACGACCGCGGATCAAAAACGGTATGATACCCAAAGTTATGTTCAAGCCGACTGATTTCGGAACACATAGTGAACATAGAAGAGGCCAGATCGAGGCTGAAGGAGCGCCGGGCGGAACTCACGGACCGGCAGGAACGGGTTGCTCGTCACACGAGACACCGGGACGAGCCGCTTTCCCAGGACTTTGCCGAGCAAGCCGTGGAGTTGGAAAACGGAGAAACCCTCGTGGCCCTCGACAAGGAGATCAGCCAGGAGCTCGTCCAGATCGATCACGCCCTCAAGCGAATCGAAGCCGACAGCTATTTCGCCTGTGAAGAATGCGGTGAGCCGATTGGCGAGCAACGATTGCAAGCTCTGCCGTATGCCAGCCGCTGCATCGACTGCGCGAGCGAGCGCTGAACCCATTCAGGCAGCCCGATGAAGGAACCGCAGCTCAAAACGGCCATGACGCCCTTCCCCTACGCCGTGGAGCTCTCCGCCCCCATCGCTCAAGCCCGCAAGCTCATGCTGGAGCACCACGTCCACCACCTGCCCGTCACGGAAAATCACGAGCTGAAAGGCATCGTCACCGACCGGGACATCAAGCTGCTGCTCGGCCCAGAGCTCGGCTCCCCTGACCCCAAGGAGCTGACCGTCGAGGACGCCTACATCGACGACTGCTACGTAGTTGATATGGCAACCCCACTGAGGCAGGTGCTGACCACCATGGCCGCGCGGCACATTGGAGCCGCCGTCATCACCAACCATGGGCGCCTCGCCGGCATCTTCACCGCCACCGACGCCTGCCGTGTATTCGCGGAACTCCTCAACTCACAGTTCGGGCCCGCGGGCGATCCCCCGGACGCGGCCTGAACGGCTTAAGCAGTCGCCGTTCGCACAGCTGCGGCAATTTCTTCGAGATCCAACTCAGCTTCCGTATCCACCGTGACCGCTCGCTCGACCGACGCAGGCGGCTCGAGTCTTTGCAGCTGAGCCTCGAGAACCGCAACTCCGGCCTCGGAAACGTCCGTGCCCTCCCGCTCACGGGTATCGACCCTGGTCCTCATGGTCGACTCGGACGCCCGGCAGTGAAGGACGACGCACGCCACTCCCACGGCCGCCGCGGCGTCACGAAAAGCGCTCCTCGTCGTTCGTTCCAGGAACGTCGCGTCGACGATGACCGTTTCACCGGCCGCGGCGAGGAGCAGCGCAAGGGTCTGCATTTCCGCATACACCGATTCGCTCCGTGATCGGGTGTAAAGCCCGGCGTCCGGAGATGATCGAGAGCGGTCGAGCGGGTCCAGCCCAGCGGCCGCCTTGCGGACCACGTCGGACCGGATGCGCACGGCAGGCAATCGCGGCACGAGGCGCTCCGCCAAGTACGACTTTCCCGAGCCGGAGAGACCGCACATCAATATGATCTGGCCCCGGGGTCGGTGAAGTCGCGCCCAGGCCCATTCCAGGTGCCCGTCGAGACGTTCCCGGGCGCCTGCCACGCTGGCGCTGCCCAGCGAATCTTCAATCTCGAGCGCGGCAACCTTGGCCCTGACGACAGATCGATAGGTCTGATAGAAGGGCGACAGCGTGGCCCCAAGATAATCTCCCGAGCCGGTCAGGTAGCCGTCGTGAAACGCGTAGGCCAGGTCCACGCGATCTCTCACGGCACAGTCCATGATGAGGAACGCAGCGTCGCTCGCGGTGTCGATCCAGCGCAGATCGGGATTGAACTCCAGACAGTCGAACGCCCTCACCCGCCCGTCAATCATGACGAGATTACGCAAATGCAGATCCCCATGGCATTCCCGAACATAACCCTCGGACAGACGTCGGGAGAAAGTGGAACGCTGAGCGTGGAAAGCATCCGTGGAAGCGGCTTCCAGGGCCCGAAGCATGTCCGCACGATCCCGCGCGGCCTCGGTTGCCTTGAGCGTGGCGAAGTTATCTAGCACGGGCCCCAGAATGCGCCTTTCGAGCTCCCCGGAGGAGGCTTCCAGCCTCGGTAGTGCCGCATGCAGCCCTGCCAGCTCCAAGCCAAAGCGACTCAGCGTCTCCGGCTCGAGCCCACCTTCTGCCAACAGTCGATCCAATGCGCTGCTCTCGGGAAACTGTCGCATCTTCACCGCGTGATCAACGACGTCGCCGTCCCCGCCGATGCGGATCCCGCCCTCAGCCGTCCGCACGATCTTGACCACGTCCACATAGAGCTCGGGTGAGAAGGCGCGGTTGCAGCGCAGCTCTTCCTGGCAATAGTGCTCCCGGAGATCTGCGGTGCTGAAATCCACGAAATTGAAATGAACCGGTTTCTTGACTTTGTAAGCGTAATCTCCAGTGAGGAAAACCCAGGATATGTGAGTTTCTACCAGGCGAACGGTCACACAGGGGTGCGGGTAAGCCTTAGGACGCAGGAGCTGCTCGATGAAGTCGGGTCGCGCCATTCTCAGCGTCTCACCAACAAAAGGCCAAGGCTCGCGCATGCGGCCGGGTCTCACTACGGGAACTACGGATAGGCACATGCCGGCCTAAAACCGTTAGCATTGCAGCGACTAAGCCACGCCGGGACATCTCCTTGACGCCAGCCACCACCTTCATGGCAACGTTGATCGGCTTGTTTTCATTCTGCCCGCTCATCACGCCGATAGTAGCCCACGCCAATTCGGCAGAACAGGAGAAGACAGGCAAACCGCTCTACGACCAGCAGTGCGCCCGCTGCCACCAGCGCGACGGTGCCGGGGTGGACGGGCTCTATCCTAGCTTGCGAAACGCACCTTCCCTTTGGCTCGACCGCAAGACGGCGATCCGAGGAGTGCTCGCCGGACGCGCCGACGATACCGTGGTCAACTCGCCCCTCATGCCAACCCACGGCTATCTCGGCAACGAGACCATCGCCAGCACCCTGACGTTCCTGTTGCAGCAGTGGGGCCCCGGGGGCGAACCTTACACCGCCGAGGAGATCGCCGCGGTACGACTCGAGCTTCTGGCAAGCCAACCCGCGCCCCACCCAGGACTGCCGGACGTAAGCCCGCTGGCAGACATGGACGCGGTGCAATACGTGACCTCCAGCGGTCCCGCAATGTCCGTGAGCGAGTTCAATCGAGCCCGAACGCTTTATTACGGGCTCTGCACGGGTTGTCACGGCGTGCTCCGCGAGGGTACTGCCGGGTCACCCTTGACGCCGGTTCTGATGCGGCAGCGCGGGACCGAATATCTCCAGGCCGTGATCAACTACGGATCATCAGCGGGCATGCTCAACTGGGGGACCTCGGATGCGCTCACAGCCGAGGAGATCAACATGCTCGCCCGCTTCCTGCAGCATCCCATACCCCAGGCTCCGGACATGACCGAGGCGGACGTGAGGGCGAGCTGGTCGGTGGAAGTACCGGTCAAGAAACGTCCGCGCGAGCCTCAGGGTCGCTATCCGCTGGATGATCTGTTCGTCGTGACCCTGCACGATGTCTCGCAGGTCGCGCTAATCCACGGCCCTTCCCGGCGGATCATCGGCACCATGGAAACCGGCCAGAGCCCCCACAGAATTCGCGGATCCGCAAGTGGCCGCTATCTCTACGTCATTGCCAGGGACGGAACCCTGAGCATGATAGATCTGTATGCCAGGAAACCCCGCCGAGTAGCGAACGTCAGGATCGGCTACGAGGCAAGGGCCGTGGGCGCCTCGCGTCATCCCGACTACGCCGACCGCTACGTCCTTGCCGGCGCTTACTGGCCCCCTCAGCTCGTGCTGCTGGACGGTCGGACGCTGGAACCGCTGAAGCTGATCTCCACGCGAGGCCGGACGGCCGACGGCGGCCGCTACCATCCCGAGCCGCGGGTCAGCGACATCGCCGGTTCCTACCTGCGCCCGGAGTTCATCGCCAACGTGAAGGAAACGGGCCGGGTCTATCTGTTCCCGTACTACGCGACCGATCGTCTGCAGCTGGTGGACATCGGCGCCACCGGCGAGCTCAGGGCGGGCAGCTTCTCTCAGGACAAGCGCTACTTCATCGCGCCGGCGGACGTCAACGCCATCAGCGTGCTGGACACCAA
>JABAHR010000559.1_pt2 | contig 18625 bp, 17 predicted proteins | sample 7062101 | NCBI WGS metagenome assembly JABAHR01 (sample SAMN14534553, study PRJNA622989) | marine sediment metagenome | biome: marine biome [ENVO:00000428]; feature: marine pelagic biome [ENVO:01000023]; material: deep marine sediment [ENVO:00002113] | place: India: Gulf of Kutch | collected... | reverse complement strand
CTTGATCTGTCCAGTGTGCCCTGATAAGACACATCCAGGTAGATTAAAATATCCGGATTGGCGATTTTCCTCCACATATCCTTGACATAAGAATGTTCTTGCGCGATATGTTTTACTTGGTATCCATGCTCTGTAAGCTTTTGCTTTAGAATTGTTTTGCCGGATTTGCACGGGCCCACCAATCCAATTACTGGTTTGTTCTTAATGCTGCTCATTTGCGTATTCTTATTTTCCATTTAGAGGATAATTTCCAATCTATCAAGGCGCAATGAATGGTAAATTTTTTTGAAGATCATTACTTGATTGGAAGCAGAACAGACATTTTGCGGACAAGTTCTCCTCTTTTGGGGGAGACGTTTAGGACCACGATGCTGACATCGTCGATTGGCCGGTGATCGTCTAGATCCAAGGCGAGTTCGATCAAATGGTCTGCAATTTGTTGGGCTGTATAATCGTTATCAGTGCAAAAAACCAGTTCGGTTGGAATATCAATATTTGTGTTTTTTCGGTGACCTGCAGTTATCAACCCATCCGTGAAAGCAACAACCGTTAAACCTCCTTGCAGAGGTAGTTCTGTGATAATTGGTTTTGTATTCCGGTAAACACCCACCGGTTTACTGGGTTCATCAAGGGTTTTGCTTTTAGTATTTTTAATATAATAAATTGGCGATGGATTATTGCGAGAAATGACAAGAGAGGAAGTCTCTAAATCGATTGATAAAATATTAAGTGTTGAGAGCACCTTTCCGCCCTTCATAGAATATAGGTAATCGGAAGCCGCGCGAGCTGCAGGGCCATCTCTAACTCCCTCTGCTAGAAGTGAGACAACCTTCCGAACGACCATGTTGGAAATTCGTTTTGCGCTTTTTCCTGACCGCTGACCATCTGCCAGCACGACCGAGAGCCCACCATTCGGGCGTTCTACGACCTCTAGGGTGTCGCCGCTTTCGGAACTTGCATATTTATTTATCTTAGTTACACCTATTTGGATTTGCATTAGGTTTGATTTTACCAGAAATAATTTGAATCTATTTTTTCTTGGCGATGATCATCAAAACTTTGCTGTTTGGAAATTTGATCGCTTCTGTCGACATTACAAATCCCGCTTGTTCTAAAATCGATTCTCCAGCATCAAATAGTGGATGGTCTTTTTCACGGTTCTGCCCGGTGATTTTAAATAACCATGCCATAAATTTCGAAACCGGATTTTTTCGACCCATCCATGCAATTGGTAGGAGGAGTATCTCACCATTTGGGGACAAAACTCGATAGGCCTCTTTGAGTGTACTTGGATCTAAAAAATAATCTGATGGGAATGTGGCAACGATTTGCTCGAAGGCGTTAGTAGGAAAAGGTAGCTGACCTGCGTCACCTTGCGTGAGTCGGTGCTCAAATCCATTTCGTCTCAACCGTCTGGCAGCGATTTTTCCCATTTGGGAACTCAAATCTATCCCAGTGATTTTATGTTTTTGTTTCTGGCAGGCAAGTTGAAGGTGTCCGGGGCCATACCCTAATTCGAGAATTTCACCTTGTCTAAGATACCTCATTGGCGTTTTTACCCACTGATTCCATTGGCCCAAGGAAACAGTCCAGGAAACGAGATCATACAACCATGCAAATTGATGATAAAGCAGTCGAAAGAATATTCTAAGGAATTTTTTGATTAAGTTTGAGCCCTTCATTGATCGGTGGGTTTGTTGGGATCAACTCATCTTAATAGGTTTGGCAGGAAGTATTTTGCCAAACTGAGAAATATGAAAAAACCGAGACTATCTGTAACAGCGGTGACAAGTACAGTTGAGGCCATTGCTGGGTCTTGTCCAATTGCTTTCAATCCTAGCGGGGTGAGCGTGCCAACAATTCCAGCGAGAATTAAATTACCTACCAATGCAAGTCCTAGTACCAAGCCAAGGTAAAAATTTCCTTTCCATATGGTTACACCAAGACCGACAATGATTCCAATCATTAGTCCTTGAAACAATCCGACCAGTATCTGCATAATTAAAAGTTTTCCTGTTTTTCCCGATGGAACCTTTCCTAACGCGATCGAGCGCACAAACATCGCCACAGATTGACTTGCTGCATTTCCTCCTAACCCAGCGACAACGGATTGGAATACTGCCAGCACAGCCACCAAAGCTATGATATCTTCAAAATTACTAATTACCCAGGCTGCAAACAAAGCTGTGATCATATTCAATACCAGCCAGGGGAGACGACCTTTGAGTTGTTCAAGGATGGGGCTGTCAGGTTCCAGTTCCGCATCGGTAACGCTCGCCAGCATATAAATATCTTCCGTTGCCTCTTCTTGTATCACGTCAAAAATATCATCATGGGTAATTACACCAATCAGTTCATTTCTGTGGTTAATCACAGGTAATGTTGATAGGTCATACTGCGCCATGACATTTGATACCTCTTCCTGATCAAGCCACGCATCCACCGAGATTACTTCTGGGTCCATTATTGTTTTTATTGGTTTGTTTGGAGGACTGACAACTAATTCCCGCAATCCTGTAATCCCTGTTAGCCGGCGATTATCATCCGTAATAAAAATATAATACGGCACATTACTGTCCGGGCTGATCAAGCGTAGTTGATCAATCGCTTCGCCAGTAGTCACATCCTGTTTAATAGCAATAAATTCCGTGGTCATGCGCCCACCAGCTGTCTCATCTGGAAATTCGAGGAGTGGAAGAATTTCTTCCGCATCTTCCATTTGTTCCAGTGCCTCAGCCGCTTGCATTGGAGGCAGGTCTAACAATAGGTCAGCCGCCTCGTCGGGCGCCATCTCGTCCAGGACATCTGCGAGTCTTTCAAGCGAGAGAGATTCAGCTGCTTCCAAAGTGTCTTGGTCTTCCTGAAGGCTGAAGAGCTGAGCGGTTTCCTGAATGCCTAAACGTTTTAGGATGATTTCTCTATCTGCAGGTGATAAAAGATCGTAAACCTCAACCTGATCATTTGGATGAAGTTCCAAGAAGGTTTTGATTGCCTTGTTGAAAGATTTTTCTTCTATTAGGGTTTTGATTTCCAAAAATAAATCCTGGGTTGTCTTTTGAAGGTCCATCTTATCCTCCGTAACGCATTCGTGGAACCATGATCAAAATTTAATGCAGTTTTATATTTTCCACTGCCAATCTGGGTGTCGATTATAGTAGTAAATTAATGCCTAATCTTTTATAGTCTAATTTCAAAATAATTCTGCTAGTTGTAATGATTTTTATTATATTCTTTTAGGCCAGAACAGTTACCCATAGAAAATATGATATTGTGAGTTTTAGCTATAATTAAATTTAGAGTTATTTTAATGATAAATTAGAAATTTCTAAATTTTATTCTTTTTTGCTGGCAAGCTGCCCACATCCAGCCTGAATATCTATTCCTCTTCTCATTCTGACCGTGCATGGAATCCCATTAGATTCTAAAGTTCTTTTGAAGGCTAACACTCGCTCTCTGTTAGATTTTTGTCCGTCAAAGCCCTTAGTCGGGTTCAGCGGAATCACATTTACATGGCAGATCATCCCTTGGAGTAGTTTTGCTAGGTTTTTTGCTTCTTCTATAGTGTCATTCACATCCTGTATCAGTGCCCATTCAAACGTGATCCTTCTGCCAGTTATCTCGACATATTGCCTGCATGCGTTGATTAATTCTTCAATTGGATATTTGTTATTTACCGGCATCATAGACGAGCGAAGCTGGTTGTTGCTTGAGTGCAATGAAACCGCTAAATTCACCTGGGATTTTTCCTGTGTAAATTTCTTAATCCCTGGTATAAGTCCCACAGTAGAGATTGTGAAGCGTCTAGAACCCAAATTGAATCCTTGGGAATGATTAAGAGTCTCGATGGCCTGCATGACTGCATCATAATTGTGAAGTGGCTCTCCCATCCCCATGTATACGATATTTGTGACAGCTTCCCCGCGAGCTTGGAGGATACGAGCGAAATAGAGAACCTGTTCGATAATCTCTCCGGCGGTTAAGTTTCTGGAAAAGCCCATTTGGCCTGTGGCGCAGAAAGAACAATTCATGGCGCAACCCGCCTGACTTGAGATACAAAGGGTATTCCGTTTTCTGTAATTCATTAATACTGTTTCTATGCGTTTTCCATCTACAAGTTCAAACAGTGTTTTTGATGTTTGTCCGCCACTTGATTGAATTTGGTCAATCGGGTTTAATCCTGAAAAGCTGAAGTCATCTTGCAGCTTTTTCCGAAGTGTTTTGGGGATGTTTGAAAAATTCTCAGGGGAGTCAATTAGACTTTGATAAATGAACTCCCAAATTTGAGTGGCGCGATACGCAGGCTCTCCCCAGGTTTGCAAGAGTTGGGAAAGCTCATCAAAGGTGAAGTCGTAAATCAAATTGGATTTGCGCATAGTCATAATAACTCAATGAGAGTTTCAAGATCGTCCACAATGTAATCTATTTTTGGCTTCCAAGCTTCGCCCATTTTTTGAGAGGATACACCTGTCAAAACGAGGGCACACCGACAATTTGCAGCCTGTCCACCGGCGATATCTGTCTCTAATCGGTCGCCAACCACGAGCACTTCCCTGGGATTTTCCCCAAGATGCTCCATTGCCTGGAGAAACATGGTGGCTTTTGGTTTCCCCATAATGTCTGGGGCCTGCCCTGTTGCAGCTTGAATTGCAGCAAGCATGCTTCCTGCTCCAGGAACGAAACCTTCAGGGGAGGGAAAGGTTTTATCCGGGTTGGTTCCGATAAATGGGACCCCACCTCTGATTAGTAGAGTTGCTGTCCGCAATTTGTCGTATGTAAGGTTTAGATCCATTCCAACCACTACTGCAATCGGGTATTTGTTACTAGCTGTGAATCCATATTTTTCCAAAGTTTTCTTCAACCCATCCATACCGACTACGTAAACATTGCCTCCATTTGGATGTTGAGATTGCAAATATCTAGCAGTTGTGGTTGCAGATGTGTATATTTGTTTATATTTGGCAGAAATACCAAGTTCCATTAGGTCTTCCACGTATTTGTCAACAGTGCTGGTCGAATTGTTGGTGGCAAAAACATATTTGATTCCTTTTTGCTCGATCCTGTTGAAAATATTTGCAAGATTTCCAATTGGTTGTCGATCTCGCCAAATGACACCATCCATATCTAAGATCAGTGCATTAATTTTATTTTTTGCCATGCACTGATTATACTTGGTTCAAAAAAATGGGGGACAAATTTGGTCACTCCAAGGTTTCAAAAAGTTTAGTTATTTTTCAAATGGTAATAAAAATCAATGATTTGTTTACCAAGAAAAAAAGCCGAGATCACATCTCGGCTTAAAAACTGACGAAATTCCGAATTATGCAGATGGCGGTTCCAGCACATGGTCTACCAGACCGTATTCAACTGCATCCGGTGCAGTCATGTACATATCTCGGTTAGTGTCCTTCTCAATTTTTTCCATCGGCTGGCCGGTGTTATCTGCCAGAATTTGATTTAGCCGTTTCTTGAGTCGGAGGATCTCATTTGCTTGAATTTCGATATCAGATGCCTGTCCTTGTGCACCACCCAGCGGTTGGTGCATGTGGATTGTTGCGTTGGGTAAGGCATACCGGTGGCCTTTAGTCCCAGCGGTAAGTAACACGGTACCAAAGGAAGCCGTGAAACCGACTGCCACAGTGCTAATTTGGTTCGGGATCATTTTCATTGTGTCATATATACCCATCCCTGCATAAACAACACCGCCTGGAGAGCTAATATACATCTGGATAGGTGCTTCAGGATCTTCGTTGCTGAGATGGATCAATTGTGCAACGATCAGGCTGGATGTCTGATCGCTAATTGGTGTGCTTACCAGAACAATGCGATTTTTAAGGAGCAGCGAAAAAATATCAAATGCTCTTTCACCTCGGCCTGTGGTTTCAATCACCATTGGAATTACAGCTTGGGGGTTTATCATTTTTGTTTTCCTTTCAGAGTCAAAACTTGATTATTCTTCTATTTCTTCCTCTTCAGTCTTTTCTGCATCAGGAACGACTTCCACTGATTCACCTTCATCAGAGCGGGGTTCTTCTCGTGAAGCATCCTCAGCATCGGGTGCTTGTGCATCACTTATTGCACTAGAGCTTGTTCCAGAATCTGCTTCAGGGGTCTCCGTAGTTTCCTCAAGTTCCTCATCGGCTTTGCCCATGGCTATGTTTCGTAAATTTTGCAAAGTCCTCGAGATGATCTCGTCTGTTGCAATCCGGTTTTTCAAACTTTCCAAGTTAGCGCCAGAACTTAAGCGATTGGCTTCTTCTTCAGAATAGTAAGATGTAACCTCTTGTAGTGTTTGTTGGACACGCTCGTTAATTTCTTCAGGAGAAATTTCAATCTCTTCCGTATTCGCAACTTCCATTAAGATCAACCCGCGTTTCATTCGCGCTTCTGCATTTTCCTTTACCTCATCTCGTAAATCACTCATTTCCATAGAGCGGCTCTTAAGATATAGGTCAATCGTTAAACCCTGATTTGCTAATTGGTGTTCAAGGTCATGGATGTAATCATCAATTTCGTCCTCGAGCATTTGCGGAGGATATTTGATCTCAGCATTTTCTATCAGAAAATCGATTATCTTGGAATCATATTCAGATTGCTGTTCAGATTTGAATTGTTCAGTCAAAGTCTGCTTGATTTCATTATGCAAATCCTCTAATGTTTCATAATCCCCAACGGATTTAGCAAATTCGTCATTTACTTCTGGCAAGGTTCTACCTTTTATTTCCTCTACTTTGAGTTGGTAAATTCCTGTCACGCCACGGAGTTCTTCAAATTCGTAATCTTCTTTAAATTTATTCTGAACCTTTTTTTTGTCACCAACATTTAGACCGATCAGTTTTCTGGAAAATCCGGGAAAAGGGTATTCTGAGTTATTTTCAGTTTCCTCTTTTTCAATGATTACCGGGTACCGTCGCTCTTCAAGCAAAACTTTTTTATCAGGATCTTCTTCTCCCTTTTTATCACCACTCAGGGTGATATAAACCATGTCACCCTCTTCAATCGGGCGTTCTACTGGTTCAATTGTGGCTTGGTTTTCCCTCAGGTTATCGATGACCTCTTGAATATTTTCCTCGGTAACTTCTTTAGTGGTAAACTCAATGCGGACATCTTTATAATCTGATAACTTAACCTCGGGGATCAAAGGAACCAGAAATTCGAATGTGGGGGGTTCAAGGCTGGACATTTCCTCCAACGACCCGGGACCATACGGGGAAAGGTTGGCTTCCTCGATCGCTTTTGGATAAATCTCATCGATTAGATTGCCTATTGCCTGTTCTGTAATCGCACCCTCACCTACATGTTTTTGGATGACAGCGAAAGGCGCCTTCCCGGGTCTAAATCCCGGGATTTTATATTTTTTTGAAAGCTGCTTGGCGGCTTTTCTTTTTGCCCCTTGGAAATTTTCTGGGTCTACAACGACAGTCAGTTTCGCCTCGTGGGTATCCAGGAATTCTGTGTTTATATTCAAGATCCGAGTCCTTTTATCTTTATAGTTTTGAGATTATAACATGGTGATTATCTCAAAATATCAGAAGAGTATAAGTATTTTTCTCCCTGATTTTGTCAGTACACAAAAAAATCACCAATCCAGAATGGTTGGTGCAACTGTGGGGAAGGAGGGAGTCGAACCCTCACGCCTTGCGGCACGTGATCCTAAGTCACGCCTGTCTGCCAATTCCAGCACTTCCCCAGCAAAATGATTATAAGCGAGACTTAATTAAGCGTCAATAAATGGGGTAAAATTTAGGCCAATTAAAATACATCTTGGGAGACTTTTGTGTCGAGAATTATTAACACTGAAAATGTCGGAACTGAACGGAATCGACTTCTAAAAGCGATCGTGATCTCAATCCGGGAGCTTATGAAACAAAAAACTGTGGACTCTACAACCAAAGATCTGGCAGCATTTATTTCGAACGCTCTATTAGCGGTGCACGCCACAGTAGAAAGATCTGTTACTCCGTGGGAGAAACGAGATTATTGGGTTAAAGCGGATAAGTTCAGGCTCGAATGGGCTTGGACAAAGGAAATCGGGGACCAGCTTCTCCATGCAACCCAAGAACAAGATTGGTCAAGAGTTGCCTTGTTATCAGCAACGGTTGGGCAGAAATTAAAAAATGTCAACGTATCCGAACGACACAGGATGGGAAAACCATGGATTGGTGCTTGGGATCTGATGAATACCGATCAAGGGGATCAATAAAGGTTCATTATAAATCGTTCAAATACTGATTTTTAAGGATGTTATTTGTTCGGCAGTTGAATTAAAACTGAATTTATAGAGTGGCCATCAACCTCTTCTACAGTAAATGTAATGCCTTTTGAATATATTTTTTCATTCGGTTGTGGGATTGATCCAAGTTTGCTCATAATATATCCCCCAATCGAGATTGCTTCTAAGGAGTCTTCAAAAACCAGATCAAAATGCTGTTCTAATTCTTCAAGAATAACATCCCCTCGAACTCGGATCAAACCTTCCGAGATCTTTTCAAACGGTGGCACCTCTCGGTCGAATTCATCCAAGATTTCTCCAACTACCTCTTCAACTATATCTTCCAAAGTAATTATTCCAGAAGTTCCCCCAAATTCATCTAGGGCGATCGCGACATGGGAGTGTTGAAGTCTAAATTTAACCAATAAATTACTTAGTGGAAGCGTTTCAGGGATAAAAATCATGGGCCGCAGCAGATCTCGGATATCAGGTGTGCGGCTATTGTTGTTTGCCTGCCACCTTGCAAGATCCTTGATATGCAGAACGCCTATGATGTTATCCAGCGTTAATTCAAATATAGGATAACGGGTTTTACTTGTCTCACAAATCATCTGAATGATTTTTTCAGGTGGCGAATCGATGGCGATCGCGTGAATCTTGTTTCTTGGAGTCATGATTTGTCTGGCAATTCTCTCGTCAAGATCTAAAATATTTTCAATAAACAGCTTGTCTGTACTTTCAAGGTAACCCGATTCCATGCTTTCTTCCACGACAAATTCCAGGTCATCTGAACTCAATATTCTAATATCGTCGTCATTTTGAGATAGATTTAAAACATCAATCACTACAAAGCTAATTTTATTAAGGATGGCGACAATCGGGGAGAATATCTTTTCTGAAATATTCAATGGTGTGTAAAGAACCATCACGGTTTGGCTGGCGGTGTGGAGGGCAAAAGATTTGGGGATCATTTCTCCAAGCACAACATGGAGATATGTAAGCAGGCTTACCGATAGAACTGTTGAGATTGTGTGCGTTGTTGCCTCAGACATGCTTCCAAGAAGATGTAAAGGCCCGAGGAGCCATTCTGCGATTACGTGCTCACCATACATTCCTAACCCCAAACTGGCAATTGTAATTCCGACTTGGGCAGTCGTGATATACCGATTTTGAATTTCTGGGGAAGAAACAATTTCAAGAATTTGTGCTGCTTTTTTAGACCCTTTATCTTTTAGGCTGGTGAGTTGTGATCTGGGTGCTGTAACGATCGCAAATTCCGCAGCTACAAACAAACCATTAAGAAAGATGAGAAAGAGAATGATGATAATCGGCGTTAAAATCTCAATAATCATAGCTGTTCTCGGTATTGATCTACGGTATCTTGTGGGGCAGTAAGCTCAATGAGTGACACAGCTCTTCCTCGTTTTTGTTCAATCATGAAATTTAAACCATTGATGACGACAGTCTCCCCAATCGCAGGAATTCTACCGATTGAACTTGTCACTAACCCCCCAACGGTATCAGCCTCTTCTGTAGGAAGAGTCCAATTAAATAAACTGTTCAGTTCTGAGATTGTCATGTCACCCTGAATTAATAATTGAGTATCAGATTTGATTTGGATAGGAGGCAGGTCCTCGTCAAACTCATCTTGTAAGTCTCCAAAAATTTCTTCAATCAGATCCTCCAGTGTCACCATTCCGGATGTCCCGCCGTATTCATCTAGCACAATTGCCACTTGATACTGATTTTTCTGGAGAAGCGAAAATACTTCTTTAACCTGCATCGTTTCTGGAACAAATAGAACTGGTCTGATGATTTCAGTTATGCTGATACTGTCTGGATTTTGGGATGTGTTGCTCCAGCAAAAAAGATCGCGCAAATGTACGATGCCTAAAATATTATCAATTGTCTGATTGTAAATTGGCAGCCTCGAATAGGGTGATTCGCTGACAATAGCAGTGATTTCTGAGATTGAGAGGGAAGATTGTGCTGCAAGCATTAAGGCTCGGGGAATCATAATTTTCTTTACCATTTCTTCCCGCATTCGCATTGTATTTGTTAGGAGTTTGTATTCATCTGAGGAGATAGCTCCGAACTGTCCGCTTTCTTCAATCAAAATCGCGATTTCTTCAGGGGAATGAATATGGCCGTGCTCTGAAGAGGGTTCTATATCGAGCAGCTTCATCAATAATATTCCACTGCCGTTGAATAAAACAATCAATGGTTTGAATATCCAACCAGACCATTTCAGGGGCTGTGCTGTGATCAGGGCAAACCGTTCTGGTTCTTGGATGCCGAGATTTTTGGGAATAAGCTCGCCAAACAGAACCTGCAGCAATGTTAAAAGTATGAGAACAATGGAAGCGCTTGCTGAAAGGGCTGCGGGTTCAGAAAATTCTCCAAAAGAATTGAAAACGGGCATCAAATAAGAAGATAACCTTGCCTGCCCATAAAATCCTAAAATTAAACTCGATAAGGTAATTCCCACCTGGGATGTTGCAACATAAGAGTCAAGTTTTGTCGGATTTTCGACAATATTGAGAACTGATCTGGCTAAAGGATTCCCCTCATTTACCAGTTGAGCTAATCTTGCCCTACGAGAACTAACGGTTGAAAATTCTGCGAGAACATATAATGCATTAAAGCCGATTAATATTACTAGAACAAGAATTGTGATTAAAAGATCTGACATAATTTTTAAAGTTTAATTTCAAACGCTGAAGTATTATACCTTGATTCGGAATCGTAAAGAGAGTAGTTCAATCCTCAAATATTTCGTAATATCCCCGATCAAGCTCATCATCAGACAAATGAGCGTATCTCTGTGTTACCTGTATATTTTTGTGGCGGGCCAATTCTTGAGCCAGCTTTAGATTTCCACCTGACCCTTTGAGTACATTGGTAACGAAATAATGCCGGAAGGAATGCGGTGTGATCACCCTTGCAGCATCTTCACCGAGCACTTCCTTTACCCTGTTCTTGATGATGTTGCGGGCTGTAGTTGGTGTTATTGGAATAACTTTAGAGCCTGCTCCACGGTCATGTCTGGCAAGAATTGGCAGTGAACTCAGGGGTCTTCCCGATCCGCCATCCAGTTCAGACCGTATTTCAAGATAGGATTTCATTGCTTGAATCGACCTGGTTGAGAAGCGAACAACTGCCTGTTTGTCTCCCTTTCCGATAATGATCGCTTTGTATTCATTCCAATCAATATCGCCCCTTCTCAGGTTGCAGATTTCATGAACACGGAGACCAGTATCTGCGAGCGTGATGATCAGCAGGGAATCACGGAATGCAATCAACCGATCTGAAATGGAGTCGTAGTTGTACCTGGGGAATTCACCGGCATATTCAATTACAGCGTCAATATCTTCTTTAGGAAATTGAGGAAGTCTTTGGCCAGCTTTGCGGCTCCGAGTTCTAACAATCAGCTGCATTCGTTGAAGATTGATGTCCGCTAGTTCTTCGGCCATCAAGTATTGAAAAAATCTGGTGACAGCCACTGTATAAAGTTGTTCAGTCGCTGGTGCATATTGTTTTAATTCGCTCAGCATCCAGGAGACTGCACTCTCGTTCAATTCGCTGATTGGGATTTCGTCAGGTTGGATGTTTTTTTCTTCCAGAATATCTAAAAAATTATTCAGAGCGTTCTGGTAGCTCCGTGCAGTATTTTCGCTCCTGGACATTTGGGTAATATTTAAAAAATCTTCTACAGCCTGAGAGATCGTTACCCAATCTTTCTTATCAACCATAGTTCCAGTATATCATCAGAGAGACTAGAAGGGAATTTTTCTTGATGAAAATTATCAGGCATGTTAGAATTACGCCCGGCAATACTGCGGGATCGTCTAGTGGTAGGACGTCTGTCTCTGGAACAGAAAGCCCTGGTTCGAATCCAGGTCCCGCGGCCTCAAAAAACCGCCATATTTATGGCGGTTTTTCTCTTTCTTTGCCAAATTTTCACGCATAGATTCACCTACCATGCATAGGCTTCAGGAGCTTCTCCACCTGGCCCGGGGAAGATTTCATCGAGTTTAAAGAGAATTTCATCATCCAATGAAATTGATGCTGCATTTACTGCACTTTCAAGCTGTTCAATATTCCTTGGACCAATAATTGGGGCGGTCACCACCGGATTATGTAATAACCAGGCTAAAGCTACTTCTCCAGGTGGATGTCCAATTTCACGACAAAGGTTTTCATAAGCTTCCAATTTTTCACGATTCTCTTCAACCCGTTTCACAAAATCAGCATTTCCTCTCCGTCCAGATTCAAATTTCTCCAAGGCTCCCCCTAGCAAACCGCCATCCAAGGGACTCCAAGGTATTAAACCTAAACCGTAATGGCGGCAGGCTGGAATTACTTCTAACTCAATATGACGATTGTTGAGATGATAAATGCTTTGTTCGCTAACTAAACCCAGCATACCGCGCTTAAACGCTTCCTGGTTAGCCGTCGCGATATCCCAACCCGCAAAGTTGCTAGACCCAACATATACAATTTTGCCTTGAGAAACCAAACTACCAAATGCTTGCCATGTTTCATCCCAAGATAAATTACGATCAATATGATGCATCTGATAAATATCGATCCATTCTGTTTGTAAGCGAGTAAGACTGCCTTCAACATGTTTTCTGATTTTATATGCAGACAAACTGCGCCCATCACTATTTATTTCTGGAAGATTGGCTTTCCGAGATACTGGGTTGTAAACTTTAGTCGCCAGTACTGTGGCTTCACGGCGTCCGCCACCTTGTGACAACCATTTCCCAATGATTTCTTCGGTATACCCGTGCTCTTTCTCCCAACCATAGACATCAGCGGTGTCAAAAAAATTGATCCCTAATTCTAACGCTCTATCCATGATCGCAAAGCTGTCCTTCTCCGAAGTGTGCCAGCCAAAATTCATTGTACCTAAGCATAAATTGCTGACAAGCACCCCATTTTTCCCCAAACGCACATGTTTTACTTCTGCCATATTTTCCTCCATGAAAAATGTGTACTAAATTTAATCATTTGTTGTGGTGATCGTGATGTAAAGAAAGTTGTGGTTTAACTAAATCTAGCACCTATAATTATTGGTTTTCTGAAAAAGCGGTATCTCTATATTAAATCAAGTTGGCCTTTATGCTTGGTATCATAGGCCTCTAATATTTTTTTTGCTATTTTTTCTGGTGGAGCAGCATCAGCAGGTACGTTTAGCGGAACTTTATCCCAAAAGTTGGTTGCAACTGCGCTCGGCCGAACAACCGTCACGAGCTTCTTGCGCTCTTCCTTTCTCAATGTATCGGCAAAAGCTTCCAATCCAGCTTTTGCTGCAGCGTAGGCAGAAAGCCCTGGCAATCGTAACCGTTCACTGACAGCGCCTATGAAAAAAATATGGGCCTCTTCACTAAGGAGGGGTAAACTTGAATGGATTGCAAAAATTGCGCTGGTTAGGTTTGCAGAAATGATTCTTTGCGCATCTGCAGGTTTTATATCGCTAACTTTGGAGGAGGAAATGTCGCCCGCAGTGTAAATCCAAAGGTCAACTTGGTCAGCGATTTGTGAAGCCAAAAAAACCACCTGGTCAACCATAGAAGGATCCTCAAAATCTGCATCAAAAGAATGTGTTGCAATTGAACTTATCTGGGTTGTGTCTTTGGCGATCCCGATCGTTGTCCAGCCTTTTTCTTGAAGGTGACTCAGGCAGGCTTGTCCAATACCACCTGCTGCCCCCCATATCATTGCTGTTTTCATGTTATTAATTCCTTTCTTTCCTCAGGCTAATGATTTTAGGAATTCATCAGCATTTTTGGTTAACTGGATCCTTTGCTCTTTGTCTAAATTTCTAAGCCCCAGAAGGCTCCTCGACATTCTTGGATTGGATCTCAGTTTTTCTTCCTCTTTCAGGATAAAATTCCAATACAAGTAGTTAAATGGGCAGGCTTGATCTCCAGTGCGTTGCTTGCGGTCATAGGAACAATTAAGACAATAATCCCCCATTTTGTTAATGTAATTTGCAGAAGCAATGTACGGCTTGGAGGATATTTCTCCCCCGTCAGCATATAGACCCATCCCAAGGACATTCGGCAGCATAACCCATTCATATGAGTCGATGTACGTGCTTAAAAACCATTCGTTGACCTCAGTTGGTTGGATTCCAGCCAATAGGCAAAAATTTGCGATAATCATTAGCCGTTCAATGTGGTGTGAATAACCACTTTCGAGTACACGAGAAATAACTTTGTGCAAGCAGTGCATTTTGATGTCCCCGCTCCAGAATACCTCTGGCAAAGGCCGATTAGCCTGCCAGTAATTTTTTTCAGCCAAAGATGGTCCCAAACGCCAATACTGCCAGTAGATATATTCTCTCCAGCCAATGATCTGTCGGATAAATCCTTCAACAGAATTGATTGGTGCTTGGCCAGAATGGTACTTGTTTTCTGCTTCCTTTGCCAATTCCAGCGGATCCAATAAGCCTAGGTTGATGTAGGGAGATAGTTTCGAGTGATAGATGGTGTCGAAAGTATTGCTCATGGCATCTTCAAACGCCCCAAAGTTAGGCAACCGTTGGCTGAAAAATTCTTCTGCAGACTTTTGGGCCTGTTTGCGTGAAACAGCAAGATTGAACCCGCGTACAGAGCCTATTCCCCGAAATTTTTTCTCGACCTCTTCCATCACAGAAAAGGTGATGTCGTCTGGCTCAAAAGAAAAGGGTAAGGGAGGTTGTGCATCTTTGGGTAATCTTCGCCGATTGCTCTTATCAAAGTTCCATTTGTTCTCAATTGGGTTTCCATTCGGCTGCATTAAGATATCAAAATGTACTCTCATTTTACGGTAGAACTGTTCGTGGATATACCGCTTGTTCTCTTTGCCATCCGGAAAAGGCTGATAACGCCCAACTAGAAATTGAATGTTCGGTAGGAGGGTAGCAGGTATTTTTAGAATATCTTCGATATCTTCTTGGAATTTTCGTCCTCGATATTCGCTTGCCTCCATCATGATAATTTCTTCTGAAGAGTATTCTTGAATGTGCTTCTGGAGGGCTGCCTTTGTTTCAGCAGCGATCCGGTAATCTACATTAAAACCAGCAGTGCGCAATTCTTCAGCATAATGCCGCATTGCACTAAAGATAAGCACCAACTTTTTTTGATGATAACGATATCTTCGTGCCCGTTCCTCGCTCTCAATCATTAAAACGTAGATATTGTCTTTGCCGAATTGCTCTGTAGCAAGGGTTAAAGCTGGATGATTAAGTACCAATTGATCGCCTAGGATCCAAACAGTAGCAGACATATCAAATTCAATCCCGTTTTCTGATTGGTGGTATCCAAAAATTGTAAAGTTAAGTTTTTTCTTCAGAAATCCATTTATTTTCTACCAATAAAGTAATAATAAATGACGTGTCTTGAAGGGGGTCAAGGGCAAAATTTCTCTAGGGGTGGTGTAAAATGGATGCTTGACATTCTTTCGGAGAAATCCCACGTGTAGATACGCTTTGGATCAAGAACAATCGCTACCTCTGTCTCACTTTTTGCCAGCAAGGTATTGGCTAGTTCGTTATCAGTTCCTCCCAAGTAGCGTACCAATAATTTTTCTAAAATTGTTGCTCCAATATTTTCATCGAGGCTGGCAACGGCTTGCCCTCGAACCCCGCAATAAGGTGGGAGGTCAGCTGAAATTTCAAATGCACACTGGGGATCATGTATGAGGTATGCTACGACTCGTGAGGATTTTTGGGTTGCACAAAATAGTTGGCCATTCTGATAATTGAACCATAACGATACAATCATAGGCCAACCAGATTGAGTTTTGCATGCAAGTCGAAGCGGTATCCGGATATTTTTCAAATATGCTTCGATTTCCTGTAGGTCATTAACCATCAGTCTATCCTTAATTTGTTATTTGTACATTTTTTGGTAAGATGGTTAGGTTTGTTTCGCCTCAGCCAACTTTTTTAATTCGCGGTTGAGACCAGAAAAAACCAAACTGTGGATTGGGTATAAAGTATACCAATACAGCAATCCCATCAGGCCTTTGGGGGCAAAAAAAACGGTTTGAACCAGTTTTGATTTTTTATCATCTATCGATTTTGCCTCAAACTGCATCCATGCTTCGCCGGGAAATTTCAATTCTGCTCGAAGTCGGAGCAATTCACCTTGTATGATGTCCTCAACCCGATAAAAATCCAGTGCATCTCCTACCCGGAGGTTACTTGGGTCTCGCCTGCCTCGCCGAAGTCCTACACCACCAAGTAAGCGGTCGACAGCTCCCCGAAACTTCCATGCCCAGCCCAAATAAAGCCAACCTCTTTTTCCGCCCAATGTCGAAAATTCCTTAAAAACTTCTTCAGATGGGGCGTTGACACTAACTTGGCGTTGTTCGATAATCATCCCTTCATGAGTCTTTAACAAAACTGGTTGGTCAGTACCAATGCTGGATGCAAGTGAATCCGTCCAGCTTGTTTCTGGTTGGCCAGTCTCCAGACCTTCTAATGCCTTTTTGATTGCAGTCCTATAATCAATTGGCGCGATATTCGGAAATATTTTCTTTGCTGAGTCATCCTGGACTATGACTTCATTTCTCAGTCCTTCCACTAGAGGCCGTGTGATGTTTGCAGGGACCGGTGTCATCCAGTGAACCCAGTATGATGATAATCGTGGAGATAATACTGGGACTGGAACCAAAGTGCGTTTCAACCCGCGCACTTCTGCATATTGCATAAACATGTCTCCATAGGTCAAAATATCATCACCGCCAATCTCTATAACCCTTCCCACGCTTTGAGGAGTATGCAATGTCTCAGTCAGATACCGTAGAACATCGTAAATTGCAATCGGCTGTACACGAGTAAAAACCCATTTTGGGGAAATCATAATAGGGATACGTTCTGTTAGGTAGCGGATCATCTCGAATGAAATACTGCCGGCACCAACAATGATTGCAGCGCGAAACTCGGTTACTGGAACTCCAGCGTCTGTCAATGCGCGGCCAGTGGCTTGCCGAGATTCCAAATGCTCTGAGAGGTCAGATTTTGGATCACCCAGACCACCCAGATAGATGATTTGGGTTACGCCAGAATTTTTGGCGGCAACACCAAAGTTGTTTGCGGCAATTAAGTCCTGTTTATGAAAATTATCTCCTCCACTCATACTATGAATTAAGTAATACGCTGCTTCAATTGCATCCATCGCGGGGATTAAAGTTTCTGGTTTGAGGACATCTCCTTCTATAATTTCTACTTTATCTACCCAGTCACGTCTGTGTAAACGGTCTGCTTCACGAACTAGGACACGTACTGTGTAGCCCAAATCCAAAAGCCTAGGCACTAATCGTCCACCAATATAACCTGTTACACCTGTTACCAAAACTCGTTTTATTTCCATCATCCCTGCCTTGTTGTATAAAATTTTATATATCAGATTTGAAAAAAACCGTTAAGTTGCGGATCTTCTTCATGCCAGCCGGGTTAGGTTCATATCTCTCTAAATTGCTTGTTTATCAACCTAAAGAATTATACCCTCCTTAAATTAAAATCAATAAATTTATGTAATCTTTTCATCTAGATACTATTAAAAATTACGCAACATAATTTACTTTGCGAGTCGGTGGAGGGTAAATTCAGGGAAGTTATCAACTGATTAGAAATCCCTGTATCCAAGTCCATCATTCACAAAAAAACGCCTTTCTGGGCGGTTTTTAATTGAAATCGATCATTTATGACCTAAAGGGTAAGGCACCCATGGTACATCCATGGATATTTTTAGAAATTCCATCCTTCCTCATTGTTTGAGTAAATTTTCCGTAGTAATTAGTGAAAATAAGGTTGTTATGAACTTTAAGTTAGAAGCAAAATCTTGTAAATAAGTAGTAAATTTGATCGTAGAGGGAATTGCTAGGGATTTGACCTAAAAAGGCAAGTGTCCATGGTTTATCCATGGTTTTTTTTCGAAATGGGGGTATTCTTGAGAGGTTGTACTTACTGAGAAAGTGGTTAAATGTTCGTCCAAATCAAAGCAATGGAATTATACTTTGCTAATCCAAAGGATGATGCTATCCTTTAAGAGTTATGCAATACACCAGAGATTGACTCGGTATAGAACTATTAAATCTAATTAAACATATACAAATATGTTGGTAGAACAGGTTTAGCTTTCTATGAAGAAAATTCTTGTGTCGAAAAATATTTTTAAGGTAGCTTTCTATCTCATAAGTATTCAATGTGTTCTTGTCTCAGTTCTTACCGCGATGAATCCATCAAAAGAAGGAGGTGACCTTTTAGGTTTATCCCTGATAAAATTATTCGCCGTAATTCTTTTGTTATTGATAGCTCTAATTTTTTTTGGCATCGGTTATTGGTGGGGAAAAGATAAGAAGCTAATTATTAAGATTGAAAAATATGTGGATAACAATCTGATCTGGATCTTATTTTTT
>JABAHR010006838.1_pt1 | contig 18630 bp, 18 predicted proteins | sample 7062101 | NCBI WGS metagenome assembly JABAHR01 (sample SAMN14534553, study PRJNA622989) | marine sediment metagenome | biome: marine biome [ENVO:00000428]; feature: marine pelagic biome [ENVO:01000023]; material: deep marine sediment [ENVO:00002113] | place: India: Gulf of Kutch | collected... | reverse complement strand
CGCGTCCCGTGTGGCCCTCGCGGCCAAGCGCCAAGGTAAATACTGGGAAGTCCATCGAGCCCTAATGAGGACGAAAGGACTCGTAAACGAAGCAGCCGCCATGAAAGCCGCGGAAAAACTCGGTCTCGACATGGAAAAGCTGAAAGCCGATGCCAACTCGGACGAGGTCAAGGCCGAGATCCAAAGCACCAAGCAGCTCGCACAAAAGATGGGCATAAACGGCACGCCGCATTTTCTAGTCGGCGACAAAGCCGTCGGCGGAGCCCCTCAAAACCTCTACAAGCTTTTGAAAGACCATGTCGCCGATTTCCGCGAGTCTGGCTGCACGTATTGTTGAAGCGTTCCGGCGCGTTATGTCCCACCATGACCAAGGTAGGGGTAAGAGGACACCCCCGGCCCTTTCGCGGGTGCAGAAAAGCTGGTAGACGAAAATTCGAGGGGTGCCGCCGACCACCTAAGGTCGGCCGTCTGCTCCGCGACCCTGCCGATCGATCTCCAGCACCTGATGACCCAAAGTAGTTCGCCCAAACCGATCTTCGTTCTGAACGGTCCCAATCTCAACATGTTGGGTACCCGGGAACCCGAAGTCTACGGACGCGACACACTCGACGACATCCGCAAGCGCGTNNCGAACTCGGCCTCAAGGTAGATTTCCGCCAGTCGAACACGGAAGGTGAGATGGTCGACTGGGTCCAGGAGGCGAGAAACAAGGCCTCGGGCCTGATAGTTAACGCCGGCGCCTACACCCACACCTCAATCGCCCTGCTCGACGCGCTCCAAGCCGCTGAAGTGCCGGTCATTGAGGTTCACCTATCCAACATTTTCCGCCGTGAAAGCTTCCGCCAACATTCGTATGTATCACTCGGCGCAGACGGAGTAGTCTGTGGTCTCGGCGCCAAGGGATACGAACTTGCGCTGGACGGCCTGGACCATATTCTTACGAAGAAGACACGCGGATCGAAATAACAAACCGAATTCCCCAAGGCAGAATACTGACAAGTGGCAATGGCGGCCGGCAATGATGAAGAAGGGACGCTCACGTATGACGGCAAAAGACGACAGCGAAAAACCTGGATCCGAGCAAAAGCTCGTCAGGGATCTCGCTGATATTCTGAACGACACAGGTCTTTCAGAGATCAAACTGGAAAAGGGCGGTCTCAAGATCCGTGTCGCCAAGACGGTGAACGTCACGGCCGTAGCAGCGCCGACCGTCGCTCCCGCACCCGCGGCACCGAGTGCAACAACCGAGGCCCCCGTTGCGCCGGCCGCCGCACCCGCCGGCGGCGACCCATCCAAACACCCCGGCGCCGTGAAATCGCCAATGGTAGGCACCGCCTATCGTGCGCCCGAACCCGGCGCGCCCAACTTCATCGACGTCGGATCCAAGGTTGAGCAGGGTGACCCTCTCCTCATCATCGAAGCCATGAAGACGATGAACCAGATTCCATCCCCCCGCTCGGGAACTGTGAAAGAAATCCTCTTCGAAAACGGGCAGCCGGTGGAGTTTGGCGAAGCTTTGGTGGTTATTGAATAGGGAGAACGGCTTCCGGCAGCGGAGGGCAGGCAGAGGGAAAACCAATCTTTCCACCACCTGCCAATCCGGCGCCCGCGGGTCATAAACGGAATGTTCGACAAAGTCTTGATTGCCAACCGGGGTGAAATTTCACTGCGCATCCAGCGCGCATGCAAAGAGCTCGGCATCTCCACCGTTGCCGTACATTCAACTGCGGATGCGGATGCCATGCATGTCCGCCTCGCAGACGAAAGCGTGTGCATTGGCGCACCGCCGGCAGCCGATAGTTATCTCAACATCCCCCGCTTACTCGCCGCCTGCGAGATCACCGGCGCCGACGCCGTCCATCCCGGCTACGGCTTCCTTTCCGAGAACGCCCGCTTCGCGGAGATCCTCGAAGAACATTCGATCACCTTTATCGGCCCGACCTCGGATCACATCCGCATCATGGGCGACAAGATCGAAGCCAAAACCACGGCCAGAAAGCTGGGCATTCCTTGCGTCCCCGGTTCCGACGGCGCTGTCGAAACGGAAAAAGAAGCGATGAGCCTCGCCAAGGACATGGGCTTTCCGGTTCTTATCAAAGCCACCGCCGGCGGTGGCGGACGCGGTATGAAGGTTGCGCATTCCGCCGCCGATTTACCGCTTGCCCTGTCGACAGCGCGCACCGAAGCCAAGGCGGCGTTCGGCAACGACAGCGTCTACATCGAAAAGTATCTTACCAAGCCGCGCCACATCGAGATTCAAGTATTGGGCGACGGCAAAGGCAATGCCGTACACCTTGGCGAACGTGACTGCTCCCTGCAACGTCGCCACCAGAAGGTCTTCGAGGAAAGCCCCTCACCGGCGCTAAATGCCGCCGCCCGCCAGCGAATTGGTGAAATCGTCGCCAAAGCCATGTGCCAGATCAACTACCGAGGGGCCGGTACAGTTGAATTTCTCTATGAAGATGGCGAGTTCTACTTCATCGAAATGAACACGCGCCTTCAGGTCGAGCATCCCGTGACCGAGATGGTNNGATCTCGTGCTCGAGCAAATTCGTGTTGCTTCAGGTGCACCACTCCCCTTCAAGCAAGAGGACATCACCTTCCTCGGCCACGCCATCGAATGCCGTATCAATGCGGAAAATCCCGATACCTTCCGCCCCTCGCCCGGACAAATAACCTATTGGCATCCACCGGGCGGGCTTGGCGTGCGTGTCGATAGCGGCGTCTACCAGGGCTATCGAATCCCCCCCTTCTACGACAGCCTCATCGGCAAACTCATCGTGCACGGCAAAAACCGCGATGAATGCATGATGCGGCTCAAGCGTGCGCTGTCCGAGTTTGTCATTGATGGCATCGAGACGACAATTCCGCTCTTCAACGAGCTTGTGCGCCAACCGGACGTCGTCAACGGCATGTACGACATCCATTGGCTCGAAAAGCACCTTGATGAAAAAGCGAAGGCCACCGCCTGACGGCACCTGGAGTCTGTCCCGTTCAGGCCAAACCACCCCTCCCCCGCCCGGCCAGGCGAGGCCGGGCAGACTCTAGTTGCACGGCAGATTGAGCGGCCGCTGCTCGGGCGGCACGTCCGCGCCTGCCATCTCATTCGGAGCATGATCGCGCGGCGGCGGAATGGCCGCCGTCTCTGTGCAATCTTCAGGAGAAGACGGCGTCTNNAGGCGACCAGCTCCTGTCTGATCTTGTCCATCTCGATACGATACTCTGGCCGTTCGCCATGTTTGCGCATGAGGTTGCCAGTAATAAGCTCAGCATGGCGCACCCACTGAACAGGCAGCTTGTTTTGCCGGATCTCTGAATAGTACCGTTCAAGTTCGGCTGGCAGAGTCTTTTCGTAACTCATAAGGACCCGCACAAGCCGCAGCCAAACGTCCTTTGAATCCCCCTCACGAATGAAACGTTGAAAGTCCTGATTGTCGCCCTTCATTTGCACTTGCTGAACACCAAATTCCGTGTCGCGGCCCATTTGCCGATCAAGCAACGTTCGAAAGGTCGCCGACGTCGTCACAAAGCGCAGCGTCGAGTTAAGCGCCTGATCGTAGCGAGCGACCGCCTCGATCCGTCGTTCCTCCGCAATCCTATATTGCCACCACGCAACCCCGGCACCAGCCACCGCAAACAGAGCCAATGCCGCCATGGATCCGGCCAGAATGCGCGCACGGCGCACGCGGCGTGCTTGTTCTATTTCCTCACGCTTCCTGATTTCGTCCAGCGGCACACCAAGCATGCCGGCGATAATTTTGAGCTTGGCGAGCTCTTTGCCGTCGCCCTCGGGGCGCGCATCGGCGGCAAGCGGTTCATCCTGATCCGGCACAAGCGAGCCATCCGCCTGCCGGTTGAATCGCAAAGCCTCGGGAAAACACTCCGCGTCGCCACCGCCCGGTTCACCACCCACGATAATCGGCAGAATCTGCCGCTCACGCCCCAGCCCCTTGAACCGGTAAATCTCCCCGTTCACGTACTGGCTACGAGCTGAATTCGGCGAGCAAAGCACAACCAGATGCCGCGAGCCGACCAGTGCGGCATCAATCTCCTCGTTAAGCGAATGACCAGCGGATAAATCCCAACGATCACGAAAAACTGGCCGCAATGTTTTAGGAATTGGGCCCGTGGACGTCTCTCGCCCCACAAGATCGGTCGGGACCAAATACGTCTCCAGCGACCGCTGCAACCATTCGCCCCAGGTCTTGTCCGCATGGCTATAGCTGAGAAAAGCCGAATAGCGAGGCGCCGTATTTGCCGATGTCATCCTACCCTCCATGCTTAACAAGCCCGCCAGCGGCCGCACTATAGCCTGCAAGCCCCCGTAACTCAGGTGTTGAGTGATTCGGTTTCCGCAATTATTTTCCAGGGCGGGAGGATCGTGTCAGCATTGAGGTAAAGCGCGCGGACTTAGGACTTGGCTTCTCGCGACGACATCATGATCGACATTACGCCTCAGGTCCTCCTGAAGGCGTACAGTTGCGGCATTTTTCCCATGGCTGAAAGTGCGGACGACCCCGCACTTTACTGGATCGAGCCCCAACACCGGGGCATTTTGCCGTTGAATGCGGTGCATATTCCCAAACGGCTCGCCAGGACCATCCGCGCCTCGCCGATGCGTGTGACCATCGACACAGATTTTTCCGGGGTCATAGAGGGATGTGCCGTAGCCCGGCCCAACCGGCACTCAACCTGGATCAACAACCGCATACGCAGCCTGTATCAGGACTTGTTCAATATGGGCCATTGCCACACGGTCGAGGTGTGGCAGGGTGACGAACTCGCAGGCGGGCTCTACGGCGTGGCCCTCGGCGGTGCTTTCTTCGGCGAAAGCATGTTCTCGAACGAGCGTGATGCCTCGAAGATCGCGCTCGTCTACTTGGCGGCACGCCTAATCAAGGGCGGATTCTGCTTGCTCGACACCCAATTCGTTACCGAGCATTTGAAGCAGTTTGGAACCATTGAGGTAGAACGCGAGGAATTCCACGCCCTGCTCGATGCCGCCCTCAGCGCACGGGCCAGCTTCCTCCGGCTTGACCCGGGCCTCGGCCCCGAAGACGTGCTGTCCATCATCGAAAACGCCCAAACGTCAGAAGATTAGGGCACCGCCGGACCTGCTGATCTGAAATTCATGCCACCCTTGTACCCGAGGGAACAGCGCGGCGCGCCACCCCGGGGGATACTCGCATTATCAAGAGCACGACGGGCCGCACTCCCGGACTGCTCTCGCGCTTCCTCCCCCCGCGCCGGGTCCCCTCCTCCCCTTGACCCCACCCCGGCGCCCTTGAGCCCCTCGGCCCCTCCCCTGGCCGGGGGGCATTTTCTTGCTGAGCGCCGCCGACGTGGCCGGCAGGCAACAGGCATGGTCCCCAATTGCTGATAAGCGTTTGGTGAGGTCCCGCCCTAGGGGCAACGTGTTCCCGGTGATGTGTCATGTCCTCGAGTAAGCTGAAGGCGATTTTGGCAACCGCTCTCATCCTCAGCGCAACCGGAATAGCATTCGCTCACCACACGTATGTCACCAAGTACCATCCCTCAAAGAAGGTCACGATCTCCGGCGTAGTAACGTCGGTAAGCTTCTTCAATCCGCATGTCTTCTTTAGCGTTCAGACCGCCAAGGGCACGTGGACAGTCGAGAGCGAGAGTATTTCCGTCACCAAATCCAAAGGGCTCACGCAGAACGTCCTAAAGGTCGGAGCGCGGGTGACGGTGACCGGATGGCCGGCGCGCAATGGCACCGCCCGCATGGGCCTCAACACTATAAATATTCACGGCGGTCCAACCATCAAAATGCGCCGAACCGCCCGGTGAGCCGGCACCTATGACGCTCATCTCCGATCAAGTCTGGGAAAACATAGCCGCAACGCCGCTCGCAACCGCAGTCCGTGAATCCATCTGGCTCTATCCGTTCCTCGAAACACTCCACATCGTCGGTCTGGTTTTTGTAGTTGGCAGCATATGGGCCTTCGATCTGCGTATCCTTGGCCGCAACAAGGGCATGAGCGTCATAACGCTCGGCCACCATCTCCTGCCCTGGGTCTGGACCGGCTTTGCGATGAATGCCACCACGGGCGCGCTGCTGTTCATCAGCGATGCGGCAGAGTTCGCGGGCAACACGGCGCTCCAAGTGAAGCTCCTGCTCATTGCAACGGCCGGTGTGAACGCGGCCATCTTCCAGGGCCGACTTTACAGGAGCGTCGAGAGCTGGGATCGCAACATCCCGGCCCCGGCCGCTGCCCGCACATCCGCCGCCCTGTCCATTCTCCTCTGGCTCCTGATCATCGTGGCCGGACGCATGATCGCCTATGTCGAATAGAAAATGTTGGCACTCCAGGGTGTTACCCTAGGTGTTCCCCCGGGAACAGCGCAGGGCCGCCGCGTCAGGCATGCTCTCATGATCGAGAGCGCGACCCCCAATTCTCCCGACGTGCTTTCGATGCTTCTTCCCCGCGCCGGGTTTCTCCTCCCCCTGACCCGCCCGGCGCCCAGACGCCCCTCGGTTCTCCCCGGCCGAGGGGCTTTTCTCTTGAACAGAAGACGTGGATTGGGTTAGCCGACGGCAGCCCGCAAACAATAATTGGCGCCCCGTAGGGGACTCGAACCCCTGTTACCGGCATGAGAACCCGGCGTCCTAGGCCACTAGACGAACGGGGCAGCGCCGAAGTCCGACACCTATAGGTGAGGCGAGTGAGCCAATCAAGCGCCAACGCGGCAAGGTCCTCGCGATCTCGTCACAGCCGGACAAAGAGACCGGCAAACAGTAGAAATCGCCCAACGCTGCCCCCAGAACAGTGGCGCATATCCTGGCATCAGCGCCTTCAAGCCGGCAAAGAGACACCGTGAAGAACGCACAGACACCAGATCGGCCCCTGGCGAGCGACATACGCACCCTCGATGTTGAGGAGGGCGACAGCGGTCAGAGGCTCGATCGCTTCCTGGTCTCCAAGCTTCCTGAGCTCACCCGGGTGCGCATTCAGGCGCTTATTCGGGATGGCCACGTCACAACAACGGGCAAGTCGCAATTGACCGCATCGGACAAGGTCAAACATGGAGACGTCTATCGTGTCAGGATCCCACCGGCGAGATCCACCGAGCCGGCCGCCGAACACATCGAACTTTCCGTCGTTTTCGAGGACGAGCACCTGATTGTCATCGACAAGCCCGCAGGCCTGGTCGTTCACCCTGCCGCGGGTCACGCCAGCGGCACCCTCGTCAACGCCCTCATCGCACACTGTGGCCCATCACTGTCTGGCATTGGCGGCGTCAAACGACCCGGTATTGTGCACCGGCTCGACAAAGACACCTCGGGCCTCCTTGTCATCGCCAAAACCGATAAGGCCCATCTTGGCTTGAGCGAGATCTTCGCAGCGCACGGGCAAGACGGACGCCTTCACCGCGCCTACCGTGCACTCATCTGGGGTGCACCGCCCCGCCCTTCCGGCCGCATCGAAGCGCGCTTGGCACGCAGCAAAACCAACAGAAAGAAGATTTCGGTCGTTAAGGGCGAAGCAGGACGTCACGCCGTCACCCACTACGAGGTCCTTGAGAAATTCGGAGGTACGAACGCCGAGCCGCGCGCATCGTTGCTCCGCCTGCAGTTGGAAACCGGACGGACCCATCAGATCCGCGTGCACCTGGCCCACATTGGCCATCCCGTCATGGCCGACCCGACCTATGGTGCGCATTTCAAAGCCAGCGCCAACAAACTGAGCGCGGAAGCGCGCGACGCCCTCAAGGCACTCGGACGTCAGGCGCTCCACGCTGCAGAACTTGGTTTCGAACACCCGGTGACGGGCAAAATGTTGTCCTTCCGAAGTCCGCTTCCCAATGATATCGAACGGCTACGACAGGCCCTAGGCTCCGAACGTACCGCCGATTGAAGACATGCACGTCGCCGCAAGTGAGGTTGCAGACCATGGCGAAAAACCCGCCCGCAGGCCGCCGCAGAGAGGCCGGTCACGACCGCCAGAAAAAACTGGCAGAAGTGCTGCGCGCCAATCTTCGAAAGCGCAAAGATCAGGCCCGCAGGCGCTCGGCAGACGCCGCGGCAAAGGGCCCGGAGAACCTCGATCCGACCCAGTCCGAAGATCGCTAAGAATTGCCGGCCGGCGCCTTTTTGCGGCCATCTGGCGCGGACATGACCAACGGGCCTTGCTGACGTGGCATATCGCAGATTAAGCAGAAGGCACTTTTCCGAATCGTTCGGCAGCGGGGAACTCCTGCCACACGGGTTTGCCGCACAAATAAGGGACTGAGATGGATCGCATCAAAATAGTGGGTGGTGGGCCCCTGCGCGGCACGATTCCGATTTCGGGCGCGAAGAACGCGGCTCTACCGCTCATGATCGCGAGCCTACTGACAGGTGACCGGCTAACCCTAAAGAACGTCCCCAATCTTGCCGACGTCAATCTGCTTGGTCGGATCTTGCGCAATCACGGCGTCGATCTCGCCGTTGACGGCAAACGCACCGGGCCCAATCTGCAGGGCGAAACCTTTCATCTAACGGCGCGCGATATCGTCGACACTACGGCACCCTACGAAATGGTAGCCCGCATGCGCGCAAGCTTCTGGATCTTAGGCCCGCTCATCACCCGCATGCGACAGGCCCGCGTATCCCTGCCTGGCGGTTGCGCAATTGGAACGCGCCCAGTCGATCTCCACCTCATGGGCCTGAAGGCATTGGGCGCCGAGATCGACATCGACGCCGGCTACGTTGTCGCACGCGCCCCGAGGGGCCTGCACGGAGCCCACATCATTTTTCCGAAAGTCTCAGTGGGTGCCACACACAACGTCTTGCTGGCCGCGGCCCTCGCCAAAGGGGAAACACTTCTCGAAAACGCAGCGCGCGAACCAGAGGTCGGCGACGTCGCCCATTGCCTCGTCAAAATGGGCGTTCTCATAGAAGGCATCGGAACCTCGACATTGCGCATTCAGGGGCGCGACCAGCTCGACGGCGCAATCCACACCGTGCTCCCGGACCGCATCGAAACCGGAACGTTTGCCATGGCCGTGGCGGCGACCGGCGGTGACGTCGTCCTCGAAGGCACACGGCGAGACCTGCTGGCAACTGCCCTCGACGTTTTGGAGCAATCCGGGACCAAGGTTTCCGACACCGAAACGGGACTCAGAATCGCCCCAAATGGCGGAGGCATTGTTCCCGTGAGTGTCGAGACCCAGCCATTCCCCGGTTTTCCGACAGATCTTCAGGCCCAGCTCATGGCTCTTGTCGCCAAGGCAGACGGCACAAGTGTTATCCGTGAAACCATTTTCGAAAACCGGTTCATGCACGTGCAAGAGCTTGCCCGCCTCGGTGCCGACATTCACCTCCACGGTGACACGGCAACCATAAAGGGCGTAAAGCACCTCCGCGGCGCACCGGTTATGGCCACGGACTTGAGAGCATCGGTATCACTGGTCATCGCCGGTCTCTCGGCAGAAGGCGAAACGATCATCAACCGCGTCTACCATCTCGACCGCGGGTTCGAACGCATCGAGCAAAAGCTGTCTCAGTGCGGCGCCCAGATCGAGCGCTTGGTTACAGCCTAAAATCCAGCCAGATATATCGGGAACAAGCGGAGCCACCCCGCAGCGCCGCCGAAGCTGGCTCATTCACCAAGCAACACATCTTTCGCCTCATTAATCTTTGAAGCGAGATAGGTGGACCCGCCGCGATCCGGGTGCAGCTTCAGCATCAGCTCGCGATGCGCACGTCGGATCTCATCATCCGAGCATCCTGGTTGCACGCCGAGAATTTCAAGCGCCTCCTCAACGCTCATGCGCCCGTCCGCGCCCCCACGCATCTCGTGTTCACCCCGCGCCATGTCCTCGCGCCACGTCGGATGCATGCGATCAAGGTACACCTCGAGAACCTGGGCGGATTGGGGATCGACGAACTGGCAATCCTGCCAAAGGAGCGCAATCTCTACCGGCTTCAAAGATTCGATCGCGCGCCCTTCAAAGATCCCATTCAGAACCCGGCCCGAAATCTCACCTGTGTCATGATCGAGCTCGATATCGAGAAAATCCGTCGTAATCCGTGATGTCTGCCCGGATGATTTTGTGGCACCGCCTCCAAAACTTCCGATGCCCCGGCTCCAGCCCAAAAGCCAAGCGCCGATCACGGCCAAAGCAATTCCCTGATTGACCCCGCCGCGAAGAAAGAAGGCAAGCGCAACAACAAGCGTCAGCACACCGGCGACAAATTTGATCTGACGCGCCATCGCCGTCGTATTCGCACGCGAGAAGCGCTGCACGGCATAGAGCGCGATAACCAGCGCCAACAGTCCAAGGATAAAATACTGCATCAGCCGCCCGGTTTCATCTGAGTAAGCAGGAGCCGGGCACCGTCGCCGCCGCTTTGTCCTGAGAGCGCCAACAACGCTTTTTGCCCGCCTGCCGCGTAGACGGCAACAGCCCGCAAAAGTGCCTTGAGTTGGGACGCCGAACCTCGATCAAAACGGCACCATGCCCCTTTGGTCAGCCTTGCGATCTCCTTGAAAGCACGTGAGACGGACGGATCATTGCCCTCTTGAAAAAGAAAGACAGGAAGTCCCAGCAAGGCAAGCTCGCCCGCACGCGCGCACAAATCGTCGATATTCTCCTCCATCGCGTCACCGACATAGACGAGCGCCTGCACCTTTCGCGAATCCGTCTCGGAGCGTGCATGGGAAAGCACTTTGCCGATTTGGGTATGACCGCCACGGCAGGATACGGTTGTCATAAGCCGTGCAAGAGCATCCGGATCAGAAACCCATTTGGACGCCCGGCATTCACCAGCGCCGCGAAAAAATACGAGCTGCACGTCGAGTCCACCAACCTCTTTGACGGCATGAAACATTTCTGCCTGCAGCCCGAGCGCCATGTCCCAGGCAGGCGCGCGGCTCATCGTGGCATCCATGGCGAAGATGAGACGTCCGCGGCCCCTCTGATCCGGGACAGATATAGATTTCATTTGTGCGACGAAAGCATCAACTTCCGCCGAACTTGACCGAACTTCGGGCGGTGCACCGGACGAGGTATCGATCGTAGTCGGAACAGAGTCCGGCTTCACGGTCTGTCGCTCAATGTTACGGTTCTTCTTATCTTTTGTGGCCATGGCGCATGATGGTCTCTGTACCCAGGTACTTTAGCACAACTGCGCCAGAGTTAAGGCCCAGGAGAACCGCTTAGTCGTCCTCGGGAATCTCGCGAACCAGTAGCGGAACGTTTCCGCCGGTGGCCGTGATGTCCGTCGTCCGCGTGCGCTCCGTCGTAAACCGAATGAGATAATTCGGCCCACCCGCCTTGGGCCCGGAGCCCGATAGCCCCTCGCCCCCAAACGGCTGCACACCAGGCACCGCACCGATCTGGCTTCGGTTAACGTACAGATTTCCAACACGCGCATGCTCTGCAACATAATCGGCAACAGATTCAATGCGGCTGTGAAGCCCCAGCGTCAGGCCAAAGCCCCGTCCATTAATGGCGTCGACGACCTTATCGATATGCCCACGCTCGAACCGCACGACATGCAGGATCGGCCCAAACACCTCGCGCTCAAGCAAATCGATCCGCTGGATCTCATAGACTGCCGGACTGACATAACTCCCCGTCCGGCAATCCTCCGGCACATCGGCATCAACGATTTCGCTTCCGGCCCGCTGTAGGCGCAGCTTATGCGCCTCAAGTGCGTCCTGGGAAAGATCGTCGATCACCGGCCCGATGTCCGTAGCGAAGTCAAAGGGATCACCAATCTCAAGAGCCCGCACCGCACCGGCCAGCATGTCGATCGTGCGCCCTGCAATTTCGGACTGCACAAACAGCACGCGCGCCGCAGAGCATCGTTGCCCTGCCGACGTGAAAGCCGAACGCACGGCATCACGAACAATCTGTTCGGGCAATGCGCTGCTATCGGCAATCATGGCATTGAGCCCACCGGTTTCCGCAATAAAGGGAACAATGTCGCTGCGCCGCTCGGCGAGCATCTTTTGGATCGACCACGCCGTCTCATTCGATCCCGTAAAGGCAACACCTTTGACGCGTGTGTCCTTGACGAGCGCAATACCAACCTCACCACCTCCCGTCAGCAGATGCAGAACGTCCGTCGGAACACCTGCTTCATGCAGTATCTGGACAGCGAGAAACGCGGTAATGGGCGTCTGTTCCGCAGGCTTTGCCAAAACCGTATTGCCCGTCACCAGCGCTGCAGCGATCTGCCCGGTGAAGATGGCCAGCGGAAAATTCCACGGCGCAATGCAAGCAACAGGACCGCGAGCCCGTAACTCCATCGTGTTGGTCTCGCCCGTCGGACTGCGGAAAGACCGCGGCTCGCTCATCAGCTTGCGCGCTTCCGCCGCATAATAACGAAGGAAATCGACCGCCTCACGCACATCCGCCAGCGCATCGGGAATAGTCTTGCCGGCCTCGCGCACAATAACGGCCATGAGTTTTGAACGGTCACGCTCGAACATGTCCGCGGCCACTTCGAGAACCCGCCCCCGGTGAGCCACGCCCTTACGATCCCAATCGTGAAGCGCAACCGTTGCTTGCACTAAGGCGGTATCGACCTGCTCGCCCGTTGCCTCCCTCACGGTGCCAAGGCGCTGCATGTGATTGTGGGGGCAAAGCACGAGGTCATCGTCAATGCCTCCGGCCGAAACCTTTCCGCCAATGATCGGCCCGGCAGCAAACGACGGCTGCAAGGCTGCGACCATCTCTTCCACCAGCTCCTGACGAACGAAGCGATTGTCGAGCGCCAGCCCCACGGAGTTCTTGCGCTCCGGCCAGTAAAGCTCCCGCGGGCGCGGCAGAAGCTTGATTGCGGCCCCTTCGACCCGTTCTTGTTCCGCCGCCTCCACGGGATCACGGATGATCTGGGCAACCGGCGCATCATCGTCGGCAAGCCGATTGACGAAGGACGTATTGGCGCCGTTCTCAAGGAGACGCCGGACAAGATACGACAGCAGGTCTTCATGATCGCCGACGGGCGCGTAAATGCGCGCAGCCTTGCCAAGCGTACCGGGCCCAACCACCTGCTCATAAAGCGCCTCGCCCATGCCATGCAGACGCTGAAACTCGAACTGCGTAGGGCCGGCCGCCACATACACCGTCGCCAGCGTGTGCGCATTGTGAGTTGCAAATTGGGGGAAGAAGGCCGCCGGGTGCGATAAGAGCAGGCGGGCACACGCCAGATACGAAACGTCGGTATTGAGTTTGCGCGTAAAGACTGGGTAATCGGAAAGCCCGCTCTCCTGCGCCAGCTTGATCTCGGTGTCCCAATAGGCGCCCTTGACCAGGCGCACAGGAATACGTTTCCCCGTCCGCTCCGCCAGACGCCGCAACCATCGCAACACCGGTATCGCGCGCTTGCCGTAGGCTTGCACCGCAATGCCGAGACCATTCCAATGCGCAAGCGACTTGTGCGTAAACACCTGGGCGAACAGGTCGAGCGTAACCTCAAGCCGGTCTTGCTCTTCGGCATCCACAGTGAGCGTAAGTCCGCGTGCTTCCGCTGCCGTTGCAAGAGAGAAAAGTTTAGGGCCAAGCTCCGCTGCAAGCTGCACGTCCTTGCCCGGCTCGAACCGCGGATGCAGTGCCGACAGCTTCACCGATAAGCCCGGCCGTTTGAACAAGGCATCCGCATGGACTGTATCAAGCGGACCAGCAGCCTTACCGACAGCCTCGATAGCCATCATGTAGCGCTGCAAATAGCGCTCGGCATCAATAGCAGTCCGGGCGGCCTCGCCCAGCATGTCGTAGGAGAAAGCATACCCCTTGGCCTCATAGCCCTGGGCGCGGCTAAGCGCATCCTCGATAGTCCGCCCCATTACAAACTGGTCGCCGAGGATTTTCACGGCCTGGCGAACGGCCTGCCGGATCACCGGCTCTCCCGAACGCGCCACCAGTCTCTTGAGAGCCTCCCACGGATTGGCACCTCGTTGTTCCTTGAGTCGGACAAGGTGCCCCGTAANNATTGACCAATAGGCTGTCCGAATGTCCGCGATGCTTCTCCCAGTGCCCTTCTGAAAGCTTCTCAGCAATAAACGCGTCCGCCGTCTCCGCATCGGGAATACGCAAGAGCGCCTCGGCAAGGCACATCAATATGACGCCTTCCTCGGAAGAAAGCCCGTACTCACGCATAAAGGCGTCGACACCGGAATGCTTGCCCTGGTTGTCACGCGCTTCATGCACGAGGCGCCGGGCGATGTCGCTGATGCGGCGACGCTCATCGCCGGTAAAGACGGCGCGCTCGACAAGACCGCCCGCCAGACGCATTTCGTCGATCAGATGATGCGAAGCAATCTCGCCGCGAGGCGGCAATTGGCGAGCCATATCCCCATTCGACCCGTCGAAATCGGTCTTGCGCAGAGCAACCATGCCGTCCTCTGGTTAAGTAAAATGGGACCACACCCGATTCGTCGGAGTTGTGCATCCTATCAGATCGTGATTCGCTGTGAGCTGTTCAACCGGGGGCGGTGATCCCGTACCCGTTTCTTCTCGGAAGCCTGATGCCTGGAAAACTCAAAGTCGCGTGCCGCCTCAAGGACTTGCGCAGGATTATCAAAGCCTGGCGTGAAGCCGGCGACACCATTTCGCTGGTGCCGACCATGGGAGCGCTCCACGAAGGGCACATGTCCCTCGTAAAGTACGCCACTCGGAAGGCCGATCGCACTGTTGTCTCGATCTTCGTCAACCCGACCCAGTTTGCGCCAACCGAAGATCTGTCGCGTTACCCGCGCGACCCCGCCGGCGACACATTGAAGCTCCAAGAGGCAGGCATCGATCTCGTTTGGGCACCACTGCCTGAAGAAATGTATCCCGAGGGCTTTGCCACCCGCATTCTACCGGAAGGCGCCGCGCTCGGCCTGGAAGGCGCGTTCCGCCCCCACCACTTTGGCGGCGTAGCCACGGTCTGCTGCAAGCTTTTCTCTCAAGTCACACCCGACATCGCCGTATTCGGAGAAAAGGACTACCAGCAGCTTTGCGTGATCCGGCAGATGGTGAGGGATCTCGACCTCCCCCTCAAGATTGCCAGCCGCCCGACCATCCGCGGCCGCGACGGCCTGGCGCTATCGTCACGCAACGCCTACCTCTCGCCGGAAGAACGAAAAGTTGCGCCACAACTCAAAAGAACGCTTCGCAAAGCCGCCGAGTCCGTTGCCAAAGGTCAAAGCGCAAAGACGGCCGCCACAGCAGCGCGCAACGCTCTCAAGAAAGCTGGCTTCACCAAAGTCGATTATGTCGAGATCCGCGATGCCGAGACACTGGCCGCATTCGATAGAAAATCGAACCGCCCGGGTCGCGTGCTCGCCGCCGCCTGGCTACGCAAAACGCGACTCATCGACAATATTGGCTTCAATTGATGCCGCCTAACGGCGAGAAACCGTTCCAGGGCCCTGCCACAGCGCGCATTCCGCACAGTTCGGCCCTTGACCCGTGGGGCGCAAGCCACGTTCAGCGCCAAGGCGCTTGCCAATCCACAGGCGCTTGTGCGACCTGAAACTGTGAAAAACCGCTAGATTCGGGCCTTGCGCATCACCTGTCCTATGTCTGCCGCATGGCCGGCGTCGCGGCATCCGATCCCGCCGGATCGCTGCCGCAGCTTATAGACAACCGCCGTTTCCGCTCGGCCCAAAGAGCGGCCCCGGCATTATGGGACGCGCGCATGGCCCAATCCCAGAACGACCTCTTTTCGAGACTAAAGACCAAAATGAGTGAAAGAGCTGCGCGCCGCAAAGGCGGAGACGCGTCCGATCAATACACCGCCGCCCATATCGAGGTTCTTGAAGGACTGGAGCCGGTGCGCCGCCGCCCCGGCATGTACATCGGTGGCACGGACGAAAAAGCCTTGCATCACCTCTTCGCTGAGGTAATCGACAACTGCATGGACGAGGCGGTGGCCGGGCACGCCACTTGGATCGACGTCCGCTTCGACGCCGACGGCTTTCTAACTGTCTCCGACAACGGACGCGGCATCCCGGTAGACGCGCATCCCAAGTATCCCAAGAAGAGCGCACTTGAAGTCATCATGTGCACATTGCACGCGGGCGGAAAGTTCGACGGCAAGTCGTACAATACATCCGGCGGCCTGCACGGCGTCGGCGTGTCCGTCGTCAATGCGCTTTCGGAAACCTGCGAAGTGGAGGTGGCGCGCAACCAGCAGCTCTACCGAATGGTTTTTTCCCGAGGCAAGCCGCAAACCAAGCTCGAGAAACTCGGCTCCATCATGAACCGGCGCGGAACCAAGGTCCGCTTCCGGCCGGACGAAACGATCTTCGGCAAGAGCGCACGTTTCAAGCCAGCCCGCCTTTTCAAGATGGCGCGATCCAAAGCTTATCTGTTTGGTGGGGTCGAAATCCGGTGGAGCTGCGATCCCGCCCTCATTAAGGACGACACACCGGCAGAAGCCGTCTTCCATTTCCCTGGTGGACTTGAAGATTATCTTGCCTCCGAAATCGCGGGCCGGACCCGCGTCACACCAACTGTATTTGCCGGCTCTCTGGAAAAGGACGACAAACACGGCACAGTGGAATGGGCCGCCGCGTGGATCGCTGACGCAGATGGATTCTGCCGGTCCTATTGCAACACCATCCCGACAGCAGAGGGCGGCACCCACGAAAACGGATTCCGGGCAGCACTTTCAAAAGGGCTTCGCGAATTCGGAGAGCGTGTCGGCAACAAGAAGGCTGCGCAAATTAATGCCGACGACGTGATGAGTACGGCGGCCGCCATGTTGTCGGTCTTCATTCGCGAGCCCGAATTTCAAGGTCAAACCAAAGACAAGCTCGCGACCGTCGAAGCAGGCCGTATCGTTGAAGCCGCCGTCAAGGATGCCTTCGACCATTGGCTAGCCGATAGCCCGCAACAAGCAAACAAGCTTCTCGAATGGACCATCGAACAAGCCGACCAGCGACTGAAGCGGCGGCGTGAAAAGGAAATTTCGCGCCAGTCCGCAACCCGAAAGCTGCGCCTTCCGGGCAAGCTCGCGGATTGCACGGTTCAGCAGGCAACAGATACGGAAATCTTCATCGTCGAGGGAGATTCAGCCGGTGGCTCTGCCAAGAGCGCCCGCAACCGCGAGACGCAAGCGGTTCTCCCGCTACGAGGAAAAATCCTGAATGTGGCCAATGCCTCATCCGCCAAGCTCTCGCAAAACCAGCTGCTATCCGACCTCATTCAGGCCCTGGGCGTCGGTACGGGGTCGAAATACCGCGACGACGATCTGCGATACGAGCGGATCATCATCATGACCGACGCAGATGTGGATGGCGCGCACATCGCATCGCTCCTCATCACATTTTTCTATCAGGAAATGCCCGAGCTCATCGAAAACGGACATCTCTATCTTGCCGTTCCCCCACTTTACCGCCTCAGCCACGGCGCCAAGACTGTCTATGCGTCCGACGACAAGCATCGCGACGAACTTCTCAAAAAGGAATTCGCTGCCAATGCCAAAGTCGACGTAGGCCGGTTCAAAGGCCTGGGCGAAATGAACGCACAACAGCTCAAAGAAACGACCATGGATCCCAGTGGTCGCACACTTCTCCGCGTCGAGATTGGAGAAGGCGAAAGGAACGCCCTAACGGCGACCGTCAACGCCTTGATGGGATCGAAGCCAGAGGCCCGCTTCCGCTTCATTCAGGAACATGCCGCGTTTGCCAAAGACTTGGACATCTAAGTCGAACGAGCACCGCAAATTGCTGCGCTGCAACGCAGACAATCCCCATCGATAGCGCGCAATCCATGACTGCAATCCGCACCTCTCGCAGTCCTCATGATATGAGGTTGGGCGTCGATCGCGCTCAATTGGGAAAGCCGCGGACATGCCGGCACGAACGGACCCGCCGCCTCGCGCCCGCTCTCCCCAAGGATCGACAAAGTTGGGGAACAAAGAATCAAGGGAAGGGCAGAAGATGAATATCAAGGCACTCGCGGCCGAGCTGTTCGGCACCTTCATGTTGATGTCATCGGTGCTTGGCGCAGCGTTCTATTCGTTTAAAGCTCCATCCGGTGCAGCCGGCATACTCGGCGTCGCGTTTTCAATCGGCCTTACCGTCATGGTGCTCGCCAGATCCATAGGCCACATCTCGGGCGGGCACTACAACCCTGCTGTAACGGTCGGGCTTGTCGCTGGCGGCCGCTTCGATACCGGTAGCGCCATAGGTTACATCGCCGCTCAATGCCCCGGCGCATTGCTTGCTTGCTTGGTCTTCACCTTCGTAGGAAACGCGCCCGATAACTTTGCCGCCAACGGCTATGGCAACCTGTCGATGTTGGGATCAAGCCTATCGTCCGTGTTTATTCTTGAGACCGTTCTGACGGCGTTCTTCTTGATCGTTATCATGGGCGCAACGCGCAAGAATTCACCGGCGGGCTTTGCACCACTCGCCATCGGTATGACACTCACGGCCATCCACATCATGGCCATCCCCGTCTCGAATGCATCCGTGAACCCAGCGCGCAGTTTGGGCTCGGCGATATTTGCCGGCGGCGAAGCCATGCAGCAGGTGTGGGTATTCTGGATCGCACCCATACTCGGCGCAGTAATCGGCGCCATCCTTTACAATTGGATGGACGACGAGGGCTGACCCCGTTGCACGGCTTGTCACGAAATAAGGGGCGGTCTTCACTGGCCGCCCCCTCCATTTCCAGAGG
>JABAHR010000559.1_pt24 | contig 18666 bp, 18 predicted proteins | sample 7062101 | NCBI WGS metagenome assembly JABAHR01 (sample SAMN14534553, study PRJNA622989) | marine sediment metagenome | biome: marine biome [ENVO:00000428]; feature: marine pelagic biome [ENVO:01000023]; material: deep marine sediment [ENVO:00002113] | place: India: Gulf of Kutch | collected... | reverse complement strand
GGGATGCTCAATGGGCTGCTGGTTTCCAGCACCGCTGTGTGCTAAATTCCACTCTGGGGAGGGGGGAAATCCGTCATTTGACCAATTTCTCTAAACCGCCCACCAACTTTGGGACAGCGTCCCCGCAAAAATTTCTTGACTTTAGTTGTTTCTTTGGCTATACTTAAATAAACTACCGACCGGTCGGTAGGAAGCGAGGATCATGACACGCCAAGAAATTCTTGAGGCTGCCGCCCAGATTATCCGGGAAAAAGGCTTTCATGCCACATCCATGCAGGATATCGCCAAAGCTGTGGACCTGCGTAAAGCCAGCCTTTATCATCACGTTAACAGCAAGCAGGAAATCCTGGTAGATCTGCTCGACTTGGCTTTGGATCAATTAAACGCTCAAATAAAAGCAGTTTATTCTGAGCAACTTCCACCAGATGAGAAATTTCGCAAAGCGTTGCGTGCCTATTTAAACTATATGGCAGAAAATTTAGATCTGGCAGCGGTATTGCTGTTGGAGCATCGTTCACTGGAACCTCAGTATCATGCCCGGCACATTCCCCACAGAGATGAGTACGAGTTTTACTGGCAGCAGATTATTGAGCAGGGCATTGTCGAAGGTGTGTTTGAGAATTTAGATACCAGTTTAGCTGTGAAGGCTGTTTTAGGTGTTGCCAATTGGACGATCATGTGGCTTAATCCGAACGGACGGTTGAATGCGACCGAGATCGCTGATTTTTCCGCTGACCTCTTGCTTGGCGGTTTTTACAAGCGTGTAGGGGAAAATCAATCGTGATTACCCAACGGGAGGTCGTTCTCTACCGCACCAATCAGGGGGCACAAATCTATCAGATCCCATTAAATGGATTGGAAGATTTTTGGGTATATGCGTATTTGGTTTCGGTGGATGACTTGCTGGTGCTGATTGATACAGGAACCAATTATCATACCTCTAACCAAGATTTGACTAGAGGTTTAAAAGCTGCTGGGGAGGGACTTGGAAGACCAATTGGATTTGCTGACCTGACGCATATTTTTATCACCCATGGGCATATTGACCATTGTGCCGGCCTGGCTTATGTATCACCGCAGACCCAGGCTAAGATTGGTGTCCATGAATTTGATTATCCAATCCTGATCAATTACCATGAACGAAAAGAAATGGTGGTGCGTAAGCTGCAATATTTCCTGGTGGAGGCGGGAGTAAAGCCAAAACGGATTCCTGATATTCTGGATATGTATATGATCACGAAAGGCTTATTTGAATCTTCTCGAGTCGATTTTACATATGAATCGGTTGGGATGCAGGTAGGCTCATTTGAATTCTTTCACGTACCTGGGCACAGTGCAGGGGCTGTGGCTATTCGTTTGCATGATGTGTTGTTCGTCGGAGATCATGTGCTTAGCGATATCACCCCACACCAAGCACCTGAAAGCCTGACACTCAATACCGGTCTTTCCCACTACCTGGACTCTTTAAAGGCTGTTGCAGAATGGGCGGGTGATCCATCCGTTGTATTAGGGGGACATAATATGCCAATCTACGATCTTCAGCCACGCGTGAATGCTATTATTCATGAGCATTTTATCCGGCTGGAAAAAATACTCAAATTAATCTGTGAACGCCCTAGAACCTTACTGGAGATATCTAAAACCTTATTTGGTCAGGTCGCTGGGTACAACATATTGCTGGCCTTGGAAGAAGCCGGCGCACATATGGAATATTTATACCGCTTAGGCTTTGTTGCCATTGATAACTTGGTGGAGGTGAAAAAAAATTCAAACCCGGTTACTCTTCAATACAGATGCTCTCGAAAAAAAGAGGAGCTTGAGAGTGTATTTCCAAAACTATAAATGTGCAGGAGAAAATTATGTATTCGTTTGAACCAACTGAAGAACAACAAATGTTGATCGATGTCGCCAAACGGTATGCGGAAAACGATCTTCGCCTTGCCGCACATGAAGCTGAGGAAAGTTGTGAACTTCCTCAAAGGCTGATTGATAAAGGCTGGGAACTTGGTATTTTGCAAGCCTCGGTTCCCGAAGAGTTTGGTGGATTTGGGGAACGATCTGCCCTCACGAGTGTGTTGGCTGCGGAGGAACTTGGCTGGGGAGATCTGGCTGGTGCACTGGCTGTAATGACTCCTGGGCTGTATGTCACTCCGATTCTACTGGCAGGTACAGAAGCACAGAAAGAAGCCTTTTTACCTGATGTAGTAGAGGCAGAATGGCAGCCTTATACTGCGGCATTGACTGAATACCGACACGATTTTGACCCAAATGATTTAGCAACAAAGGCAGTAAAAGACGGGGATACTTACGTGCTTTCTGGAGAGAAGCGATATGTTCCCTTTGCAGACCGGGCTGAAGCCATGATTGTATATGCAAACCTTGAAGGAAATACGCAAGGCTTCATTGTTAAAAAAGAGACCCCCGGGATGCAGGTGGGGGAACAAGAAAAATTGATGGGTATTAATGCTCTACCTTTGTTTGCGGTAACTTTTGATGATGTGCGAATCCCGATTGAAAATCGGCTTGGGGGTGAAGAAGGGCATAATTTTGCTCCGATATTGGCCTCATCACAAGTATCTTTGGCTGCTCTGGCTGTAGGTATGGCAAAAGCTTCTTTTGAATATGCCCGGGATTATGCTAAGGAGCGCTATGTGCTTGGATCTTACATCGCTCAAAAGCAGTCAATTGCCTTCATGTTAGCTGAAATGGCAACCGAAATCGAAGCAATCCGCCTTTTAACCTGGGAAGCTGCTTGGCAGCTAGATCAAGGTGATCCAGAAGCTTACCAATCTGCTTACCTTGCTTATCAGGGGGCAGTTGATATGGTGTTGATGGTCACAGATCGAGGAGTCCAGGTGCTAGGGGGACACGGATATATCCGTGAGCATCCTGTAGAACTCTGGTATCGAAATGGTCGCGGTATTGCTACTTTCACTGGTTTAGCGATTGTTTAGCGGAAGGAGAAAATTATGATTTCATTTAAAAAGTCAAAAGCTGTAACCCAGTCACAATATCTCACCCAGACGGTTGCCGAAAACATGATGCGACCTGTGTCAAGATATTTTGATGAACAAGAAGGTGAGATTCCCTGGGACTACATAGAATTTATGCATAATGCGCTAAAGCAAATGGGGACGGCATCAATGGTACCTGACCCTGAAAAAGAGAAAGAGAGGGAGGCAGCCAAAGAAAAGAAACCTCGTGAAACTTATGTGCTGATGGCTCATCAAATTGAAATGCTCTCCTGGGGTGATGCGGGATTTTATCTATGCACACCGCGTGGTGGGTTGGGTTCTTCCGCTGTGGAGGCGGTTGGAACTCCAGAACAGAAACAGAAATTTCTATCCAAACTGAACGGCGATGATCCAATATTTACAGCTATGGCTATCACTGAGGCTGAGGCCGGTTCAGATAACTCAGCGATCAAGGCTCGCGCTGTTCTGGATGAAGAGACAAATGAGTGGGTCTTAAATGGCGAGAAAATCTTTGTAACAGCCGGCCATAAAGCAATGGTGGATACTGATGGCTTTACCGTGGTTTGGGCTACATTGGACCCAGAGGCTGGCCGAGCTGGGATTCGCTCTTTCGTTGTTGAGGCCGGGACTCCCGGGGTCAAGGTAACCAAAAAAGAAGAGAAACTCGGGATTCGCAGCAGTGATACCGTGACGATTGTACTGGATGATGTCCGGCTCCCTTATGAGAATATTTTGGGGAGTCCAACCATTGAAAAAACCACCAAAGGGTTTAAAGGCGCAATGCAGACTTTCAACGTTACCCGTCCACTGGTGGCAGCTTCTGCCTTGGGTATTGCAAGAGCAGCACTGGAAGAGTGCAAAAGGTTGTTGGAAGAACAAGGTGTGGAAATTCGAAGGGGAATACCACGACAAAAGATGACCAATATCGAGCGCGAGATTATGGATATGGAGCGGATGCTGCGCTCTTCCTGGCTGCTGGCGATCAAAGCTGTGTGGATGTCAGATCAACGTAAGCCAAATGCCCTAGAATCAGCCATGAGTAAGCTCCATGCGGGCGATGTTGTAACTAAGATCACGCAGAAAGCGGTTGAAATTCTTGGTCCTATGGGGTATTCGCGAGAGTTCTTGCTCGAAAAGTGGATGCGAGATGCCAAAATCAACGACATCTACGAAGGAACCGGGCAGATTAACCGCCTGATAGCCGCCAGGCAACTTCTAGGTTATCGCGGTAGTGATCTGCGATAAAGAAGAATAATAAGGAGGAATGATGAAATATCAAATTAATAAAGCTGTAGTGATCGGTGCTGGCACGATGGGGGCAGCGATTGCGGCACATCTTGCGAATGCTGGGGTGAGGGTCACCTTGTTAGATATTGTGCCGTTTGAATTGACCGAAAAGGAAGAAGCGGCAGGCCTGACAGTTGAGGATCCTCAAGTGCGAAACCGGATTGTGCAGGCAGGATTCAATGCTGCACTCAAATCCAGACCGGCAAGTTTTTTCTCTCCCCAAATCGCCAATATGGTGACTCTTGGAAATCTGGAAGATGATTTCGATGCGATTGCAGAAGCAGACTGGGTGATCGAGGCGATTGTTGAGAATCTCAAAATTAAGCGAGATTTGTTTAGCAGGATTGATGAGATCAGAGATGAAACCACCATTGTCAGCACAAACACTTCTGGCATCCCGGTAAACTCTATTGCAGAGGGAATGTCGGAAGGATTCCGCCAGCATTTCCTCGGGACGCACTTTTTCAACCCCCCTAGGTATCTGAAACTGTTGGAGATCATTCCCGGTCCCGATACCTTATCCAAAGTTGTCGAATTCATTAGCCACTTTTGTGAGGTAAGGCTGGGTAAGGGAATTGTCATGTGCAAGGATACGCCCAACTTTATTGGCAACAGGGTGTTTTCGGTCGCTAGTGCGTTCGCGATGAAGTATATCCTGGACAATGATTATACAGTGGCTGAGGTTGATGCAATTACAGGCCCAGTAATAGGGAGGCCAAAAACTGGAACCTTCCGCCTGCTAGATTTGGTCGGCTTAGACGTCGCCCAGCACGTGGGAAGGAATTTGGCTGACCTTATTCCCCATGATGTCTACGCTCAAGAGGTCCTAAGGGCAGAAAAACCTGCGAAGGTCTCGAGCACGTTAGTTGAACGAGGATGGTTGGGAAATAAAACCAAGATAGGCTATTACAAACAGGTGATCAATAATGGGAAAAAAGAATTCTGGACACTCAACCTGGATACGCTTGAACATGAACCACCCACTGAAAAACCACGATTTGAGTCAATAGGAAATGTAAAAGATATCGAAGATGTAGGAAAACGAATTAATGCTTTGATCCAAGAAGAGGATAAGGCGGCTGAATTTGTTAGAGCCATAATGTTCCAGTCATTCTCTTACTCAAGTCAATGTATTCCTGAAATCACTGAGCTTCCATCTTCTATAGACGACGCACTTAGATGGGGTTTTATGCATGAGGCAGGACCCTTTGAAATCTGGGATGAACTTGGTGTGGCTGAAACCGTTGAACAGATGAGAAATGAAGGGTTTGAGCCAGCTGATTGGGTAGACGAGATGCTGGCATCCGGATTGGAAACATTCTACCAATATAAAGATGGACTGAAAGCTGGTGTTTATCATCCGGGTAAGCAAAAAGTTGTTGAATTTGATCAGGTGGAAGGGATCATATCTCTGCCAAAACTCAAAGCAGACGAAAAGGTTGTGGCAAAAAATGACAGCGCCAGCCTGATCGACCTTGGTGATGGGATTGTATGTGTTGAATTTCATACAAAGATGAATACATTTGACACCAATATTGGCGAGATGATTCAAAAAGCATTGGAACTTGCAGAAGATCAATTTGACGGCATCGTGATCGGCAATCAGGGAGAGCATTTCAGCGCAGGTGCGAACTTGTTTCTAATCGCGATGCACGCCCAACAAGGTCAATGGGATGAACTGGAGGCAATTGTAAAAGGGCTTCAGGATATGAACATGCAATTGCGTTACTCACCCGTTCCGGTTGTAATTGCCCCGTTTGGATACACTTTGGGTGGCGGAGCGGAAGTGATGATGCATACCAGCAGGGTAGTGAGTTCTGGGTTTTTGGTTACAGGATTGGTGGAAGTCGGTATGGGATTACTGCCGGCAGGCGGGGGAACAAAAGAGATGCTTCGACGTGTTCTTAACCCCGCGATGCGGACAGAAAATGCAGACCCGATGCCGTTTGTCCAACAGTTATTCATGCAAATTGGGACAGCTAAGATTGCCACCAGCCCGATTGAGGCGCGAGAGTTTGGTATGTTGACCAATTGCGATAGGATCGTGATGAATGACGATTACCTGTTGATGGAAGCGAAACGGGAGGCTCGTCACCTGGCAGATTTTGGCTACGTGCCGCCTTATAAGGAAGAGATTTATGCTGCTGGACGTGATGTTCTTTCTACCCTTCGAGTTGGAGTCTATATGTTCGAGGAAGGGCATTATATTTCTGAACACGACGCTTTGATTGGAGAAAAAGTAGCTTATGTTTTGACAGGAGGCAATATCAGCCAACCACAATGGGTAAATGAACAGTACATTCTTGATCTCGAAAGGGAAAGCTTTATGTCCCTTTGTGGTGAAAAGAAAACCCAAGAGCGGATATGGCATTTCTTACAAAAAGGAAAACCGCTGAGGAATTAAGGAGAATAAAATGGCTAAAAAAGTTAGAGATCCGAATGTTGATCCCGTAATAGTTGCCGCAAAACGCACCGCTGTAGGAAGGGCGAAAAAAGGTGCCCTTGCATCTGTAAGGCCTGAAGATCTAGGTGCTGCAGTAATTCAAGCGGTTTTGGGAGAAGTTCCTCACGTTAAACCTGAGGACATTGATGATGTGATTGTGGGATGTGCGATGCCTGAGGGCCCACAAGGACTAAATATGGGCCGGCGCATGGCTTTACGTGCTGGTCTCCCTGTGGAGGTGCCTGCAGAAACTGTAAACCGCTTTTGTTCATCCGGTTTGCAGACGATTGCGCATGGTGCGCAAGCAATTATGGCTGGGATGGTGGATGTTGTGTTAGCTGGTGGAATTGAATCCATGTCAAGTGTACCAATGACTGGATTCAAACTGACTCCCAATCCTACATTGGCTGTCGAAAACCCTGAAGTTTACATGAATATGGGCCTGACTGCTGAAAAGGTGGCTGAGGAATTCGATATAAATAGAGAGGACCAGGATGCCTTTGCCTATAAAAGCCACATGCGCGCGGCAGCAGCCTTGGATCAAGACCTGTTTGCACCCGAAATTGTCCCAATTGAGGTAGAACTCATTACACCTGGTGAAAATGGAAAACCAAAGATTTCAACCTACATCCACAGGAAGGATGAAGGTGTGAGAGCGGATACGACCATTGAAGCCTTATCAAGGTTGCGCCCAGTATTCAAGGAAGGTGGGACGGTTACTGCCGGTAATGCCTCTCAAATGAATGATGGGGCTGCTTTCGTGATGCTGATGTCATTAGCGAAAGCAGAAGAATTGGGATTGAAACCTCTTGCACGACTGATTTCATTTGGTGTGGGAGGGGTTCGCCCCGAAATCATGGGGGTTGGCCCAATTGCTGCTGTTCCGAAGGCGTTGGAAAAAGCTGGTCTTGAACTATCCGAGATTGACTTAATTGAATTAAATGAAGCATTTGCCTCTCAGTCTCTTGCTGTGATCAGAGAGTTAGGGTTGGACCAGGAGAAAGTCAATGTCAACGGTGGAGCGATTGCCCTGGGGCATCCATTGGGCTGCACAGGTGCAAAGCTGACCACTCAACTGCTTTATGAAATGGACCGCCGAGATTCTAAATATGGGATGGTCACCATGTGCATAGGTGGGGGGATGGGGGCCGCTGGTGTATTTGAGAATTTACAATAAAGGATAAGGAGACAAAAATGCCAATTACGATTGAAGAACTTTTTGATCGCTTACCGGGAGCGTTTATTCCCGAGAAAGCCGGTGATATGGATTCTGTAATCCAGTTTGAATTAACTGGAGAGGAAGCCAGCAATTGGGCGGTCATAATTAAGGATGGCACATGCAAAGTTGAAAAAGGCCATCATGAAAATCCAACTATGACCCTGACAGCTGATTCGCAAGACTACAAAGATATTGTCACTGGAAGGTTGAAGGCTATGAATGCTTTTATGCAGGGAAAGGTAAAACTGCAAGGCAATTTAAACCTAGCCATGAAGTTTGCTGAAATCTTCAAGTTAGGGTAACCATCCAAGCTTTAATCAGAAAGAGCCTCCATATTGGAGGCTCTTTTTGTGTAATTATTTTTATTTAGCTATAAATTTACTTAGAATAAACCCCAATCCGCTCCAGTTCCTTCTTCCATAAAAGAAAGGTCCCAAAGATCCATCCCCATTTCAATGGTCGTTTTGACTTCTAGAGTTTCTTCTACTTTTGTGCGAGTCATGTCAAGCATGGCTGGGGCATAAGGACAAAATGGAGTCGTCATAATCATCATGACGTGGGCTTTTGATTCTTCTTCGTCATATTCAACTTCACGCACCAGCCCTAATTCAATGACATTCATTCCAATTTCAGGGTCAATGACCTCACGTAGTGCGTTTTCTGTCGCATCTGCAAGCTCAGGATGAGTGCTTTCGATGGTCCAGATGGCTTGTTTTGTAGGGTCTTGAGATACTCCAGGCATAATTAATTCTCCGAAACTTGAATTTGAGTGATTGGTTCTGTGGGGGCGAGATAGGCACAATAAGTATCGCCGTTGAGAACACAGTGAGTTTTTTGAATATCAACGGCCAGAACCTTTTCGATGATAGTTTCATCAACTAAACAGATTTCAGGATGTTCTTCCCCGACATGCTTATACGGGCAACTGGTTTCCTTGATTTGAAACCCATTGTCTTTCGTCTCTACTTCTATGGTAAACCCCTCATTTTGTAAAAGTTTAGAAATGAGGTCAATCCGTTCTTCAAGGTTCAATTTGGAAAGATCAATTTGTGCAGTATGGTCGTTTACCATTTCTGTGGCAATCTCTTTGAACAGTTTCTTGACTGTACCGGACGAGAGTGTTCCCTTCAACTGCTCCAACAATCGAATGGATAAAGTAAGATATCGGTGAGGAAAATGCTCCATACCTTTGTTGGTAAGGAAATATACACGCCGCGGCCTCCCGACTCCGTGCTTTTCTTCATCAGAAGAAACTTTTCCTTGGGCCTCTAGTTTGGAGATGTGGTGTCTAACGGATATTGGGTTGATTTCTACAATTTCTGCGAGTTCGTTTATTGTGCTGCGTTGTCTCTTGAGGAGAATTTCTAATATTACATCTCTTGTTTTAATCATAGTTCGCTACTTCTTAATGATAGAATTTGCTGTTTACTTCAGTCAGAATCAGAATCGTACCAACAATCCGACTATTGGCTACTATTAATTACGTTGCGAGTATACCATTTATGAAAAACAGTGTCAATATTTAATAATTTTATATTAAATATTGACGGAATTAACCTAGTTTGCTATAATTCACCTGTTTGAAAGCAGGTAGCTTTAATAACAGAAAACATTCAGTTTGAATAAAGCTGATGAGAAAAAAATATAAGGAGACATTTCTTCCATGTCTGAAATGATAATTAAGAATTTACATGTAAACGTTGGAGAGACCGAAATCTTGAAGGGTTTAGATTTAAATGTAGAGCAAGGCGAAGTCCATGCAATTATGGGCCCGAATGGGAGTGGTAAATCCACCTTAGCGTACGCACTTGCTGGTCACCCTAATTATGAGGTTACTGAAGGTGAAATCCTTTTAATGGGTGATGATCTGCTTGAACTTGAAGCTGACGAGCGTTCGCAACTAGGTCTTTTCTTGGCTTTCCAATATCCGGTCGCTATACCAGGAGTAACCTTAGCTAATTTTTTGAGAACTGCGATCAACGCCAGGCGGAAAGCGGCTGACTCTGAGGATAAAGGCATTCCGATCCCAGAGTTCCGTCGATTACTCAAAGAAAAAATGGATTTATTGAAAATGGATCATTCTTTTGCAAGCCGCTACCTAAATGATGGTTTTTCCGGCGGTGAAAAGAAACGCGCTGAAATTTTACAGATGGCCACCTTAGCTCCTAAGTTCGCGATTTTAGATGAAACTGACTCCGGGCTGGATATTGACGCCCTGAGAACGGTAGCAGATGGCGTAAATGCCCTGCGAGGACCGGATTTAGGGGCGGTGGTGATCACTCACTATCAAAGAATTTTGGAATACATCAAACCTGATTTTGTTCACATCATGTTTGAAGGAAGAATTGTTGAATCTGGCGGTCCAGAGATGGCTTTACAGCTTGAAGAGCAAGGCTATGATTGGATTCGCGAGAAGTATGGTAAAGTGAAAGCTTAGATAAATTATTGGTATGAATTTTGGAGGTTGTTATGTCTTCCGATGTTGAACTATTAGAAGGATTAGATGAATATCGATGGGATTTTCGTGACCCTTCAACTCACGTTTTCCAGACTGGTAAGGGGCTGAATGAAGAAGTTGTCCGACAGATTTCCGCTCAAAAAAGAGAGCCAAAATGGATGTTGGAATTTCGTCTGCGGGCTTTAAAGCATTTTGAAGAACGCCCGATGCCCGAATGGGGACCTGACCTGTCGAACTTGAACCTGGATGAAATCTACTTTTACACGAAGCCATCCGAGGCAGAGGGCAAAAGCTGGGATGATGTGCCGGAAACGATTAAGGATACTTTCAACAAATTAGGCATTCCCGAGGCAGAGCAAAAGTTCCTGGCTGGGGTTGGTGCTCAATACGAATCTGAGATGGTGTATCATAGCATTCAAGAACATCTTGAAGAGCAAGGCGTCATTTTTAAGAGTATTGAGAATGGGTTACGCGATCATCCGGAATTGTTCCGAGAATACTTCGGAACCATCATTCCTATCGAAGATAATAAATTTGCAGCTCTGAACAGTGCTGTATGGTCGGGCGGTTCTTTTGTGTATGTTCCGCCCGGGGTTAAAGTGGAAATGCCAATGCAGGCATATTTCCGTGTCAACCAGGCTGACCAGGGCCAGTTTGAGCGGACATTGATCATCGTTGATGAAGGGGCTGAAGCGCATTATGTTGAAGGCTGTACGGCCCCTATTTACACCACAGACTCGTTCCACAGTGGAGTCATTGAAATTGTGGTGAAAAAGAATGCCCGTTTCCGCTATACGACTATTCAGAACTGGTCGAATAATATGTATAACCTGGTTACTCAGCGTTCAATTGTGCACGAAAATGCAACCATGGAATGGGTTGATGCTAATTTGGGGTCGAAGATTACGATGAAATACCCTTCCTGCTACTTGGTAGGAGAGGGCGCTCATGGTGAAATATTGTCTCTTGCATTTGCGTCAAAGGGTCAGCATCAGGATACAGGTGGCAAGGTAATTCATGTTTCTCCGAACACAAGCAGCAAGATCACGTCCAAGTCAATCAGCAAGAGTGATGGGCGTGCCTCTTATCGCGGCTTGCTGAAAGTGCATGAAAAAGCTGAGAATTCACGATCGAATGTCGTCTGCGATGCATTACTCTTGGATGATCATTCTCGGTCTGATACTTACCCATATATTGAAATTGATGCTCAGGATGTCAATATCGGCCACGAGGCATCAGTTTCCAAGGTGGGGGAAGAGCAGCTATTCTATTTGATGAGCCGGGGACTCAGCGAAGAGGAAGCCGCGTCAATGGTAGTCTCAGGCTTTATTGAACCTTTAGTGAAAGAACTCCCGATGGAATATGCAATTGAGATGAACCGGTTGATTCAATTACAAATGGAAGGTTCAATTGGCTAAGGAGAACGGCAACATGGCAGACAGTAAACGAGTAGTAACTTCAACAAAAAGACGCGCAAAGAAAAGTACCTCAGGTGAATTTCAATTCGCCGAGAACATGATCCCTCAGTGGAATAATGGAAAAGCTCAACCTGAATTTTTAACCAGTTACCGGCAAAATGCATGGCAGGCTTTTGAACGGCTACCATTGCCGAAGACGAATGAAGAGGCATGGCGACGAACAGATATCCGACGATTAGAGACAGATACGTTCAGCCTAATAAGGAATGATGATAACCAACCTGATGTCCCCGAAGAATTGCTCAAGCCTTTGGTTGGAGATTCACATGGCGGGCAGATCACGATCTCTCCATCTGGAACTGAAATTTACCTGAATCCCGAATTAGCTGCTAAAGGGGTAATCTTCACGGATTTCCGGACGGCTGCGCTTAACCACGGTGTATTACTAGAAAAGATTTTGGGGCAATTTGTCTCCGTTGATGAGGATAAGTTTTCAGCAATGACAGCTGCGCTTTCTGAGTTGGGTGTCTTCCTATACGTTCCCAAAGGTGTTCAAGTTGAAGAACCCTTGCACAGTGTGCTCTGGGGTCCTGGAGTACAACGGGCGTATTTTTCTAACCTGGTGGTATATTTAGAGGATCAATCGTCTGCGACATTTGTGCATGAGTATGCTTCGCCAGATGAAACAGAGCAAGCCCTCCATTCTGGGATTGTTGAGATATTTGTGGGGAAGGCTGCCCGCTTAAGATTTGTGGAATTTCAGTCTTGGGGTACACATATGTGGAATTTCACCCATGAGCGTGCTATGGTTGAACGTGATGCGAACCTGGATTGGATTTATGGTGCTGTAGGATCTAATTTGACGAAAAATTTCTCTGAGATTAACCTTGTTGGAGAAGGTTCCACCGGCAGAATGTCAGGTTTTTATTTCACGGATGACAAACAACATTTGGATCATGATACCCAGCAAAACCATCACGCACCACATACCATAAGTGACCTTTTATTTAAAGGCGCGCTTAAAGATGACAGTCGATCTGTCTGGCAAGGCATGATCTATGTAGCTCCGGGTGCTCAAAAGACAGATGGATATCAAGCGAATCCCAACCTTCTGCTGAACTCAAGCGCTAGGGCGGATTCAATACCTGGTCTGGAAATTATGGCAGACGATGTCCGCTGCACCCACGGTGCAACGGTCGGTAAAATTGATCCCACTGAGGTATTCTATCTAAACAGCCGTGGGATTCCAACCGAAATTGCAGAGAGGCTGATTGTTGAAGGATTCTTTGATCCAATTATGCAGCGGATTCCATTTGAAGGTGTTCGTGAAAGATTGCAGCAAGCAATCATTGACAAGTTGGCCTGAAAATTTATACAATTGAAGAGGTTGATGTCCGGCTAGCTGATCAAGTGGGCTAGTCGGATTTCTCAGCCTCAATCAAAAACCAGCACGTGCTGAAAATGTAGGAGAAACCTCTTGGCGGATATTAGTTTTACATCCAAACCTGAAAATAAGGATGAATTCAACGTTGGAGATATTGTTGAGGTCAACTGTGATCATGAAAATGAAGAAGGCGACAGGATTAGGGGATGGCTAAAGGGTGTCGTTGTTCAAGTGGATCCAAAAATCGTCGCTGTTCAATTTGAGGAGAATGTGTACCTGACAGATGGATGGATGGTTCCAGATCATGTTCTTTGGTTCCCACATAATTCTCCCAATATTCGTTTTGCCCGCAAAAGAAAACGGCGACAAAGATCCTCTTAGGTGCATCAAATGCCGAAAACTCAATATAAAATTGATGTTCAAAGGATTCGAAAAGATTTTCCGGTTTTAATGCACGAGGTTCATCCAGGCAAAAAACTGGTTTATCTGGATTCAGCTGCGACCAGCCAGAAGCCATCGGTCGTCATCGATTCGATGAATGACTTTTATCATCGCTATAATGCAAATATCCATCGTGGTATTCATGCGTTAGCTGAAGCTGCGACTGATTTGTATGAGAGTGCTCGAGAAAAAATTGCCACCTTCATCAACGCGAGATCTTCTAAAGAGATAATTTATACTCGAAATACCACAGAGTCGATCAACTTGGTTGCATTCTCTTGGGGACGAAAATATCTGGAAGCTGGTGATGTGGTGGTACTCACTGAAATGGAGCATCATTCAAATCTTGTTCCCTGGCAAATCTTAGCAAATGAAATCGGTATCCGTTTGGAATTTATCCCGGTTACTGATGATGGCCTTCTGGATATTACAGTTTTTTCTCAACTGCTTGAACTACAGCCCAAGTTAGTATCATTTATGCACATGTCAAACGTGCTGGGTACGATCAACCCAGCAAAAGAAATCATTTCGATGGCGCATCAAGCAGGTGCACTTGTCTTGGTGGATGGGGCCCAGTCCGTCCCTCATTTTGCAGTCGATGTCCAAGACTTGGACGCAGACTTTTATGCCTTTTCCAGTCATAAAATGTGTGGGCCAACGGGAATAGGAATATTATACGGTAAAGAAGCGCTCCTTGATAAAATGCCGCCATTTTTAGGTGGGGGAGATATGATCAAGCGGGTGCAGCTTCGTTCCTTTGTACCAAATGATTTACCTCATAAATTTGAAGCGGGAACACCTGCAATTGCTGAGGCTGTTGGACTAGGCGGGGCGGTGGAATATCTTGATCAAATCGGTATGGAATCTGTTGCAGCTTATGAGCATGAACTTACAGAGTATGCCTTAGAAAGACTGGAAGAGGTTCCGGGTGTATGGGTATTTGGTCCGAGTGCTGATAAAAAAGGTGGTGTTGCATCATTTACCTTTGACGGCATTCATCCGCATGATGTTGCTCAGGTTGTAGATTCTGACGGAATTGCTGTGAGAGCAGGACATCACTGTGCCATGCCCTTGCACGAAAAATTTGGAATTACTGCTACTGTACGCGCAAGTTTCTATATTTATAATACTAAGCAAGATATTGACCGTTTAATCGAATCACTTTATAAAGTGAAAAAGGTTTTCGGTTAGATTTTAAGATTATGGATGACTTATCTCGGGAATTAATTATTGACCGTTTTAAAAACCCCCATCATCGTGGTAGTTTGGACCCACATGACTTGAGCTATGAAGATGATAACCCGTTATGTGGAGATCATATTCGAATAGAAATACGAGTCAATGAAGACGGATTTGTAAGTGAAGCAGTTTTTGATGGGAAAGGATGTTCGATTTCTCAGGCATCTGCAGACTTATTAATAGAATCTGTGATTGGTAAATCATTGGAAGAAGTCAAAACCATTTCTAAGGAAGAAGTATTAGATATGTTGGGGATTGAATTGGGCCCTGTTCGGTTAAAATGTGCATTACTTTCGCTAAAGGTCTTAAAAGGAGGGGTGTACAGATTGGGTGAAGGTGAAGCTGGGGACAATTTAATGGAGTAAGATCCTAAAATGACCGTAAACTATACAGAATTTGATGCTGAAAAATTAGAATTTGTGGTCATCGCCAGTGAAGATGACATCCAAAATGGGGAGCGAATATTTGTAGAGATCGATGATTTTGATATCGTCGTCTTCAATATTGCTGGGAAATTTTATGCGATTGCAGATGTTTGCTCCCATGACGACGGGCCAGTAGGAGACGGTGAATTTGAATCTGAGTATGAAATCGCATGCCCGAGACATGGTGCCCGTTTTGATGTCCGGAATGGTGAGGCCGTTTCCTTACCGGCGGTTATTGATATTCCTGCCTTTCCAGTTCGAGTTATCGATGGGGAAGTCCAGTTAGGAATTCCGCTGGATTAATCTTTTCTTAGTAAGTTAAAACTAAATATGAGTATCCAATATTTGAGGAGATAAGAATGGATCACATAAATTCTTTGCAAGAACGCGCAATTAATACAATCCGGTTTTTATCGGCTGATGGGGTTCAAAAGGCCAATTCTGGGCACCCTGGATTACCTATGGGAGCGGCGGCAATGGCATATGCCATCTGGACCCGTCACTTACGTCATAATCCTAAAAATCCAGACTGGATTAATCGGGATAGATTTGTTTTATCCGGGGGACATGGATCTATGTTGCTGTACTCGCTTCTCCATCTTACAGGCTATGATCTACCCTTACGAGAATTGAAAGATTTTCGCCAATGGGGCAGTAGAACACCCGGCCATCCCGAGTATTGTCTTACCCCAGGAGTGGAAACTACCACCGGACCCTTGGGACAGGGATTCGCGAATGGCGTTGGTATGGCAATCGCAGCGAAGTATTTGGCTGCCCAGTTTAACCAACCTGATATCAAGCTAATTGATCATTACATTTATGCAATTGTCACAGACGGCGACTTAATGGAAGGTGTAGCTTCAGAAGCTGCTTCTCTCGCAGGGCACCTGCAACTTGGCAATTTGATATATCTTTACGATGATAACCATATCACAATTGACGGGGATACAGAGCTTGCATTTACAGAAAATCGCGCCAAACGGTTTGAGGCCTATGGGTGGCATGTCCAAACCGTCCGGGATGGCAATGATGTTGCGATGATTGATGCAGCTATTTATGAAGCAAAAATCGACCCTCGTCCATCTTTAATTCTAGTTCGAACTGAAATTGGTTTTGGGTTGCCCACTCGCGCAGGTACAGCAAAAGCTCATGGTGAGCCACCTGGTGAAAAGGAACTCAAGGGAGCCAAGCAAGCCCTTGACTGGCCTCTTGAGCCAGATTTTTATATTCCAGATGATGTTTTAGAATTTTACCGGCAGGCAGTCGAGAAGGGTGCTTCTTTGGAAAACTCCTGGCTGAAGAATTTAGACCGATACCGAGACCAGTACTCTGAAAAAGCTAAAGATTTTGAGCGGATCGTTTCAAGAAAATTACCACCAGACTGGGATGCTGACATTCCCCAATTTCCAGAGGACCCGAAAGGTTTAGCTACTCGGGCAGCTTCTGGTAAGGTGCTGAACGCATTTGCCCCCCATCTTCCAGAGCTCCTCGGAGGGTCTGCTGATCTCACTCCTTCTACGAAGACATGGATTGATGGTAGTCCATCATTTCAGGCGGATGAATATAATGGCAGAAATCTCAATTTTGGGGTTCGAGAGCACGGCATGGGGGGCATCGTTAACGGGATGGCGCTTTATCCCGGGATTATCCCATACGGGGCAACATTCTTGGTTTTCTCAGACTATATGCGAGGAGCGTTAAGGCTGTCTGCCCTTTCTGAGCTTCAAACCATTTGGGTCTTCACGCACGACAGTATTGGTTTAGGTGAGGATGGCCCAACTCACCAGCCAGTTGAACAAGCACTTTCCCTGCGCGCAATACCCAATATGACTGTTATTAGACCCGGTGACGCAAATGAGGTGGCGGAAGCATGGCGAGCGGCAATATTAAATCAACATGGCCCAACATCGCTATTGCTTTCACGTCAGGGTGTCCCAACACTGAACCGTGAAAAATACAATTCTGCTCAAGGGTTGCACAAAGGTGCGTATGTATTAGCGGATCTAGGAGAAGGAGAACCGGAATTAATCCTGATGGCAACTGGCTCGGAAGTTAGTTTGATCGCTGAAACCGGCGAGAGGTTGGCCGCCGAAGGAAGAAATATCCGCCTAGTTTCTTTCCCAAGCTGGGAATTGTTTGAGAAACAAGACCAGGATTATAAGGATTCGGTCTTGCCTCCATCGATTACGGCCAGGATTTCTGTTGAGGCTGGCGTAACCTTGGGCTGGGAGCGCTGGGTAACAACTGCTGGGATATCCATAGGAGTGGATCGTTTTGGTTCATCGGCACCATATCAAGATATCTACCAAAATTATGGATTATCTGTTGAAAAAATCATTGAACGAAGTAAAGCTTTGATGGGATAATTATGACCGAAAAGTTCTCAGGCAGGGTTGTATTGGGGGATAATCTGGAAATTTTGCACAGGATACCAGATTCAACGGTTAATCTGATCTATATTGATCCCCCTTTTAATACCGGGCGCCAGCAAAGTAGGACACAAATCCAGGTCGAAAGAAATCAACGTGGAGATCGGGTTGGATTCAAGGGAATGCGCTATGAATCCAAGGTAATTGGAACGAAGGCATTTGAAGATCAATTTGACGATTACCTGCGTTTTTTGAAGCCAAGGTTAAATGAAGCCTATCGTGTTTTAGCTCCTAATGGAACATTTTATTTCCATATTGATTACCGTGAAGTGCATTATTGTAAAATATTGTTCGATCAAATCTTCGGTAGGGAACAATTTGTAAATGAAATCATTTGGGCTTACGATTACGGTGGTAGGCCCAAGAACCGTTGGCCGGCCAAGCATGATAATATTTTGATGTACGTCAAAGACATTGATGATTATATTTTCAATAGAGAAGATATTGACCGAATTCCTTATATGGCACCCGGATTGGTGGGAGAGGAAAAAGCCAAAAAAGGCAAATTGCCCACGGATACTTGGTGGCATACGATTGTTAGTCCGACTGGGAAGGAAAAAACAGGTTATCCTACCCAAAAGCCTATGGGAATTTTGAAGAGAATCATCCAGGCATCATCCAATCCCGGGGATTTGGTCTTAGATTTTTTCGCGGGAAGCGGAACGACTGGTGCGGCTGCATTAGAGCTTGGGAGAAAATTTTTATTGGTCGATAATAATCCTGAAGCAATTGACGTGATGAAGCGGCGTTTTTCTGGATTACCAGTGGTTTTTGAAGAAGTTCTAGTAGAATAGGAGTATCAGAGATGAACAATTCACAAAGATTATATCAACTGGGTCAATCGATCTGGTATGACAATATCCAACGAGGCTTGCTGGAAAATGGTGAGTTTTCCAGCATGATTTCAGATGGATTGATTTATGGGGTTACCTCAAATCCCAGTATTTT
>JABAHR010002105.1_pt2 | contig 18673 bp, 17 predicted proteins | sample 7062101 | NCBI WGS metagenome assembly JABAHR01 (sample SAMN14534553, study PRJNA622989) | marine sediment metagenome | biome: marine biome [ENVO:00000428]; feature: marine pelagic biome [ENVO:01000023]; material: deep marine sediment [ENVO:00002113] | place: India: Gulf of Kutch | collected... | reverse complement strand
ATCGCCTCGATGATGCACAGCGTGTCGCCGCGCCCCACTACCTGCCCCAGGCTGACGAAGGCATCGGCCTCCGGGCTGGGCGATGCGTAGAAGGTGCCGACCATGGGCGCCCGCACCAGCTCGCCCTCCGGGATCGGCTCGGTTTCCTCGACGGTGGGCGGGATGGCGGGGGCGAGCGGCGGCACCTCCGGGCCCCGTTCCGCCGGCTCCACCGTGACCGCCGCAGCCACCGAGGCCGGCGCGGCGCGGCTCAGGCGCAGTGATTCCTCGCCCTCCACGATCTCGATCTCCGTCAGGCCGGATTCCTCCAGCAACTCGATGAGCTTCTTGATCTTGCGTATATCCATAAGGCCACCCCGTCGAGCTCAGGGCTCGATCCGGTTGATGATCGCCTGCAGGGCCAGCAGGTAACTCTCGCCGCGGAAACCGCTGATGACACCCAGCGCGATGTCCGCGAAGTAGCTGACCTGGCGGAACGGCTCGCGCGCGCTGACGGCCGAGAGGTGCACCTCGACGAAGGGGATGCCGACCGCCAGCAGGGCGTCGCGCAGGGCCACGCTGGTGTGTGTATAGCCGGCCGGATTCAGAATCAGGTAATCCACCCCGTCCCGGGCGGCCTGTTGCACGGCATCCACCAGCGCGCCCTCGGAGTTGCTCTGCAGGTGATCGAGTTGCAGGCCGCAGGCCTCGGCCACCTCCTGCAGCTCCTGCATGATATCCTCCAGCGTCCGCTCGCCNNGCCCAGCAGGTTGAGGTTGGGTCCGTTGAGAACGCGGATTCTGGTCACGGCGACTGTCCCTCCCCGGGGCTGCCAAGTCTGCCCCAAAACGGAAAGATATTCCACAAAGTTCGCCGCCGAATTGGCGAAGATCGCCGCAGATTCGTTACATTTTCGTTAAATGAGCCCGGGCCTCGGCTTACAGGTGACGGGTCACCTGGGCCAGCAGCTCCGCGCGGCTCAGTTCGCCCAGGTGCGTCCAGCGGACAATGCCCTGGCGGTCGATCAACACCGAGTAGGGCAGCAGGCCGGCGCGGTTGCCGTACACCAGCCCGGTCGCCATGACGTCCGCGCCACCGACCAGGATCGGGTAGGAGATTTCCAGCTCGGCGGCGAAATCGCGGGCCGCCTGCACGTCGTCCAGAGCGATGCCGACGACCTGCAGGCCCTGCGCCTCGAACGACTGGTGCAACTCCGCCAGCATGGGCATCTCCGCGCGGCACGGAACACACCAGGTGGCCCAGAAATTGATCAGCACCAGCTGGCCGTCGAAATCGCCCGCCGACCAGCGCCGCCCATCGCTGCCGCCGAGGGTGAAATCGGGGCGTCGGCGGCCGAGCAGTTCCGGGCCGCCCGCAGCCGGCATCATGGACGGCTCACGGCTCGATGCGTCGGCCAGGTGACGGGTGTACAGCCAGCCGGACGCCAGGCCGACCAGGCTGGCCACCAGCAACAGCAGCACCCGGTGCCTCATCGGACCGCCGCCAGCACCTGTTGCAGGTGGGTCGAGAACTCCGCCGGGGTGAAATACCCCACCAGTCGGTAGGCCCGCAGCTCGTTACCCTGATGGTCGAAGAACAGGATAGCGGGCGGGCCGATGATGTCGAAGCGCCCCATCAGCGCCTGGTCGATGGCATCGTGCCGGGTCACGTCCGCCTGCAGGGCCTCGAACTGCGCCAGCAGCGCAGCGACCTCCGGCTCCGGAAAGGTGTTGCGCTCCATGCGGATGCACTCCACGCACCAGTCCGCGTAAAAGTCGAGCATCGCCGGGCGGTCGGCAACGGCCAGGGCTTCGTCCAGATCGGCGAGCGACTTGATGCGCCTGAATTCCACCGATGGGGCGACGGAGCCGGTCGAGCCGCCGGCCAGGTGCGCCAGCGGGCGCGTCCAGCGATCACCGCCGGACGCCGCACCGATTACCTCGATGGCCCCCAGCAGCAGCAGTATGAAACCCAGCGATTTGCGCGCCCGCCGCCAGCCGGTCGCACCCTCTGGCAGGCGTTCCAGGGCGCCCAGGTAGATCCCGCAGGCGATCGCCAGCGCACCCCACAGCAGCATGATCATCACCCCGGGCAGGATGCGTTCCAACATCCATACCGCCAGGGCCAGCAGGCCGACACCGAACACGGCTTTCACCGCCCCCATCCAGGCCCCGGCGGTGGGCAGCAATTTGCCGGCCGAAACGCCGAAGATGATCAACGGCACGCCCATGCCCAGCGCCAGTGAAAACAGCGCCGAACCGCCCAGCAAGGCGCTGCCCGAGGCGCCGATGACGATCAGGGCCGCCGTCAGTGGCGGCGCCACGCACGGCCCCACGATCAGGGCGGAGAGCAGTCCCATCAGGGCCACACCGGCGAAGCGGCCGCCGGCCGGCCGGTTGCTGTAGCGGGCCAACGCGGTTTGCCAGCGCGCCGGCAGCTGCAGTTCGTAGAATCCGAACATCGACAGGGCCAGCAGCACGAACAGGGCGACGAATCCGCTGATGATCCACGGGTCCTGGAAATAGGCCTGCAGGTTCTGGCCGAACAGTCCGGCGATGACGCCCGCCACCGTGTAGGTCAGCGCCATCGCCAGCACATAGACCAATGACAGCGAGAAGGCCCGCCGTGTCGTCAGTTGCTCGCCCTCCCCCGCGATGATGCCCGACAGGATCGGGATCATCGGGAACACGCACGGCGTGAACGCCAGCAGCAGTCCGGCGATGAAGAAGGCCACCAGGGCCGCCGGCGGGTTGCGGGTGAGCAACGAGGCCAGCCGGTCCTGCTCGCTGACCGGCGCGGCCGGCAGCTCGGCGCCGGACGAAGCGCCCGGCACGGGCCCCAGGATGGCGGCCGCGGCAGCCGCCAGCTGCACCTCGCGCACACCGCTCTGGGGCGGATAGCAGATGTCGCCATCGCGGCAGCCCTGGTAGTCCGCCTCCAGTTGCACCGACTGGGCCGGTCCGGCCGGCCGGTTGAGGCGTACCGGAATTTCCACCTGCCCGAAAATCACCGGCACGGGGCCAAACTCCGGGTCGTCCTTGATCTCGCCCGCCGGCAGCACCGCCTCGCGCACCGCGAAGGGCCCGTCTCCCACCACCCGAAAGGCGAACTTGTCCACGTAGAGGTAGTAGCCCGGCTGGGCCGTGAATCGCACCAGCACCGTCTCGGCGTTCAGACCGACCGCCTCGTAAGTGAACGCTTCTTCCGGCAGCAGCGCGCTGGCGCCGGCTTCCAGCCCGAGGCTGGCGGCGGCGCTCGCGCCGCCCAGCGCGCTCGCGAGCGTGGCAGCGCCGGCATCCATGGGCAGCTCGACCCGGACGAGCTGCTCGGTCGGCGGGTAGCAGAGCACATCCTCCAGGCAGCCCTGCGATCGGACCTTCAGGTCCAGCGACCGGGTCTCCGGCGGCACCGTTGCGAGCGGGAGGCCGACAGCCAGGCGGCCATGGAACTTGATCACCTCCTCGCCCAGCAACGGGTCGAAGGATTGCTCGCCGGGCGGAACCGAGGCCTCGCCGAGCACCACCCCCGGGGTGTCGGCGGTGAACCGCAGAAAGCGATTGTGATACAGGTAGTAGCCGGGCTCGATGTCCCAGCGCACCTCCACCCGGTCCCGGCTGAGGGCGGTGGCCGAGATGCGAAACACTTCCGAATAATCGCGCACCTCGTCGAATTCGATGGCCGATGCGGGAGCCGCCGCCCACACCAGCCACAGCGAGGCCAGCGCACGCAGCACAGCGCCCGGCGCCCGGCGCCGCGCGTCCCGCTCCTGCCTCAACTCATGGCTGCACATTTCGCTCCATCCATGCCAGGTACTCGGGCGCCACCCGCTGGGCCGCCAATGCCACGACCTCCGGTACATCGTACGGGTGATGCTCATTGATCCAGGCCTCGAGGTCCGCATACGCGCTCGGCAAGGTCTTGATGACCAGCAACACCTCGCGATCCCGGTTCACCTCGCCCTGCCAGCGATAAATAGACCGGACATCCGGCAGTACGTTCACGCAAGCCGCCAGCCCCCGCTCCACCAGCTGCGCAGCCAGGCGCTCGGCCACCTCGATGTCCGGACAGGTACACAAAACCACCAGCGCGTCTCGCATGCCCCGGATTTTAGCCAATTCGGTGCCGCACGGTGCGCCTTTCCGCCCCGGCCGGCCACCTGAACCGGGCTTGTTCCAGATCAACCCTGCAACGCCATGCCAGTGCTAACGTGATGTCGCTGCGAGGTTTTTCCGCCAACGGGCAGGGACATGCGATGCCGACCGATACCGGGCCGGGCCATCTGGTCGAACTGAATACGACGCAACCCATATGGGAATGCTTCTACTGGGTGGCGCCGCTGGTGCTGATCGGCACCCGCGAAGCGGACGGCGGCCATGACCTGGCGCCCAAGCACATGGTCACGCCACTCGGCTGGCAAAACTACTTCGGCTTCGTCTGCGAGCCACGGCACCGCACCTACCAGAACGCCCGGCGCGAGGGTGCGTTCACGGTCAGCTACCCGCGTCCCTCGCAACTCGTGGAAACCAGCCTGGCCGCCTCCCCGCGGGACTCCGACGGGAACAAGCCAGCGCTCGATGCCCTGCCGGTGTTCGCCGCCCTCGGGGTGGACGCCCCTCTGCTGCGCGGCGGCTACCTGTTCCTCGAGTGCGCCCTCGAGCGCGTCATCGACGGCTTCGGAAACAACAGCCTGGTGGTGGGCCGGATCACGGCGGCCCGCATCGATCCGAGCGTGCAGCGACACGCGGACGGCGACCCGCAGGCGCTGCTGAAGAACGCCCCGTTGCTGGTCTATCTGCACCCCGAGCGGTTCGCGTCCATCGATCAGAGCTTCTCGTTTCCGTTCCCGGCCGGGATGCGAAAATGAACCGGGCCAGCCAGGGGCCGGCCCCGGCCGCGGTGCTCGAGCACATGCTGGCGCGCGGGCCGGAGCTGGTCGCCACCCTGCAACAACTGACCGAGGCCGAATCCCCCTCCGACGACCCGCACGCGCAGGGCGCCGTGCGTGAGGTGATCGCGCGCCAGCTCCAGGCGCTTGGCTACCGGGTGCGGCGTATCCCGGGACGACAAAGCGGCGGCATGCTGTTCGCGCGCCCCGCGGAGCGCGCTCGCGGCGGCCCTCTGCAACTGCTGCTGGGCCATTACGACACCGTCTGGCCGCGCGGCACGCTGGCCCGCATGCCCTTCGAGGTGGAGGGAGACACCGTGCGCGGACCGGGCGTGTACGACATGAAAGGCGGCATCACGCAGCTGTTGCTGGCGCTGGGAGCGCTGCGGCACTTCGACTCCACGCCCGAGGTGACGCCGCTGGTATTTCTCAACTCGGACGAGGAGGTCGGCAGCCGGGAAAGCACCCGCTACATCGCCCGGCTGGCCCGGCTCGTGGACCGCTCGCTGGTGATGGAGCCCTCGCTCGGCAGCTCCGGGCGGCTCAAGACCACGCGCAAGGGCATTGCCCGCTTCACGGTGACGGTGGAGGGCCAGGCGGCGCACGCCGGCCTCGACCCTGGCGCCGGCGCCAGCGCCATCCTCGAGCTCTCGCACGTCATCCAGTCGTTGTTCGCCCTCAACGACGCCGAGCGCGGCATCAGCGTCAACGTCGGCACCATCGATGGCGGTCTGCGGCCCAACGTGGTGGCCCCGGTCAGCCAGGCGGAAGTGGATGTGCGGGTGGCCGACCGCCGCGACGGCGAGGCCGTCGAACGCGCGATCCGCGACCTGCGCCCGGCGATCCCGGGAACCCGCCTGCGCGTTACCGGGGGGTTCGGGCGTCCGCCCATGGAGGCCACGCCCGCCAACCGCCGCTTGTGGCGGCTGGCCGCCCGGCTGGGCGGCGAACTCGGCCTCGACCTGCGGGAGGGTATGGCGGGCGGCGGCTCGGACGGTTGCACCACGAGCCGGTACACCGCGACCCTTGATGGCCTCGGCGCCGTGGGTGACGGCGCGCATGCACCCCACGAGCATCTGCGCGTCGGCCACACCCTGGAACGCGCCGCCTTGCTGACCCTGTTGTTGCTGGCCGAGCCGGTCGGGGGCGGCGACAAGGAGCGCCTGCATGCCGCATGAGCTCCCACCCCGGCCCCTGCCGCACTACTTCTTCGCCTCGATCACCCGGGCATCCGATCTGTGGTCACGGCCCTTCGAGGTGCTGCCGCTGGACCGCGCACGGTGGAACAATGGCGACTTCGTAGTCGGCCGCGTGACCGGCAAGCGCAACCGCCTGTACGTTTGTGAGACGCGCAGCGGGCGGATGGCCAGCGTGGTGCGCGGCGACCTGCTGGTGGGCGCGCTCGGGCAGCGCGCCGCCACGCTCGAGGGGGTGGGTGACTGGCGGGCGATCGGCCCGGACCTCGAGATGGACTCGCTGACCGCCGCCGGCCTGTTCGGCAAGGCGACCTCGGTCTCACCCTCGCTGCCCGACCTCATGCGCCTGGAATATCGCGGCCACGTGACCCGCAACGGCCGCGCGCTGTCGATGCGGCATTTCATTCGCCACCGTGCGCCGGTGAGCTTCGAGATGCCGGTCATACTGCTCATTGGCACTTCCATGTCTGCCGGCAAGACCACCGCCGGTCAGGTGATCATCCGGGCGCTGAAATACCGGGGCCGGACCGTGGTGGGGGCCAAGCTGACGGGCGCGGCCCGCTACCAGGACATCCTCAGCTTCCGGGACGCGGGGGCGGATCACGTCATCGATTTCGTGGAGGCGGGCCTGCCCTCGACCGTGTGCTCCGAGCAGGAGTTCCGGGCGGCCCTGGATAACCTGCTGGGCCACATCCAGGCCACCGGCGCCGAATTCCTGGTGGCCGAGGCGGGTGCCTCGCCGCTGGAGCCATACAACGGCTCGGTGGCGATGGAGGTGCTGCGCCCGCACGTGCGGTTTGCCGTGCTGTGCGCCTCCGACCCCTACGCCGCGCTCGGGGTGCAGACGGCCTACGGCAGGCATCTGAGGGCCGACCTGGTCAGCGGGCCAGCGGCCAATACCCGCGCCGCCATCGAACTGGTGAAAAAACTGACCGGCCTGCCCGCGCTGAACCTGCTCGACCGCCATTCCTACCCGGCCCTGACCGACATGCTCGAGGCGGCGCTCGAAGGTGCGCCAGGCCGGGAGACCGTGCGCCGGGCCCAATAACGAAAAAACCGGCCCGGTCATGTGACCGGGCCGGTCGGTACTGCCCCGGCGCGAGGCCTTGCCCGCCTACAGCAGCGTGACGATGAGCAATGCCACGATGTTGATGATCTTGATCAGCGGGTTGATGGCCGGCCCGGCGGTGTCCTTGTAGGGGTCGCCCACGGTGTCGCCGGTGACCGCCGCCGCATGGGCCTCGGTGCCCTTGCCGCCGAAATTGCCGTCTTCGATGTATTTCTTGGCATTATCCCAGGCGCCGCCGCCGGTGGTCATCGAAATGGCCACGAACAGGCCGGTCACGATGGTGCCGACCAGCAGGCCGCCCAGCGCCTCCGGACCGATCAGCATGCCCACCACGATGGGCACCAGCAGCGGCAGCAGCGAGGGTACGATCATCTCCCGGATCGCCGCGCGGGTCAGCAGGTCGACCGCGGTCGAGTAATCCGGCTTGGTCGTGCCTTCCATGATGCCGTCGATCTCGCGGAACTGGCGGCGCACCTCGTTGACGACCGAGCCGGCGGCGCGGCCGACGGCTTCCATCGCCAGCGCGCCGAACAGGAACGGCACGAGGCCACCGAGAAACAGGCCGATGAGCACCTCGTGATTCGAGAGGTCGAAGCTCATCTGCGAGAACCCGGCCTTGGTGAGGCTGTTGGTGTAGTCCGCGAACAGCACCAGCGCGGCCAGGCCGGCGGAACCGATGGCGTAGCCCTTGGTCACCGCCTTGGTGGTGTTGCCGACCGCGTCCAGCGCGTCGGTGGTCTTGCGCACCTCGGCCGGCAGCTCCGCCATCTCGGCGATGCCGCCGGCGTTGTCGGTGATGGGGCCGAAGGCGTCCAGCGCGACGATCATGCCGGTCATGGACAGCATGGTGGTCGCGGCGATGGCGATGCCGTACAGGCCGTGCAGCTCATAGGCGCCCCAGATGGAGGCGCACACCGCCAGCACCGGCAGCGCGGTGGCCTTCATGGACACGCCCAGGCCGGCGATGATGTTGGTGGCGTGGCCGGTGGTGGAGGCTTCCGCAACCTTCTTGACCGGGCTGAACTCGGTGCCCGTGTAATACTCGGTGATGGCGACCATGGCCGCGGTCAGCACGAGGCCGATCAGGGCGGCGAAATACAGGCTGGAGGCATCCTCGCCCATCATGGACCGGGTCACCGGATAGAACATGATGGCCGCCAGCACACCGGACACGATCACGCCCTTGTACAGGGCGGGCATGATGCGGCCGCTCTTGCCCGTACGGACGAAAAACGTGCCGACCACCGAGGCAATGATGGACAGGCCACCCAGTACCATCGGGTATATGACCGCATTGGCGCCCAGCGCCTCCGCCGTCAGGCTGCCCAGCAGCATGGTGGCGATCAGGGTGACTGCATAGGTTTCGAACAGGTCGGCCGCCATGCCGGCGCAGTCGCCGACGTTGTCGCCCACGTTGTCGGCGATGACCGCCGGGTTGCGCGGATCGTCCTCGGGAATGCCCGCTTCGACCTTGCCCACCAGGTCGGCGCCGACGTCGGCGCCCTTGGTGAAGATGCCGCCGCCCAGGCGGGCGAAGATGGAGATCAGCGAGCCGCCGAACGCCAGCCCGATCAGCGCGTGAATGGTGTCGTCCTCATTGAACCCCAGCCTGCCGAGCAGCGCGTAATAGCCAGCCACTCCCAGCAGGCCGAGGCCGACCACCAGCAGGCCGGTGATGGCGCCGCCCCGGAACGCGATGTTGAGCGCCGGCGACAGGCCCTTTTGGGCCGCCTCGGCGGTGCGGACGTTGGCGCGCACCGACACGAACATGCCGATGTAACCGGCCAGCCCGGAGAAGACGGCGCCGATCGCGAACCCTGCCGCGGTGGCCCAATCCAGCGCCAGGCCGACCACCAGGAACAACACGACGCCCACGGCGCTGATGGTCGCGTACTGCCGGTTCATGTACGCCTTGGCGCCCTCCTGGATCGCGGCTGCGATCCCCTGCATTTTCTCGTTGCCGGCCGGTTGGGCCAGAATCCAGCGGGACGCGAACACGCCGTACAACACCGCGAGGATGGCGGAACCGAGGGTCAGCCAAAGCGCGATCTCGTTACTCATCAGTCTCTCCTCATCAGGCCTTCATGGCCCTGCAAACGATTGGCTACCAGCGGCGACCGCAATCACCTTCTCATCGCGACCCCGGCGGGGGCCGATGCGGATTCGAGCAGGTGCTTGCACTCCAAGTCGTGGCCGACGCTGTTCCGGCGGGCCCCCGTTTCAGGTGCCCCCGAAAGGCGCGCTATGTTAGCACAGTTGGGCACCCGCATTGTCTTGCGCCGCCGGGCGATGCGCGCCGTTCAACGACCAAACGTGGTTCCGAAAAAATCGCCTTCAAGCCAGTAGGGACGCTGCGGATCATTCGCCAGCATTTCCCCGATCCTGGCGTTGATGCGCGTGAAACGCGCCGCCGCTGCGTAATCGATCGGCAGGTCGAGGTCATCGCTGGGGCGGTGGTAGTGTGCCTGCAGAAATCGCTGGATGGTTGCCCCGGTGTCGGTCGTCCCGTCGCGCGCCCGCGGCCCGGTGACCAGGAACACGGCCGGGACGCCCTGTTGCACGAAGCGGTAGTGATCGCTGCGCACGAAGATGTTTTCCTCCGGCATGGGGTCGGGCGCCAGCGCCACCCCGAATTCCCCGGCCGCCTCGCGCACGGTGCCCCCGAGCGAGGAATGCTCCGCCCCGAACGCCACCACATCGCCAAAATCGTACAGCAGCAGGGGCATGTCGAGGTTGATCGCGGCGACCAGGGACGCGGCGGGTACGGTGGGGTTGATGGCAAAGTACTCGGAGCCGACCAGCCCCTTTTCTTCCGCGGTCACGGCCACGAACAGCAGCGAACGGCGCGGCGCGGCACCCGTGGCCAGCAGGCGCGCCGTCTCGAGCATGACGGAGACACCCGATGCGTTGTCCAGGGCCCCGTTGTTGATGCGATCCCCGTGCCCGTCGCCGTGCAGTTCCCCGATGTGATCCAGGTGCGCGGTGTACACCACGTATTCAGCGCTCAATAGCGGGTCGGAACCGGGCAGCATGGCCACCACGTTGGGGCTGGTCAGCCGGTCGTGACGGCTGCGTTGGCGGGCATGGATGCGCCCGGCCAGGGCGAAGCGCGGCATCTCGGCCCCCGACTCGTCCCGGTCGAGCAGTTGCTGCATGGAGAATGCCGCGCCCTCGAACAGGCGGACGGCGGCCTCGTGATGCATGACGAGATTGGCCTGCAACTGCGGAAAACCGGCCCACGGCTCGCCCGCCGTGGTCAGCCACGCCATTGCGGGGGCCCCCACGCGGTCACGCACGCGACCCCAGTCGGACCGCCGTTCGCGGCGCGGGGTGTGGATGCGGATCAGGCCCACCGCCCCGCGGTCGATGGCACTGCGGTATTTTTCCCGGGACGAGGCAAAATGGGCGCCTTCCTCGCTGGGAAACGAGGCCGGCATGCCGGCCAGCGCCACCACCACCCTGCCCGCCACGTCCAGTCCGTCGTAGTCGCTGTACCCGAGCTCCGGGGCGTGGATGCCGTACCCGGCGAAAGCCAGGGGGGCGCTGAGGTCCGCCTCGGCCTGCGCCACGCTGGGCCCGGTGTAGAACTGCTCGACGAAGGTGAACGGCACGGTGCCGTCATCGGTCTCCAGCGCCAGTGAGGCGGAGCCGGGCTCCAGGTAGGCCCGCCGCAGCGGCACCTGCTGGAAGTAACCCCCGCCCTCCCCTGCGGGCACCAGGCCCAACTGCTGAAACTGGCTGGCCACGTAAGCGGCGGCGATGTCGTAACCCGCGGTGCCGGGCTGCCGGCCTTTCAACAGGTCATCGGCGAGGAAGGTGATGTGGGCGGCCAGGCGGGCGCCCAGCGCCGGCTCGGCCACCGTCTCGCCGGCCGCGGCCGGGGCCGCCAGCAGCCACGCGGCCAACAGCCAGCCTGGGCCATCCGCACTTCCGCGGCGCGACGCCCCGCGTCGCAATCCGGCGCGTGGCGGGTTCACGGCGAGAACGGTGCCAGCTTCTGCGCCACGAGCTGGTTCCGGAGGCGGACATACCGCGGCAGCCCATGCCGGTCATAAGGCGGATAGTCCTCGCCGCGGATCAGCGGCTCCAGGTAGCGCCGGGCGGCGGGGGTGATGTCGAAACCGTCACGGGAAATGAACCGGCGCGGCATTTTCTTCTCGCGATTGGCGACCCGTGCCAATTTCGCTTCGCCGACTTTCCAGCGGTACGGCTCGTCGGAAACGCGCTCGATGATCGGCATCACGCCGGTCTTTCCCTGCAGCGCGAGCTTCACCGCCGCGCTGCCCATCGCATATGCCTGCTCGACGTCGGTCTTCGACGCCACGTGCCGCGCGGAGCGCTGCAGGTAATCGGAGACCGCCCAGTGATACTTGTAACCGAGCGCCGATTTCACCATCTCCGCCACCACCGGCGCCACGCCGCCCAATTGCGCGTGGCCGAAGGCATCGCGCGTGCCCGCGTCCGACAGGAACTGGCCACGCGGGTTCTTGACCCCCTCGGAGACCACGATCGAACAGTATCCATGGCGCTTCACCGCGCGGTCGACGCGGGCCAGGAACGCCTTCTCGTCGAGCGGAATCTCGGGGAACAGGATGACGTGCGGCGGCTCGCCCCGTTCGCGCCGGGCCAGGCCGCCGGCGGCCGCGATCCAGCCGGCGTGACGGCCCATCACCTCGAGGATGAACACCTTGGTCGAACTCGACGCCATCGACGCAACATCCAGGCTGGCCTCCATGATCGACACGGCGACGTACTTCGCCACCGAGCCAAACCCCGGACAGTTGTCCGTGACCGGCAGGTCGTTGTCGATGGTCTTGGGGATGCCGATGCACTGCACCGGGAAGCCCAGGCGCGCACCGATCTGGGACACCTTGTACGCCGTGTCGGCGGAGTCGCCGCCGCCGTTGTAGAAGAAATACCCGACGTCGTGCGCTCGGAAGACTTCGATCAGGCGTTCGTACTCGGCCCGGCTGTCCTCGATGCTCCTGAGCTTGTAGCGGCAGGAACCAAAAGCCCCGCCCGGGGTATGCCGCAACGCGGCGATGTCGCGCTTGCGTTCCCTGGCGGTATCGATGAGTTCCTCGGCCAGGACCCCGATGATGCCGTCTTTCCCCGCCAGCACGGTGCCGATCCGGTCGCGGTGCCGGCGAGCCGTCTCGATGACGCCGCAGGCAGTGGCATTGATCACCGGCGTCACGCCGCCAGATTGCGCGTAGAGAATGTTTTTTTTGGGCATGGATGGCTCCCTCGAAGCCGCCTGAGGTCACGTTGACTTGCCGAAATCGAGCGCTTAACGTAAACGCCTATTCTAGAGGACGGAATCCCTCCCATGCGAATCGTTTTGCTGGGTGCGCCGGGCTCCGGGAAGGGGACCCAGGCGGCGCTGCTGGAAAAGCATCTCGGACTGCCGCACATCTCCACCGGTGTGCTGTTGCGCCACGCCGTCGCCGAGCAGACGCCGATCGGTCAGCAGGCTAAGGCCATTATCGATCGCGGCGAACTGGTGCCGGACGACGTCATGCTGGACCTGATCGAGGAGCGCCTGGCGCAGGCCGACACGCAGCAGGGATTCCTGCTCGACGGATATCCACGGAACCTGGCGCAGGCGGAATCGCTGGACGCCTTGCTCAAGCGGTTGGGCCGGCCGGTCGACGAGGCGATCCAGATCGACGTGGACCCGGAGCAGGTGATTGCGCGCATCGAGCAGCGGGCGGCGCAAGAGGGTCGCAGCGATGACACCGAGGAGGTCCTGCGTCACAGGATGCGCATCTACCAGGAGCAAACCGCGCCGGTGGTCGATTACTACGCCCGCAAGGGCCTGCTGACCCGGGTGCTGGGCGAAGGCAGCGTCGAGGAGGTGTTGCAGCTCATCTTGAGCGTGCTCAGCATGGACGAGCGCGGGGCGGCACCGTGAAGCTTGTGATGGCCGACCACTCGTGAAGGCGATCCTCATGCCGATACCGCCCCTCGCGAGTGCGCCGTGAGCGGGTTGCTTTCCGGCTTGACGGGCTTGCTCAGCCTGCGCAGCGGACCGCAGGACCTGCCACCCGCCTGGCCGCTGACGCTGGGACTGATCGCGGCCTACCTGGCGGCCAGCATGACCAGTGGTCAACAGCTCGGCGACGAGAGCGCGGCGGCCAAGAGCCTGGGGGTCACCGCCCTGCAATTCACCGCCGTCGCTATCCTGCTCTACTGGCGCCGCTATCCCGAACGGCTGGTTCAGACCCTCGGCGCGCTGGCTGGCGTCGGCCTGGTGTTCGCTTTGATCTCCTGGGTGTTGCTGGCCCAGGTCGACGAGGCCGTCAACCAGCCGGTCCTGGCCCTCACCTGGTTTGCCGTTTTCGTGTGGTCCCTGCTGGTCGACGCGCATATCTACCGGCACGCCATGTCCATCACGCTGCCACAGGGCATCCTGGTGGCGGTGCTGCTGCTTGCCGCAACCTACGTGCTGATCGAATTCTACGCGCTGATGGGGCCATAACAGTGGGTGGCCGGCGCATGCACATACTCGGCGCTTGCGGCACGTTCATGGGCGGCGTGGCGCTGCTGGCCAGGCGCGCGGGCTACACGGTGTCCGGTTCGGACCAGCATACCTACCCGCCCATGAGCACCCTGTTGCATAACGAGGGTATCGAGTTGCACGAGGGTTACGATCCCGCCCACCTCGAGCCGGCTCCGGACCTCGTGGTCATTGGCAATGCACTGAGCCGCGGCAACCCGGCGGTCGAGCACGTGCTGAACCAGGGGCTCAACTATTGTTCGGGGCCGCGCTGGCTGGGGGAGAACTACCTGCGCGGCAAGTTCGTGATTGCGGTGGCCGGGACGCACGGCAAAACCACCACCTCGAGCATGGTGGCCTGGATCCTGGAGTCGGCGGGCCTGGAGCCTGGCTTCCTGATTGGCGGCGTCCCGCTCAATTTCAACGTGTCCGCGCGCGACGGGGCGAAGTACTTCGTGGTGGAGGCCGATGAGTACGACACGGCATTCTTCGACAAGCGCGCCAAGTTCGTCCACTACCGCCCGCAGGTCGCCATCCTGAACAACCTGGAATACGACCATGCCGACATCTATCCGGACCTGGCGTCGATCCAGACCCAGTTCCACCATCTCGTGCGCACCATCCCCGGTAACGGAACCATCATCAGCAACGCCGCCGACCCGAACCTCGAGGACGTGCTCGAACGGGGCTGCTGGAGCGGCCTGCAGCACTTCAGCCAGGCGGACGGAGCGGACTGGCAGGTGACGCTGGGCAGCCCCGATGGGCGACGGCTGAGCTTCCACCACGACGGGCATCCGCTTGGCACCATCGAATGGTCCCTGACCGGGCGCCACAACGCCCTCAACGCCTGCGCTGCGCTGGCGGCCAGCGCGGCGGCGGGTATCGATGCGGAAGCGGCCCTCAACGCCCTGTCCGGGTTCAGGGGCGTCAAGCGCCGGCTCGAATTGCTGACCGAGGCACACGACATCCGGGTTTACGACGACTTTGCCCACCACCCGACGGCCATTCGCCTGACCCTGGAGGGACTGCGCCGCCGGGTCGGCAATGCCCGCATCCTGGTGGCGCTCGAACCACGCAGCAATACCATGCGCGCCGGCGTGCATGCCGACGAGCTGGGACCGGCGCTGATCGCCGGTGATTTCGTCTGGCTCAAGACGACCGACGACATCGACTGGGAGCCCAAGACGGCGCTGGCCCCGCTGGAGGGCCGCGGGCGGGTGGTGACCCGCAGTGACGACCTGCTGGCGCAGATGCTCGATGCCGTCAGGCCGGGGGATCACGTGGTGTTCATGAGCAACGGGGGCTTCGACGCCGCCCCCGCCCGCTTCTCGGCGGCTATCGAAAAACGTGAATCCCTCTGAGATACCCCTGTTCCCCCTCAACACCGTGCTGGTGCCCGGGGGTTTCCTGCCGTTGCGGATCTTCGAGCCCCGCTATCTCGACATGGTCCGGGAATGCGCCCGCAACGACAACGGCTTCGGTGTGTGCCTCATCCTCTCGGGTGGCGAGAGCGGCAGCCCGCCGGAGCATGTCGCGACCGGCACGCTGGCCCGCATCCGCGATTTCCATACCCTGGAAGACGGCCTGCTCGGCATCACGGCCGAGGGCGGGGAGCTGTTCCGGATCGAGTCGACCCGCAGCCGCGACAACGGCCTGCTGCTGGCCACGGTGCAATGGGAAACGCCGGTAGAGCAGGCCGAAGTTCCGACGCATTACCTGCTGCTGGCGAACATCGTCGCCAAGTTCATGGAAAAGCTGAGTGCCAATTACCCGTCCTTTCACTCGCAATCACTCGAAGACGCCGCGTGGGTCGGCTTTCGCCTCGTGGAGTTGCTGCCGCTCCGGAATCTCGAGCGGCAGGCGCTGCTGGAACTTCGCGACCCACTGGACCGGCTGCAGCGGCTGGTGGAGATCCTGCCACGATTTCAGTGACCACCCCGGGCCGGATCAGCAGCAGCCCGGATTCGGCGGGCCAGACCGAGAATGCCCCTAGGGCCGCGGCAAAAGCCTGCAACTCGGCATCGGGGGCGGGCACCGCGCGCCAGTAACTCAGCACGCGGAAGCGCCGTACCAGCTGTTCCTCGACGAACTGCCCCAGCAACAGCGGCTGCTCGCCGGGTTCGAGCCGGGTACCGGAATCCCACAGCCTGACCGTCTGCTGGCTGCCCGGTTGGGGGCCCCGGCGCTGCAGGAACAGCACCTCGGCCTTGCCGAGGTAATCCTTGCGTAGCAGTGGCAAGCTGCCTGCGTCCGGATCCGGGTTCAGCGCCTGCATGAGCCATGGCCAACCCGCCGGCTCGGCGCGCTGCCACCCGCTTTGGGCCAGCGCCTCGGCAAGCCGCCCGGGGTCGGCCGCCACCTGCAGGTTGAAGCGCCTGGCTTGCACCGAGCGCAATTGCGTCCGCTCCCGTGGCTGGTCCTGCCAGCCCGACTGCCACCACCGCTCGGCACTCTGAATCTTCTGCGGCAGCTCGAGCTGCATGGAGTCGAGGTCGGCGCGCATGCGTTCACCCACCTGCCAGTACATCGTCGCCGTCAGCGTGCCAAAGAAGATCAGGCTGACCACCGCGCCGGAAAACGGCCGCAGGGCGCGCTGGCGGTAGGCGATACCGACCACCGCGGTCCAGCTCAGGCCCAGCAACACGCCCACCAGTGCACCACTCAGCCAGTCCAGGCCGAGGTAGAGCCGCGCCAGCATGAGCAGCGTCAGCAGGATCGCGGCCGCCAGGTAGGGCCACTTGCGATGACTGCGCCGCAATTCGCGGGCGACCATGACGGCGAAGAACCCCAGCACCACGGTGGTCAGGGTCAGGGCTGGGCTGGGCAGGTACAGTTCCTGGTAACCCGAACCCTGCAGCAGGGGCGTCGCCCGCAGTGTCCAGCCGAGCAGGAACTGCAGGGCGACACCACCGCCCATGGCGACCAGCCAATGTCCGGCCGCACTGGTGCGGTTGGCACCCAGCAGCCACAACAGCACCGCGGCGGACGCCGGCAGCAGGACCCACCAGCGGGACAGCTGGGTGATGGCCACCATCACCGGGTCCGCGATGTGGTTGCGCAGGGCCTCCGCCCGGGCCAGCACCGCCTGGTCAATGGCCTCGGGCTGCGCCGCGAAGGGTGACAGGAACAGCAGCAAGGCGAAGCTCCACAGGGTCAGGACCAGCAGGATTCCCAGCATCGTGACCGACAGCACTTCGGGTTGGGACGGGTCCAGCAACGGCCCGGTGATGCGACCGAGCACGGGATGCCGGCGCGCCCAGTGGATGGCTCTGCGCATCCAGCGTGCCGATCGGCCGGCCAGGAATGCATAGGCCCCGCGGATCACCCACCACGTCGACCACAACACGGCCACCACGATCACCAACACCAGGGTGAGGCGCCCCGCGTATTCCGAGGCCACTTCCAGCGAGGCGCCGAACAGCATGCCGGGCAGCAGGTAAGCGGGCGTCCACACCAGGCACGCCGGGATCGCGATGCCGACGAACCGGCCCGGGCTCATGCCGAGCATTCCGGCGGTGGCAGGGATGACCGGCCGCAGCGGCCCGATGAAGCGCCCGGCCACGACACTCTTGGCGCCATGCCGATGAAAATAGCGGGCGCCCTGGTTCAGCATCTGCGGATAGCGCGAGAACGGTCGCAGTTCGACCAGGTGTTCCCGGTAGCGGCGGCCGAGCGCAAAACTCAGGACGTCGCCCAGCAGGGCCCCGGCGGAGCCGCACAGGGAAACCGGCAGGAACTCCACCGCGCCGAGCCCGATCATGGCGCCCACGCCAAACAGGAACACGATGCCCGGAATGATGATGCCAACCAAGGCCAGCGATTCGATGCAGGCGACGGTGAATACCAGCAGGCTCGACCAGGCCGGATTCTGGCTGACCCAATTCAGGATTTCATGTATCCAGGCGCTGTCCATCATTCACCCGCGGGCCGCCCACCGCCCGCATTCCGGGGCCGCAACTGGGTTATCATACGCGAGCCCATCCGCATTCATCACGATCGCGGGCCCACGGCGGCTTCGCCCCCCGGAAGGAACGGCAGTAAGGGAATGGCCATGCCAACGCTGAAAGACAAAACCCTGTTCATTACCGGGGCATCCCGGGGCATCGGCAGGGCAATCGCGATCCGGGCGGCGCGCGACGGCGCCAACATCGCCGTCACCGCCAAATCCGACAAGCCGCACCCGCAACTTCCCGGCACCATCCACACCACCGCCCGGGAGGTCGAAGCGGCCGGCGGCAATGCCCTGCCCATCCGCCTGGACGTGCGGGACGAACACGCCGTGCAGGATGCCATTGACCAGACGGCGAAGCAGTTCGGGGGGATCGATGCGCTGATCAACAACGCCAGCGCCATCACCCTGCTGGGCACCCGCGAACTCAAGATGGCGCGTTTCGACCTGATGTTCTCGGTCAACGTGCGGGCAACCTATGCCTGCTCGCAAGCGGCCCTGCCCCACCTGTTGAAGAGTGCCAACCCGCACATCCTGAACCTGTCACCGCCCTTGAACATGGACTCGGTATGGTTCCGGGACCACCTGGCCTACACCATGTCCAAGTATGGCATGAGCATGTGCGTGCTCGGCATGGCCNNCCGCCCTCAACATGCTCGGCGGCCGTGTCAGCGAGGAACATTGCCGGCGGCCGGAGATCATGGCGGATGCAGCCCACGCCGTGCTCTGCCAGGACAGCCGCGCGCTCACCGGCCGCTTCCTGCTCGACGAGGATGTGCTGCGCAGACAGGGCGTCACCAACCTCGATCACTACGCCGTGAAGCCGGGCGCACCACTCATGAAAGACCTGTTCCTGGACTGATCGCCAGCCCGTTCAGCTGACGTCGAGGAAACCGCAGGGACACACCTCGATGCACTTGCCGCATTCCTTGCACTCGTCCAGGGCCAGCGAAAAATACATGCCCGGGCCCACCTCTTCGAGCCGGGTAAAGCACGACGAGGTGCAGTACATGGCGCATTGTTCGCAGCCCATGCACGAGCCGCAGGAATAACAGCGTTCGACCTCCTGCAGGAATTGGCTCTCGGTGATGGTGCC
>JABAHR010004961.1_pt2 | contig 18684 bp, 13 predicted proteins | sample 7062101 | NCBI WGS metagenome assembly JABAHR01 (sample SAMN14534553, study PRJNA622989) | marine sediment metagenome | biome: marine biome [ENVO:00000428]; feature: marine pelagic biome [ENVO:01000023]; material: deep marine sediment [ENVO:00002113] | place: India: Gulf of Kutch | collected... | reverse complement strand
CAGTGCCAGAACGACCGCTCCCAGCACAAGAACAAGGATCACGCCATGAAACAGCTCCGGGCGAAGCTGTACGAAATGGAGATCATGAAGCGCAGCGCCGAACAGCAGGCATTGGAGGACACCAAGTCCGACATCGGCTGGGGCAACCAGATCCGCTCCTACGTGCTGGACCAGTCGCGCATCAAGGACCTGCGCACCGGCGTGGAGGTGGGCAATACCCAGGCCGTGCTGGACGGCGACCTGGATCAGTTCGTGGAAGCGTCCCTCAAACAGGGGCTATGACAAGGGAATAGCAGTGGCAAGAGACCAGGACCAGAGAGAAGGCGCGCAGGAAAAGAGCGGCGAGGAAAACCGGCTCATCGCCGAGCGCCGGGCCAAGTTGCAGACGCTGAGGGAGGCGGGCCAGGCCTATCCCAACGACTTCCGGCCCAATGCTTCGGCAGCGGATTTGGCGGCGCGTTTCGGGGACCTCGATGCAGAGGCGCTGGAAGAAGTCGGGGAAGAGTTTGCCGTGGCGGGCCGCATGATGGCCAAGCGCGTGATGGGCAAAATCGCGTTCGTGCGCCTGCAGGACAGCTCGGGATCCATCCAGCTGGTGGTCCAGCGGGACAGCCTCCCGGAAGGCGTCTACCAGCAGTTCAAGCAGTGGGACATCGGCGATATCGTGGGCGGCGCCGGCCGCATCTTCAGAACGCAGAAAGGTGAACTCTCGGTCCGGCTCGAGGCGTTTCGCCTGCTGGCGAAGAGCTTGCGCCCGTTGCCCGAAAAATGGCATGGCCTGACCGACACCGAGACGCGTTACCGGCAGCGCTACGTGGACCTCGTCATGAACGAGGCGTCGCGGGACGTATTCCGCACGCGATCCAGGATCATCAGCTACATCCGGTCTTTCATGGAGGCCCCGGGGCGCGAGTTTCTCGAGGTGGAAACCCCGATGATGCACCCGATACCGGGCGGCGCCGTGGCCCGGCCATTCGTTACCCACCATAACGCACTGGATCTTGCCATGTACCTGCGGGTGGCGCCCGAGTTGTACCTCAAGCGGCTGACCGTGGGCGGCATCGAGCGGGTGTACGAGATCAACCGGAATTTCCGCAACGAGGGCGTGTCGACGCGGCACAACCCCGAGTTCACCATGCTGGAGTTCTACTGGGCCTACGCGGACTACAACGACCTGATGGATCTCACCGAGGAGATGCTGCGCGGCCTGGCCACGGAGATTCTCGGGAGCACGTCCATCGACTACCAGGGCCACGAGATCGACTTCGGCCCGGCCTTCCGCAGGATGACTGTGGAAGACGCCGTGCGCGAATACAACGCGGACCTGGCGGATGCGGACCTGTGGGACGATGCGACCCTGCGGGCCGCGTGCCGGGAGCGGGAAATCCACGTGGAGGACAACTGGGGGCCCGGCAAGTTGATGACGGAATTGTACGAGGCGACCGTCGAGCGTCACCTGGTGCAGCCGACTTTCATAACGGCCCATCCGACCGAGGTGTCGCCGCTGTCGCGCAGGAACGACGCGGACCCGCGGGTCACCGACCGCTTCGAGCTGATCGTTGCGGGCAGCGAGATCGCCAACGGGTTCTCCGAGCTCAATGACCCCGAGGACCAGGCCGGCCGTTTCCGGGCGCAGGCGGCTTCCCGGGAAGCCGGCGACCTGGAGGCCATGACCTACGACGAGGATTACATCCGGGCACTGGAATACGGCATGCCGCCGACCGCGGGCGAGGGCGTGGGCATCGACCGGCTGGTCATGCTGCTGACCGACTCACCATCGATCCGGGACGTCCTCCTGTTTCCCTACATGCGGCCGGAAAACTAGCTTCCCCGGGTGGCGGCGCCCCCGGTATCGGTCATATTGCCCGTCCGCAACGGCGGGAGGTACCTGGAAGCCGCCGTCTCCAGCATCCTGGGGCAGACTCTCGATGACATCGAACTGATCCTGATCGACGATCACAGCGACGACGGCGCAGCCGCTGCTCTGGGAGGCGCCGACCGCAGACTGCGCCTGGTGAGTTCCGGGGGCCGCGGCGTGATCGCCGCCTTTTCAACGGGCCAGGGGCGCCCGTGCCGAGATCCGGGAGTTCATGCGGTTGCATGGACGCCGGGAGGGCAGGGACTACCTGTTCGTGGCCTGACCCGGACAGCGAGACTACTGATTTACAATACGCCGGTCAGCGACGTAGCAGGATGGAAAAGATGAGCGATTCCCTGGTCGTGGGGCTGTTGCAGGCGGAACTGAAGTGGCGTGACCCCGAACGCAACCGGGCCCACCTGGCCGACCTTTTGGCCGGCGGGCACCGGCAGGCCCACGTCATCGTCATGCCCGAGACCTTTACCACCGGATTTCTCGGGGACAGTGACCTCGAGGAAGAGGGCATGGATGGCCCGACGGTGGCCTGGATGAAGGACTTGGCCGCCCGTCACGGTTGCGCTGTCACCGGGAGCGCGGTCATCGGCGCAAACGGGGGGCGGGCGAACCGCCTGCTGTGGGTCGAGCCGGGTGGTTCCGTGAAGCACTACGACAAGAAGCATCTGTTTTCCCACGCCGGCGAAGACCGTCGCTACGTGGCCGGTGCTCGAAACACCGTGATCGACTACCGGGGCTGGAGGATCCGGCCCCAGGTGTGTTACGACCTGCGATTCCCTGCCTGGTGCCGTTACCGCGGCGACTATGACATGCTGCTGTTCGTGGCCAACTGGCCGGAACCGCGCATCGGCGCCTGGTCCACCTTGCTCGAGGCCCGCGCAATCGAGAACCAGTGCGCCGTGGTGGCGGTGAACCGCGTAGGCGAAGACGGGAAGGGCCAGAGCTACCCGGGGCAAAGCGTGATACATGGCCCCCTGGGTGAAACCCTGGTCCGCCTCGACGACCAGGAATGTTACGCGGAGCAGTCCGTCGAACTGCAGGCCGTACGGTCCGTGCGGCGGGAACTTCCGTTCCACGCCGATGCGGACCCGTTCGAATTCACCGGGTGAAAGCTGGAGAGGAGCAGCCTCAGGACTTCTGCTGGCGACGCCACAGCCAGCGCCAGATCAGGCCGCGCGGCAGGTGCTTGTTGGTCGCGAAACCCATGAGAGAGTTGGGATCGGTCAGGGCCCACATCATCTCGCGGCGCGCCACGCCCCGGCCCGCGAACAGCAGGCGGTCGCCATCCAGCAGTTCGTAGCCCGCGTCGGGCAGGAAGATGCGCTGCGCGCCGCGTTCCAAGACCAGGCAGACGCAGGCCAGTGACTCGGCGATCTCGCTCCGGGTGTTGTGGGTGATGTGCTCCAGTTTCAGCTTGATACCTTCCCGCCGCGCGAAGCGCAGGCCCTCTGCCAGGTCATCGGAGAGGTCCACCACCCACATGCTGGGTGCCTTGTTTGCGAGCACCGATTTCAGCCGGGCAGCGGTGCGCTCGGCGAAATCGTCATCCTGTCGCACCAGGTGCTGAAGGAACGGCTGCAGCAATGGCGTCGTGACGACCGCCAGTATGCGACGCGCAACGATCTGGCTGCGCTTGGCCACGAGGTGCGCGCCGGAGGCGTCGAAGAGGGTGTCGTTCTCCTGCTTCTCCTGGCGGGCCACGACGAACAGTGAGCGGTTCAGTTCCAACGCGGTCATTATGATCGACAGGTTGTCCACGTCGTCCCCGGTGCCGGCAATGATGCCCACTGCATTTTCGATGCCCGCCTCCATTAACGTATGGGCCTCGGTGCCTCGCCCCAGCACGCCGCTGGAATACTTCTCCAGCCGGTCCGGGTGGACTTCCACCACCGTGTAAGGCAGGCCGCTGTCGTCGAGACGCTCCAGCATCTTGGACCCGAACCGCCCGGCCCCGCACACGATCCACCGCCCATCGGGCGGCTCCAGTTGCTCGCGCAGGCGGTCGCCCTCGACGCTGATCAGCCAGTCCTGTACCAGGTACTTGATCGGCGAGATCAGGGCAAGAAACAACCGCTCGGCGAAGATCGCATACGGATCGATCACAAAATTCGTACCGAAGGACTTCATGTTGCTGCTGACCCTCTGCACCTCGCTGCGTGCGAGGACGGCCAGTTCGGGCCTTAACAGCTTGGTCGTGATGGCGATGGTCAGGTTGGCGTGGTCCTGGTTGGTGGTTACGATCACGCCGCGGCAATTGCGGTGGTGCAGGCCCGCCAATTCCAGTTGCTGACGGTCGGTCGTGTCCCCGTCGAGGGCCGGCACGTGGGCGAAATTGTCGTCCAGCGTCATGCGGTGCACGGTTTCCTGGCTCAACTCGAGGACCACGGCCTTGAGCCCGCGACGTAGCAGGCCCTTGACGACGAGGCTGCCGGTGTTGCCGAAGCCGCAGACGATGAAAAACGGATCGCCCAGCCAGCGCACGCGGCGGGCGAAGCGGCTGCGCCGCATGACCGCGCGGAACTGCGGATCGAGGAACAGGCCGAGGATGGTGCCGATCGAGTACAGCCAGGCGATGACGTTGGGCAGGATGATCGCGAAGACCAGCAGGCGCTGCTCGGAGGTGAAGGAATACGGAACTTCCCCGAATCCGATGGTGGTCGCCAGGATGGTCACGAAGTAGGCAGCGTCCAGGAAACCCACCCGGACCGGGTTGCCGTCCGGGTCCACGCCCGGCACCGAGACCATGGCGAATACGGAAACGAAATAGACCAGCAACAGGATGATCAGCGGTGTGCGCAACCGCCGCATGGTCAGCCAGATGATGTCGTTCATCGGAACCGCCCTTCCGGGAGGCGTGGCCTATCGCCGGATGATGATGGTTTCTGCCACCAGCAGGGTCACCGAGACCAGGTTGGCCAGCAGCGCGCCGCCTGACAGGGAGACGATGGTGGACATCACTTCCGCGGTGACGGCGGTCGACGTGACATATGCGGTATATGCCCAGATGAAGGCGGCGACCATTAACTGGAGGTCGGCCACGAGGCTGGTCGCCAACAGCACGGCGCCCATCTGCGAGCGGTCACCGAACTTGACTACGGTGGCGATGAGGCTGACGGCGAGCGCGGCGCCGAGTTCCATGGGATCGTGGTGCGCGGGATTGTCGATATCTCCGAGGAAGAACCCGAAATTGAGCGTGAGGGCGAGTACGATGAAGAACGCGAATATGACTTTTTCCAGGTTCATGGTATTGCCTTTTCCTGACCCGATGTCGCGCACAAGCCTAGCCCGAATCGTGCCGGACCGCCACCCATTACGGATGGCTGCTTGACTTGCCGCAGGCTGATGGCCCGGACTTGCAGGGGAGGCTGTGCGCGTGACGCCTATTCGCCGGCTGTCGCGGTGACGCGGGCCAGCACGCCCAGCACGGGTGAATCAAAGTATTGCAGTTGACCGGTGCGGATCTGTCGTGACTGGCGCAGTCCGTGCACCAGGGCCGGACCGGGCATCATTGGCTCCGCCAACTGTTCCATGCCTGGCGCGGGGCGCTCAGCGGCCATCACGGCTTCTTCCAGGCTGGCGGGCAGCGGGGCGCCATCCGGCAGGAGCGCCTGGCGCCACTCCAGGTCGAGGTCCAGGTGCAGGAAGCGGCTGCGTCGCAGCTGCACCGTTCCGTCCAGGGCGTAGAAAGGCGACCGGTAGGCGTCCAGCATTGCGGGATTGCGCAGATCGAGAAACGCCAGTCCGCCGGGAAACAGCAGGCGCTCTTCCAGCAGATCCCCGTCGTGGATGCGCACTGGCGGGTGATAATCGATGCGCGATTGTTCCCAGACCTTGAACAACAGCGGCTGGTGGACGGCGCTGGACTCCAGCCTGCGCCAGATGTCCTGCATCATGTCACTCATCACGCCGAGCGGCGCCGGGTCGTCCGGGTTGCGCTCCAGCAGCTCACCATCCAGCGCAAATGCGTCGCCGAAACCGCGCAGTTCCTGTGCCTCGATGGCCTCCCGGCCGGTGTCCAGGTGTGAAAACACCATAAGCTCGACGCGGTACGCGCCGCTGTCGGCGAATAGCCATGCGGGAAACAACAGCAACAGGGCCTTGAAAACCCTCATCGCAACCTGCGTAACCATTTGACCTTTTCCGTGGTGAACGGCGCATAGCGTAAACGCCAATCCGGTTTCCAGCCGCGCCGCAATATGGCTTTCTGGTGGCTGAGCTGGCGAAATCCCTCCTCGCCCTTGTAGGTTGCGGTTCCGCTCGCGCCGACGCCGCCGAAGGGCAGTTCGTCCACGGCCATGAACATCATCACGTCGTTGATGCAGATGCTGCCGGAACTGACCTCTTCCACCATGCGGTCCATGTGACCCTCGTTCCGGGTGAACAGGTAGGCCGCCAGTGGCTTGGGCCTGGACCGAATGAACTCCAGGGCTGCTTCCAATCCTTCCGCCTCGACCATGGGCAGCACCGGGCCAAAGATCTCCTCGCGCATTAGTTCGCTGCCGGGATCCGCGGGCGCCACGATGGTCGGCGCGATGTAACGCGACTCCGGATCGGTTTGTCCGCCCCAGGCGTGATCCTGGCCGTCCAGCAGGCCTGCGATGCGGTCGAAATGGGCTTTGCTCACGATACGGCCATAATCGCTTGAACGGGCGGGGTCGTCGCCGAACATTTCCCGTACCGCGCGCTGAATGCGCGGCACCAGTTCAGCGATGGTTTCTTCACTCGCAAGAACATAGTCCGGCGCGATGCAGGTCTGCCCGGCGTTGGTGCACTTACCCCAGGCGATGCGGCGCGCGGCGATGTCCAGGTCGGCGTCCGGCAGCACGATGCAGGGGCTCTTGCCGCCAAGTTCCAGCGTGACCGGCGTCAGGTGCCGGGCGGCGGCTGTCATGACGATCCTCGCGACGCGTTCACCGCCGGTGAACACGATGTGATCCCAATCCTGTTCGAGTAGCAGCGTGGCTTCCGGTACACCGCCTTCCACGACGCGGATGCACTCTCCGTCCAGGTACCCGGGAACCAGTTCAGCGACCAGCGAAGAGGTCGCAGGCGCCAGTTCCGAGGGCTTGATGACCCCGCAGTTTCCGGCAGCGACCATGGTCACCAGCGGGGTCAGGCAAAGCTGGAGCGGGTAATTCCAGGGGCTGATGTTGAGCACGATGCCGAGCGGCTCCGAGCGTATCCAGCTTCGGCCAGGCATGACGAAGAAAGGCGTGGACACGCGCTGGTCGCGCATCCAGCGGTCCAGGTGGGCAAGCGCGTGGCGCGCCGCGCCGGCCACGAAGGAAATCTCGGTGAGCCAGGCCTCGGTAGCTGATTTTCCGAGGTCGGCGTGCAGCGCCTCCGCCAGGCGGTCCTCGCACTCCGACATCATGCGCGCGATACCCTCGAGCTGGGCCATGCGCCAATCACGTCGGCGCGTCCTGCCGCCGCTGAAGGCACGCCGGAGGTCATCCATCAGCCTGGAGGCTGTTTCAGGGGTCAGGGTGTGGTCCATGCCGTCAGCCTGCGATACCGGTGGGGGTATTGTCGCCCCGCGGGCTCCGAATTGCATCGTTTCAAGACCTGTTCGGCGTGGCGAGTTGTTTCAACAGGCGCCTGGCCAGCCCGATCCGGTCCGTTCCGGATGCGCCTTCCAGCGTGACCATCAACCTTTGCGGACCCGCCATGCGGTAAGTGTCGGGCTCACCGGTGATCAGGGCCACGAGGGATTCCGGGTCGGCGCTGCTCGAGCCGGTGAAGATCACCCGTCCGCCGCTCTCACCGATGTCCATGCGCTCGATACCGATGCGTCCCGCCTGCTGGCGCAGTTCCGCGATGACGAACAGGTTCTTGACCGGCGGGGGCAGCAACCCGAATCGGTCAATCATCTCGACCTGGAGGTCGCGCAGGCCGCCCTCGTCAGGCGCACTGGCAATGCGCTTGTACAGGGTCAGGCGGGTATGAACGTCTGCGAGGTAGGTCTCCGGTATCAGGGCGGCGACGTGCAATTCGATTTCGACGCTGTCGCGGCCGGGCTTCGCCAGGTCGGGCTCCCGTCCGTCCCGCAGAGCCGCGACCGTCCGGCTCAGCAGTTCGCTGTACAGGCTGAAACCGATCTGCTGGATCTGGCCGCTCTGGTCCTCGCCGAGCAACTCACCGGCGCCCCGGATCTCCATGTCGTGCGTGGCCAGCGTGAAGCCGGCGCCGAGTTCCTCCAGCGACGCGATCGCATCGAGGCGCTTGCGCGCGTCGCGGGTCATTGACCGTTCCTCCGGGACCACGAGGTAGGCGTAGGCGCGATGGTGCGAGCGCCCAACCCGGCCGCGCAACTGGTGCAATTGCGCCAGTCCGAACCGATCAGCGCGGTTGATCACGATGGTGTTGGCGGTGGGAATGTCAAGGCCGCTTTCGATAATGGTCGTGCAGACCAGCACGTTGAAACGCTGCCGGTAGAAGTCGAGCATCACCGCCTCGAGTTCGCGCTCGCGCATCTGCCCGTGGGCGATGCCGACCCGCGCCTCCGGGACGAGTTCCATGACCTCCCTGGCAACCCGGTCGATGCTGCGGACCTCGTTATGCAGGAAGAAGACCTGCCCGCCGCGCTGGATCTCGCGCTGCAGGGCCTCGCGCAGCAACCCGCGGTCCCAGCGCGTGATCAGGGTCTTGACCGCCATGCGCCGCGCCGGCGGAGTGGCGATGATGGAAAGGTCGCGGATGCCCGACATGGCCATGTTCAGGGTGCGCGGAATGGGTGTCGCGGTCAGGGTCAGCAGGTCCACCTCGGCCCGCAATTGCTTGAGCCGTTCCTTCTGCCGCACTCCGAAACGCTGCTCCTCGTCGATGATGACCAACCCCAGCCTGGCGAAGCGGATGTCCCGCTGTATCAGGCGGTGTGTGCCGATCACGATGTCCACCGAACCCTCGGCCAGCGCCTCCAGGACCCGGTTGGACTGGGCGCCCGTGCGCAGTCGCGACAGGGATTCCACCCGCACGGGCCAGTCGGCGAACCGGTCGCTGAAGGTTGCGAAGTGCTGGCTCGCGAGCAGCGTGGTCGGTACCAGTAGCGCGACCTGTCGCCCGCCCTGCACGGCCAGGAACGCCGCCCGGAGTGCGACCTCGGTCTTGCCGAATCCGACGTCGCCGCAGACCACGCGGTCCATGGGGCGGACGGAGATCATGTCTTCCTCGACGGCCTCGATGGAGCGTTGCTGGTCCGGGGTCTCCTCGAAAGGGAATCCCGAGCAGAATTCGGCGTACATCCTCCTGTCCAGGGGGAACGCGAAGCCTTCCCGGGCCTGGCGCCGGGCGTACAGGTCCAGCAATTCGGCGGCGACATCGCGCACCTTGCGGGCGGCACGCTTGCGGGCCTTCTCCCATTGCTCGCCGCCCAGGCGGTGGAGGGGCGCAGTCTCCGGGGCGCTGCCGGTGTAACGGCTGACAAGGTGCAGCGAGGAAACCGGCACGTAGAGCCGGTCGCCGCCGGCGTATTCCAGGGTCAGGAATTCTGCCGGGTGATCGTCGATATCCAGCGCCTGCAGGCCGAGATAGCGCCCGATGCCGTGATCCTCATGGACCACCGGCGCCCCCTCGTTCAGGTCCGCCAGGTTTCGGATGATGGCCTCGGGATCGCGTTCTGCGGCCTCGCGCTCGACCCTGGGACGGGCCCGGCCGCCGAACAACTGGGTCTCCGTCAGGACCGCCAGCGATTCGCCGCAGACGAAACCCTCCTCGACCGGCAGCACGGCCAGGCCGAGTTTCGACCCGGTGGTGAGGAACTCTGCCCAGGACTCGAAGCGGTCCGGTCGCAACCCGAAAGTGGACAGGGTTTCCGAAAGAAACTCCCGGCGGCCCGGGGTATCGGCGGCGATCATCAGGTGGCCCGGGAATTCCCGGGCGAAGGAAAGCAGGGCGGCGGCCGGCTCTGCTCCGCGCTCGTGAATGTGCAGGTCGGGCGGGGCGGACGTGTCGAAGTGAACCGTTCCCGGGCCGCCGCTATCACGGTCGCCGAATTCGACGCCGGGACGTTCGCCCCAGTCGGCCGTTAGCGATTCGGGTTCGAAGAACAGTTCGCCGGGCTCCAGGATCGGCCGTTCCGTGTCGTGCCGCCGTTGCTCCCAGCGGTCCAGGGTCTGCGCACGGAAACGGTCCATGGCCTCCTTGGCGCCGTCCTGGATCGCCAGGGCCGGCGGTTCAGCGAGGTAATCTTCCAGGCCGGCGGTTTCGTCGAAGAACAGGGGCAGGTATTGCTCGAGTCCCTGCGGGTGCGCTCCCGCCCGTATGTCCTGGTACAGCGGCACCTTGCGGGTATCGACGGCGAATCGGAAGCGAAAAGCCTTGCGGAAGGATTCGAAAGACGCCGCGTCAGCAGGATACTCGCGCGCCGGAAGCATCCGCACGCTGGAGGTTTTGCCGGTGGAACGCTGCGTCTCGGGGTCGAAGGGCCTGATCGAGTCGATCTCCTCGTCGAAAAGATCGATGCGCAACGGCGTTCCGCTTCCGCTCGGAAAAAGGTCCAGCACCGAGCCGCGAACCGCGTACTGGCCGGCCTGGTAGACCTGCTCGGCCGCCGTGTAACCGGCAAGTTGTAGGTGCTCCCGGAAGCGGTCGATGACGAGTTCCTGGCCGACGGCGAGGTCGAGGCTTCTGCCCAGCACGTGCTGTCGTGGGGGGAGGCGCTCCATCAGTGTCGACGCCGGAACGATGACCAGTCCCTTCCGAAGAGCGGCCAGGTCTGCGAGCGCGGCGAGGCGCTCTGCGACGATGTCCGGGTGTGCGGAGAAGGGGTCGTAGGGCAGGATTTCCCGGTCCGGAAAATGCAGTACGGGTAACTCCGGGTGGCCCAGCAGATCGAGGTCGGAAGCCAGCATCCGCGCCTGGTGGCTCGAGCGCGTGACCGCAAGCACTACGCCGTCGCGCGCACGGGCCGCACCGGACAGCGCCAGCGCCAGGCTGCTGCCCTGGAGGTTCGTCCAAACCTCCCGGGGTAGCGTTCCAGGGATCCTGGCTTGATCTGCCTGGGTCTTCACCGTTCGCATGCCTCGTCCCGGGCTTCCGTCGACAGACAGAGGGACTTGCTCACGCCCCTCAACCGGGCGGGGCGGTCCTGCGGTCAGGCCGCTGCAACATCGCTGCGGGTGCCGATGAATCTCAGCAACACGCCCAGAATCACGATCCCGACCGACATACCGAGCCACCAGGGCATGCCCATGGCGACGGGCAGGCTGCCCGCGAGGAGGGACACCATGCCGACCAGCATCGCGTAAGGCAACTGGGTCCGCACGTGTTCGATGTGGTCACAGCCCGATGCCAGCGAGGACAGAATAGTGGTGTCCGATATGGGTGAGCAATGGTCGCCCCATACGGCGCCGGCCAGCACGGCGGAAATGGACGAGTAGAGGATGTGCATGTGTTCCACGCCGTCCATGCCCTGTGCTTGCATGACCGCCCACGTCAGCGGCATGACCAGGGGGATCAGGATACCCATGGCGCCCCAACTCGACCCCGTCGCGAAGGCCGTGGCCGCGGCCAGCAAGAAAATCAGGACCGGCAGAGTGAACGGCGGAATCGTGTCGCCCAGCACCGAGACCAGGAAGTCCGCGGTTCGCAGGATTTCGGTGACCTCGCCGAGTGACCAGGCCAGGATCAGGATGATCAGCGCAAGGAGCATGGACCTCAGTCCGCGGTACCAGGCGTCCAGCGTCTCTTCGAGGTCCAGGATGCGCTGACCCAGGGTCATGAACGTGGCGGTCAGCATGGCCAGAAACGACGCCCACATCAACGCCTTGTAGGAGTCGGCCGCGCCGATGATGTCCTGCAGGCCCGGGTCTTCGACGTCGATCGCGGCCTTGCCGGTGACGTAAAGGCCGGTCACGACCGCGACGACAAGCACCAGGATGGGCAGGACGGCATTAATGGCTCGCTGCGGCTTGCCCGGCATCGGCTGGATGGGCGCGCTGTCGTTTTGCTGGTTTTCGGCGAGATGTTCGTCCTCGATCACGCCGTGGATCCGGGCGTGGCGCTCGGCCGCCAGCATGGGCCCGAAGTCCCGCCCGGTCCAGGCGATCATGAACACGAAGCAGATGGCCATGACCGGATAGAAGCTGTAGGGCACAGTTTTAAGGAACAGGAGGTAGGCCTCTTCGTCCAGGCCGGTCATCCTGCTCAGGGAGTCACCGATCAGGCCGACCTCGTAACCGATCCAGGTCGTGATCAGTGCGATACAGGTCACCGGGGCCGCTGTCGAATCCACGATGTAGGCGAGTTTCTGACGCGAGATGCGCTTGGCGTCGGTGACCGGTCGCATGGTGTTGCCAACTACCAGTGTATTTGCGTAATCGTCGAAGAAGATGGCCAGGCCCATGGTGGCCGTGGCGAGGCTGGCGTGCCGCACCGAGTCCGCCCACGACACGATGTAGTTGACGATGCCCTGCATCCCGCCGTTGCGCGAAATGATCCCTACCATGCCCCCGATCATCAGGGAAAACAGGATGATGGCGGCGTGGTCCGAATCGGCCAGGGCGTGAAGCACGTAGACCTGGAAGCTTTCCAGCAGTCCGGTCCACAAGCCTTCCACGCTCAGGCCGTTGATGATCCAGGCGCCGAGCCAGATACCCACGAACAGCGCGGGTATGACGCGCTTGAGCGCCAGCGCGAACGCGATCGCAAGCATGGGCGGAAGGATGGACAGCCAGGTGGCCGCCGCGTCCGGCGACGGGCCCTGCTGGGCGACAGCGGATGTGCTGATCAAAATTAGAGGTAGTACTTTAGATATATTTATTAATCTTCTGAAATTCAACATTATTTATCCGAAATAATCTCTTCCATTGCGATCTGGACCCGTTTCCTGAACGAGCGATAATCACGGTCGGGCATGAACGGCATTGCCAGCCATTCCGCTTCCAGTTGCCTGGCCTCGTCCAGCGCGGACATGCGCTGACGCTCACCGGACATGGACTCCGACAGCCGGTCGACCTGGTACTGCATGCGCAGGTCCTTCTCCTTGTCGGGGGAGGGTATGCCGGCCAGGAACTCCAGGCAAATGCAGCGTTTGCGGGCGGCCTCCACCGTCTGCTTGCGGTCGGTCCCGGCCGGCGCTGCGCCGCCCATGGCCGCCTCGAACCGGCCGTCCAGTAGCGTGTCCAGCTCTTCCGCTGATTCCGCAGCGGGCCAGGAATCGTTCAGGCTGGCCTTCAATTCATCGTCCAGCTTGTCGGAAACGGCCGCCGCTTCCGCCTTGTGCAGGAGATCCGATTTCTCGATCCAGCGATTCCGCGTGGCCTGTTCGGCACGCCTTTCCTGGTCAACGAGCCGGTCGCGGTACTTCCCCAGAAGTTTCTGGAAATCCTGGTGCAGGCGGCGGTCCGGGTGCCTGATCTCGCCCCACTGGTCCCGCAGCCCCTGGATTCGTCCATGCTGCCCGGGCAGGGCCTCGTCGTCCAGCTTGAGGATGTCGCGCAGGTCGCCGCAGAGCTTCTTCTGGTCGGCGAGCAGCGCATTGCGTTCCTCGCGGGCGCTTTCACGGGCGGCCTTTAGGTCCTCGAACAGGGGATCGAGGTGCTCGCGAAACTCTCGCCACAGCTTGTTCTCGCGGCTGCGCCAGAGGCTGCCGGCGGCGGTCCACTCGGCCTGCAGGGACTTGGCGGTCGAGATCGCCTCGTCCCGATCCGCAGCATGCGCGAGCTGTGAAGCCTCACGAATCAGCTTGAGTTTACGCTTCTCCACCTCGTCGTAATGGCCCTGCATGGCTTCGTTGCCCCGCTCCAGCGCCGCCTTGAGCCGTCCCGCCATGCGGTGCCGCGCCCTGGCCGGGATCTCCCCGAGAGAACGCATTTCGCGACGGGCCTTTCCAAGGGCCCTGCCGAGTTCCTTCCAGTCTGGCGCTTCGGCGCCGGCGAGGTCGGTGATGCGCTTGCTGAGTTCCTGCATGGCTGCGAGATGGCGCTTCTGGATCTCGGTGCGCTTGTCCAGGAAAGGCTTGGTGGCCTCGAAGGCCTGGCGTCCCGCGGCGTTGAATTTGCGCCACATCCACGGCGCCGCGGCAAAATGCTTGTCGCCGGGAATCTGTTCGCTTTGTTCCAGTTCCTTCCAGGTGGCCTGCAGTTCCTTGATGCGCTCGAGCACGGCGTCCGGATGCAGATCGGAGGAAGGCAGCATTTCCATTTCCTTGATCATGCGCTTGCGGATTTTGTTGTTGGACCAGTGCTGCCATCCCCGCAATTCGCGCAACTTGCCCTGCATGGCATTGATTTCCGACTGGATCGACTTCCAGCGCCTGTCGCCCCCCAGTTGCTTGCCCAGGTTCTGAAGTGCGAGGCGCGACTCCAGCGCCTTATGCAGTTCACCGTTTTCCAGTTCGCTGGCAAGTTGCGTTACCAGGCCACGCGCAGAGTCGAGCAGGGAATCCCGTTTCTGCCCGACGGCCTCGAGCGCGCCCCGGGCCTTCGTCAGCAGCCTGTCGGCTTCCCCGGACAGGTCATGATCGGCAGGCACCTTCTCCGCGACGGCCTGCCAGGCTTCGTTCCAGCGCGTCGCCAGTTCCTCGAGCCGCCCGCTGCGCATCCGGGAGGGATCCTTGCCGGCGTAGTCCCGGATAAGTTGCAGGACTTCCCTGAGGATTCCCGATGCCGGCGCCTCCGTTTCAGGGGCCGGAGCTTGCGGGGCCTCTTCGGGCTTAACCTGTTCTTCGTGGGCTTCCTCCCGTTCAGGAGCGGGTTCGGGGTTTTTTTCTGCCCGAGCAAGGCGTGCGAGGTCGCGTTCGAACCGATCGGTATGTTCCGGCCGGGCGTGGTTTCCGAGGGCGGACCAGCGTGTCCTGAACGCCGCTATCTGCTCCGCATCCGCTGTGGATGCCTTGATCGCGGCATGCTCGACAGCCTGGCAGATCTCGATGGCTTCTAGGTCCACGGCTTCGCGATCCCCGGCTGCCAGCAATTCGGCGTGCAGGCGTTCGGAAAGCGCCTGGTGCAGGGCCTTGTCGCTCTTGCGGGAGCCTTCGATGACGCGTCTGAGGGTCGAGTGCTGGGTGATGGCGTCGGCAGCGGCGCGGCGAATTTTCGGGGAGGGATCGCCGATGGCGCGGTCGCCGAGAAATCCCTGCCGGTCCACCTTGCTCAGCGCTGCGAGCCGAAGCGCTTCCTCCGGTGCGCTGGACGCAACCGCCTCCAGCAGTTCTCGGTCTTCGGTGGCTTCCACGACCTTGAGGCGTTGCCCGAGGTCGGCCCGGATCTCCGAGGTGGAGGCGGTCAGTTGCCTCAGGCGCTCCTGGAGGCATCGACCGACGCCCGGGTCGGTTTCCCTGCGCAGGGCTTCGGACAAGGCGTCCAGGTCTTCGAGGCGCCTGACAGCCGCCTCCCGCACACCGGCATCGGGGTCTTCGCGGCAGATCACGCCGAGCGCATCGGACAATTCCGGATCCTGTTCCGTCGCCACGGCCTCGCGGCGGATGTCGGGATCCTTGTGCTGCCACTTCGGTTTGAAGATATGCGGTTTCCAGTTCATTGGCGGCCCGGCGCTCGACGGCAGGAGTCTTCGGGGGATTTTCCTTGATTGGGGCCGGGCAATCCAGTCAGGCGGCCATTTCGGGTGCGCCGCGGAAGAATTCGTCCAGCAACACCAACTGCTCTGCTGCGCTTTCGACCCGGACGAGGCGCCCGCGCATCTCCCGCCCGCCGGGTCGGGCCGAAAGGTACCAGCCGAGGTGCTTGCGTGCGACACGAACCCCGGTGTACTCGCCGTAAAAAACATGCAGGTCACGCAGGTGCCCGGACATGACTTCGTGCACTTCGGCGGGCGAGGGTGGGGGCAATTCCTCGCCCGTTTCCAGCAAATGCAGAACCTCCCTGAAAATCCAGGGATTACCCTGCGCTCCGCGTCCGATCATCAGGCCCTGCGCGCCGGTATGTTCGAGTATCCGGGCCGCTTCCGCCGGCGTGGTCGCGTCGCCGTTGGCGAAAACCGGGAGATCCACGGCATTGCAAATATCCCGGATGGTGTCGTACTCGGCCTGGCCGGAGAACCGGTCAGCCCGGGTCCGGCCGTGGACGGCCAGGGCTGCGATATTGGCCTGCTGCGCCAGTCGTGCGATGCGCAGGCCGTTACGCCGCGCGGGATCGGGCCCGGTCCGGATCTTCAGCGTGACGGGCACCTGCACGGCCTCCACGACTGCTGCGAGGATCTCCGCCACCAGCGGCTCATCGGTCAGCAAGGCCGAGCCGGCCGCCCTGTTGCAGACCTTCTTTGCCGGGCAACCCATGTTGATATCGATGATTTCCGCCCCGAGTGAAACGTTGTAGCGTGCCGCATCGGCCATTTCCGAGGGCTCGCTGCCGGCGATCTGCACAGCCACGGGTTTTGCCTCGCCTTCGTGGTTGCTGCGCCAGCGGGTTTTACGGGTATTTCTGAGACGCGGATTGCTGGAAACCATTTCACCGACCACGTAACCAGCGCCGAGACGGCGGCACAGCCGTCGGAAGGGCAAATCGGTGACGCCCGCCATGGGCGCCAGGGCCAGGTTGTTGTCGAGTTGGTAGGAGCCGATCCGCATACGGCGATTCTAGCAGGTCGCGCAGCTAGCTCAGGGCTCCGAAGATCCGGAATCCGGCCACCCAGGTACCGATGGCCGAACCGAGGTTGGAGAACAGGAAGACCAGGAGGATCCGCGTTGCCGGGTTGCCGAACCATCCCTTGATGGTCGTGGCGTCGACGTGCAGGCGCTCGAGATCGGCGACCCTGGGCTTGCGCAACCAGGATTCCACCAGGCCGGTCACCATCCCTGCGGCAATGGTCGGATTGAGGGAGGTGAGGGGCGCGGCGAGCATTCCGCTGAGTACCGTGAGCGGATGGCCCCTGGCCGCCATGGCGCCCAGCGCGGCGAGGCCGCCATTGATCGCAACCCATATGAGGACCAGTTGCCAGCCAAGTTCGGGGCTGCGGGTGAACCCGATGAAGAAGCCGGTCAGGACCAGTGCGGCGATTGCCCAGGGGACCAGCCTGGGCCAGCGGGCCCGGCGCGGCAGCCGGTCCAGCTCCTCGACCACCGTTTCCGGATCGTCGTCGCTTTCAGAGAGATAGCGGGCAAGGCCGTCCAGGTGCCCGGCGCCGACCACCACCAGGACGCGACGACCCTCGCTATCGCGGTTCTCTTTGCGAAGCCGGGCCGCCATGTACCGGTCACGCTCGTCGATCAGGGCGGCGTACAACTCGGGTGACTGCTCTGCAAACTCGGTAAACGTCGCCTCCAGGATGTCGCCTTCCTTGAGCTTCTCGATGGCCTCTTCGTCGATTTCCTCGGAGGTCATCGAGCTGAGCATGAGGCCCGAGGTGAGATAGAGGCGCTTGTACCATGGCACGCTGCGGTAACTGCGCTTCAGGGTGGTGGCCAGGTTCCGGTCAACCAGCTGAAGGGGAAGGTCCCGCTCGCGTGCGGCCAGCGCGGCGGCCTTGAGCTCCGCGCCGGGCTCGATGCCGAATTGTTCGGCGATACGGCGCTGGTATCCGGCCAGGGCGAGGTTGGCCATGACCAGGCCCGCCTTGCGCTCGCGGATGATGCGGTAGAGGTCCAGGTCGCGCCATTGCTTCTTGCGGGTCAGGGCCTCGTAGCGGGTCGCGCACAGCTCCACGGCAATGGCGTCGAAATCGCCGGTGCCGGCCATCTCGGCGACCACGTCAGCACTTTTCCTGGAGACATGGGCCGTCCCCAGCAGCGTGTAGCGCACGCCGTCCCGGGTCAACTCCCTGACGGGTTGCCCGGTTTCGCCGGGCGTTCCGGAATCCGGTTGCTGTGCTTCGTTCATTTGATTCGCGAGCCAGAAAAGGGCGCAAGGATAGCGCAGATGCCGCTGCGAGGGCAGTGCCCACGCACAGTCGGGGCGGCGATTGGCCGCAAATCAGCGTTCCCGCGCAGACGGGTCAGGTTTTTTCGATGACCTGTCCCGGGTGCAGAACGGTGAACAGCACGAGGTCGTACTCGAAATAGACGCTGTAAGTCGCGTAGTCCCAACGGGTGATCGGCGGGTCGCCGACGGGTTCGTGGCGCCGCTCAGGGGCGCCGAACCTCGATTCGGTATCGGCTTTCGTGATTCCGTTGGTCGGCAGGTCCATCCGCCCGACCTGGCGCACCTCGTCGATGATCAGCACATCGGCTGTCGCCAGATTTGCTAGCAAAGTCAGAAGCGCTATGAAAACAATCCGTGTCATCAAGTCTCTCCAGTCATTCGCTGACCTGCCCGAAGGATAGCACAATGCCGGCAGGGGAAAGAAGGTGCGCGAGGCTGCTAGTTCTGGTCCAGTAAGCGCGTGTACGCGTCGTGCCGCCATTGACGTATATGTCCGGACTCCACTGCCATCCGGACCGCGCAATCCGGCTCTCCGAGATGGAGACAGTCGTTGAACCGGCACCGGTCCGCGTGGGGCGCAAACTCCGGAAACCCCGCGGCCAATTCCCGGTCCTGCAACTTCCACAGGCCGTATTCCCAGACGCCCGGCGAGTCCATGAGCCGTCCGCCGCCCGGCAGGGCATAGAGGATGGTCGTCGTGGTCGTGTGTGTCCCCTTGCCGGTGACGCGCGAAAGTTCGCCGGTCTGGATGTCCAGGTCTGGCAGTAACGCGCGCACCAGCGAGGACTTGCCCACGCCGGATTGCCCGACGAGAATGCTGGTGCGGTTTTCCAGCACGGGTTCGAGAACCGCCACGCCCGGATCGCCCTTGCAGGAGGTTTTCAGGACCACATATCCGAGAGCTTCGTATTGCGGCAGGCGGGAAATGACCGCGGCACCGGCGCTGTCCGCGGGTGGCGCGTCCAGCTCGACTTTGTTGAGGACGATGACCGGCTC
>JABAHR010003054.1_pt4 | contig 18706 bp, 18 predicted proteins | sample 7062101 | NCBI WGS metagenome assembly JABAHR01 (sample SAMN14534553, study PRJNA622989) | marine sediment metagenome | biome: marine biome [ENVO:00000428]; feature: marine pelagic biome [ENVO:01000023]; material: deep marine sediment [ENVO:00002113] | place: India: Gulf of Kutch | collected... | reverse complement strand
CCTGAAAATCGACCATGAGAACTGCGACACCTGCGGCAGCTGCCTGAAAGAATGCCCCTCGATGGCGCTTGAGATGATCGGGAAGCGCACCACGGCAGGAGATTTACTGCATAAAATCCTCAAGCAAAACTACAGCACCGCCCGCAGAATTACACAAATCTCTATCTGCGGTGGGGAGCCTGGTCTGCAAACTGCTTTCTGCGCTGACTTGCTGTTTCAGTTGGAGGCTTCCGGGATCCCGACGGTTCTGGAAACCAGCGGGCTGGCGCCGTTTGAACAACTTTTGCCCTTGCTTTCCCGTCCCCAGCAAATTATTTTCGAATTAATTACCATCAACAGCGATCTACACACACAGTTGACGGGATATGGAAACACTCAGATTCTGGACAACCTGAAGAAAATTGCGCCAGAGCTGCGTTCCGGCGGGAAACTCGTCATCCGCACTCCACTTATACGCGGGCAAACGGCGACAAATACCGCGCTCAGGCAGACGGGTGAATGGCTGGAGACCCACCTGGCATCAGAATGCAGCCGCTGGGAATTGTTTGAACCTCTGTCGGTCTGTGAAGACCTGGATGCCTTTTCTGATCGGGAATGGGCGCAAATTTTGGCAATGGTGTCTGAAATCTCTTTTCCTGTAGAAAAAATCCGGCTGATTGACAGGCAAGACAAAGTGCGGGATTCATCGAACGTATAAACGCAAATATTTTTCCATGGGATCGATTAACTTGACAATTTAGATAAAATATAATATAAATTTAGGTAATACTAATTATTAATTAATGAGGATTACCCATGTCACAAGAAAATATTTTCCGTTTACTGATCTTCCTGTTAATGCTTGCCAACTTTATCATCTCCGGATATTTCCGCCGCAAAGCTGATATTCACGATCAAAAGACGTCCTTTGAAGAAGAAAATCAAACTTTCCTCAAGCTGCGTAATGCCGGCGCCCTGCTGATGTACGGCAGCATCCTGGCATACCTGATTTACCCGCCAGTCATGGGTTGGGCACAAATTAACCTCCCTGAACCCGTGCGCTGGATCGCCATTGGCGTGATGGCCGCCCTTGTACCGCTGTTTTACTGGCTCTTCAGCAGCCTGGGGAAAAATATCACCCCAACAGTTGCCATCCGCAAAGAACACTCCCTGGTCACCAACGGCCCATATCGCTGGATCCGGCACCCGCTCTACACCTTTGGCACCATCTTTATCCTGGCGATTGCAACTGCAGCAGCGAACTGGTTCATTGCCGGGGTCGGCATTCTCACCTTTATCCCGTTGGCTAAACGCACTCCGCTGGAAGAAAAGCGCCTGCTGGAAACCTTCGGACAGGAATACCAGGACTACATGGAAAAAACAGGCAGATATTTGCCAAAATTCAGAACTTAGCCTGAACGCTGAATGAGACCCCATGTAGGGGTCTCATTTTTTATAAGTATCAAATCTTAAGCGAATAACCCTTCTCCAAATGGTTTTTATTTCTTCTTTTTCTTATCCAATTTTTTACCGCTATTTTTAGGGGCTTTCTTCTTTTTACCATCTTTGGGGAACGTGTTTCCAGGCATTTTATCTCCTTTACCGATCGCGACCGGTTTGGTAAAGATACCAAAATTCTCCTAACTAGATAGTTTAATTATAGGATTTCCGTGTCAAAACTGTATGTAAAACGCGTCCCAAAGCCGCGCGAATTTCCAAGGAGTCAGGCGATTTCCTTCGCCCGTTCTGCCATCTGGCGGCGCAGTTTCTCGGAATCACGCGGGTAAGTGTAATAGAAAGCAGAAAAGATCAGCGCGCAGATGATCCATGGAAACGGGACTGTCCAGACCATGGCCTGCGTAAGACCGGTTGAATCAGCCAGCCTGCCCGCCATAATCGCCACCAGCGCGGAAAAACTGTTTTCGATCACCGCGACCACGGAGTAAGCCACACTGCGCAGTTCGGGGGTAGTCACGCCCTGCATCATGGGTTCCTTTGCGCCTTTTCCCGGCCAGCTGATGAACAAAGCAGTGACAAAAGATAACGCCACCAGGCCTGCCAGGCTCCAATCATCAGTCCCGGTCAGCAGCCAGTAGCTCAGCGGAATGCCGCTGATGATGGAAAACTGCCCGATGACGACGCGCCCATATTTGGGGTTGACCTTATCGGCATAATCGCCGATGATCCCGCCCATGATATTGGAAAGCACAGTGCCGATCACGATCCCGGCAAAGGCGATCGTTCCAACCGACTCATCCAGGCCGCGGTCGTTTTTCAGCCAGGTGATGAAAAACAGTTGTAGGATCACCCAGGGCATTGTGCCGGCCATCCCCTGAGCAATCGCCACCCAAATGGTCGGGATGCGCAGCACTTTGGGCACATCAGCCAACGTGATGCGGTAATCGGCAGCCGCTTTAGCAGTGATCTTGTTGGCCAGCTCCGGCTCTGCGGCCCCACGCACCGGTTCCTCGACCAGGAACCAGACCACCAATCCAGAAACCACACTGAAAGCACCAAGGACGAAAAATCCCCACCGCCACAGCTCGGGAGAGGCCAGGAAACCGAGCCCGACAGTCCCGATCACAATTCCGAAGATGCCAATTCCTTCCAGGATTCCGAGGGCGCGGCCGCGTTTCTCCGGCGGGTATGTATCCGAAATCAGGGAAAAGGTTGCCGGCATCAGGCATCCCAGCCCAATCCCGGAAATCGCCCGGATAGCCAGCAGCTGCCCAAAATTTTGAGTAAAGCCAACCATCAGGGTCCACAACCCCCATAGTCCGGTGCCGAAGATGATCACATTCTTGCGGGAGTAGCGGTCGGAAATAAAACCCCACATGGGGGTAAACAGCGCCTGGAGGATCGTCCGGATGGTACCAATCAGTCCTAGAGAAGTATAACTCAGCCCCCACATCTGCTGCAGCGTCGGGAAGAGCACCGAGATGGTCTGCTCCTCACCGCGGTCGATAAAATAGCCAAACGCTAATGCAAATAAGGTCTTCCCCTTGCCGGACTTCGTCTCTGCTTTGGCCCCTTCGATGGCAGTCGTTGTCGCCATGGTGCCTCCTCAACGTGCAAAATGGAATAAAAAAAGTTTATCACAATTGGATGGTTTATCGTGGAACTTTAAATCTAATCAACACCGACCTGGGCGATTCGTTTCTCAGCCAGGTCGATATACTCGGGTTTAACTTCATATCCTACATAATGCCTGCCCGAGCTGACGGCGGCCACTGCGGTTGTCCCCGAACCAAGGAAAGGATCCAGGATCACATCTCCCCGGTAGCTCAACAGGCGTACCAACCTGTCCACCAGCGGAACTGGGAACGGGGCTGGATGACCGATGCGCTTGGCCGATTCAGGCTGGATTTCCCACACTGAGAGGGTCCCGGCCATAAATTCCTCTTTCTCGATGTCATTTTCCCCCCGGTCTGGACGCGAGAAAGACTGCTTGGCAAACACTAAAATATACTCGTGCAGGTCGCGGAAGCGCGGCGATTTGGCGTTCATCCAGCTCCCCCAGGCAGTGCTGCCGCTGGCGCCGCGCCCTTTCTGCCAGATGATTTCCCCCATCGGCAGGAAGCCCAAGGCTAAATGCACCTGGTAAAAGAAGGCCGTCAGCGGGATGTACGGCTTGCGCCCCAGGTTGGCGATATTGATCGCATAACGGCCGCCGGGACGCAGCACACGATACACTTCCTCACCCACCCTGGAAATTAGGTCAAGGTAATCCTCCAGAGAAAGGTCTTCATCGTACTGCTTGCTGGCATTATACGGGGGTGAAGTGACCGCCAGGGCAATGCTGTTATCCGGCAGGTGGTGCATATCCTCGGATGTGTGATGGTAAAGCTGGTCTGCCCAGCCGTCCGGTTCGGGCACGGTGATCTCGCTCAGTTCGCTGTGAGGGATGTCCCTGGCAAACCATCTTTCTTGGTAGAGCTTGCTCTGGTAAAAAAGCGAGGCATCATGTCCTTCACGACGGCCGACGCCGAAATCAGAGGTGCGGGTGCCGGAATTGGTCTTGTGCTTCATAAAACGATTATAGCAAAGGGGTCAAAATATGGCGCGGCTTTTCAGCCCCCAATCATTTTGGCGAAAATGGAAGATTAAGGGATAAAAGATTGCTTAATTTGCTTCCCGGTAAAAGAACGGCAGGCGGGCAAGGGGTGCTGGAAAGTCCTTCAAGACCTGCGGACCCTGGAACACTTCCCCTGACCAATGATCCTTCCATCGTCCGGGGGGGAAATAAATCTCCCGGCTTCGAGCGCCCTTCTCTAAGACCGGAGCGACCAGCAAATCGTCACCAATCAAGAACTGGTCCTGGCAGTCCAAGGCTTCAGGGTCGGTGGGTGCCAACCAGAAGACCGGGCGCACCATTGGCTCTCCAGTTCGAGCAGCGTGACGGGCAAGGGACTGGAACAATGGGGCAAATTCCAGGTGGAGGTCAATATACATCCGGCAGATGCCGGCGCATGACTCCCCAAACTGCCAGGGCGTGATCGAGAACTGCATCACCGGCAGCAAAGCGTTAAGCTGCGTCCAGCGGATCATCAATTCTTCCGTCGGCCAGCCGAAGATCGCTTTTGTCTTGATTAATTCAGGCACATCAGAGGCGTGCACTGCGGCAAACTCATCCTCCTCAGTATCCTGCTTGCGCCGCTCGATCAGCGGGATAGCTACTCCGGTAATCAGCTTCCTCAGGAGTTTGTTTTTGGGAAAGGTAAAGTAGCCGTTGCCGCCGATCATATCCGGAAAGGTGAAGGGGTAGCCGGTCAGGGAAAGCTGCAGGGTAGCCGGGATGATGGCACGCAGCCCGTTATCGGCACCCCAGTTGGAAAACAGGTCCCACAGGCGGAAAAGAATGGGAGAGTTCTGGTTGTTCCAGCCAGTGCGCACCTCGCACAGGGAGAAATTGCGCCCCACCCAATCAACATACGCGTGGGAAAAATGATTGCGCGAGTTCCCTGGTTGGTGCAGCACCGCATCGCGCGGCACAAAGGAGGCTTCACCTCCATCAAATTTGAAGCCGTCTAACCCGGTCTTATGCTGCAGTTGGTGCAGACGGCGGCCAAACCATTCCATTGCCGCAGGGTTGGTCGCGTCCAGCAGATAACCCAGCCCCTGCCACCAGCGAATTAAATATGGGCTGCCGTCCGCATTGCGGACAAGATACCCCCTGCGCGCTCCTTCCTGCCCGGCCTGCGACTTGGGATGCAGGAAGGGAATCACCCAGGCAGTCACTTTGAACCCCATACCGTGCAGGCCGTCAATCATCGCTTTGGGGTCTGGGAAGCGCTGCGGGTCAAATTCCAGATCGCCGTATTCCGCCTGCCAGCGGTCATCGATCTCCAGCACGTGGTAAGGGAATCCGTTTGCCTGGATCTGGCGGGCAAAATCGAGCACAGTTTGCTGGTCGATGAGGTCTTTGTACTGCGCCCAGGTGGTCCACACCGGTTTTGCGAACAACTCCGCCGGAGGGGCAGCTTTGGGATGCCCGACCTGCTCAACCAGGATCCGCTGAGCGCTGACCAGGTCCTCGGCCACAAAAAGGTCGAACGCCAGATCATCGCCCACCAAAGTCAGAAAACCATCGCCTTTCCCTCCAGGATCAAAAGCTGGGCGCTGGTCGAAGGGAATCTCGTCGCCCAGGATGAACTCCGGCAGGTCTTTTTGGGGGCCTGGCGGCTGGTTGACCCCCAGCTTAAACGGTGAACGCACGATCAGAAGCACACCCTCTTGCTGGAAAAAGACCGGCGACTGGATATTCGAGTACCCGACCGCACCGGCATCTGAAGTCAAAAATTCCGAGAGGGGCAGCATTACTTTACTCAAATCCCAGGCCTGATTAAGCAGCTCTCCAAGACCAAACCAGCGTCCTTTAAGCCGGACACAGTTCTCGATCATTTGCCCTTTCCAACGGAAATTTAATGCACTTCCCTTCTGCACAAGGCTCAATTCCCCCGCCTGGGTATCCAGCAGGACGCCGTTTTTCTGCGCCTCCATGCGGTTGAATGCGTATGAGGTCGAGATATTCAGCAAAATCTCATCTTTCTTCAGGATGCTAAATTGAAGGGGGTCTTTTTCCAGCAGATAGCTGACTGTGGTAATTGTATGCATTAATTCCTCCAGATTAGTTTTACCACATCTAAAGAAGATCAGTAGAGAATCTGGAGAGGATGCAGGCAGTGAGATCAACCAGTTATATGTAAATCAAGTTGAGTCTACCGGGAATAAACGGTATGAAGTGATCGATTACGAAGAGACTTTCAAAAGCCGATCTGCAAACCCCAACATAACCCTGGAAAGTTCATCCGGGCGGTCCACATGGATATCGTGTGCCGTATCTTCAAACCAGCGCACCTCAACATCGGGGATGGCTTGTTGTGCTGCGTCCACCTGCTTCCGCTTCCGGTCTGACCATTCCATGCCATCCTCAGCGGCGCAGATCAGCACCGGTTCAGTCACCTGGGGAAATAACGCCGTCACATCCTGATCATAGATCGCGCGCAAGATAGCCATGTGCCGGTCGAGCGTCAGCCAGGGGCGTACAGTTCCACCCGGCAGGATTTCGAAATTTTTCAAAGTCACGTTAACCCCATTAGGGATCCAGCCCGGGCGCATGCTCCCAATCCGGGTCCTGATCTCTTCGAGAGGAGTGCCTGCCAGTTCCGGGGGACGGAGTTCAACGGAAATCTCCTCCCACTTACCGCGCTGGCGCAGGTTCAAGAATCCCCCGTCCACAAAAATATACCCAGCCGCAATTCCAGGATATCTGGTCGCAAACTCCAGGATCACGTTCCCACCCCAGGACTGCCCTGCCAGGACAGGCTGGTTCAACCCAAGTTGGTCAATCACCTGGTGCACATCTTGCGCAATGGTAGCGAAATCATAGCCGTCATCTGGTTTGTCGCTCAATCCATGGCCGCGCTGGTCTACAGAAATCACGCGATAACCATGCTGTACAAGCCGGGAAGCGACCAAGTCCCAGGTGGCGGCATTGCTGGACAGGCCGTGGAGGAGCAGGAATTCCTGCCCTTCCGTATCCGGGTTTGAGAGATTCCATTCCCGGGCATACAGCCGCAGGTCCCCTACCCTGATCCAGCGCTCACGCGGTTGTGTCATTTTTTCTCCAGGGGAAACAATTCTGCGCCTTCAGAGGTATCCTTCACCTTCCAGCCAAGTGATTCAATTTCATCCCGTAAAGCATCTGCTTTTTCCCATTGTTCTGCATCCCTGGCAGATTTGCGTTCTTCAAGGATCGAAAGCACCGTCTTGGGAGGTTCAGGGACAGTTTCTTCCTCAGATTGTCGTTCTTTTTCAGCCTCCACTGCCTGCTGCCAGACCTGTAGATCAATTCCTTCGGGTGCAGCCGGAAGGGAAAATTCCCCCAACACCTGCAGATCAAAGGTCTCACCATTCGAGAAATCGATCTGCTCTCCATCTTTCAGGACATGGACAGCCCCATTCCCCATCACACGGCAGATCCCCGCTTCAAAATCAAGCACCACCGAAGTGTTATCGTCAATCCCCAGAATGACAGCCCCATCCGGCAGGGTTTCAAGGAGAAGCTCAAAACGAGAGCGGCCGATATAGCAGCGGCTGGTATCCAATTCAGTGCCGCCGTCGTTGTTATTCCAGTGAGGGACAACAGAAAGGTTCAGGCCGAATGGTTTCCAGAAGTCCAGGCCTTTCTTCCAGTGCGGGTCTTCGCCCACCTTGAAAATCTCGTAAACCGGGATGGTATGACGGCCAAAAGCCAATGTGGCCGCACTCGATAGCACCATCGCAGCCCCCAACCGGTGGCGCGCTTTGATGATTTCAAAAGCCAGCGACTCTTTCAACTGGCGGACAGCATAGGTAGGGCTGCCAGGACCCAGCAATATCTCGTCAGAACGCAGGAGCGGTTCAAGAATCTCAAAATTATCCGGGCTGAGTTCTGTCCCTTTTTTACGCGCGGGAATTTGAATGAGTTTGGGAGCATAATTCTGCAAGCGAACTTCCAGAAACTCTACGATTTTTCCAGCCACACGATCGGAATTCAATTCAAAACCAGCCGGGGTTTCCAATATCGCAATCGTAGGAGATTCAGGGAGCTGCTTGGCCACAAATTCATGCGTTGTCCCACTGGAAGGCAGCGTTTCACCGGAGCCCAGTAATACGACAACGCCTGGTTGATATTCTTCCACAATCACCTCTTTGCCATTTATCAGTTTTAATTGAACCCTGAAAGGTTTTCTTGGATATTCGTGTTGATCAGGGAGTTATATTTCTAGACCACACACCAAGGCGATAGTTTACGTAAACAGCAGCATGGGTTTTCATCCAGTTGCGCTTTAGACTGAAACATGAAGGAAACTACTTCGCCAGGATCATGCGGGCATCCAGGGCTAAACAACCCTCACCAGCATGTAAAACGCGCAGCGGATTGATATCCAACTCAACAATTTCGGGGAAATCGGTCAGCAGTTGGGAAAGGCGCAGCAGTGAATTAATCACTGCCTCTAAATCCGAGGGACGGTGACCGCGCGCTCCCATTAATATCTGTGCGCCGCGCAAACTATAGATCATTTCCTTGGCTTCTTCATAGGAAATGGGGGCAACCCTCACCGAGGTTTCCCCAAAAATCTCGACAAAAATACCTCCCAGTCCTGCCACCACCACCGGCCCGAACTGCGGATCCTGGCGGCCGCCGAGGATCAATTCCTGCCCGCCGGTGACCATCGGCTGCACCAAGACCCCGTCCAATTTCTCCTTGGGATAGGCGTTGCGGATACGCATCATCATATCCTTGAAGGCATGCCTGACCGCTCCTTCGGTCCTTAAGTTGAGCTGTACACCCCCCACATCGGATTTGTGGGAGATTTGATCAGCAATGATTTTGATGGCAACCGGATAGCCCATTTGCTCGGCTGCTTCCTGGGCCTGGTCTACCGTGTTGGCGACCACGCCTTTTACAGTCGGGATGCCGTAGTGTTCCAGCACCTCGATCGATTCTGATAACAGCAGATCGCGGTTTTGACTATGGGCGGTATCGATTAACTCCTTTACCTGGGAGCGATCAACTTCGAATTGAGGGATTTCCTGCTCTGGGGTTATTTCTTCCGAAATTTTGGTAAACTGCTCGTTAATTTCCAACGCCCGGATGGTTTCGACCACTTGAGTAAAGATCGGGAAGTCGTAATTCTGCTTGAGGTAATTCACTTCCTGGGCCGAGGTAGAAATGTAATAAGCGATCGGTTTCTCGTACTTCCTGACTATCTCGATGATATGTTCGAGCAGTTCCCGGCTAGCCTCATTCTCGGAGTCTGAGATGGACGTAAGCAGAAACACCACCCCATCCACCGATTCCAGCTGGATGGTCTGTTCCACAATCTGGGCATACACATTGAGGTCAAACAGGTCTCCAAGATCAAGCGGGTTGGTCAGATTGATCACCGAAGCGCGGAAGTGTTTCTCAATTTCGCGCAAAAATGGCGGGGGGAGTTTTGCCAGCTTAAACCCGGAGAGCTCACAGGAATCCGCCGCGATGACCGCATGCCCACCTGAACGCGAGATGATCGCCAGGTTTTTGCCCTTCATGGGTGGAAGTTCCAAAATTTTCATGTTGTTGCCCAGGGTAGTGGCATCATGTATACGGATGATACCGGCCTGGTCAAACGCGGCATTGACCACCTTATCATCACTTGTCAGCGATGCCGTGTGAGATAGGGCGATCCTATTTCCCAAATTGCCGATGTTCGATTTGAAGGCCAGGATTGGCTTGGTGGAGTGCTTGGCCACTTCCATCAACCTGCGCCCGTCCCGGATGCTCTCCAGATACAAAAAGATCAGTTCCGTCCCGTCGTCCTCAATTAAATATTCCAGCACATCTTCGGCGTCAATGTTGAGCATATTCCCCACAGAAACAAATTTATTCAACCCGACCCCTTCGTTGGCCATCAGGTTCAGGACGCTCAGGCCGACTCCACCGCTCTGGGAGATGATCGACATATTGCCTTCCTTGATAAATTTTTTCAGGCGAGGAAAAGGCACACAGAATCCATTCCCCATGCTGATGGCCCCGATACAGTTCGGCCCTACGAATCTCATATCGTACTTATTGGCGATGCGCACCAGTTCGGCTTCCAAGGCTTCGCCCTCAGAACCATACTCGCGAAAACCAGCGGTTTCGATAATTGCCCAGCGGATGCCTTTTTGGCCACACTCTTCAAGCACACCGGGCACCGTCTTGGCGGGAGTCATGATGACTGCCAGGTCCACCGAATCCGGGATGTCCGCCACAGAATGGTAAATGCGGCGAGTCTCGATCATCCCGCCCCGCGGTCCAACGGCATATACAATTCCATTGAACCCATATTCGACCAAATTTCCCACGATATTCCGGCCAAGATTGTCCGGCTTTTCCGAGACACCAACCACGACGACACTGCTGGGATAAAAAATCTCGCGCATGAAACCATCCTTATCGATGAAATCTCCGTCACTGTGTATCCTCTTTATACCATCTTACATCAAAAATTGAGGATGAATCCGATCCCACCGGCAGATGGATGACCACCAATCCCCATAGTTAGCATGATAGCCAAGACAGCAAAAAATTCCTACAATTATTAATATCGAGAAAGGAAAAAAAGTAATGTCTAATACAGATCAAATGTTGGCTGAGAAATTTGTCTGCCCGCGCTGCGCACATCAACACGGCCATGTCGAACGGCTGGCGATGTCCGGTACAGGTCTCTCGCGATTGCTGGAGATCCAGGCACACCGCTATGCGTTTGTCTCCTGCACCAACTGCGGCTATACCGAGGTATTCAACCTCAAGATGCTTGAAGGGAAAGACAACCTGGGAGATTTTCTGGAAATCCTCTTTATGGACTAACAGATTACCCTATTCAACCACAGCCTCGTAAAGGGGGGGTAATATGAGGCTGTATTTTCTTTGTTGAACTCCTCAAATATTCTCGTTCGGGAGCAACAGAAGTTACAATTCTGTAACAGCCTGTCTCAATACAGTAGCAAATTTTTCATCATACGCTAATATTGGGGTGATAGGATTGGTCATATCAATCAAGCGTGGAGATGAAATTATGAGACCCAACTATCCTCTGACAAAAAATAACAACCGCTTCTGGCTGATCGCCCTTCTGATCTTCCTGCTGACGATCAGCTGCGGAGTACTGGAGGTGCGCTTGGATGCCCCCGACCAGGAAATTGCCCCACAGTCAAACCCAGACCAGTATTCTGAAGGTCAACCCTCAGATATTGATACGTCACCTGAACAATATGCGGAACAAAAGCTCGATACCCTCAACCCTAGCGGGCCATGGCTGGTGTTTATCACCGGAACCGAAGGCGAGTCTCACCAAATTTGGGCTGCCAATCCGGATGGCTCCGCGATGACCGTTTTGGCGGACAATGCATTTGTCACCGGGTATCGCGGCAGGCATCTCCGACCTCAAATCTCGCCCAACGGTCATCACATTGCCTATATAGAAGTTCAAGACCAGCCCTTAACAGCCTTCCTGCGTGTTATTGATCTGGCTACCGGAGACAATAATAGAGTCATGATGCTTTATGATGAGTCTCAGGTCGGGTATCAGCCGGAAATGATGGATGTGATCCTTAACCAAGCGAGCAGCCTTGCCTGGTCGCCTGACGGCCGGACGCTGGGACTGATCGGTGCCATGGAAGGCGGGTCGGCAGATTTATATGTGCATAATCCGGAAGAGCAGAGCGTTGCCCGGGTCAGCGATGGGCCGGGACAGGCATATATGCCGGTGTGGTCTGCTGATGGGAAACTCATCCTGCACACAGCCACCAGCCAATTTCACCGCGGCGAATGGTATTCACCATTCGTGTTCACACCTGATGGGCTGTGGGCCTTGAATGCCGATACTTACATCAATTCCCCCATCACGTGGCCGTATGGGAATAATCCGGAATTCATCAAATACTTCCCCTGGTATGGGAGCACATTTGCCTTCGTCGGCACAGGATCTCCTTGCCAGAGCGATAACGGATGCTGGCTAGATGTGGTTTCGGGGGAGACGGGCGTATTCCCATTTCCAATTGTTGAGTATGCCATTTCGCCGCAAACAGGGGGGCTGCTGGCAACATCCTTCCAGACCACAATGCCAAGCGATACTGCCGGAGCTTATCTATTTACACCGCAGAACCCTGACGGCACCCTTTTATTTGACTTTGAATTAGATAATATCCAATGGCTTGATCAAGCGGGAGTGTTTTCCGCTCAGGTGATTAGCATTCCCCAACTGCAAGCACTGCAGATATCCACAGACGGAATTGTTACAAAATCGAGCAACTGGGATAGAAGCAGCCTATACATGGAGATGAAAACCTCGCCCAACGGGAAAACTACAGCCTGGTACGGCTATGTAGATGAAAATAATATGGGGCTGTGGTTGGGGAGTGATGAAGACCAAAATTTAGTTCAGATAACTTCAGAACCAGTCTTTGATGCCGTCTGGTCGCCGGATAGTGAGTGGGTATTCTTCACTGTTGACGAATATAATCCACCACCCACCGACTCGGACCAGGGTCTCTATGTGGTCCACAGAGATGGCGAGGAATTCCAGTTCTTGTTCGTCATCCCGGCCGAAGATAATCTAGAGATCTTGGGATTTACAGGGAAATAGATCAAAAAGCTCCTCAGCTAAATGCTGAAGAGCCTTGTTCGTTAAGGATAATTTTTAATCGGACAGATTGCCCGGGCGGAAATAGCGGATTTGTTTATAGGGTTTTATCTGTTCGCCAACATTCTTCTTGAGCAGATGTCCGGACGCATGCATCAGGGTGTCCATGTTGAAATCAATGTCCTTCTGCATGCTGGCCATGCAGGGGTAATGATGGTGGAGCAAGCCCGCTTTTTCCTCAGCATCATCCACGTGCACACCAACTAGCCCCTCAGCAACGAAACGCGCACATCCACAGACGGCATCCCGTGCAACTTCACAGTTTAGGATGGTCTTCGTTTCAGGATCGACCTCCACATGCAGTTCCGGCTGTCCAAAGTATTTGGCAAATGTAGCAATTTCCTCATTCTGGTAAGCGATGCGCTCTTTGAGCTTGACGCCGAAATCATGTTCAGTGAGAGAACAAAGCGGCTTGGGGGTGACACAAACCACGTCTTTGCGTTCCAGCCAACCGCGCAGCTGGCGAGCCAGACCGCGCGGCAGCCAGGCTTCGCTATCCACGGCCGCGACCACACCCCGTGCCCCCGTCATTTTGGCAATATCAGGCAGCAGTTCAGCCACCCCCTTGTTTTCCGCAAAGGACAAAATTAAATCCGCTGGAGCAAAAGACTCGGGCAAATAATCTTCCGGGTAGTCAACAATCGGGGGAAGCACCTTAGGTGCTTCCCAGATTGTCAGTTCCCACTCTTTTGGGCCATTTTTTTGGATGTTTTCTGCGTGTCTCAGGCCGTATTCACCTGAGATGATGGCTAAAATTTTCACCTATTGATCGTCCTTTATGATTTCTCTGGGATCGAGCAAGACCAGCAGACCCAGCAGGCCCATATTAGCATACAATGTTGGCGCGAGGAAGGGTGCGCCGCGGATAAAGCGTTCCTGGATGAACAGTCCTTCTGCAGTCAGGTTCTGATCAATATGCAGGAACAGGCCGATCAACCCTACGACGATCATTAACAACATAGCGGTGATATAAGCGACCAAATCTTGTTTTTTAATCTCTCTGAAGACAGCCAGCGAAAAAGCCACGACGGCAGAAAAAACACCCACCGCCGTCGGCAGCCACAACCACGGGTTGCGGAAATCCGTACGGGCATGGTCTAGGACGCTGCTGATCAGGGTTGCGAGCGTTCCCAGAGAGATCATCAGCAGGTAAGCCCTGGTTTTGCTGACCGGCATTGCCAGCACGCGGCCGCCCAACAACTTGAGATGGCCGGAATCCACCGGGGATTCAATCCATGAAGCACTGATCCCCATCAAGCCAACCAGCGAAAACATCAGTGGGCCGATGACCGGGGGAGCCCAGACCAGCAAATCAATCGTAATGATTTGTCCGACCGGAGCATCAGGCCTGATACCTCTTACCAAATGAAAGTAGGCTCCCAACAGTCCGACGACGATACTACCCATGAGGACCACATTCGCCAGCACCACGGCCAGGCTTCGTTTCTTAATGGCAATCGCCCCGGCTATTAGCAGCAGGATGCCAGCAGCTGGTCCGAAGATAATCGGGATCCACTCGCGGGTGACGATCGTCCCGCTGATAGAATGCGCCAGGTAAATATCCAGGCCGAGGAAAATCTCGTTAACTGCCGCCATCAGCAAGATGAACTGGTCTCGAGAGAACGGAAGTTTAATCTCTCTAAGTTTTGGGAAAACTTCTGCCAGATAATACATGGTTACGGTTCCACTCCGGCGGCCTCCAGCTTTTCACGCGTCATCTCTTTCAGCTCCGCCATATCTGCCAGCAGTTCGTAAGCGCCGTGCCACTGGGTGTAATCGGGGCCCTGCATCCAGGCACCGAACTTGGCCGTCCGCCCCCAGTGATGCCAGAGGTCGAAGAAGACAAAATCGATCGGTTCATCGAATGGTTCTTCGGTCAGCAGGCCGTTTTCCTGCAGGGGTTTAATCACCTCACGGCTCTCTAATACCCACTCATTGATCTTGCCCACCAGGGCGTCGCCGTCCTCGTAGAACTGATCCACCCAATTTTCGTTGTGGCATTCACCACACACCGTCTTCATCCGCACCTGGTTATCCTGCCAGGCCGGTCGGCGCTCGCTCACAGGGGCAAACAGATACCATGTCAATCGTTCGCCAACATCGTGGGTGGTGCCTGTACCGCCAAACCCACTCATATGGCAAATCGCGCAGGTCGCGGCTGGGAAGTCCTGGACCGTCAGCAGGCCGGGTTCTGCCTCCCAGTTGTAATGATCCCCGCCAGTGGCATACGCAATCCCGTGAGGGGATTCCATGAAGATCTCAAACTGCGGGTGGTCGGGGCCGATGTGACAAGCATTACAGGTTTCCGGCTTTCTGACCTGCTCTAGGCTAAATTCATGGCGGAGGTGACATTTCTGGCACTGCCCGACGGACCCATCTTCTGCCGGTTTACCAATGTTATGGCACACCTCGCAAGCAAAGCGGGTGACTTCAGGGCCTTCCAGATGGTAAATCGCATTGCGGGAGCGATCTGGATTAAAACTCCCTTCCGGGATAGCCTGATAGACTGCCAGCAGGTCTTCTGAAAGACCTTGCGCCCCGGCATAAGCTACATACGCCGGCAGGCCATGCCGGCTGGCGTTGTATTGGGCAACTTCAGCCTGGTGGCAATCTTCACACATTGCTGTGGTCGGAGATGCCAGAACATAAATCCCTTCGTGCTCGACCGCACCCGGGTAATCCCCTTTTACTTCATGACAGTCACGGCAGTCCACTTCAGCGGACGCCATGCTGCTGTGCCCGTACTGCTCGACGATTCCTGGGGTCGATTTACGGTGGCAGACCACGCAGTCATCATTGCTCTTGGCCAGGACATTTACCCGCTCCTCTCCTGCTGGTTCGCTCCCCAGACTGATCGAAATGATCACTAATATGAGAGCCGCCACGACGATCACTGCAATCACCCCAAACAGCCAGGTTCGTGCACCTGGTTTTGAAAATACACTCATTGTTGCCTCCTCTTAAATCTAAACAGAATCTCCCTTCTATACCAGCATACACGAAAAATTTATTTTAGTTAATGACTTTAGTTAAAAAAAGCACAAATCCAATTAAATTTCTTATTTGGATTAATTTTAAAACCCCCTTCTGTCACACTGATTCAGGATTGACCAAATTTTGCCGTCTATTAACCTTTTTCGATCATGACCAGCAGCATCGAAACCGGGGTTTCGGCCACAATGCTGTGCGGCAAATGCGGCTGCATATAAACAAATGTGTTGGGACCAGCGGTTTTTGAGTCCTGCCCCAATGTGACCTGAGCTGTACCGCTCAAAAATTGGAGAACAGCCGGCTTGGATGAGGTATGCTCCGAGAGTTCCTGCCCGGGAGCAAACTGGAACAGGATGACACGCATATCCTCATTTTGCATCAAGGTGCGGCTGAGGATGCTGTCTGAGGGGAGCTGTTGTTCCGAGTCCAGTAGGTTTTCAATGTATTGATAGGTTTCCATATCTGATTTCTCCTTGATATTCACAAATTAAAAATTTCTAAACTAATCAAATTCAATCATTTCTCAACCGCCATTACTGGATCTACTTCTCATGCGGTTAGTGAGGGTAAGCCATTTGAGACAGGCCGGTTGAATTAATCACTGTGAGCGCCTGGCGGTTGGAGTCGATATAACCATCTGCTGCAAGCAAGCCAAGCGTGCGGCTGACAACCTCAGGACTGGTGGAGATACGGGCAGAAAGCTCTTGAATAGAAAAAACCGAGCGGTTTATTTGCTCCTCGCCATTTTTGCTCAACTCTAACAGAAGTTTGGCCGTGCGCGCTCTGACCGGTAAAAAACACATATCTTCGTATTGTGAAACCAAAAAACGGTTTCTACGCGCTAAGATAGGGATCAATGCAATGGTAATTTGGGGATAGGTTTGCAGGATGGAATCGACGCTTTCTTTCTTCGCCTGCCATACCACTACCTCTGTAAATGCACGTGAAGTTGCTGGATTATCACCGCCATCCAAGACAGCAACTTCGTTAAACATCGTGACCGGTTGAATCACGCCCAAGATATTCTCTTGTCCGCCAGGACCGTGCTTGTACAAATGCACTTCGCCTTCCAATAATACAAACAACCCAGCACAGGGATCGCCTTCCCAAAATATGGTATCGCCATTGTGGTATGTTTTTACGGTACCAGACCGCAGAATCGCGATCAGGTCCGAGTGCGCCAACCCGGCAAAGTGTGGGACAGATTTCATCATGTCTGCCAGTTTATTCTCATTAAGCATTGCTCTATGCCACTCCTTATTAAGGCAACAGGATTTTTGAGTCGGTTGGAAATTCGTGGATGAAGTTTTCATAAACCTTTCCACAAACTACCCACAGTCCTGACCTTTTAGATTTTACTCGATATTTTCCACAAATCTCTTTACAATTTTGGGTTTAAAAAGTTTCCCGGTGTGAAATTAATGGATTATCCAGGGTTGTTTTATCGTGTAGCTTCCATTTTGATCGATGCAAAATGATGGGTTTGCTGGTTTCTGGATGCTAGATCACTTCAACCTGAGCATGGTACACCCGGCTGATGATCTCATCCGTAATAACTTCCTCCGCGTCGCTAATTTCAACAATTTTACCTTTCGACATGATGGCCGCTTTATCTGCAAATTGGCAAACCAGAATCAAGTCGTGCAGCACAGTCAGCATTGCCAGTTTCTTTTGGACTACCTGCTGCCAACCCCCTACCACACTTAGATTACTCCTTTAAATGGTCAAAGCCGGTTAAATTTACCCATATTATGCCAATTTTATCGTCATTCTGGGCCATATTAATCCACAGAAGCCGCGATCTTCGCGGCTCCTGTCGGGAAAGGTAAAGAGTAACGAACAAGCAGAAATGGAACTTTTTAAGCTCAGCAGATTCGTTAATTCCACTATATGCCTAAATTCCCCTAAAGGGCAGGGACGTCTGTCCCAGAAGATATGCAAACTTTCTATTCAAAGCGATAGAAAAAATCTATGCCCAATAACGGATCCAGCCACGAAAACCTTGTGATTTTCACATCAAATTCGCCAAATAAATCTGGAGATCAGTTTCCAAGACTTGAATCCATGCCCGCCTCCAAATGGCAGGTATCATTGAGACGCTTCACTCTCACTCCATCCCCAGATACGATCAATTCGGTAATACCGGCGGGGGCAATCTCGAATGCCCAATGCTGGTCCCTCTTCAAATCCAGCGATTGTCGCAAAATCTCGCGCAGCACACCCCCGTGAGAGAAGACCAAAACGCATTTACCTTCATTGCTCACAATGGTATCTTTAAAAAAACCGGAGACCCGTTCGACCAAAGAAGAAATGGTTTCTCCATTCTCCGGTGGCTGGTTGTAATCATCCAACCATCTGCGCATCTGGTCAGGATAGTTACCCTGTGCCTGCTGAAAGGTAAGACCCTCAAAAATTCCAAAGTTCAATTCCCGGAGGCGGTCATCAATTGTGACCTCTATCCCCAGATGTTCCCCGGTCTGCTTGGCAGTCTCCACCGATCGCTTGAGTGGACTTGAATAAATAACATCTATCGGGAAATTATCAAGAGCTGGTGCAAGAAGGGCTGCCTGGATCTTCCCCTGCTCGGATAATCCTACATCCGAGCTGCCTAAATAGCGACCTTCCTGGTTCCATTCGGTTAGCCCATGCCTGACGAGTACAAATTTCAACATTTTACCTCGGATTTATTTTAGCTTCAGAGGCAGCCCAGCAACGAGGAAAAGCACCTCATCCGCAATGGATGCCAGGGTCTTGTTGACTCTTCCCAAGATATCACGGTAAGCACGCCCAAGTTCATAAGGGGGAACCAAGCCCATTCCAACCTCATTTGAGACCACTAGAACCAATGCGCTGGATTCCGCAATGAATTTAAGCAGGTTTTCCACCTCGTCCATCACCAACTGCTCGTACTCCTTCACCTGCACTTCAACCTGTTCAAACCCTTCTCCACTGGGTAAAAGGTTGGAGACCAGCAAAGTCATACAGTCGAGCAGGACCACCTTCTCGCCCTGCCAGTTGGCATGCAG
>JABAHR010009848.1_pt2 | contig 18722 bp, 14 predicted proteins | sample 7062101 | NCBI WGS metagenome assembly JABAHR01 (sample SAMN14534553, study PRJNA622989) | marine sediment metagenome | biome: marine biome [ENVO:00000428]; feature: marine pelagic biome [ENVO:01000023]; material: deep marine sediment [ENVO:00002113] | place: India: Gulf of Kutch | collected... | reverse complement strand
TCGACTGGGCGCTGTCGCGCGAGCGCTTCTGGGGCACGCCGCTGCCTGTGTGGACCGACGGCAACGGCGACTTTGTCTGCATCGGCTCGCGGGAGGAACTGGGGGCCCTCGCCGGGCGTTCCCTGCGCGAACTCGACCTGCACCGACCCGCCGTGGACGAAGTCACCTTCAGCAAAGACGGGAGGCTGTACCGACGGGTGCCGGAAGTGATCGACTGCTGGTTCGACTCCGGCGCCATGTCCTATGCACAGTGGCACTATCCCTTCGAGAACGAAGAGAAGTTCCGCACGCATTTCCCGGCGAACTACATCTGCGAGGCAATCGACCAGACCAGAGGCTGGTTCTACACACTGCACGCCATCGCCACGATGGTATCGGACAGCGTGGCCTACGAGAACTGCGTGTGCCTGAGCCACATCGTCGACCGGCACGGCAAGAAGATGTCGAAGTCTCTGGGCAACATCGTCGACCCCTATGACGTGTTCGACACCATCGGCGCCGATCCCCTGCGCTGGTACTTTCTCGCCCGTATCGCGCCCGAAGGGCAGAAGCGTATTTCCATCGATATCGTTGCCGACGTCGCCAGCTCCTTCCTCAATACCCTGTGGAACGCATACTCGTTCTTCGTGCTTTACGCACGCCTGGATCAGGTAGATCTCGAACGCGACGTGCCGTTCGCAAAGCGACCCGAGATCGATCGCTGGATTCTGGCCGTGCTGACTCGCACCGTGAATGCCGCTACGCACTCGCTCGAGCACTACGATGCCAAGGGAGCGGGCGAAGAGATCGAGTCGTTCGTCGACCAGCTCAGCAACTGGTACGTGCGGCGCAATCGCCGTCGCTTCTGGAAGGCCGAGGCCGGCAGCGACAAACAGGCCGCGTATCTCACGCTTTATGAGTGTCTGTGCGTCGTGCAGCGACTGATCGCACCGTTCATGCCGTTCCTGGCCGAGGCGATGTACCAGAACCTGGAACGGCCCCTTCGCGAGGACGCCGAGCTCAGCGTTCACATGTGTGCCTGGCCGCAGGCCGACGCGGCACGGCTCGACGACGCGCTGGTGGCCGAAATCGACGTGGTGCAGCGCGTCGTCGGTCTGGGCCGCGCGGCCCGCGAGCAGTCCAAGGTCCGCGTGCGGCAGCCGTTGTCGCGCCTGCTGGTGCGCGTGCCCGATGACGCCGCGGCGGCGGCCGTGACGAGGCACTGTGCCCAGCTGCTCGAAGAGCTGAACGTCAAGGAGCTCGAGTTCATCGCCCGCGACGACGAGCTGGTGTCCTACCGCATCAAGCCCAACCTGCCTCGCCTGGGCAAGCGATTGGGAAAGCGCATACCGGCGATCCGCGCCGCGCTCGCGGCAGCCGACGGCGCTCGCATCGCCGCGGCGGCGGCCAGCGGGGCAGCTTTCGATCTCGACATCGACGGCGAGTCCATCGTCTTCGAGCCCGAGGACGTGCTCGTCGAGACCGCCTCGGCACCGGGCTTTGCCTGCGCCGAGGGCGAGGGATTTCTGGCCGCGTTGGACACCTCGCTGAACGAGGCGCTGCGACGCGAAGGGCTCGCCCGGGAGATGGTGCGCACCGTCCAGGACGCGCGCAAACAGGCGGGGCTCGACGTGTCCGACCGCATTCGACTGAACATCCACGGCACCGCGGCGGTGGAGCAGGCGCTCGCTCAGCACCGCGCGTTCGTCATGGCTGAGACGCTCGCCATTGAGTGGGTGGAGGGCGAGTTCGAGCCCAGCTTCAACGTCGAGCGGGGGCTAGACGACGAGCGCTGGAGAATCTCGTTGGCCAAGGTCGATTGACGCGAGCCGGCCGGCGGCAGCCGCGGCCGGCCCGGCGCCTGGGCGCTTACGGACGCCGCCGCGTGTCGCCCCGCCCGCGTTTTCTTTGCGCCCGCGGGCGCCGTGTGCTCTAATCCCGACCAAATTAATCGGAAATAAGTTGCCGGCCCCGACCGACCGCCCTTGCCCCAGCCATGTCGACCGATCTCACCATCGCCCGGATCCAGGAAGGCTTCGAGCTGTTGCACGACTGGGAGCAGCGCTACCAGTTCATCATCGATCTGGGCGCGAAGCTGCCGTCCATGGAGGCGAGCGCCAAGAGGGACGACAACCGTGTCCACGGGTGCATGAGCCTTGTCTGGATCAGCGCCCGGGCCGATGCCGACACCGCCACCATCGCGCTGCAGGGCGACAGCGAAACCGCCACCATCAAAGGGATCGTCGCCATCCTCATCGCGCTCTACTCGGGCAGGCGGGCCGCCGAGATCGCCGAGGTCGATGCCGATGCCGTCTTCGCGCAGCTGGGACTGTTCGACCATCTGAGCCCCACGCGGCACGTGGGCGTCTACGCCATGGTCGAGCACATCAAGCGAATCGCCGCAGCGGCCGGCGACGGCCTGGACACCGCCGTCAGGGCTCCCGGGGCCGCGGGCGGGCACCCGACGGTGCTGCGTTCGGCCTAAAGCGCAGGCCCGGGGCCCCGGGCCACGGATTCTCACCCCCGCCGCGGGAATGGTGTTGCGGCTCGCAACCTGCGCGGCGAGCGCCTACACTGATTCTATAGTCAAAACAGATAGTGTCCTGGTCGCGGCGGGGGACCGCCGGCGCTGCGACCGACCTCTGAGTGACCCCGTGGCATCGGATCATCGTGCATCCCGCGCGCCCGCCGTCGCGCGCGACCCAGGCATCGGAGCATGTTGCGCCGCGTAGCGCTGTTGCTGGCTTTGGGTGTGCTGGGCGTCGCCGGCGCCCAGGCAGCACCGACGACACTTCGTCTTGCCGCGGCCAACACCGCGGCGGAGACGGGGCTCATCGATCGCCTGGTCAGCGAGTTCGAGGCACGGCACCCGGAGATTGCGGTGCAGGTCGATGTCGCCGGGGGCTGGATCGTTCTCGATCGGGCGCGCGCCGGCCTGGCCGATGCGGTCATCACACACCTTCCTACCCACGAGCAGCTCTTCGTCGCCGAGGGCTACGGCCTGTCCCGCACGCTGATCATGTCGAACGACTTCGCCCTGCTGGGGCCGGCGGACGATCCGCTGGGGCTGCGGCGCGAACGCGACCTGATGCGTGTGCTGCAGGCGCTCGCCGAAGCCGAGGTCGAGTTCATGGTTCCCGGGGAACGCTCCGGGACCTACCAGAAACTCGCGGAGCTCTGGACCTTGGCGGGTGTGAAGCCGACCTGGCTCGGCTTCGAGTCCACCGGGGCAAGCTCGGCGAGCACGCTGCTCACCGCCAGCGCCATGGGGGCCTACGCCTTCGCCGACATGGGCACCTATCTCGCCAATCGCCCCCAGCTGCAGGACAGGTTGGTGCCGCTTTATCGGGACCACGAGGCGCTGCGTAACTTCTACTCGATCCTGGTGGTCAACCCCGCGAGGATCCCGTCGGCAAACCGAGAGGCCGCAGAACGCCTGCGGCACTTCCTGGCATCGGACCGCATCCAGTCGCTGATCCAGGGATTTGGCGCAGAGCAATACCAGAGCGCGGTGTTCACGGCCATCGCTCATCTGGATCCCGGGCTGCGGGCCGAACGAGCCGCCGAGCAGATCGCCGAGGAGCGGCGAAACGCCTACGTCGCCTCCTCCCTCGCGGCCGTTCTGAGCGTCGTGCTGATGAGCCTGCTGTGGCAACAACGCCGCGCCCGCAGGCTGGAACGCAGACGCCAGGCCAGCGACGAGCGCTTCAAGCGGGCCGTCACGGGAACCAACGACGGCATCTGGGATTGGAACCTGCTCGAGGACCGTGCTTTCTTCTCGCCACGCATGCAGCGCATCCTCGGCATCGACGCCGCATCAACCACATTTCCGGCACCGTTGTCCGTGCTGCTCGATGTAGCCCACCCGGACCATCGACACAACCTCAAGGCCAATCTCACGAACTATCTCGAGGGGGACCACAGCGGGCTATTCAGCGCCGAGTTCCGTGTGGTCCGGCGACACGACAGGGAGAAGTGGGTGATGCTGCGCGGCAAGGTGCAGCAGGACGACAGCCTGCGTCCGGTTCGCATGTCGGGATCGCTCACGGACATCTCCGAGAGCAAACGACAGCAGGCCGAGATTCGCCACCAGGCGCTGCACGACGCCCTGACCCAGCTGCCCAATCGCTTGCTGCTGCAGGATCGGCTCGAGCAGGAAATCACGCGCTCGCAACCGCGCCGAGGGTCTTTCGCCCTGCTCATGATGGACCTCGATCGCTTCAAGGAAATCAACGACACCCTGGGCCATCAGATCGGCGACGACATCCTGCGTCAGGTCGCCGGTCGACTGAAGGCCGTGTTTCGGGAGGCGGACACCATTGCCCGTCTCGGCGGTGACGAGTTCGCGGTACTGCTGCCCGCCGCGGGCGCGGGCCGCGCCAAGCACGTGGCGGAAAAGATTCGCCTCGCGCTCAAGAGGTCCTTCAACATCAATCACCACAGTTTTGTCATCGGCGCGAGCGTGGGCATTGCCATGTACCCGGAGCACGGTGACACGGCAGACACGCTGTTCCGCCACGCCGATGTCGCCATGTATCACGCCAAACGCGTCAACGCGGGCAGTGCGTTCTACAGCGTCGACAACGATCCGCACAGCTTGCAGAGATTGTCGCTGGAGAAGGATCTGAGCGACGCCATCGAGGCAAGCGCGCTCGAGCTCTGCTACCAACCCAAGCTCGACCTGCGCACCCGGATGCTGGTTGGCGCCGAGGCATTGGTGCGCTGGGTTCACCCCCAGCGTGGGCCCGTACCCGCCGACGAGATCATAGAGCTTGCGGAGAACACGGGTCTGATCAACAACCTCACCTACTGGGTCATTGACGAAGTGCTGCGCCAGACGGCGAGCTGGGCAAAAGACGGATTCTATCTGCCCATAGCCGTCAATCTGTCAGTCTGGAACGTTCAGGACACGAAATTCTCCTGGGAGATCGAAAACAAGCTGGCCCGCTGGAACGTCCTGCCGGATCAGCTCGAGTTCGAGATTACCGAAAGCGCCATGATTGCCGACACCAAAAGCGTGGACGGAACGCTGGAGCGGTTGAGCACCATCGGCATCAAACTCGCTGTCGATGACTTCGGCACCGGATTCAGCTCCCTGGCCTACCTCAAACGACTGCCCGTGCAGACGGTGAAGATCGACAAATCCTTCGTGCAGAACATGCACGCAGACGAAAGCGACAGGTCCATCGTTCGCTCGACCATCGAGATGGCTCACAATCTCGGCCTTAACGTCGTTGCCGAAGGCGTGGAGACGGAGGAGACGCTGCAACTGCTCTGCGATCTCGGCTGCGACGTGGCGCAGGGTTACTACGTCTCGCACCCCCTGCCGGCGGCGGATCTCGTCGGCTGGGCCTCCCGCTCAGCCTGGGGCTTCCGTCCGGCCGTCCACTCCCCCCCCTCGAGCGCCTTCAATTCCGGCAAAAACCGTCTACATTGAAGGCATAAGCCGCTCGAAAGCGGCCGACGGGCAGCCTGGCGGCGCCCGCCGACAACAATCGACACCCCGGGTCTGATCGGTCTCGTTGCACCCGCCCCCGTAGCGAGGTGCGGCGAAACGGTAACGAGCAGATTTTCTTCGATGGAGGCCATGCCATTGAGCCGACGGGGTTATTCGCGACCGCCTTCGCGCCACACCACCGTTTCCGACGATTTTCCGGCAGCGCCGGGCGGGCGCCGTTGCGCCCGGCGCCCGCCCTTAGTAGCGATCACACAGCGGCGCGATCACACAACGAGACAAGACCACAACCAAAAGCAGTAGCAACACAGCAAAGCAGGAGATAGAGCCATGTTAGAGCAAAGCGCAAACTTCGAGTCCGCCACCGCCTGCCCCGTTTCTCTCGGCGAGATCGAGGCAAAACCATTGACCAGTTTCTCCCACGGCGGCGGCTGCGGCTGCAAGATCGATCCTTCTCAGCTTTCGCAGATTCTCGCCAACGTGCCGAAGAGCATACCCTGCCCGCAGCTGCTCGTGGGCATCGAGAACAGCGATGATGCTGCCGTCTATCAGATCAGCGACAGCGAGGCTCTCGTTTTTACCAATGACTTCCACACGCCAACGGTGGACGATCCGTACGTATACGGTCGGGCCGCGGCGGCAAACGCCCTGTCGGACATCTACGCCATGGGCGGGCGCCCGCTGATGGCCACCGCCATCGCCGGTTTTCCGGTCAACGAGGTCCCGACGGAATCGCTGCAGGAGATCATGCGCGGCGGCGTCGAGGTCTGCGAGGAGGCGAAGATTGCACTGAGCGGCGGTCACAGCATCGAGAACCCGCAACCCATCTTCGGTCTTGCCGCCGTCGGTCGTGTGCACCCGCGACGCATCAAGACCAACGCCGGCGCCCGCCCCGGTGACGATGTCATTCTGACGCGGCCACTGGGCATCGGCGTGCTGGCGAGCGCTTACCGCATCGACATGCTGGACGAGGCCGGATATAAGGAGTTCGTTGCCGCCATCATGCACCTCAACAAGCAGGGCGCCTGGCTCGGCGAGATCGACGACGTGCACGCCCTGACCGACGTCACCGGCTTCGGGCTCGCGGGTCATCTGGTGGAGATGGCGCGGGGAGCGAACCTGATCATGCAGGTCCGCGCCGATGAGGTTCCCGTGCTCGCCAGCGCGCTGCCTCTCGCCGAAGAGGGCGTCTTCCCCGGCGGCGCCTATCGCAACATGGAGAGCTACACCGGCGTGCTTTCATTCGGCGACGACTGGGACATCGACCGCCAGCTGCTTTTCACCGACCCTCAGACCAACGGCGGCCTGCTGCTGTGCGTCGACCCGAGCTCGACCGAGCGGGTTCTCGACAGCCTGCAGGAGCAGGGCTGCCCGCACGCCGCCGTCATCGGCAGCGTTCTGCCCAAGGACAGCACCGAGCAGGCACACGTTGCGTTCGTGAGCTGAGGACGGATCTCCCGCGATGGATTGGGCACTGTATTCGACCCTGTTCGGGCTCGGCCTCGCCGGCGGTCTGTTCTCCGGTCTGTTGGGGATAGGCGGCGGCATCCTGATGGTGCCGTTGCTGCTCTACCTTCCCCCGGCTTTCGGGATCGCTCCGCTCACCATGAAGGTCGTGGCGGGCATTACCGCCGTGCAGAGCTTCGTCGGCGCCCTGGCGGGCGCCGCCGGACACCACCGCTTCAGACGCGTTCACGTCGGACTCGCCCTGTACCTGGGCATACCGATGGCGGTTGCGTCTCTGGCGGGCTCGGTGGCTTCCAAGTTCCTCTCCGACGGCGTCATTCTGGCGACGTTTGCCGCCATGGCATTGGCGGCAGCGATGCTCATGTTGCTGCCGGGTCGCGAGGAGACGACGGATACGCCCCTCGAGGAGGTCGAATTCGCTCGCCCTAGGGCGGTTCTCGTTGGAACCGTCATTGGCGTCCTGGCTGGTGTCGTCGGTCAGGGCGGTGCGTTTCTCTACATTCCTGCTATGCTCTTGCTGCTGCAAATTCCCACCCGGGTCGCGATCGGCACCGCACTGGCGGTCGGCATCGCGGCCTCGGGTGCCGTTTTTTTGGGGCGCGTGGGCACCGACCAGATTCCGTGGGTGTGGTCGATCGTCTTGGTTGCGGGCGTGATCATGGGGGCGCAGCTGGGCAGCAGGCTCAGTCAATTCACGCCGCGAGCCGCGTTGCGGAACATTCTTGCGATGATCATTACCAGCACGGCGATCAAGATATGTCTCGAGATCGCCTGAGCTAGCCCGCACGCCTGTTGCCGTATGGGAGCAAACCGTTTCTGAGGAGGAGCGCGTGCGCGGCCGCGTCGATAAGTGAGTCATCCACAACGGGGCAAACCGATCTTGCTGACGGGCTTCGAGCCCTTCGGCGCGCACCGCGTCAACTCGAGCTGGGAGGCGGTGAAGATCGTTGCCGCGGCAAACGCGGCTCACGTGTGCGCCGCACGACTGCCCGTGCGGCACCGGCTCGCCCGGGCTCGCCTGGTCACGCTGCTGGCCGAGCACCGACCGAGCATCTGCCTGCTCACGGGGTTGGCCCCCGGAGACGCCATTCGCATCGAGCGCAGCGCTCGCAGACCCCCCGAATTACATCACATCGCCGGAGCGCGCCGGCTCGCAGGCCACTGGCCCTGGACGGAGCTGGCAAAGGCCGCCGCAAGCGCCTTCCCGCGGGTGCGCTTCTCCGACGACGCCGGCCGCTACGTCTGCGAGAGCACCTACTGGTCGCTGCTCGCCTACCGCGAGCAGTGGGGTCTGCCCCGCGATGCGGCCTTCGTGCACCTGCCGCCGCTGTCACATCGTGTCGGCGTCCTCGCCCTGGCCGAAGTCCTGAACGGCATCCTCGAGGCTCGCCTCGCCGGCAGCGGGCTCACGGGCGCTGCGACGCCGCGGCCTCCGGAAGCGACCGTCGCGGCAGCAGAGCGGCGGTCACCGTGACCACGGTCATGAACGCGCCGAGCAGCACGTAGAGGGTCACGAAGCTTCCGGCGGCGGCGTGGGTCTGCGCCACCAGCCAGTACGCGATCACCGCCACACCCAGGCCGAGCGTGTACTTGAGCGCGTAGAAGCGCCCCCTCCAGGCTTCCGTCGAGTAGTGCCCCACCAGCCAGTCATTGATCGGGATCTGACCGAAAACCCCGAACATCAGGACCAGCATGATGACGATGAGCAGCGGGCCTTGGCCGGCCGGCGCCAGATAAAGCATGGCGGCCTGGGCGCCCGTCGCCGCCGCGAGGATCCACTTTGCCGGAAAGCGGTCCAGCAGCTCACCGACGACGAGCTGCGCCAGCGCCGCGAACGCGAACACAACGGTGGCCTTGCCGCCTATTCCGGCCAAACCGCCCGCCGAGCTCTGCGCCTCCAGTATCTTGGGCAGCGCCGTGGTCATGGCGTGGAATATGAGCCCGCCAAAGGTGGCTATGACGGCGATGCCGACAAACACGCGCACCATCGACCCCGCCGGCGCGCGCACGGCGCGCGAATTGCCCGCGGGAGCTTGCGCGGGACGCGCGCGCCGAGCCACCGTGAGGGCGTACGCAATGCCCACCACCACCGAGATCGCACCGGGCACCATGAACGCCGCCCGCCACGTGAACGCCTGCGTCAGCAGACCGGCCATGCCGGCGGCCGCGGCGAGGCCGAGGTTGCCCCACACGCCGTTGACCGCGAGAGCCCGACCCGTGCGGGTCGCGGTGCCGAACACCAGGGCGATGCCTACCGGATGGTAGATGGCCGCGAACAAACCGATGAAGGCCACACCCAAGCCGATCTGTAGCGGTGTGCGCGCCAGGCCCGTGGCGATCGACGCCAGCCCGATGCCGACGAAGAACACCGTCATCATGCCCGTGCGACTCCAGCGATCGCCCAGCCAGCCGGCGGGAATCGACGCCGCCCCGAAGGCAAAGACCCCCACCATGCCGTACTTCAGCAGCTCGCCGTAGCCGAGCTGCCATTCGTTCTCCAGCGCCAGAACGACAGTGGGGAAAATGAGAATGAAGCAGTGGTCGAGGGCGTGCCCGACATTGAGGAAAAAGAAGTGCAGCGAGGAGCGGGTCATGGCGCAAGCGTCCCCGCTCGCGGGCAGGCCGAATGCCCCGGCCGGGCGCTCTCGCGGGTCGCCCGACGGGCGTCGGCGGCGGTGCGGCCGATCACGTCGACCGCCGCCCGCGCACGGGTCGCTCGTCGCCGGCCGCCGCGTGGGCGTAGCCGGCAAACTGTGCCCGCACGCGACGCATCTCCCCCTCCGACAGCAACGTCGGTCGACCGGCCTGTGACGCGTACCAGTACTGGCGGGCCAGGGTCTCCACCTCCACGGCGAGCCACAGGGCATGGTCCAATCCGTCGCCGAAACAGATCATGCCGTGATTCGCCAGCAGGCACGCCCTGCGCTCGGCAAGTGCCTCGGTCATGTTCGCCGACAGGGCCTGCGTGCCAAACGTGGCGTAGCGCGCGCAACGTATGTCGCTGCCGCCGGCGACCGCCACCATGTAGTGAAAGGCGGGGATGCCCCGGCGCAGACACGAAAGGGCCGTGCAGAAAGTCGCGTGGGTGTGCACCACCGACCTTGCCTCCGGGCGCTCGCGATAGATGTCGCGGTGCATGCGCCACTCGCTTGACGGCGCGCACGGGCCGACGGCGTTGCCGTCCAGGTCCATTGCCACGATCTGACCCGGCGTCATCTGCGAGTAGGCGATGCCGGAGGGCGTGATCAGAAACCCGCGGGCGGTGCGGGCGCTGACGTTGCCGGACGTGCCCTGATTGATGCCGGCGGCATTCATGCGCCGACAGGTCTCGATGATCGCGTTTCGCAGCCTGAGGTGTCTGGGACGCATGGTCATATCCGCCGCTTCTTTCTTAGCCGCCCCGCACGCGTCGAGACCGGTCCCCGGGCGCCGTCGCCGTCGCGCGCGGCGCGAAGGTCCGCGCGCGGCCCGACGATACCACAGTTGCCCGGCCGCGCGGCAGGTTCGCGGCGCTTGACACCGCCGCCGTCAGGGGGATCACTCACAGGACACGCATGTTCACGACGGCGTGGCGACGACGCATAATAGGCCGGTCGAACTCGCACAGGAGAGAACAGCAATGGCGATCGAAGAAGGCAGGCCGGCGCCCGCATTTACCTTGCAGGACACCAAGGGCAACAAGGTCGCACTACGGGATCTGAAAGGCAAGAACGTCGTCGTCTACTTCTACCCGCGCGACGACACCCCGGGCTGCACCAAGGAGGCGTGCGGCTTCCGGGACCTGTCGAGCGAATTCGGCAAACTTAACACCGTGGTGCTCGGTATCTCGCCCGATGACGCGGACTCACACCGCAAGTTCGCGACCAAGTACAAGCTTCCCTTCACGCTGCTGTGCGACCCCGACAAGAAAGTGATGAGCGCCTACGGAGCGTGGGGAGAGAAGACGATGTACGGCAAGAAGACGACTGGAGTCATTCGCTCGACGGTGTGGGTAGGGCCCGACGGAAAGGTGAGAAAGCACTGGAAACGCGTCGCCAAAGCGGCCGATCATCCGCACAAAGTGCTGGAGGCGCTTGCGGAGGAGGCCTGAGCCGCCTCTCCCAAACGCTCAGTCGGCGGGCAGCCGCGACGACGCCCTGTCCACCCTGAGCTCGATCAGGGCGGGCCCGCCCGCCGAGACGGCGCGCTCGAAGGCCCGCGGAAACTGCTCCGTCTTCGTGACCACCTCGCCGTGAGCGCCGTAAGCTTCGGCGAGGCGTGCGAAGTCGGGATTCACCACCTCAGTGCCGATGACACGCCCGGGATAACGGTGTTCCTGTTGCAGCCGTATGGTCCCGTACATGGCGTTGTTGACGACGATGACGATCGCGTCGAGGCCATACTGCACCGCCGTCGCCATCTCCTGGCCGTTGATGAGAAAGTCGCCGTCCCCCGCGAAGGCAACGGCCGGGCGATGCGGGAACAGGCGCTTCGCCGCGAGCGCCGCCGGCACACCGTATCCCATCGAGCCCGCCGTGGGTGCCAGCTGGGTGCGGTAGCGGCGAAAACGAAAAAAGCGATGCACCCAGGCGCTGTAGTGTCCGGCGCCGTTGGTCACAATGGCTTCGTCGCTCAGCTGCCCGCGCAACCAGCTGATGACCTCCGCGAGCTCGAGATCGCCACCCACACGCCGCGGCTGCGTCCACTCCAAGTACTCGCGCCGGCTCGCGGCGAGCAATTCGCCCCGCGTCGGCCGGGCCGCTGGCGCGCGCCCCGCAAGCGCCGCCACGAACGCGCGCACGCTGGCATTGATGGGCAGATCCGCCTGGTACACACGACCGAGCTCTTCCATTCCGGGATGAACATGGATCAGCCTCTGATCGGGTCGCGGCACCGTGAGCAGGGTGTAGTTGGCGGTCGTCATCTGCCCCAGGCGCGCACCGACGACCAGCAGCAGATCCGCCGCCTCGATCCGGCGCAGCAGCCTCGGATCGACGCCCAGACCCAGGGTGCCGACGTAGTTGGCGTGGTCGTTGTCGAAATAGTCCTGGCAGCGGAAGGCACTGACGACGGGCAAGGCAAACGTCTCGGCAAAGTCCTGAAAGCCGGCACAGGTGTCGGGCTCCCAGCCGGCGCCGCCGACGATCGCCAACGGGCGCGCGGCGCCCGCGAGAAGCTCGCTCACACGCTCGACGTCCACCTCGGCGGGATGCGCCTCGACGGGTTGATAGGGCATGGCCCGTGGCGCGGCCTTCGCTTGCGTCAACATGTCCTCGGGCAGCGCCAGCACCACCGGCCCGGGCCGCCCGTTGACCGCCGTGTGGAAGGCGCGGCTGACCAGCTCGGGAATGCGTGTGGCGTCGTCGATCTGCGCCACCCACTTCGCCATCTGTGAGAAGGCACGCCGGTAGTCCAGCTCCTGGAATGCTTCGCGTTCGGCGGTTTGACGCCCTACCTGCCCGATGAGCAGCAGCAGCGGCGTGGAATCCTGGAAAGCAATGTGCAGCCCGGCGGAGGCGTTGGTGGCTCCGGGCGCACGGGTGACGAGACAAACGCCGGCGCGGCCACTCAGCTTGCCGTGAGCATCGGCCATCATCGCCGCCGCGCCCTCGTGACGGCACACGGTGAGCTCGATTTCCGGCGCGTCGTAGAGCGCATCGAGCACCGCGAGATAACTTTCCCCGGGGAGACAGAAGGCCTGCCGCACGCCGTGCGTCTTCAGAGCGTCGACGAGCAACTGCCCGCCGGTCTTCGCTGCCGACTCACTCATTGGTCTATGTCGCGTGGCTCACGGCGGCGGCTAAGCGGCAGACGAGTAGGCACGGGGTACGGCATCACACGCCGGGGTGCGCCGCCGGAACGCGCGCCGCCGTACCGAGCACGGTGGTACGTCTGAGCACGCGCGCGTGGTGTGCGGCGTCGAATTCGGTCGCCCTGTGCAGGACGCTGCGGTTGTCCCAGATCACTAGCTCGCCAACCCGCCATCGATGGCGGTAGACGAATGGCTCGCTCGTGATGTGGGCGTTGAGACGGCGGATCAGAGCCCGGCCGCTTTCGAGCGGCATGCCGACGACGTGCGCGGCATGCTCCCCGAGGTACAACACCGCCTGGCCCGTCTCGGGATGCCGCTTCACCAGTGCATGTTCAACCGGCGGCGCCGCGTGCTGTTATGCTGCGGTCATTTGCACCCGTGCCGCCGAGAGGCTGCGCGAGCGATTGAGGTCATGCACCACCACGAGAGCGTCGCAGAGCGCCCGCGTCTGCGTGTCCAGGGCCCGGTACGCGGCGCTCGCGTCGGCGAACAGCGTATCCCCGCCGGCCGGGGGAATGCGCACGGCAAACAGGCTGGTGGCGAGCACGGGCTCGCTCTGCCACGAGCCGTCGGTGTGCCAGATACAGGCGCCCGGGTCGGGATGCTCGCCGCGGGGTCGACCGCACTCGTCGAGATTGGTGATCTCCATCACGTCGGCGCGGCCGCTCGCGTGATATTGATTCAAGACGTGCACCTGCAGTTCGCCGAAAAGCTCGCTGAAACGCACGTGTGCCTCGGTACTGAGCTGCTGATCCGAAAAGATCAACACCTTGTGATGCAAAAACGCCGAGTTGACGGCAGCAAACAGGGGGTCCGATATCGATGCCGCCAGATCGACGCCACGGATGCGCGCACCGAGCACGGGTGACACGGGCTCGGTCCGGAACCAATTGGTCTCGAGGCTTGCGTTAGCGGACATGCTCGACCATCGGCGGCGGCACACCCACGCGGATGGGCGCGCGCCCAGTGTACTCGAAGCGCCGAACAGCGTCTGCCTGCTGCTGCGGCCCCGGGCGGCGCACGCCGGCGAGCCCGAGCGCGCAGGTGCTATGATTCGACGACGTCCGGGCCAACCGGAACGCATCAGGCACGAGGAGCACCCGGTGATCGATCTCTATACCTGGACAACCCCGAACGGCCGCAAGGTCTCGATAATGCTCGAAGAGCTTGGTCTCGCCTACAAGGCTATCGCCGTGGACATCGGCAAGGGGGAGCAGTTCGATCCCGAGTTTCTGCGCATCAGTCCCAACAACAAGATTCCCGCCATCGTCGACCACGACAACGGCATGAGCCTGATGGAGTCCGGCGCCATCATGCTGTACCTCTCGGAGAAGACCGGCGGCAAGTTCGTGCCCCGGCAGGACACGCTGCGCTGGCAGATGATGGAGTGGCTGATGATGCAGATGGGGCACGTCGGTCCCATGCTGGGGCAGACGCACCACTTCGTCAAATACAACGCCGGCAAAGCGCCCTATGCCGAGGAGCGCTACCTAAAGGAGAATCGGCGCATCTACGGCGTCCTCGATCGGCGGCTGGCCGAGCATGAGTATCTCGCCGACGAATACTCGGTCGCCGACATGGCCACGTGGCCCTGGATTTCGCGGTTCGAATGGCAGACGATGGATTTGAACGAGTATCCCCACCTCAAACGTTGGTACGTCGCCATCGCGCAACGGCCCGCCGTGCAGCGCGGTTACGTGGTGCCGAAGAGGGTGACGGACATACCGATGCCATAGCCGTCCTGCAGCTCATGAGCGCCAACCACGACCCGGACTGCGCCGCGGACATGACCTTGCGCCACCGCAGGCGCGCGGCGGCGGCACGCCTCCCGGCCGGCCAACGCCTGCGACCAAGTCGAGGGCCGCGGCGGCGGCTTCGCGCGCGACGCGGAGGCGGTTGGCTGCGGGCGCTGCTGCTGTGCGGATGCATCGGCGCCGCCGTCGGCGGCTGCGCCACCAATCCCGTCACCGGCGGCAGCGACTTCGTCATGATCTCGGAGTCTCAGGAGATCGCGATCGGGCGCGAGGCCGACCCCGACGTGCGGCGCGAGTTCGGCGTCTACGACGACGCCGGGCTTAACGCCTACGTCCAGCGCCTGGGCAGCGCATTGGCGCAGAACAGCCATCGGCCGGATCTCATCTACCGCTTCACCGTGCTCGACAGCCCGGACGTCAACGCTTTCGCGCTGCCGGGAGGCTACATCTACATCACCCGCGGTCTCATGGCTTATCTCAACTCCGAGGCCGAGCTGGCGGCGGTGCTCGGGCATGAGATCGGCCATGTCACGGCGCGCCACTCGGTGCGTCAGATCTCTGCCAGCCAGGCCGCCGGTATCGGCTACACGGTGGGTGCGATCTTCCTGCCGGAGCTGCGCACGCAGAGCGCGCAGCAGCTCTTCAACGTGCTCGGCACCTCGCTGATCCGGGGCTACGGGCGCGGTCACGAGCTGGAGGCGGACCGGCTCGGTGCCGAGTACCTGGCGCGCTCGGGCTACGATCCCGAAGCCATGATCGAGGTGATCGGCGTACTCAAGAACCAGGAAACCGCCGAGCAGCAGCTGGCGGCGCAGGAGGGACGCGAGCCGCGGGTTTACCACGGCCTGTTCGCCACCCACCCGAGCAACGATCGGCGTCTGCAGGAGGTGGTCGGCGAGGCGCGCAAATTCAAGACCGGCGCGGCCACGAGCATCGGACGCGACGCCTACCTCGACCGCATCGACGGCCTGCGCTTCGGCGACAGCCCGAACCAGGGTATCCGCCGCGGCAACCTGTTCTATCACGAGGAGCTCGACTTCAAGCTCACGTTTCCGGCGGGCTGGCGCCTCGAGAACTACCCCGATCGACTCGAGGCCGCCAGCCCCGACAACCAGGCTCAGATGCTGGTGCTCGCCCAGGACCGGAATCGACGTATCTCGCCGCGGGAGTTCATTGTCACGCGTCTGAACCAGTCCAACCTGACACAGGGGCGCGAGCTCGACGTCGACGGCCTTGAGGCCTATACGGGCATCGGCCGCTTCGACACCGTCTTCGGCCGCCGCGACACCCGCGTCACGGTGCTCTACTACCAAGACAAGGCCTACATATTCCTCGGTGCGGTGCGCTCGGGGCCGGTCACCGCCCGCGACGACGACTTTCTCGCGACGCCCCGCAGCTTTCGGTCGCTCGGCGACGCGGACCGGCGCTACGCCCGCGGCCTCAGCCTGCGCGTGGTGCAGACGGGCCCTGCGGAACGCATCTCGGATTTGGCGGCACGCTCGGCGCCGATGAACTACCCCGAGCTTCAGCTGCGTCTGATCAACGATTTGTTCCCGGGCGGCGAGCCGCAGCCCGCCCAGCGCGTCAAGATCGTGCAGTAAGCGCCGGTTTCCGGTACGAGGGGGTACGCAAACAGGGTGTCAAGATGGGTGCTTTGGACAGCAGCCGTTCGCCGCGATCGCAGCGCACCGGTCAGGCAATGCCGCACCGGCGCCGCTGCCTCCCGGCGCCCGAGGCGCCGCCGCACACGCGCCGGGCATGCGGGGATTGCGGGCACAGCGGCACTGCGCAATGCGCTGGCGAGCGTGGCGCTCGCGCTCTTCGTCGCCGCGTCGACCACGCAGACCGCCATGAGCGAACGCAGCGCTGACCCCCGCAGCCGCCTCGCGGACTGCCCGTCGAGCCCGAACTGCGTGTCCAGTCTCGCCAGCGACGCCGCGCGCCGCGTCGCCCCGTTGCGCTACGTCGGCGCTCTCGAGGACGCACGACGCCGGCTCGAAGCGGTGCTCACGCAGCTGCCGCGCACGCGCTTCGTCGAGAGCTCGCCCACATACTGGCATCTGGAGTGCCGCAGCCTCGTCTTTCGCTTCGTCGACGACCTCGAGTTCGCTTTCGATCCCGATGCCACCGAGATTCACGTGCGCTCGGCGTCGCGGGTCGGTCACTCCGACCTCGGCGTCAATCGCCGCCGCGTCGAGTGGATCCGCGAGCGATTCGAGCGACACGCGGCGTCCGTCGCACCTTGACGCGGCAGCGGCTTCAGTCGAAGTCCGCCTCCCGGGCACGCACCAGCGCCGAGACGACCTCGTTGTAGGGCGCTCGCAGACCGACCTCACGGGCGGCGAGCGGCACGGCACCGTTGATGGCGTCGATCTCGCTGCGGCGACGGGCAAGATGGTCGAGGAGCATCGACGGGCGGGCGTGGGGAATCTTGCCGCCGAACGCATGCACATAAGCCACCGGATCGTCGAAACCGAGATGAACGTTCTTTGCACGAGCGACGGCAAAGGCTTCACTGGCACAGCCCGACGCGACGCGCCACAGATCGGCGTCATTCATCACCTGCTCGATCGTGCTCTGCGACAGGGTGCACGTTGCCGAGAAGCAGACGTTGCATATCAGCTTCTCCCACACGAGCTGATCGATGTCGTCGTACGTCTTCACCTTGAAACCGGCGCCACGCCACAACTCGGCGATCCTCTCCAGCCGGGGCGTCACCGGCCCGCTACGCTCGCCGAGCCGCACCAGCTCCCAACCATTGTGGTGAGCGTGCCCCGGCGCTTTGATCGATGCGCCGAAGCCGCCGACGACTCCCACGGCCACGCGCTCGGCGCCGAGCACCCGTGCCGCCGCGTCGGGCCCGCCGAGGCCGTTCTGTATGCTGAGCACAACCGTGTCCGGTCCGAGCAGAGGCCGCGCCGCGGCGGCGGCCGCCTCAACGTGCATCGCCTTGGTAGCGATGATGACGAGATCGCAGACCCCGGCGTCGGCCGCCTGGGTGGACGCGTTGACGTGCACCGTGCGCTCGCCGCTCGCACCCTCCACGCGCAGCCCGCCGGCACGGATGGCGTCGACGTGCTCGCGCCACGTGTCGATGGCCCACACGTCGTGGCCTGCTTCCGCCAGCAATCCGGCGTAAACCGAGCCCATGGCTCCGGCGCCGACGATGGCGATCTTGGTCATGGTCTGATCTCCCCAGGCCCGGGCCTGTGCGCGCCATCAACTCCGGGCGTATTCGATTCGACTTTCATTGCCGTTACCATTATACGACGCCGCCGCCGCTGCCACCCTGCGGCGCTCGTGCGCGGACCCGGGCCATGGGTTTCGCGCCGGCGCGAGATGCCCGAACCCGACGCGGAGCGTTGACGATGACTAACAGCAAGACCGGCCTGCGAAGGCGCTTAACACAGTATGGCGACGAGGAGTTCTCGCTCTTCCTGCGGCGCGCCTTCATCAAGGCCATGGGCTACACCGACGATGCTCTCGACAGACCCATCGTGGGCATCGCGGACACCTCGAGCGATTTCAATTCCTGCCATGGCTCCGCGCCGCAGCTGGTCGAGGCGGTCAAGCGTGGAGTCATGCTGGCCGATGGGCTGCCCATGGCTTTTCCGACCATCTCGATTCACGAGTCCTTCGCTCACCCCACGAGCATGCTGCTGCGCAACCTCATGGCGATGGACACCGAGGAGATGATCCGCGCCCAGCCGATGGACGCGGTGGTGCTCATCGGCGGCTGCGACAAGACGGTGCCGGCGCAGCTGATGGCCGCCGTGAGTGCCGACGTGCCCGCCGTGGTGCTGCCGGTGGGCCCCATGCTGACGGGGCACTTCCAGGGGCAGAGGCTTGGCGCGTGCACGGACTGCCGCCGCCTGTGGGGCGCATTCCGTGCCGGCGAGCTGAGCGGTGACGAGATCCAGCAGGCCAACGGCCAGCTCGCCCCGGGCCACGGCACCTGCATGGTCATGGGCACGGCGAGCACCATGGCCTGCCTCGTCGAGACCCTGGGGCTGGCCCTTCCCGGAGCGGCGTGCGCCCCGGCGGTGTCGGCCGACAGGCTGCGCATCGCTGAGCAGTCCGGGTGCCGAGCTGCCGAGATGGCCCGGACCGGGGCGCCGCGACCGTCGGAGATTCTCACCCGGGGCGCACTCGGCAATGCCCTGGTCGCGCTCCACGCCATCGGCGGATCGACCAACGGCGTGGTGCACCTGGCCGCCATCGCCGGGCGCCTCGGACGGCCCCTGGACCTGGGCGAGCTCGACGCCATCGGTCGCGA
>JABAHR010001451.1_pt1 | contig 18728 bp, 16 predicted proteins | sample 7062101 | NCBI WGS metagenome assembly JABAHR01 (sample SAMN14534553, study PRJNA622989) | marine sediment metagenome | biome: marine biome [ENVO:00000428]; feature: marine pelagic biome [ENVO:01000023]; material: deep marine sediment [ENVO:00002113] | place: India: Gulf of Kutch | collected... | reverse complement strand
GCATAGCGTGCCGGCATCATCGTTGCCAGCTCGCCGAAACTCCGTTGCACCCATTCGTCCCAGATGCCGTCGGCCGTGCGGCCGGCATTGGCCTCGAACAGCTCGATGGCCTTCTCCTCGAACGGGAATATCTGCTCCTCGAGCAGCAGCTCGTACTGCTCCAGCGCCAGCGCGTCGAGCCCCTCGGGACGTTCCGAGTCCAGCAGGTCGACGCTGAACTGCTGGTAAACCTCGCCCAGCCTGTAGGTCGCCGCGGTCGTGACCTCGGCAACGCCGTAGGCCGCCGCATCGCCATACACCTTCAGCACGTCCTCCATCAGCGAACGCTTGAGCTCCATGCTCTCCGCCAGCGGCTGGGTCAGCTTCATCACCATGAAGCTGCGGCGCACCGGCTCGGCCAGCTCCAGCGAGGCTTTCGCCGCCAGGTAACGGGTGCGGTCACTGCGCTGCCCGCCGGCCGTGGCGTCGACGTGCACCAGGTCCTCAAGAATCTGTGCCCGGCGTGCCTTGTCGCCGCCCTGCCCGGCGAGCTCCAGCAGCCGGTAGCGCGCCTCGATCGACTCGGCTATCGGCTCCGGGTAGCGCGCGACGATGTCCTCGAGAACCTGCTGTTCCTGGCCGAAGTCGTCACTGTCCTTGTACAGATCCGACGCGCGCCAGAGCGCCTCGCGACGGACTGCTTCGGTCGATCTGGACGCATTGGCGATCCTGACGAACTCACCAGCCGCGGCAGCGCCCTGCCCGGCTTCGAGATACGTCACGGCCAGCTTCTGGGTAACATCGTCGGCGTACTGACTGTCCGGATATGTACGGCGGAAATCCTCGAGCACCGACGATGCCCGCTCCCAGGACGCCATCGCGATCAGCACCGCGGCCGCGTCGTAGTCGGCCGTCTCGCGGAATGCCGAGTCGGGGACCGCGCGGCCGAGACGCTGGAAGTGGGTGACCGCGGCGTCCAGTTCGCCGGCGTCTCTCGCGATCTCGCCCTGCTTGTAGATCGAGGACGCGATACGCTCCTTGATCTCGTCGTTGGCGACAAGATCGTCGGCCGGCGTAAACGGCCGCAAGGCATAGTAGGCCTGCTCGGCCGCGGCGAAGTCGCCGAGGTCGAACTGCGAATGCGCAATCACCGTCCACGCGGTGCGCAGCAGCGTCGCGTCCACCGCCGGCACCCGGCCCACCACCGTCCGGCCGACCGCGATGGCGCGTTCGAACTGGCCATGCTGGAACAGGTCCTCAGCAATCGCCGTCAATACCGTGAATGACTCAGGATGTTCGGGAAACGCCCCGGCGAAGCGCAGGCCGCTGTCGAGATAGCGCTGCCGCCAGGCAGACCCCTGTTCGTCAGTAAGAGTGCCACCGTGTTTACGATACGACAGGACCGTCGCGTAGGCCGCCTCCGCGGACTGCTCGTTCAGCGGGTAAGCGTAGGCAGTGCGCTCGAAAGCCTCGATTGCTTCCCCGGCCATGCCGCCCTGGAAAAGCGCTTCTCCGAGCATGAAACTGACGTTTGCACTGTCCGGGTCGTCCGGGAAATAGTCGAGATACCGGCGATACCAGTCGGCCGCCGCGAGATAATCCTGGGGGTCTTCCTCACGCTGCGCCTCCGCGTGGTAGTACTGCGCGAGATCCGCCAGGTTTTCCCTGAGATAGGCCTCGGTCGTCAGCTGTTCAGCTCGACGATGGTCCTGCCAGAACGGGCTGTCGAGCCCGTAGTGCTCGACAAAAACTTGCTTGGCTTCGAGTACGAGCGTCGGAAAGCCACCCTGCCGATAGGCCTCGATGACCGCAACCTGGAATGATGGCGACGCCGGGTGATACGGGTCGCGAGCTACGAATGCTCCGTAGGCCTCGGCCGCATCCTGGAAGCGCGCTTTATCGAGATACAGGTCGCCGAGCCGCTGATAGATGATGAATGCGAATTCCGGATGCCCTTGCGCTGCGAAAAACGCGTGAATGCTGTCGGCGCCCCCGAGGTAGGAGAAACTCACGCTCAACACCCGCAACGTGTCTTCAACGAGCTCGCGATTCGCGCGGCTCAGTCCGGCAAGATCGACGTCATCCCGGCCTTGCACCGGGCCTGGGAGTTTGCGGCCGAGCAGTGCAAAAAATGGCGCCAGGCTGTCTTCATACCAGCCCAGTTTGAATCGCGACCAGCCGAGCTTGTACAGCGACTGTTCGTAATACCGGGACGTTTCGCCGACTGCGACGGCCGCCGCATAAGCTTGCTCGGCGGCATCGTAATGCTTTTGCTGGAACAGGATTTCGCCGCGGCGAAACTGCACATCGTCAAGCAGCGCGATTTCGGGATAGCGTCGCACGACGTCATCGAGGACTCGCAGCGCCTCCCCGATCTGGCCGGACAGCTCGTAAGCCCGAGCCAGTTGATAGAGCACAACGTCGTTTCTTTCGAAATCCGGGTAGGTCTCGAGCAAGGATCGATATAGCTCGACGGCGTTGGCCTGCAATTCACCGCCGATGGAATCCACGTTCCTGGTAAGTTGCTCCGCCTCGCCGATCTCCAGCTCGAGGTCGCCCAGGCGACGCATGGCCTGGGCGCGTTGCAGCGGGTCGCCATTCGTGAGTTCGAGGAATGCGCGGTAGTTTTCGCGCGCCTTCGCCGAACTCTCATTGAACTCGCCACCATGCTCGATGGCGACAGACTTACGATCGAGGCTTGCGATCGTCTCCCGTTTGCCGCCCTCGTCGGCAAGCGTCATTTGCAGGCTGAGCGGGAAACCCGCCAGGAGCGACGCGATGACCATGACCCTCGACGTCATCGGCTGGCGCCTCCCGAATTTTCTCGCTGCGATGCGAGGTCGTAAATGGCCGCCAGCGCATACCGGGCCTGCGCCGAGCTGGTCGCAAGCCGTTTCTGCCCGGCAAGCAATTCATCGACCACCAGTTGCTCTGTCTGTATGCGCTGTCCGGCGATGGCCGATTCGACGCGCGCCTGTAACGAGTCGATGATCGGTGCGGTCGCTTCGAGGCGCGCTTTCAAATCTGCGATAGCCAGTCGTTCCTGTTGCAATGCCTGTTCGATAAGGCGCCGTTTTGTTTGCAACTCTGCCAATGATTCGGAGGTGCCCGCGTAGGCCATGCGGGCCCGCGACAATCGCTGGGCAAACTCCTGGTCCAGCGTCCACTGGATGACGCCCTTTAAAAATGTCACTTTTTCCCGCAGCTCGATCGATTCCGAAACCGAGGCGTTGGCCGATCGGTGACTGCCGATTGCTGTGGCCTCTGACCAAAATTCAAACTCGTTCGTAGTTGCCAGCGCCAGCCACTCATTCGTTTGCTCGATCGTATCCAGGCGATCGCCGAAACCTGCGGTACGCTCACGGAGTTCGTCGAAAGCAGACTGGGACAAGTGGGCATTCAGCCGGGCCCATTTCTGCTCGTTCGCCATTTCTCGGGCGGCAAGTTCCCGGCGGAATACCTCGACGCTGCGCTTGCGGGCCCCCAGCGAAGTCAAGACGGCTTCGAGGTCGCGGATATTGCGCAGGCCATCCTGTACGATGTTGGTCGTCAGGTAAGGGTACAGGCTGCGCAACTCGGGCAAGGGCGGCGTCGGTTCACGGCGTGTGTACCGGCCTTCTTCCTCGGAGCGAATTGCTTTGAGCAGCGCGTCGGTAAGCAGGCCGTTGCGAACACCGTTTACCGATTCCTCAATGTCGATCGATGCTGACGCGAACGTATCGAGCGCCGTCGAGTAATGATCCGCGGCCTGGTTCAGCGCGCCCAGCTTGACCATTGCGAAGGGAATCGCCAGCATCGATTCCTGCACGGCGGGATCAAACGGATTCCGATCGCGAATCTCCATCCAGGGGACCAGCGCGCGCTGATAGCGCTCGTTATCGGCATCCGCCCAGCCGGCGCCGAGCATCGCCTGGTTGGAAAATGGCCCGTCCAGTCTTACGCGACCAAGCGTCTCCCTGGCCACCTCCGCTCTGCCGTCACGCAGCAGCGCAAAGCCCAGCGCGAGATTCGCTTTGTCACGCAGTGACCGCTCTTCCTCGTTCGATGTTTGCTGCGAACCCAGTTCGTCGAGGATTGCGGCGCCGCTTTCGAATCTGCCAGCACCGACCATCGCAACGCCGAGATTGAATCTCGCATAGCTGTAGGCAGGTTCAGCGACGGGTACTTCAGCAAGTTCGGACAGCGCCTTCTTGTAGGCGCCGGTTTGCAAATGCAGCTGCGTCTGCAGCAGCCGCCTTTCGGTCCGCAGATGTTCAGGCAGGTTTCGACCGATACCTTCCAACGCGCTTTGCGCTTCCGTCCAAGCGCCCTTCCTGCTGTGGATTTTCGCCAGGTAGAGCCACGCTTGATCATCGATCCCGGTGCCCGCTGCCCCGGAGACGAGTTGCTCGAAGACCCTGGCAGCCTCCTCATCGTTGCCATATTGGGCATACAGACTACCGAGCGTGAGCGCTGCTTCGTCCGGAAGCATCGCAACCTGCCGACGTGCGACCAGCAGCCGGACTATCGCTTGCTCATATTTTTCCTGGTGGAGATAGAACAGCGCTTCTCTGCGCGCCATCTGTCCGGACGGGTCATTGACCCAGTCACTGTCTGCCGCCGACGTGAGTGGCACCAGCGACGCGATAAGGAGCGCAGGTAATAAACGTCTTGTACGGCGGCCGATCAAGCGTCATTCCCATTGCTTGACGACGAATTCAGGCTGCTGTCTCGTCACCCGATCGGTTATCTCGAGCTCGACATAGGTGGCTCCAATCGGTTTCTCGATATCGACAGCGACTTCACTGCGATAATTTCTCAGCTGCTCGCTCTCGCCAGAGAGCCTGGCGACGATTTCGTGATCTCCCACATTGAGATTTTCGATATGCAGACGTTGCACGCCGCCACGCATCAATGCCCCTGTTTCGCGTTCGGTGTAAAGGTAGTTGGCGACTTCCGTACCGTCGATTACCAGGCTGACGGATTCGAGATCGAAGTACTCACCGACATCCATGGACAAGAAAAATGCCACCTGGGTGTTGGCCGGATAAAGCAGCGACTCCTCGAGCGTGTACAGCTCCGCGCTGAGATCCAGCACGTCTTTCTTGATCGCCTGAATTTCTTCGTCAACGCTGCGAAATGTCGGCGTCGACTGGACATCGGGAACCGGTTCGGCGACCGGACTTTCGACCGGCGCGCCAGAATCGAGCGTAAAGATTGCCTGCGCGTTGGCGATACCGGCTAATCCAAACAGGGCCGCAACCAGCCCGATAAACTTTGCTGTCACGCTAGCATCTCCTGACCTGGTCAGTCAGAGGCGAATAATTAGGATAAATTTTATCGCTGCCCGCAGGGCGAATCAGCGTGTTCGCAACATAGTCCATTAGCTCAGCAACAAAGTGCTGATAAGGCCTTTATCGGGCCCATAGAATCGTCAGCCAGTGAGTTCAGTACTGAAATCGACAGGTACAAATGACCGACATGAGATTGCACTCATGATGCAAAGATTAATGGCAATTTCGATTCTCTGTGCGGCGAGCAGCCTCGCCGGCGAGATGAACAACTATCTTTGCATTACCGACAAGGTAACCGGTTTCAGTCATGATCCAGCGACCGACAGCTGGGACCGGTCCTCCTTTCTGCCCGGCGAGCGATTCATGCTTACCGCGACCGGAAACGACCGGTATTCTCTTGAAAAAGTTGATGAAATTCGAAAATGGTCGGCGGATTGCCGGCGCCGAACGGAACTCGACGAGGATTCATTCACCTGCGAGTCCGGCACGAACGCGGTCCATTTCAATCGCAAGGAGAAGCGCTTCACCGCGTTTCGTTATTTCGGTTTCTGGGGCGGCAGCACAGACAGCATGTCGATTTCCATTGGCAGCTGCGCGGTAATATGACGGAGATTACATAAAGGCGATTACCGCAAGGATCACCGCGTCGATAGCTAAACCAAGGTTGCCGAAGGTCACCGTCAGCGTTGCCGCGATAAGACCTGCTGCGACGGCGTACTCGGTTATCGTCAAACCGCTCTCGGAGACGAGAAACCGGACGCCGGCCGACATCCACAAACCTTCGGAGCCGATGCCGGACCTCGGCTCAGTGAGCGATCGATGACTATTTTTGCGCATAGATCACGCGATTCAACTTAGCGGCTTCCGGATCGAGCCTGACGTCTACAGTCACGCTGCCGACAGTGCCGTGTTCGTTCCTGGCGCTTATCACTATGCTGACCGGCTCACGATTGTCGTTACCCATCTGCAAATTATCGACATCGGGTGCGCGGATGATCAGGTTCGCAGTTCGCGGTTCGCCGTTCGGCGCTTGCAGTCCCTTGACCCTTCCACGATCGCGAACCAAAGACATCGACTGACGGCCGGTAGACTGGTCTCCGGAAGACGTGCCTGTCAACCCTTCATAGGTCAAGTTTGCATCCTGCGCTGGCAATCTAAGGTCGAAGAGGAATTCTGCCGGACTACCACCACGGGCCAGCTCCAGGTCGATGGACGCTGCCGGATGCTCAGGGTCTCCGTAAATATTGAAAGCGAAAACCGATGTCTGCCCGGGCGCCAGCACGATCTCGTAATTATTGCGTACGGCACGGTTGTTTTCCGTCGTAATTTCCGGCTTGTTGATCGGCATTGGCGTGACAGCTTCCACTGCGAGCGCCCAGTGCCCTACAGGGCCGTCGACCTGGGGTGCGACCCACTCGACGGCGCCAGTAAATGTGTCCTGGCTGGACCCTTGCGGCCCTGTGACCGGGATATGATACGAGCCGATATACCGGAAGGCGCCTGCGTCTTCGCCAGGGGTCAGCGAATCAATGTCGAGTGTCCCGGCAGGCGCATAGTAGAATCGCAGTTCAGTATCGCCCGCAGTCTCCCCACCCATATTCCGGACTCGCGCAAAAATCCTGTTCGTACCACCGGGGATCGGGGCGTCGTGGACGCCATCGTTGTTATTGTCGACCCAGACGCTCCGGTCCGTACTGTTTGCGCTCGTCTCGCCGAAAGCGAGATCGAATGACCGACGATCCGCGCGATGATTTATCGCGTTTTCCGCGTCCAGTCGGCCCCAGCCGCGGACGTCGTTCGGTACGGTGAATCGCCAGGCCGTCTCCCGCAGCATGTACATCAGCTCGTGCGGCTGCAGCGTCGGCGAAGTCTCCAACAACAGTGCCGCCGCGCCTGAGACATGGGCAGCCGCTAAGGAACTCCCGCTGCTGTCCGCGTAGCCCCCGCCTGGCGCTGTCGACCTGATGTTGATGCCGGGCGCGGTCATATCCGGCTTCATCAAGCCCGGGGGATACGGATAGTCCTGGTAGCTCTTCACCGACTGCCAGCTGACCGGTCCGGCGGCGCTGAAGGTGGCAACGGGATCGAGCCACTCACTCGCCGACGGCGCGCCGACGGCAGATACCGTCAGTGCCCGCGGTACGCTCCCGGGGAGCGTGATGTCGCCGGGCGCGAGGGCGTGAACCATCGGTGCATTACCGCCATTCCCCGCAGCGGCCACGACCAGCACGCCGGCATTACTGGCATTGTCTACCGCATCCCGCCATGTCGCCGCGTCAGGGAACGTCGATCGCGGCCACCCGACGCTGAGATTGATAAGGTCGGCGCCATTCACGAGCGCGTACTGCATGGCTTGCCATGCCGAGACCTGGGAATTCATCTTCAGCACCATCAGCTCGGCGCCGGGCGCCACCCCGGTCGCCAGGCCGGCGTCTCCGTTTCCGGCAATTACGCCGGCAACATGGGTCCCGTGGCTGCCGTTCCCCGCGGAGGCGAGAAAGCCTGGCGACGGATCATTGTCGGCCGACTCAAAATCCCAGCCGACAACGTCGTCGATCCAGCCATTGCCGTCATCGTCAATACCATTGGCGTCCCGCGAACTCAGCTTACCGTCACCGTCCAGATCCTCCGCTGCGTTCACCCAGATTCGATCGTCGAGATCGGAATGCTGCAGGTCGACGCCGCTGTCTATGACCGCGACGACGACGCCCGTTCCCCGGATCGCACCGGCGGCACGCTGCCATACCAGCGGCGAGTTCACATGCTCGACGCTCCACGATGGATCAGTGAGGAATACAGGCGTCCTGGTACTGCCGGCAATGTAGTCGATCTCCTGGAACTCCAGGAGGTACGGAATCGCCTCACGCGTAACCTCGACGGAAATTACGTTCGCGATCCACAAGGGTTCAATATTTCTCGCCAAACCGTCTTCTTGCAGCCACCTTATCGATTGCAAAAGGTTACCCTGGCTGTCGCGGGCAAAACCCTGTAGATAATTGATGACCGCTGCACGCTGGTCTGCTTTGTCAGCCGCATTCCGGTAAGCCTCGTCAGTCTTCAAATCAGGGCGAGTGTCCAGGCGGATGAGGATCGGCAAGAAGTCGCCTGGTCGGGCATCATCCAGTTGCGAACTCAATGCAGGCGTCACGAGGGCAGGATCAACGGCCGAATAGACATCGCTGCTTTGAAACCGCTGGGAGCTGCTCGTGCCTGTCGGTTCGGGCGGACTCGCGCATCCGTAAGTGATCGCCAGGACAAGCAGACCGATCGTCCTGCCATACGGTAACCGAAACCATCGTTGGATAATCACGACCATCTCCGCTGAAACTTCTTCGTAATCGCTATCTATAGCACCGGCTTCCAATTGGCCGATAGCACGATATTGCGATTCAATAGCAATTTCATGCAGGCAGTCGCTGCAGATGTGGAGGGGTGCGGCGAAGCGCCGCTCGGGGTCTACCAGACGGCCGGGAACAGGCGCCAACGCGTCTTGACGGCGTATTCGGCGTACTTGGGATAGTTGATCAGGAGTCCCTCTTCGTAGCGAATCCGCATGACGAGGAAACCCGTTCCACTGATGACGATGCCCAGGTTACCGATGCTCGGGTTGTTGAGGTAGTAACCGATGTAGGTGATCACGTACGCCATATATAAAGGGTGCCTGACCAACCGATACAGCCCATTGGATTTCACGCCGCGATGCGCCGGCAGCAGACCGAGGCAGCGATTGAGCGCAATCAGAGCGCCAATTTGCAGGACGAAGCCCACGATCTGCAGGGTGTTGCCGACCAGGATGTCCGCGGAGGATTCGACAGGCCGCAGCAAAAATGGTGCGAGCGTGCCGCAGGTGGTCGTCAGCCACGCCTGCCAGGAATGGAGTGTTTCGTCAGGATCCCGCCGGACGACGAGAAACACCGCAACGATCGTTTCCGTCACGACAATCAGGAATATGCTGAGCCTCGGCTCGACAATGAAGGCCTTGGCGTTCGCAATCGCGAAGAAAACGAAGAACGTCGCAAGCAGCATGTTGGTAAACGCGAGGCCGACGCCGGACAAGGACGATTGTTCGATCGCCGCTCGAAAGTCGAAGAACCCCGGTTTTCCGGCCGTCGCGGTGTCCAGATCGTGATTGCCCATCATGCTGACGACCTCCGTGATTCTATTTCATTTTGCCGCCTTTCCTGTTGACGCCGATCGACCTGCAGCGAGCCTGCGTCAGGCAAGTTCAGTTTCTCCGCGATATCCGCCAGGCGCGAATCCGCGTCCGGCGCATTGGACTGTTCACTGAATTCAGAAGGAGAGCAGCCGACGTAACGACGAAATACTCTCGAGAAATACGAGGGATCATTGAAGCCGACCGAATAGGCGACGTTGCCGACTGCAATATTCGGATGTCGCAGTTCCTGGCAGGCCTGCAGCACTCGGTAGCGGATAACGAAATCCTGAAAAGTCAGCGAAAATGCTTCCGTGAATTCGTGACTGAAGTGATACACGCTCATTCCGCAAATCTCAGCGACGTCGGCATTGCGGATTTTTCCGCGGAAATTCTTCTCCACGTAATGAACGGCCGGCGCCAGTCTGACGTCCAGCAACCGCTGGCCGACGGGGATCTCCATCGGGATACTGGTTTTAAACTGGTAGAGATTCCGTTTCCCGGGCGGTTCATCTGCCGATTGCAGGCGCGTAAGAAATTCGCAAACTCGGAAGACTTCGTCCTTATTGATGGGCTTGACCAGGAAGTCGAATATGCAATTGCGATAGGCCCAGACCGCAAGTCGCTCCGAGTGCTGTGCAGTAACCATGAATACCGGCAGTTGCGGAAATCGCGCTTTAGTAGATCGCATTAACTCCAGTCCCGGACGATCCGGATAGTCGAACTCGAAACAGAGGCCGAATTTTTCGCTGAGATCAAATTGTTCTTCCGGGTGATAGACATTCAGACAATGGTGCACCTCGAAATGCTTACTGATCGTGGCGTCCACTTCCGAATGCTGCGTCGCAAGCATCATGTTGAACCAGATTACTTTTGGTGTCGGCACTTAAATTTTTGTCCGTTCTTATTTTTTTTTAAACGTATATCGAGCCGTAATTTTTTTGAGATGACGATCTGGGCTTACGTTGGAATTGATTCTACTGGGATTGACAGGAACAGCAAAAAATTAAAATGCTTTGTTAACATAACGGTCAACCAAAAAACAGCAACTTAAGCAGCACAACTCAAATTGAATTCAAGATATTGTCGCTTTCGCAAGATAGTGATTGAAGGCAACAAAAAAGTCCGGATCGAAATTCTTCGAATCACAAGATAGTTCTTCGCTTCGGCAAGAAAATTCTACTTGCCAGGTCGCCCTCTCCCATAAAGTTCCCTCGTCAATCAGGAATTCATCCGGCTGTTAGCAAACGCTAAAACAAAAACCGAATGGGTTTCGAGTCGACGAAACGTTGTCCTGATATCAGGACGTTGCAAAGAGGAAAGAAGAATGAAAGAGAAACTAATCGCCTTCATTCGTGACGAAGAAGGTCTGACCATCGTGGAGTATGCAGTCGCAGCCGGTTTGATTACTGCCACTGTTGCAGCTTCCTTTGGGGCACTCGGCGCAGCCGCAGAAGGCGTAATCACGACCATTACTGGTTACATCTGATCGGCAGCGCGTCTTGATGTTGGCGAGGCCGGTCAAACGGCCTCGTCGACTTCAAGAACCTGAATATCGAGGATTAAAAGAGCACATAAATGCCAATACTCCACACGCTAAACCCGACTGTAACTATCTGCCTGGTGGCGGTCCTGGCAATAGCCGTCATTACCGACATCAAGAGTCACCGAATTCCCAATATATTGCTTTTTCCAGCCCTCGCATTTTCCCTGATGGTTCACGCGGCCATAGGCGGAGTTGACGGCCTGCTTGGTTCGCTTTCGGGACTCGCGCTCGGTATCGCCATGCTGCTGCCTTTGTATGTCATGGGCGGCATGGGAGCCGGCGACGTTAAGCTGCTCGGCGTTGTTGGCAGCTTCCTCGGGCCATGGGCGACCGTGGTCGCGGGGATGGCTACGATGATTGCCGGCGCGGTGGTTGGGATTGCGGTCATCCTTTGGCGGCGGTTCAGGCCGGCAGTTCCGATACACAGATTTCCTCCGGCCGGCGCCCAGGTCGTTACATCGACCGGATCGACATCCCGTGTTCGGCCAACGCCAAAGAATATTCAGATTGCTTATGCACCAGCCATCGCCGCCGGAACCTTTGCGGCGCTCTGGTACGTAGGCGTGCTACCTACATATGGGCTTACTTAGAAATATGAGTACGAACGAGTCAGCAATAAGCGATCATGAGTGGGACCAGCTCGGGCTTGCACGGACCGTAAAAATGGTCCGCCGTCCGAAAACACTTGCAGAGACGGGACTGTCGGAGACATTCCTTGGTGATCTGATTGTCAAGCACCTGTTTGACAAAGGCTCGATGACCCTCGGGGAGATCAGCACTGCACTGGCCATTTCTGGCTCGATCGCGGAGGCCGTCCTTGGCTTTCTGCGTACAGAAGCGCGTATTGAAGTGCGTGCCGGGCAGGCAAGCAGCTCCGGGCTGGCATACGCGCTCACCGAGCGAGGCCGGATGAGCGCCATGGATGCCATGAATCGCAGCGGCTACATCGGCCCTGCGCCCGTGCCGATACAGAGCTACGCGAGCATTGCCCGCGCGCAGACGATCCACAACCGAAGTGTTACCCAGGACGCGATGAGAGTTGCGTTTGAAGACGTTTGCCTGGATGGGCAAATGCTCGATCGCCTCGGTCCGGCACTGAATTCCGGAAGGGCCATATTTCTCTATGGGCCCGCCGGCACCGGCAAGACTTATATATCCCAGCGACTTTGCCGCCTGTTCTATCACCCCACCCTGATACCGCACTCGATTTCGATTAATGAACAGGTCGTGCAGGTATTCGATCCGATGGTGCACAAGCAGGTCGAGAACAAGATTGGTCACAACGCACTCAAGCTGGAACAGGGCCACGACCCGCGGTTCACGATCTGCGAAAGGCCGGTCGTCATCACCGGCGGCGAGCTCACCGATGAAATGCTGGAGGTCCAGTACGACGCATCGTCAAAACTTTATGAAGCGCCTTTGCAGTTAAAGGCGAACAACGGGATGTTCATCATCGACGACATGGGCCGGCAGAAAGTATCGCCTGAAGTCATTTTTAATCGCTGGATCGTCCCGATGGAAGAAAAGCGCGATTACCTGACGCTCGGCTCGGGACGCCACTTTACGGTTCCGTTCGATGTCATCCTGGTCTTCTCTACCAACATTCACCCAACGGACCTGGCCGACGAGGCGTTCTTGCGCCGCATTGGTTACAAGATCCGCTTCGGGACATTGACCCCTGCGCAATACGAATATATCTGGCGAGAGGTGTGCGAGTCGTATCGCATCGAATACGACGCGCGCCTGGTCGACTACGCCATAAACGAATTACACACGAAAGCCGGGGTATCGCTTCTGCCATGCCATCCCAGGGATCTGCTTGGAATGGCGGTCGACCATGCGGTTTACGAGGACAACTCTCGGAGTGTAACTCCCGAGCATCTCGAATGGGCATGGAAGAACTACTTTGTCAGCACAGATGATTATTCGCATTCGCCAGGGCGCCTCGAGCCCTAAATTAGGAGATTCGGAAAATGCCGAAACGTAGAGGGTTAATCCTGATAACGCTATCGATAATGATGGCTGTAGGCGCAGCCTACGTCGCTAATGAATGGGTGATCGCCAAGGTCATGCCGGATGCCGAAAGCGAAGAAAATCGCCAGCAGGTCGTCGCGGCTGCCATGTCCATCCCGTTCGCCACCAAGGTCGAGGAACGGCACCTGCGATTCGTTGACCTGCCGGAAGGCGTAGCGCCCGAAGGTTTCTTTTCAGAAACCGAAGCTGTTTTGGGCCAGGTTTCGACGACCGCTATACCGCGCGGGGAAATCCTGATCGCTGATCGATTTCGTGCGCACTCGGCGGGGAGCACGCTCGCCGCGCTCGTGGACACGGCGATGCGCGCGGTCACTGTCCGGGTAGACGACGTTGTCGGCGTGGCCGGATTCCTGCTGCCGGGCAACCGCGTTGACGTGCTGGCCTCACGCAAGCAGAACAACAAACGTGCGGAGACCGAAACCATCCTGCGCAATATCAAGGTACTTGCCGTCGACCAGACTGCGGCCGCCGATAGCAACGAGCCGGTGATCGTCCGCGCCGTAACCCTCGAGATGTTGCCGAGAGAAGCGGAGGAACTCTTCCGCGCCAGGACGGAAGGATCGATCCAGCTGACGCTCCGCAATCCGCTCGCCAAGGAAGTCGAAGCGCCGCCGCCGCCGCCGCCGCGGGTCGTCGCCCGGCCGGCGCCCAGGCCTCGGGTGGCGCCGCCGACCGAGGTCATGGTGATCCGCGGCACGAGCGTCGACAAAACAAAAACAAAAAAATGACTCGCGGCCTTAGAAGCTCGGCGAAGACCTGAAAAAGGACACATGGAATGCGTGTAACTCGATTATTGAACATCAGGACAGTCCACCTGATCGCGGCTGCGGTCTGCCTGATGGGTGCCGGCAACTCGGTTGCCCAAGAGCAATTAGCCCGACTTGGGGGAGGCTCGGAGAATTCGATGTCCGTGCCACTGTTCAAGTCGCGCGTCGTCGCGCTCAACACATCCGCTGCCCGGGTATCGGTCGGCAACCCGGACATCGCCGATATCCTGATCATTCAGTCGACCCAGTTGTACGTACTCGGCAAAGACCTGGGTACGACGAACGTGCTGTTGTGGGATCGCGAAGATCAGCTGATCGGCACGGTAAACGTCGAGGTCACCCACGACCTTCAGGCACTGAAGGAAAAATTCTTCCGCGTCCTGCCGAACGAGCAGATTGAAGTTCACTCCGCCCAGCGAAACATAGTGCTGTCCGGGCGGGTGTCGAATGTAGGCGCCATGAACGCTGCGATGCAGATCGCGCAAGGCTATTTCACTCAGCTCAATACTGCCACCCAGGCGCAGACTTTCGAGCTGCAACCGGATCAGTCGCGGAGAGCTGACCGGAGCGTCGGCGAAATCATCAACCTGATGTCAGTCGGCGGTGTCCAGCAGGTCATGCTCGAAGTCAAGGTCGCCGAGATTTCGCGCGAAGAGCTACGCAGGCTGGATGTGCAGTTCAATGCCATCCTGCAGGGTAGCAGCCGCTGGAATTGGGGCGGCGTAAACGGTGGTGCTTCCTTTCCTGACGCGCTGTTCGAACCGGGCGGCGTGCGCACACCTGTTTTCGGCAACGACGCACCCTTCGGCCCGGTCATCGACGAGTTTGCGCCGAACGACATGATCATCGATGACAAGGGCTTGTTCGCGAGCTTCCTGAGCTCCAATGCCTTATTTAATATCGCAATTGACGCGGCAAAAGAGAATGGCCTCGCGAAGGTGCTTGCTGAGCCGACCCTCGTCACGCAGACGGGTCACGAGGCACGGTTCCTGTCCGGCGGCGAATTTCCGATACCGGTCCCGCGCGGCCAGAACGGCATCACGATCGAATTCAAGGAGTTCGGGGTCGGCATCGGCTTCCTGCCGGTCGTTCTCGACTCTGATCGCATCAGCCTGAAACTCAATATCAGCGTCAGCGAGCTTGCGAGCCCGAACAGCGTGGCTGTCCAGAGCGAAGGCGTGTCGTCGACATTCGTCATCCCGTCTCTCACCAAGCGCAGCGCCGAGGCGACGGTGGAACTTGCCGACGGCCAGACGATCGGCGTGGCCGGACTCATCAACGAAAGCATGCGTGAAGTCGTGACCAAGTTTCCCGGACTCGGCAGTATCCCCGGGCTCGGCGCGTTATTTCGCAGCCAGCAATATCAGAAAGGCGAGACGGAGCTACTCATACTCGTGACGCCGCATCTCGCCAAGCCCCTGAACCCGGCCGACGTGCAGCTGCCGACAGACAACTTCGTCGAACCCGATGACTTCGGCTGGTACTTCGGCGGCAGGCTGGAAGGCAGATCCGACGACTGAGTCGTCGTCTCCGTTTGTAAATGTGAACAGGAACATAAAAATGTCCATCCCAAGCAGAACCATCGTTGCCGGCCTGGCAACCCTGATCCTCGCCGCCGGCTGCAGCAGCCTGCAGAGGGCGCCTGCCGAGCCTGAGGTTGCTTTCGGTGAAGTCGTTCGCGGCGTCATGAACTCACAGATCCATGATTACGACGCTGCGATCAACCCGAATCCGGAAGCGGTTGAAGGCAGCGACCCCAATCGCCTGAACAATGTCGTCACGACCTACCGGGAGCACATCTCGAAGCCCGAGGAAATCCGCCAACCGCTCGAGATAAGCGTCGGCGGCAACTGACGCAGACAGGGCCCTGGAGTTAGCAACATGAGGACCAACAGAATCGCAAGGCAACGAGGCATAGCATTGCCGCTGGTTGTCATCGGACTCGCCGCGATGCTCATCATGGCGGGCATGGCGCTCGACAGCAGCCACGCATATGTCAACAAGACCCGCCTGCAGAACACCGTCGACGCAGCGGCGCTGACCGCCGCGAAAGTTTATGACGAGACTGCGGACGTCATCCAGGGCACGGCGGCGGCCAATTCGACCTTCGGTATCAACACCGATGGCATCGGCAACTTCGAGGTCGACGCGGCATACGACGGCGGCAACATTTCCGTTGTCGTGCAATGGTCGCCGACGCTGTTGCCTTTCGTGCCATCGGGGATAGGTCCGTATGCTCGCGTGATCGCAACCGGCTTCAATACGCCGACCACGTTCAGCAACATCGCGGGGATAGCGGATATCCCGGTCATAGCGTCTGCGGTTGCGGGCCCCAGCCCCAGTATCGTCGATGCCTGCAATATCGCGCCGCTGGTCGCCTGCGCAACCGATATGAACGATGCGTATTTCGGCTTCGAGCTGGACCGACTGATGGTCCTGAAGCCGAATCCCGGGGACCACGGAGACGTGGGTCCGGGCAATTACAAACTGCTGCGGCTGAACTGTCCCGGTGGTGACTGTGTCCGCGAAGCGATGGCAGGAAGTTACGAGAACTGCGCGTCAACCAACGAAGCCGTGGAGACGGAGCCCGGCGTCACCGCTGGACCGACTGAACAGGGATTCAACACCCGCTTCGGCATCTACGGCGGACCCATCGGACCCGAGGATTATCCGCCGGACGTCGTCACCGACTGGTATGGCCTCGAGCTCGACACCTACCCGAACCCGGACGATGATCCTCTCGACCCGCGGGATAACGACATTATTACAGTTGGCCAGGGCGGCCCCCAGGTCGAGTACGTAACAGATGCCGATTTCCCAAGCGTTGCCGCTTACTCGAACTATGAGACCAGGACGATGCACGGCGCGCACAATTTTGCTCCCCCGGTTGGCGTCGAATGGAGACGCGTGATGGCACTGCCGATTGCCGACTGCAGTGGCGATGAGTCCGGGCAAAGCACGCTGCAGATAGAAGGCTTCGCGTGCTTCTTCATGCTGCAACCGATCGGCGGTGGGCCCGAGAAAAATATCTACGGGCAATTCACCGATGGGTGTCTCGCCGGCGGCGTCGCTGGCCGATCCCCGGGATCCGGGCCGGGACCATACGTCATCCAGCTATACAAAGATGCGAGTTCCAACGACTCATGAACAACCGGTATCTCAATTCGGGCAACAAGCGGCAACGCGGCGCCGTCCTCGCGGAGATGGCGCTGGTCACACCGATCCTGCTCTTCATGATGCTCGCCACTGCCGAAGTCACGCGAATATTCATCGACCACAACACGCTGACGAAGTCGGTCCGCAACGGCGTCAGGCACCTTTCTTCGAATGCATTATTCGGCACCACGGGAACGGTCTTCCTGAGCGCAGCGCTGCAAGCGGAAACGAGAAACCTGGTGGTATTTGGAAATCCAGCTGGCTCTGGATCTCCTGTCCTGCCGGGCCTGACCACCACAGACATATCCGTAATCGACGCCGGGTCGAACAACGTAACGGTAACGGCGACCTACGGCATCAGTGGAATGCTCGGCGCGGTTCTGCGCAGCTTCCATGGCGGCGCCGACATCCCGATGGTCTTCACGCTGGAAGCCAGCGCGACGATGAGGTCGCTCTGAAATGAAGCGCCGCGACCTGCAAATGCGTTTTCAGCGCGGACTCTCGGTCGTAGAGTTCGCGATCGTTGCCGGCGTGTTGTTCATCCTTATATTCGGCGTCATTGAGGTCGCGAGAGCATTCTTCGTCGCCTCCACCCTCGATGAGGCCACGCGGCGCGGCGCACGAATGGCGGTCGTGTGCGAGATTAACGACCCTGCCATTCAGCAAGCCGCAGCGTTTGACAATGCGGTCATACCCGACCTCGACGCCAGCGATGTTTCGGTAGAGTACCTCACCGCTACAGGCGGCGTTGTCGCTGATCCGACCAACCCGGCCTTCTTTCGCCTGGTTCGCTACGTTCGGGTTCGCGTAGTCGGCTATCAGCACCAGATGTTCATCCCGTTTGCAACGGCTTTGGCACCGTTCACGATGCCGGAGTTTTCGACGGTTCTGCCGCGCGAAAGTCTTGGCGTATCGAGAGAAGGAATTACCCCATGCTAACCACTGAAGGAGTCATCTGAATTGAGCAAACTGAAAGTCATGATTGTCAGTCGCTCAAGGCCGACCGCGGAGAGCTTGTCAGCAAAGCTTGCTGATTCGCGGGACTATGCGATCCAGATCCGCGTCCCCACCAACGGTCACTCGGACCCGTTCTACGGCACTAATGAAACGCCCGATATCCTGCTGCTCCACGCGGTTAACGGACAGAGCGAGCTGCACTTTCTCGCCGATAACGACACGAGGAACAAGTTGCCATTGATTATCTGCGGGCCGGACAACGACACGGAAGCGATGCGGCTCGCGATGCGGGCAGGCGCTCGCGACTTCCTTCCGGAAGATATGCCGGCAGCAGACCTTATCGCCAGCCTTGCTCGGATCCGGGACGAATCCAAGCGCCAGACAACCGGCGCTCGGGGTAATCTGGTCGTTGTTGCCAACGGCAAAGGCGGCTCCGGCGCCAGCTTCATTGCCGCCAATCTTGCACACAGCATGGTCGTCGATGCCCGGCAGGACGCACTGCTGATGGATCTCGACCTGCAGTTCGGCGGGCTGTATCGCTATCTCGATCTAGAGCCGGAAATGGGCATCATGGAGGCGCTGGAGGCCGTCTCGGATATGGACGAGATCTCGGCTGAGGCCTACACAAGCGAGCATCACAGCGGCCTCAAGCTCCTGGCCGCGCGATCGAATCGTCATTCATTTTCGACTTCCGTCTCTGTTGACCGGGTCGAGTCCCTGCTCGATGTCTACCTGTCACTTTATGACGTTGTCGTTACGGACGCTCGTCCGCACCTCGATGCCGTCAACGAACTGTTCTTCGAAAAGGCCGATCATGTGCTGATCGTCGTGCAGCAGTTCCTGCCCAACGTGCAGGACGCATC
>JABAHR010014057.1_pt1 | contig 18734 bp, 23 predicted proteins | sample 7062101 | NCBI WGS metagenome assembly JABAHR01 (sample SAMN14534553, study PRJNA622989) | marine sediment metagenome | biome: marine biome [ENVO:00000428]; feature: marine pelagic biome [ENVO:01000023]; material: deep marine sediment [ENVO:00002113] | place: India: Gulf of Kutch | collected... | reverse complement strand
TTCCGGGCTTCAGCGTCAAAACAATGGTGAAAGTGTCGCTAAATGTTGTATTATCAGGGCGTGATCGAATCAAGGGGGGCAAGAACAAATCTGCCATTTATAATTCGATAACGAAGGTAGTAATTGCACATTTCTCAGGTACTCCCGGACGTTCCCTCAGCAACTCCTGTTTGTTTCCCTGTTTTAATCTGCAATTCAATTGAATAAACGGTACACATAATTTTATAGAGGTGTTAAATGGCTACAGGCACAGTCAAGTGGTTCAACGAGTCCAAAGGTTTCGGTTTTATAGCGCCCAGCGATGGTGGTGAGGATGTATTCGTACACTTCTCGGCAATCCAGGGAGACGGCTTCAAGACCCTGGCCGAGGGACAAACGGTAAATTTCGATGTCGAGCAGGGACCGAAGGGACTGCAGGCAGTCAACGTCATAGGACAGTAGCAGGACACATCCTGCAGCACAGACAGCCCCGCGCTTGCGCGGGGTTGTTTTTTCAGCGCACCCTGTCACAGCACAATGGGACGTTACCGTGCCCCGGCGCCGAAGTCCTCGCCCTACATAACGCCACAGGGCGACCGCTCGGAGAACGCCGAATACATCTACCGCAAGAAGGAACTGCGCGAGATCGACCGGCGCATCCGCTACCTGCAAAAACGGCTGCCGGAACTGAAGGTGATCAGGGAACGGCCACCCGACAGCAACAGGGTTTTCTTCGGCGCCGGCGTCACGCTGGAAGATGAAACCGGCAGCCGGGTCTGCTATCGCATCGTCGGCGCGGATGAATTCGATCCGGCGCGCGGCTGGATCAGTATCGATTCCCCCGTTGCGAGGGCGCTGATGCAGAAATCGCTCGACGACGAGGTCAGCGTCATGACCCCGGGCGGAGCAGCCCGCTTCATCATCGTCGAAATCAGCTACGACTAGTCGACCGGTACCTTGCCGCGCAAGCGCTTTTGCTGCCCGCGCCGGGTCTTGCTGTCCATGCGGCGCGCCCGGGCAGCGGCTGTCGCGCGGGTCGGGACACGCCTGCGCCTGACCACCATCGCTTCCCGCACCAGGGACTGCAGGCGTGACAGCGCGTCAAGACGGTTCTTCTCCCGGGTACGGAAACGCTGCGCCTTGATGACCAGCACCCCTTCCCTGCTGATACGCCGGTCAGGCAACTGCATGAGGCGTTGCTTGACGGTGTCCGGCAGCGATGACGCGGGGATATCGAAGCGCAGGTGAACGGCAGAGGCTACCTTGTTGACATTCTGGCCGCCCGCGCCCTGCGAACGGACGGCAGTGATTTCCAGCTCGTCATCCGGAATGACGATATTCCCGGCAATGCGCAGCATGCTGGACGGGCTGCTCTAGTGCGCGCTGGTGCGCACCGCACCGCAGCGGCTGCAGCGGTATTGCGTCACCAGCCTGCCCTGCTTGCTGTCGAAGTTGCTGGTCTTGTTCACCTGCCACTTGTGAAAGCCGCGCCTGCACAGGGTCTTGCCCCTGGCCTTGTCACTGGCAGTCGGCTTTTTGAAGCGGATGACTTCACCCATGAACTACCCCGTCAGAGAACGCCCCGGCTTCACTGATGGCTGGCGCGCGTCTTGCGGAAACGCGAGGTAAAGCGCTCCAGCAGGGACGGCACACGGTACGCCCCGAGCGCCTCGGCCTTGCCGCCTGCAGCACCCTCGAAAGAAGGCGACAGCTTTGCCTTGCCCCAGCTGACCTCGTGCTGCTGCAGCATGCGGGGAGGGGCAAGCGGGTCTGCACCGAGTGTCCCGACCAGGCCCTTCAGGTAGGCCGGGCTGCTGATATCGGCAAGCTTGCTCCTTGCCTGCCCAAGCCGGTCGGCAATGCCCAGGCGTTCCGCCTCGTCGGCATATTTCGCATCATCGAGGAACAGCTGCAGGCTTTCCACATGTCGCTGCCACAAGCGGATATCGCGCTGCTGCTTGATCTCGAGACGTTCCCTGTACCAGTCTGACTCGAGCAGGTATTCGCGGGTGAACATGGCACGGAAATCCGGGTGATGTGCATCCATGCCGTTGTATTTCCCGGTCGCCATGATCATCAACAGCGCCTGCAGCGGCGGACAGGCATCCTCGATACTGCCGTCCTCCAGGTAGCGCAGGGCCACTCGTTGCTGTGCCTCGACGATGTTATTGATCCCGTCGACGAATACATCCATGCCCTGTATTTCCGGCCTGAGTATCTCGTCGGTAAACACCGCATCGGGCTTGTCGAAAATCTTGCCGAAGAAGCCGTGCACGAAATGCTGCGTGATACGGTAACCGAGCCGGCTGGCAAGGACATCCTTGCCGTCATGGGTGAAGTCATCCAGTTTTTCCAGGTAACCGTGCTCGATCAGGAACCCGGGATTTCGCTCCTCCAGTGACAGGCGCGCCCAGATTTCCGGGATCAGCAGGCTGATGTCGTGGTCGACGCGTACCTCGGGACCCACGTAGCCGGCGGAACTCGAGAAGCCGGCATGGCCGGTGAGTATGTACGAGACCAGCGCATTGTTCAGGTCCGCCGTCGGGCGCAGCGCATTGAACGGCCCCTTGGTGAGCGCCCCCTCGGAACCGGCGCCGGTCGTGGACGGTGACTTGCCGGTCAGGCTGCAGACGAAATCCATGAACAGTTCCGGCAGTTCCTGGTAGTGAATCGGGTTGTAGACCGCGAGCGGACGGTGATCCGGCTCCGGCGGGTTGTTGCGACGCCCGGTCAGCACTGCGTCAACCGGATGACAAATGGGTTTTTGCAGATCGATCTTGCGGTGCAGGCGGGTACTCATCTCGGCCAGGTACTTGCGCTCCGGCTTGACCAGGTCGGGCCGCACCTGCAGGTAGCGCGGATTCACGGATGGCTTGCCATTCACCATGCGCGGATGCGCCGAGGACACGACGTAGCTGCCTTTGCCTTCATGGGCCTTGCGCAGCAGCGCCTGCATCGGCTGCGTGAACTTGTAGAAGGTATGGACGTCCTCGATGAGCGAGGACAGCTGCTCCCTGCCGAGCGGTTCGAAATTGGCAATGAAGTTGCCGTCCCGGGACATGTCGAGCTCGGTCTGCTTGTCAAAGCCGGGATGGATCGCATCGTCCGGGCGCTGGAACAGGCGGTACTCGCAGTTCTTGACCAGCTTGATACTGTGATCATCGCTGGTCTCGGGCCCGCAATTGCTGACGCAGCTCGCCGGCACCACGACCGAGGCGGAGATATCATCCTCCATCTGCACCTTCTCGGTGGCGATATAGTCCTGGCGCAGCTTGAAGGTGCGCCACTTGCCGTCCTTGTCGAAACCGACGCGCAGATACGAGGCGACAATATTGCGGTCGTGCAGTTTCAGCTCGTGGGCCGGCGCACCGTCGACCTCGTCGACGGACAGGTGGGCACGCCAGCTGTCACCCCATTCCGGCCGGTAAAAACGCTTGATCAGGAAGGCCAGTGCCAGGATGCGCGGCGGGATCGATGCCAGCCATGCATTGAATTCATCGGTGTAGCTGGATGTCGGTGTCAGCAGCTTGATGACCGAACCCAGGCTGCGCTCCGTGCTCAGCGGCTTGCGGGTCGGATCACGGTCCTCGTGCTCGCATCCGGGTTTGAAGCGTGTCGTGTAGTCACGGTCGAAGATCTCCTGCACCATGGCAAGGTCCTTCTGCAGGTCATCGATGAACAGCGGCCGGTAGATCACCGCGTCAATCAGCGACTTGGATATCTCGGACTTGCCGCCACCGGAGACGGTGCTGGGTTTGTGACAGAAGGTGCCTTCCGGGTTCATCCCGACCAGCCGCCACGATGGCGCACCGGGGTGTTTCTCCATCTCCACCTTGTAGCCGTTGGGCTGCACGTAGATCTTTTCCGGCTGCAGGCGGATGGCCTGTGTTTCCCCGTCGCGCTCCCATGAAATCTTCTGCGCATTGAGATCCATACGCACCTTCTGCGGCACGTAGATGATCTGCGGGTAGTTCCGGTCGATGGCATAGCCTTCCGGCTGTACGTCCATGACGTCGGCATAGCGTTCCGCCATGTCGTCGAAGGAATAGCCCGGCGTGCTGTAGGTGCGGCTGTCGACACCGTACTCCTCGCCATGATTGCGGCGCGGGAAGGCCAGCGCCCCGCCGGCATGTTCTTCCTCCGACATGCCGAAGATATTGGCGGAGAACCCGATCTGGGTCTTCACTTCCTTCTTGCAGTAACCGAAATAGTTGTCCGCCAGCATGGTCACCATCACGCCCGAGGCATCGCGCGCGGTCAGCTTGAAGGCCACCCCGTCGTTGTAGAGTTCGTCCTCCTCCTTCCAGCACATGCCGTCGTGTCTCTGCCGCTCGGTGGCCTTGCTCCAGTGCGGCAGGCCGGCCTCTTTCTTGGTGGTGCCGACCAGGTGCGGCGCCAGGATCACGCAGCCGGTGGTACCGGTCCAGTGCTCCACGTCCAGCGCGGCATCGTTTTCGGCAAGATAGGGGTTGCCGCCGTTACCGAAAATGCTTTCCACGAAGTCCAGGTTGCTGACCAGGTTACCGGGCGCGAAGAACCGCACCTCCGTGGTCTTCTCCGCTTCCTTGCCGGGTATTTCCGGACAAACGGTCGGCCGCAACAGCAGCGAGACAAACATGCGGGCCGGCTGCGCCAGGTCGGAGGTAAAGGGAACGGTGAGCAGCTGGTCAGGCGGGTTGAACGCCTTCTCCAGCAGGTATGCAAAGGTCTGTACAGGCACGGCCTTCTTGTCGCCGGGGATCGGCAGGCCACCCTCGGTGACGTGGAAAGAACCCTTGGTGGTGCGGCGGTCACTGGCCGGGTTGTGCAGCACACCCTGCTCGACACGGTAACTGGCGACGATATCGGAGTGAAACTCGTCCTTGCCCATGGGCAGGGACAGCTCCCGCCCCACCCCGTGGCGGTCGAGCACAAAGGTCTGGGTCGGCAGCATCGGCGCATGCTCCTGGCCCAGGCCGGCCAGGTAGCGGTTGAGGAAGTCCTGGATGCGCTTGTCGACCGGGCACTGGTAGCTGGACAGCAGGCGGTTCTTTTCGCGGTAACTCCTCAGCAGGTCGCGGGATATGCCGAAAAAATGCTCTGACTCCGGCGGCAGGCAGGTCGGCTGCCCGGACGAGGCGAGCTTGAGATTGATGTACAGCTGCAGCTTGTTGCGTTCGGCTTCCGGGCTTTCGGCCGCCTTGTTCATCCCGAGTGTATGGGCAAAATCCATAATATCCTCCGAATTATTTTTCCAGCCTGGAAGCGTGGTATCTATAGCGAAGCTATAGTAGCTAATCCGCCGTTTGAAAACAGCGCAATAAGCACATACTCCTACGGCTATGCGTCAGGTATGACGTGTATCCTGTTGAATTAAAGAGAATAGGAGGTGCGGGAAAATGAGCACCACGGACAACGCCGGGCTACCGGAATACCGGCCCAGCCGGCGCATCAGCGGCGCCCGGACAGCTCAGTGCAAGGGATTGAAATCCACCACAACCTGCTTGCGGTATTCCTCGTCAAACACGAATTCGATGGAAACGTGGCCGTCGACATCCTCGATCCTGACCTGCTGCAGTTCCGGCAGGCGGATGGCCAGGTAACTGCACATGGCGGCAGCCATCGAGGCGTCATTGGTCTTCAGGGCATGGACCAGGTTGGCTGCAGCGAAACGGGTGCGCTGGTCCTTGTCCGGGTTACTGATGGTTTCGTTGCCGAGCAGGATGCCGTCATTCATCTTGGCATCCATCTTGTCCAGGTAGGCCATCTGGTGAGAAGGCAGCAGCCTGTCGCGGTCATATTCCAGCTGCGCGATTCCGTTCAGCAATACGGCCATGATGTTGTTCATTGTCAGTCCGCCTTTTTCAGCATTGCACACTAACGGCCGGACGAAGCCGGCATGCCGGTTGTTGCCGATGGAGACCACCGTCCGTCACACCGCCGCATCCTGCCAGCGTGCTGCATTATCCCATACTTTGTATCGACCGCCCCGCGCCGCGGAATACAGCCCGCCCGGCGCTTCATTCAGCGGGTCTGCGTACCCACGTATAGAGCTTCAGCGCCAGGACCACCAGCGGCGCAGCGTGCAGCAACAGGTCGAAGATGTCGATCGGCCGCTGCAGGGTTCCGTCGAACAGCATGCCGAGCTTCTCCACCAGGTGCGGCTCGGGTTTGAACGGCGCCAGCGCCAGCAACACGGCCAGCGGCAGAATCAGCATCAGGGGTATCTTTTCAATCCATTTCATGGCGCCGCGCTCCGGGGCTGCAGGCTTGGCAAGCTGTCCGTTGATCCCGTCGCCCGGGAGCCGGGTTCTAGTACCTGATCAACAGGGGTTCGTAGGCAAAGAGCGCGCTCAGGTGATGCAGCATCGCATGCTGGCCCTGCTCTGCCCAGATACTGTTGAGATCCCGCTGCACCAGTTCATAACGCCGCTCCAGGTCCGCCTCGTCAGCGTGCGCCGCCGCCAGTACACCGACCAGGTCCAGCCACATGCGGCTGGCGCCCATGATCAGCGCGGGCCAGGTTTGCTGGACCGGCAATGACCAGTTGCCGTCACTGGTATCCTCGATGGCGGGCCTGGTCACCTTGCGCACGTCATCGAATCCGACCCAGCTCACCGTGCCCGCCGCGCGCAGGCGGGCCAGTACCGGGTTGTCGGCAATGTCGCTGTAGATGCGCTGCGCACCTTGCGGCGTGCTGTAGAAAATGAAGCTGAATACATGCCCGTGATCGTCGTTGCCGGCGCGCCGGTGCACGCGCCAGATCATGATGTCCCGGTAATGGGTGTCGAATACCGGCGCAATCACCTCACCGGCCAGCAGCGTGCCGATGTGCCAGCGCGGTGCTGCACCGTCCGGACGGGCGATGCGGAAACGCGCATACCACCAGCCCTGCGCCTCCGGCAGGTCGCCCTCGACGGCCTGTACCTCCACCGGCTGCGGCTGGATCGGCGCACATCCCCACACCCCGCACAGCAGGAATACGATGACTAACTGCCTGTAACTGTTCAATGCCTGCCTCCCGGCTGCTTCCGCTTCGGTACCTGCCCGCAATGATGATACCCCATGCTGCAGCTCAGTCACCGGTGCCTGCCCGCTGCTCGAGGTATGCCGCCACCTCCGCCAACCGGCCCTGGTCGACGATCAGCAGATGCGGCGTACCGCCCAGTTCCCGGTTGTCTGTCCGCAACCAGTGCCGCATGGCAACCCCGTCACCCGCCTTGTACCGGTACAACGCCCGGTACAGCCTTACATACAGGCAGGCGTGTTTCCACTCGGGGGTGCCCGGCGCGAGGCAACGGCTGCCGGATGTGAGCCGCCCGATATCGGCACACTGCACACCCAGGATGCGGGCCAGTTCCGCATTGTACAGGTCGAGAAACGTGGTAATCTGGGTGACCGTCTGACTCAGGCGACGCGGATCATCACTGACACTGGGAATTTCCAAAACCATTTTTTTCAGAACCTGCTCCAGGTCAAGTGGCCGCAACTGAATATGACTATACTGAAAACATCTGACTAACCCGCATCAACTGGAGGCTAGCATGTTCCTCAAGAACAGCAGTAATAATGATCTGGTGGAGATCCTTTCCCTCGATGACCTGTTCGATCCGTTCTGTGGACAGGTGGTCGGACGCTACCAGCATGGTGAGGAACGACAGGACCCGGAGAAATTCGCCAAGTCAGAGCTGGTTTTCCCGTCCGGCGAGGCGCTGCCGCGTTGCTGGCTGGATGCCCATTACCGGGATGAAGAACTGCAGCGCTGACCCCGGACCGGTCTCCGTAACCAGCGCGAATCCCTTGTAACGAACCAGGAGAACAACCCATGTCCACCCCGCAACGACCGCTTGCCTGGCTGCTGTCAATCCTGCTGGCCATGACGCCCGTACTTACCGCACAGGCCGGCATGCTTGGCACCGAGACACTGCTGGAATCCGCGCAGACGCGCGACAGCCTGCAGCAGCTGCTGGCAAGGGACAGCGCCAGGCAGCAACTGCAGGCACTCGGTGTCGACCCGCAATGGGCGGCCAAGCGCATCGACAGCCTGACCGAAAGCGAGCTGGCCCGCATCAACCAGGGCATCGGCGAGTTGCATGCCGGCGGTGACGTACTGGGTGTATTGCTGGTGGTGTTCATCGTGTTCGTGATTACCGACGTCATCGGCGCAACCGACATCTTCCCGTTCATCCACCCGGTCAGGTAACGCCGGCATGCGCCCGGCCAGCGACACCCGCCTGATGGCGGGTGTTCTGTTTCTGGTGACGCTACTGTCCGGCTGCAGCACGGCCCTGCAGTCGCACAGGCTGCTGTCCGCCCCTGACAGCGCACTGCCAGCACGCGTCGAGCTGGCGCAAACGCCGTTTTTCCCGCAGTCCCGCTACCAGTGCGGCCCCGCCGCGCTGGCAACCGTACTCGCCGCACAGGGCGTGGACGTGACCCCGGGCGCACTGGTCGACGCCGTCTACGTGCCGGCACTGCAGGGCAGCCTGCCGGAAGAGATCAGCGCAGCGGCGAGAACCCGCGGCATGCTCGCGTATCCGCTGGATCCCTCCCTGCCGGACCTGCTTGCCGAGGTGGCAACGGGCCATCCGGTACTGGTCTTCCAGAACCTGGGTCTGGACTGGCTGCCCAGGTGGCATTTCGCGGTCGTGATCGGCTATGACCTGGCATCCGGCGAGGTGCTGCTGCGCTCCGGCACCACCGCCCGCTGGCGCAGCTCGCTGCCGGCTTTTGAAAGGAGCTGGGCACGCGCAGGCCACTGGGCCCTCGTTGTCCTGCCGCCCGGCGAGCTGCCGGCAAGCGCGCGCATCACGCGCTACCTGCAGGCGGTGCAGGAACTGGAAGACACTGCCCCCGGCACGGACACCGGGGCGGCCTGGCTGGCAGCCGTGCAACGATGGCCTGACGAACCCATCGGCTGGCTGACCTTGGGGAATCACCGTTACCAGTCCGGGGACTACGCAGCGGCGGTCAGCGCTTTCAGCCGCGCAACACAGGCCGCGCCCGGCCAGGCGCAGGCCTGGAACAACCTGGCCTACGCATTGTTGAAAAACGGCTGCCCGCAACAGGCACGGCATGCCGCACGCTGCGCGCAGTCACTGGCACCGGGCGAGGACGACTATCTCGACACGCTGCATGAGATTTCACAACTCGCCGGTGGTGACGATGCAGCGCATTGCCCGGAAATGCGCTGCGCGGCACCCTGACCCGACCCGGCTACCGCTCAGTCGTGGTCGACAGCCCGCAGTGACTGCTGCCAGCCCCGGGGTGAAGTGTTACCGAGGCGTATACATCGCCCCAGTTCGTTCTCGTACCAGCCGAAGTCATTACGCAAGGGCTCGACGCTGTAACCCCACCAGGCACCGCTGCTGTCCTGCGCAACCCAGCGCACCCAGGCAGGGCGCGGCAAGCCACATCCCGCCCCTGCGTCACTAGCGCTCATGGCGCAGGAAACGCTTCACGTACCAGCAGCTGGCCTGCATGTGATAGCCCTGCGCACGCGCCCAGGCAATAGCGTTGCGCACCAGCCGTTCCGCGATGCCGCGCCCGCGCAGCGGCTCCGGTACAAACGTGCGGGTAAAGTCGATGCCGTGGTCCGGCAACAGGCGGTATTCCAGCACCGATTCGAGGCCGTCCTGCAGGTGAACGAAGCGCTGTTTGTCAGGCTGGTGGTCTATGTCCATGCCGCGTCCCGGTCAAGCCGTTTCCAGCAATTCATCAAGCAGCGCCAGCATCGGCCCGGCATCCCGGTAATCCACCGGGATGTGCCACCGTGAGGCTCCTGTCTCCAGCACCAGCGCCGGGAAGCTGCTGGCGCGCAGCGCGGCGCACTGCTGCATCTCCCGGGCCAGCTCCTGACGGGTCTCCTCGCTGTCCATGTCCGCTGCAAACGACCGCATATCGAGACCCAGCTCGCCGGCCAGATCGACGAGCGTGGACCGGTCCGAGGGGTTGCGCGCCTGCAGGTAATAGGCATGCTGGATAGCAGTGGTCATGCTCCGGTCGTACTCCATGCCCTGGCGACGCGCGGCGATCACCGCACGGCATGCAGCCCAGGTGGAACGCCGCGGCCGGCAGGCGGTCCAGAAATCGAAATTGAATTCGATGCCGGGAATGGATGCACTGATTCGCTGCCAGGTCATCCGGATGCGCTGCTGCATCTCTGCGGGCATCGGTGCATCGCTATCCTGCGCCAGCCCGCCCAGCAGGCGTCGCAGCCTGACAGTCTCCGGCAAGCTTGCCGTGAGCTCACGCAATACCGGGGCAAAGCCCCAGCACCAGCTGCACATCGGGTCATGCGCGTAGTAAAGCACGGCCTGCGCCACCACGTCCTCCTGCACTACACGAATACAAATTTGCTATATTAGCAGCTCGCCAACAAGGAACCGGAATGAACGAACACACCTTATGCCCCTGCGGCTCCGGCAAGGCCTATGCCGAGTGCTGCGAGCCCTATATCAGCGGGACCAGCAAGGCACCCACACCGGAGGCCTTGATGCGCTCGCGCTACAGCGCCTATGCGCTGCAGATCATGCCATACCTCGCAACAACACTGCATCCGGGCCAGCGCCACGATTACGACGAGGCCGGCGCCGAGCGCTGGGCAAAGGAGTCGGAGTGGGAAGGCCTGCAGATCATCGATGTCGCCGCTGATGCTGACAACGAAAATGCGGGCAGCGTTGAATTCAAGGCCAGCTACCGGCGCCGCGGCGAGAAGCTGGTGCATCATGAACGTGCCGAATTCCGCAAGCAGGACGGGGTCTGGTACTTTTACGACGGCAGGATGGTCGGTCCCGGCCAGGTACGCCGCGACACGCCGAAGGTCGGACGCAACGATCCCTGCCCGTGCGGCAGCGGCAAGAAGTACAAGAAGTGCTGCGGCTAACGCATCCGGAGTCGATGACAACATGCGCGACAACCAAGACGAAAACATGGAGTTCCGGCAACGTGCCAGCCAGCTCTGCCTGGCAGGCCACGAGCTCTATACCAGTGGCATGCTGCCGGCAACCAGCGGCAACCTGTCGACCCGGCTGCCCGATGGCCGCATCCTGATCACCGTGTCGGGCACGCACAAGGGGCGGCTCGACGAATCCCAGCTGATGCTGCTCGACAGCGAGGGCAAGCCGCTGGATGCGGACAGACCCTCCGCGGAGACCGCGCTGCACCTGCAGATCTACCGGCATTTTCCCGAGGTCAATGCCGTGCTGCACGCGCACTCGATGAATGCAACCTTGCTGTCACGGCTGAAACCGGATGCGTGTGTACTGGAGGGTTACGAGCTGCTCAAGGCCTTCCCCGGCGTTGCCAGTCACGAAAGCCGTATCACCATCCCGAACTTTCCCAACGACCAGGATGTCAATCGCCTTGCGGCGACAGTCGACGACTGGATGAACAACCACGAACCGACGGTTGGCTACCTGATCAGCAGCCATGGCTTCTACACCTGGGGCAGTACCATCAAAAAGGCATTGCGCCATGCCGAAGCACTGGACTTCCTGCTCAAATGCGAACTACAACTGCTTGGAGCATGCCCCGGATGACCACCCTGACAATCGCGCCCGCGCAAGGTAGCGGCACACAAGAGACCATCACCGACTTCGCCACCATCGCAGCCCGGCTGCAGGCGGTCGGCGTGGAACTGGAACACTGGCAGGCCGGATACGAACTGCCGGGAGATGCCGACCAGGAGGCGGTACTGGCCGCCTACCGGGAACCGATCGACCGCCTCAGCGCCCGTTACGGGTTCCGCTCCGTCGATGTCGTCAGCCTCGCGCCTGACCACCCGGATGCTGCTGCCATGCGCGGGAAGTTCCTGCAGGAACATACCCACGACGACTTCGAGGTGCGTTTCTTTGTCGATGGCAGCGGGCTGTTCTACCTGCACATCGGCGACAGCGTCTACATGGTGCTGTGTGAAAGCGGTGACCTGATCAGTGTGCCGGCCAACACCACCCACTGGTTCGACATGGGCAGCCGACCCTGCTTCAGGTGTATCCGTTTCTTTACAACGCCGGAAGGATGGGTGGGCCATTTTACCGGCTCTGACATCGCCACGCGCTTCCCGGACTTCGACAGCCACGTCGCCGGCCTCGCATGATCCGTGCCATCCTGACCGATATCGAGGGCACCACCTCGTCGATCCGCTTTGTGCACGACGTGCTGTTCCCCTACGCGCGCCGGCAGATGGCGGATTTCGTGCGCTGCAATGCCGAAGATGTCCGCGTCGTACCGCACCTGAACGACGTACGCATGGCCGCCGGCGAGGACCTGGACCTTGACGCCGTCGTCAGGCAGCTCGTCGCCTGGATAGACGCGGACGTCAAGGCCACGCCACTGAAGGCGCTGCAGGGCATGATCTGGGAAGCCGGTTACCGTAACGGCGATTTCACCGGTCACGTCTACCCGGATGCGGCCCGGCAGTTGCGCGCCTGGCATGCTGCCGGAATCCGCCTGTATGTGTTTTCCTCCGGCTCGGTGCAGGCCCAGCAGCTGCTGTTCGGCCACAGCGATGCCGGCGACCTGACACCCCTGTTTTCCGGCTACTACGACACCCGCATCGGCAACAAGCGCGAGCCGGCTGCCTACCGGGCGATTGCCGCGGACATCGGCATCCCTGCGCAGGACATCCTGTTCCTGTCCGATGTTCAGGAGGAGCTGGACGCGGCACGCGCTGCCGGCATGCAAACGGTCTGGCTGGTACGGGATGGCGCCCCGGACCCGGCGGCCGGCCACCCGCAGGTGAGTGACTTTGGCGCGATCGCGCCCGCCCCCCCCGGATGACCCTGCCGACGGGGCCCTGTAACAAATATTTCACCCCGGCTTGCGCACTACTTGATAAGATTGCCCGGCGACCACACCTGTGAAGCCATGAACAATTCCTGGAAAGACGCCGTCAGCCGGCAGCGCGCCGCGCTGGAATCCGCACTGCAGGGGCCGCTGCAGCAGCTCGCGGACAGCTGCGTCAGTGTCTGGGGCAAACGCGATGAACTCGACATCGTGCTGACCGACGGCTTCAAGCGCGTACCGTATGGCATGTTCCTGTACGCGCTGGACACGAATGGCATCCAGATCAGTGACAATGTCAGTGCCGGGGGGCTGCTGCCGGAGCATTACGGCCGTGACCGTTCGCAGCGCCCCTACATGCGCGAGGCCGTCCCCTCGCGCGGCTTCCTGCTGTCCGACGCCTACCTCAGCCTGCGTGCCAGCCGGCCGTCCATGACCGCGCTGCAGGTGGTCAGGGACAACGGCAACACCCTGGGCTACCTGGGCGTCGATTTCGACCTGCGCGACCTGCCGCATACCGGTGCGCACTACGAGGAATCGCATGCCTGGCGCCAGATCAAGGGCGACCCGGCGATTCGGGGCACGGTATTCCAGCAATGCCGGGTCGACAGCCTGATGGACAAGAACATGGATACTGCCATGGCCATTCTCGAGGAACTGCTGACCGAGCGCGGCATGTTCCAGGGCGTGATCCACTTCTCCAGCAGCCGGGCGACCGTGTGGTTCATCGACGACCCGTTCCGCTACCGCATCTTCGACCACGAGGTGCTCAGTGACCCGGATATCTGCATGCTCTATCCGCGCCACAGCTACCCGAAGGATGCCCTGATCCCGCAGGACAGGATCGCCCTGATCCTGACCGGCATGCGCAAGTTACGTGCCGCCGACGAGACGCTCTACCTGCGCTCTGCCTCGATCAATATCTTCAACGGCATGATCAGCCTGACCTTTTCCTGCGATGGCTCGCACTACATGTCCTGGGACGAGTTCCTCGACAAGGACATGAGCTTCTGGGTCGGCTGCGCGGCCTGACCCCGCCGCCCTGCCCCGGAATCCACGCCGCGTTCCTCCATGCGGCGCAGGAATTCGCCCATGATTTGCCGGTACAGCTCCGTGCCAAGGTGGCGATCCTCGATACCGCGTTCGATGCTGGGATTGTCGTTGACCTCGATGACATAGCCCTTGCCGTCCTTCTCCTTCACGTCCACGCCGTACAGTCCGTTGCCGATGGGCCGGGTCGCCGCGAGGGCGGCGTTCAGCACGTCCCTTGGCGCATCGGCAATCGGCAATGTATCGAACTGGCCACTGTCGGTTTGCGGCCCGCCGTGCCGGTAGATCTGCCAGTGGTTCCTGACCATGTAATAGCGACAGGCATACAGCGGCGTGTTGTTGAAGATGCCGATGCGCCAGTCGAACTCGGTATAGAAGAACTCCTGTGCAAGCAGCAGCGCCGACTTGCGGAACAGGTCCTTCAGCGTGGCCTTCAGTTCGGCCCTGTCATGCACCTTGATCACGCCGCGTGAAAACGACCCGTCCGGAACCTTAATCACCACCGGATAACCGAACTCGGACTCGAGCTGCTCCACCAGTGCGGGACTGTTCCGGTACAGGATCCGGCTGCGCGGCGCAGGAACCTTGCGGGTACGGAACAGGTCGGCCAGGTAGACCTTGTTGGTGCAACGCAGTATCGAAACCGGGTCGTCGACCACAACCAGCCCTTCCGCCTCTGCCTTGCGGGCAAAACGGTACGTATGATGGTCGATCGCGGTGGTTTCGCGGATAAACAGGGCGTCATACTCGGTCAGGCGCAGGTAGTCCCGTTTCTTGATCAGCTCGACGTCGATGCCCAGTTCGCGGCCGGCACGGATAAACCGCTTGAGTGCCCCGCTGTCACTGGGTGGCAACTGTTCCTCCGGGTTCACCAGGATCGCCATGTCGTAGCGATAGCGCCTGCGCTTGCGCGCCCTGCGCCAGACCTGGCGACTGTACCTGTCAAGCGCTTCTGCAAACGCGGTTTGTGCCTCGTCATCCAGATCCTGCGGAGAGACTGCCCTGAGTGCGGCCACTTCCCAGCCATGCCGGTAGCGCAGGTCTATTTCGAGTACCGGGCAGGGCATCAGCTCGAACAGCTTGCGCACCAGGTCGCGGTAGGCCGGCTCCGTGGTTGTCCCGAAGTAGCTCATGATCCGGATACAGCCCTCCTTGCGGTGGCCCGAGAGGGCGCGCTCCAGCGACTGGGCAAGAGTGTCGAGCTGCAACCTGTAGAGGGCGCGCCTGCCCAGGTCATTCAGTACCTGGACCGAGGGTATGACATGGTGCCCGCGCGCCTCTGCCAGCAGGGAACAGTAGTAGCCATCCGCCAGGTAGCGGTAGCCCTTGCACAGGTTGATGACCTGCACACGCCCGGCGCCGCTATCCATCCCGCCTTCCAGGTAGGCCTTGAAGCTGACTACCTGTTCGCTGGGATAAAACGGCTCCCAGTCCTTCAATTTGTCCACCACGATGAGGGTACGTGACATCGATTAAGAACACCGTACAGATTCCCTGAACAAGCCGGATTCTGCGCGTCGCCTGCCGGCCATACAAGTAAATTATAAAAATTCCCTTGCATCGCCCGGCGCCTGGATTATCCTGCGCCTTTCGGCTTTATGATGCGTTCATGCCCCTGATCTTTCACCCCGGCGACCCGGACCCGGACCTGTTCCCGGCGCATTACCAGGCAGCCCGCGAACGGTGGCTGGAACGGCTCCCGCGCAGCGCCCTGCCTTGCGAGCCAGTCCCGTTCCCCGTGCCCGGACACACCCCGCAGGGCGGCTTGCTGAGCACGGACTGTGCCTGGTTCGGTGCGCCCGAAGCCGAGCGCGTGCTGGTACTGATTGCCGGCACCCATGGCATCGAGGGATTTGCCGGCAGCGCCATACTCTGCCAGCAGCTGGACCGGCTACCCGCAACCCTGCCCCCCGAACTTGCCATCCTGTGCATCCATGCGCTCAACCCGTGGGGCTATGCATGGCACCGGCGCTGCGATGCGGAAGGTGTCGACCTGAATCGCAATTTCATCGACTTCAGCCAGCCGCTCCCCGACAACCCCGGCTACCGGGAGCTGCGCCCTGCCCTGTTTGAGGAAGACGGGACGCGGCGCCGGGCGGCGCTGGAAGACTTCCGTCAGCGCCATGGCCAGAGGGCGCTCGAGATTGCCATCAGCGGCGGCCAGTACCACGACCCGCAGGGACCCTTCTATGGCGGACGACGGGCGTGTCAGGGCCGCAGGGTCATCGAGACCCTGATCGACAGATATCGGCTGGCGGAACGGCAGCTCGCGGTCATTGACCTGCATACCGGCCTGGGTGCCTACGGTTACGGTGAAATCATTTGCGACCACGCGCCCGCAAGCCCCGGCACGCTGACAGCGCAGGCCTGGTATGGCAGCGAGTGCACACTGCCGGCGCTGGGCACCTCCAGCTCGGTACCCAAGCTGGGCCTGCTCGACTATGCCTGGCACGCCATCATGGGCCACAACAGCTGTTTTATTACACTGGAGTTCGGCACACTTGATACCGACAACCTGTTTGACGTACTGCTGCGTGATCACCGCTTCCGGGCGCAATACGGAACCCGGCCGGTGGAGCAACCGGGCTATCCCGAACTGGTGACCGCGCTCTGCGCGCACTTCTGTCCGGATGACGACGACTGGCGCACACAGGTACTGTCCAGGGCATGTACAGTCATCGACCGCGCACTGGAGGGCTTGCTCGTATGACCGCTGAAGTGATCCTGCGCGATGCCACCATGGAGGACCTGGAAGCCCTGCTGGTGCTCGAAAAACAGGCCTTTATCGTCGACCGGCTGAGCCGGCGCAGTTTTCGTCACTGGATCACCACCGACAACCGCGCCTTCATCGTGGCCTGCGCCGGCGGGCGGCTGGCCGGTTACGTACTGGTGATCTACCATGCCGGCACCCGGCTGGCACGGCTCTACTCGATCGCGACCGACGAAAACTTCCGTGGTCAGGGCATCGCGCGCCGCCTGGTCGAGGCAGGGGAACAGGCGGCCTCTGCGACCGGGCGCTTTTTCATGCGCCTCGAGGTGGGCTGTGAAAACAGCCCCGCCATCGGGCTGTACGAGTCACTGGGCTATCAACCCTTCGGCGTCTATCACGACTATTACGAGGATCACACCGATGCCCTGCGCATGCAGAAGCGCATCCGCCACTACCAGGTCCGGGAGCAGCATGTCGTAATCCCCTGGATCCGGCAGAAAACCTCTTTTACCTGCGGCCCCGCGGCACTGATGATGGCAATGCACGGCATATCCAGCGAATACACGCCGTCAGACCACGAGGAGCTGCAGATCTGGCGCGAGGCGACCACCATTTTCATGACCTCGGGACCCGGCGGCTGTCACCCGCTGGGGCTGGCACTGGCCGCCGTGCAGCGCGGGTTCCGGGCAGAAGTGTGGATCAACCAGCGCCGCCCGTTGTTCGTTGACAGCGTGCGTGCGCCGAACAAGAAACGCATCATCGAGATGGTGCACAAGGATTTCCTGGCGGAGGCGGAAAAAAGCGGGATCCGCATTCACTATAAAGACATCAACCAGGACCGGCTGGTCGAATCCCTCGACCATAACGCCATCCCGGTCGTGCTGATCAGCACCTGGCGCATGGATGGCAAGAAGGCACCGCACTGGGTTGCGGTAAGCGGCTATGACAGCGATTGCCTCTATGTACACGATCCGGATCCGGACGAGACCATCCAGAGCGCCCTCGACTGCCAGTATCTGCCCATAGCACGCGAGGATTTCTCGCTCATCTCGAGTTTCGGAGCCCAGCGGCTGCGCACGGCACTGATCCTGTCGCGGGACTGAAACGACACTCGCAGCGTGCTTCTCCTATAATACGTAAAACTCGCCCCGGAGAGGCGCCGCAACCAGAATGGAGAACAGCATGCCAGACCAGGCTGAACTGATTATCGACGGAAAAAAATACAGCTTTCCGGTTGTCACCGGCACCGAGGGCGAACGCGCCATCGACATCACGCGCCTGCGCAGCGATACCGGGCTCACGACCCTCGACCCGGCATTCGGCAATACCGCAAGCTGCCAGAGCAAGATCACCTACATCGACGGCGACAAGGGCATCCTCCGCTATCGCGGATACCCGATCGAGGAGCTGGCGGAGAAGAGCAACTACCTGGAAACCGCCTACCTGCTGCNNACAAGGGCATTCTGCGCTACCGCGGCATCCCGCTGGAGGCGTTCGCGGAACACCCGAACTTTGTCGAGGTGGCCTGGCTGCTGATCTTCGGCCATCTCCCGAACCGCACCGAGTACCAGAATTTCAGCCGGGAACTGACCGACAACGCCAACCTCGACGAGGACATGAAACACCATTTCGCCGGTTTCCCCCGCTCGGCCCCGCCCATGGCCATCCTGTCGGCCATGATCTCAACGCTGTCCTGCTTCCATCCCAACCTGTTTGAACTGGACAGCCCTGACCAGATCGAGCGCGCCGCGGCACGGCTGATCAGCAAGATCCGCACACTGGCAGCCTATACCTACCGGCGCTCCTGCGGACTGCCGTATATCTACCCGGACCCGAAGCTGCCCTATGTCGCCAATTTCCTGCACATGATGTTCTCGGAAATCTACAATCCGTATGTGCCTGAACAGGAGGTGCGCAGCGCGCTCAACCTGGTGCTCATCCTGCATGCCGACCACGAGCAGAACTGCAGCACCTCGACGGTGCGCATGGTCGGCTCCAGCCGCGCCAACCTGTTCGCATCCTGCGCAGCCGGCGTGTCTGCACTGTGGGGGCCGTTGCACGGCGGGGCGAACGTTGAAGTCATCGAAATGCTGGAATCGATACACCGCGGCAGGCAGACAGCCCGGCAGTACATCGATGCGGCCAAGGACAAATCCTCCGGCGTCAGGCTGATGGGCTTCGGTCACCGTATCTACAAGAATTTCGATCCGCGTGCGACCATGCTGCGGGAGGT
>JABAHR010003566.1_pt1 | contig 18741 bp, 12 predicted proteins | sample 7062101 | NCBI WGS metagenome assembly JABAHR01 (sample SAMN14534553, study PRJNA622989) | marine sediment metagenome | biome: marine biome [ENVO:00000428]; feature: marine pelagic biome [ENVO:01000023]; material: deep marine sediment [ENVO:00002113] | place: India: Gulf of Kutch | collected... | reverse complement strand
TCGACTACGACATCGACTACCTGCAGGGGCGGATCGTGCTCACCGAGCCGCTGGCCTCGACCGCGGACGACAACCTGCTGGTCAGAAGCAATGCGCTCTCGGGTGACGAGGCCTACCTCGTGGTGCGCTACGAGTACACCCCGGGCTTCGACGAGATCGATGCCCTGTCCGTCGGCGGCCAGGGCCACGTCTGGTTCGGCGACTACGTGAAGCTCGGTCTCACCACCAACACCAACGAGCAGGACGCGGACGAGAGCAGCCTCAACGCCGCCGACCTGACCCTGAGATTGAGTGCCCACTCCTGGATCAAGGTGCAGCAGGCCACCAGCGAAGGCCTGATCTCGCTGCCGCAGGTCTCGCAGGACGGCGGCTTCGAGTTCCAGGGCTACGACCCCCTGTCGTTCGTGAACGCGAAAGCCGATGCGCAGCGCGCCGACGTGAGCATCGCACCGGAAGACATTTTCAGCTTCGGCAAGGGCCAGCTGACCCTCTATATGCAGGAAGTGGAAGCCGGCTACTCGGCACCGGGGCTCACCGCGCTCACCGACACCGAGAACTGGGGCGGCACCTTCACGATGCCGGTGGGCGACAGGTTCTCGGTCGGCGCCAAGGTCGACAGCCTGGTGCAGGACCAGGGCCTCGAGACCGACGTGCACGAGGTCAACATGGGCTACCAGGTCACGGACCGCTGGGAAGTCAGTGCCGGCTACCGCGTGGACAACCGCATCGACAACTCACCGGTGGTGGGCCTCACCCAGGAGCAGGGCGAGCGCGCCGATGCCGTCCTGCAGGTGGGCTTCGACTCGCAGACCACCTGGACCGCCTACGGCTTCTTCCAGGACACGGTGTCCATCACCGGCGACCGCCAGGAGAACGGCCGCGCCGGGCTCGGCGGCTCCTACCGCGTCACCGAGAAGCTGCGCCTCGATGCCGAGGTCTCCGACGGCGATCTCGGCCGGGGTGCGCGCCTCGGCAGTAACTACCTGCACTCGGATCGCACCAGTCTGTATCTCAACTATGCGCTCGAGAACGAGCGCACCGACAATGGTCTCCGCAGCGGCCGAGGCGCCGAGGGCAACCTGGTCGCGGGCGTGAAGTCGCGCATCGCGGACTCCACCAGCGTGTTCCTCGAGGAGCGCTACCAGCACGGCACCACCATGACCGGCCTCACGCATGCCACCGGCATCAGCTTCGCGCCCACCGAGAAGTGGAACCTCGGCATCAACACCGACATCGGCACCCTGCAGGACCAGCAGACCGGCGCCGAGACCGAGCGCCTCGCCGGTGCCGTGCAGGTCGGCTTCGGCACCAGTGCCCTGCAGCTCTCCTCGGGCGTCGAGTACCGCTTCGACGACGCCGAGCAGCCGGATCTCACGCGCACCGAGCGCACCACCTGGCTGTTCAGGAACAGCTTCAAGTACCAGATGAACCCGGGCTCGCGCCTGCTCGGCAAGTTCAACCACTCGACCAGCGAGAGCTCTCTGGGCACCTTCTACGACGGCGGCTTCACCGAGGCGGTGCTGGGTTATGCCTACCGGCCGATCCACCACGATCGCCTCAACGCGCTCGTCAAGTACACCTACTTCTACAACGTGCCGACCACGGACCAGATCTCGCTCAGCAACATCGCCGCGGAGTTCATCCAGAAGAGCCACGTCGCGGCGGTCGACGTCACCTACGACCTGACGCACAGTTTGTCTATCGGCGGTAAATACGCCTACCGCCTCGGCCAGGTGAGCCTCGATCGGGAGAACCCCGAGTTCTACGACAACAACGCGCACCTCTACGTGCTCAGCGGCGACTACCGCTTCCGCGAGCACTGGGAGTTCCTGCTCGAGGGCCGCATGCTCTCGATGCCCGACCTCGACGAAAAACGCGTGGGCGCACTCGCCACGGTCTCACGCTACCTCGGCGATCACCTCAAGCTCGGCCTCGGCTACAACTTCACCGACTTCTCCGACGACCTCACCGACCTCAACTTCGACCACCAGGGCGTGTTCCTCAACATCACCGGGTCGATGTAGGAGCCCCCACGGGCCGCCGGGGTATTCCTCGCCGTCATGGCTTCCTTCGGTCCGCTTTACTTCCGTAGAGGAACACCCCGGTCGGCCTGCGCAACCCCACCAATCGACCCGTTGATGTTGGGGGCGTTTCTCAAAGAACGGTCGGATCAGCGCTGCACCGATCGCGCTATGGCAGTTCGGCCGATGATCGGGGCGTTTTTCGACCGAAGTAAAGCGCAGGCGAGCGTAGCGAGCCGAGCCATGAGGGAGAGAAATGACACGATCATCGGATAGCCGCAGCCCATTGCGCAGATCGGCTATCGCATCACGACAGAAGTCTTGACGGCGGTTCACGCTTGCATTGCACTGTTCGGGTGGACGATGACCAAGCCATCAAACGGCCGGCCTCGGAGTCGAGGACCCTCGCGCTCACCGCTGTCGCGATGCTTGCCTTGGCCGCGAACCCGCTCTTGTGCCGGATGGCGCTCGGCGCCGGGCATATTGACGCAGCGAGCTTTACCAGCATCCGAGTCGTCGCCGTGCTGCTCACGATGTTCGCGGTTGCACTGAAGTCCGGCGAACATTTCTCGCCTCGAGTCTCGGCTACGCTCTCCGGTATGCCGTTCTGGCAGGCATGGCCGCCACGCGCGCCGCAACGGCGCAGCTCTCGGTACCGGTCATCGCGGCCCTGGGCGGCGTCGTGTTGCTCGCGGAGCCGGCGACCCTTCGCCTGGTGGTGTCGTCCGTCGCTACGTTAGGTGGGATTGCAATCGTGCTGTTGCAGCGCGAGTCAGACGAGCCGGAAACCTGACGTACTGCCTCGCATTGCTTCGATGCGCAGTCGCGCTTCCAGAAGCGCACCTACAAAGGGCTGTTCCACCTGCAGGAGCGGGCCTCGGCCCGCGATGCGTGCACGTTTCCGGAAGCGCTCGCCGCAGCGAATTGCGTGTGCGGGTTCTCCCGTCTGTGGTAGTTTACCGGCCTCGTGGACAATCCCTGTCCACGCATTCGGGAGAGATACATGAGAAAAGCAGCAATAAAGATGATGGCCGTCCTGACATTCGGCGCATCGTCGATAATGATGTCTGGCAGCGTGCTTGCCGATGAATGGCCGCTGAAAGGAGGCGATTACTGGGAGGTAACGGGGATCGATATCCATGACGGCGGTGGCTACAAGTACGCCAATTGGCTCGCAACGGAGTGGCGCAAGGACCTCGAGTTCGCCAAGTCCAAGGGCTGGATCAAGGACTACATGATCATCGCCAACGTTCATGCGCGCAGCGACGAGCCGGATCTGTACCTGATACGGGTGAGAGAGAGCATCGTGTCGGCGGCGGAAGGCGAGAAGCGCCAGAAAGAATACCTGGAGTGGCAGACGAAGAGCATCGAGAAGATGCAGAGCGAAAGCGGCAACCGGGCCGAGTACCGCACCGTGATGAGCGATTCGTTGCTGCAGGTTCTGAAGTTCCGCGACTGATTGACACCGCGTAACACCGCAAGAACAGGCGGGCGGTTAGTCACCCTGGCTAGCCGTCCGTTTTTTTGCCCGATCCTATCCGGGCTTGTGTGCCACGAAACACGCCCAGGTAATGTGTCCGCCGGCGAGAGCGGCCTGCCAACGGGCGATGCTCTGCGAGATCGACGTTTTCGCATCGTCATCGAGTCCGTCGATCGGCCGGCGGAGCGCCTCGGCCAGCTTGTCGTAGTGCGTCGTGATGTCTCCCTGTCGTTCCTCGACGGATGACAGGTCGAAGCCCGCTGCGCGCGCCATCCCCTCGTAATGGCTAACGGTTGCACCCACGCTCGCGCCGAGGCGCGCGAATGCGGCGGCCACCATCGACAAGTCCGCATTTTCGCCGGTGAGGATGTCGGAGAAGGCAAACGTTCCGCCCGGCCGAAGGACCCTGAAGACCTCTGCAAAGACCTTCGGGCGGTCTGCCGAATGGATGATGGCTTCCTGGCAAATGACTGCGTCCCAGCTGTCTGCCGGACTGTCGATATCGTGGAAGTCACCGACCGCTACGTCGATGCGATCGCCGAGCCCGGCTTCATCGGCGGCGGCACGAGCTCGCTCGACACAATTCCGCGAGATGTCGATGCCGCTCGCTCTGCAGCCCATCCGCGCCAGGGTTCGCAAGGTGCCGCCGAAGCCGCAAGCGATATCCAGCACCCGGTCACCGGCGCTCAGAGCAGCGCGTTCCAAAAGATCCTGCGTCACGGCCGTGGAGGCTTCCGCCACGGTCTCCCGGCCCGTCACGTAGCGGCCGATATGTATGTCCGCGCCACCCCAGCAGGCCTCGTAAAAGCGGGACACGGCCCCGTCATCGTAATACGCGGCGGCCTGGCCGCTGTCGAATACGGTGCCTGACATGACATTCTTCCTCGATTCCACCACCGTCATTGCACACGGTAGCGGACCGGCAAACCCGAATCCACCCCGATCACCGGAGCCCAATCACGGTCGTCACGGGCTTATCTGGTAGAGTTGCCAAGATCGCCGTCGCTCGCGCGACGGCTGGTTGAGTAGAGAACGCGGAATGGCGGTTACGCTTGCATTCGATGTCTACGGGACGCTGATCGACACACACGGTGTCGTCGCTGGGCTCGGGAAGCTCGTCGGCGATCGCGCGAGGGACTTTTCCTCCTGTTGGCGCGACAAGCAGCTCGAGTATTCCTTCCGCCGCGGGCTGATGCAGAACTACGAGAATTTTGCCGTCTGCACCCGGGATGCTCTCGACTACACCTGTGCAAGCTTCGCCGTCGAATTCACGCCCGGGCAGAAGCAGGCGCTCCTCGACATCTACCGCGAGCTGCCCGCGTTCGATGACGTACAGGATGCGCTGCCGGAGCTCTCTGCACGAGGCTGCCGCCTGTTCGCATTCTCGAACGGCAGCAAAGAGGCCGTCGAGACATTGTTGTCGGCCGCGGGGATCCAGGATCGGTTCCTCGGCGTCGTGAGCTGCGACGACGTGCGTTCCTTCAAGCCGAACCCGGCGGTCTACGCCCACTTCCTCAGGAAAGCGCAGGCGACGGGCAGCGAGGCGTGGCTGATCTCGGGCAACCCGTTCGACGTCATCGGTGCAATCTCGGCCGGCATGCGTGCGGCCTGGGTGCAGCGTTCAGCGGATGCCGTCTTCGATCCTTGGGGTTTCGAGCCGACGATAACGGTAACGAGTCTCGCCGAACTGGCGGACGCCGTCCTGGCGTAGCGAACCCCGGTCAGCCACGGCGCGGGTCGGCCCGGACCTGCAGCTGGAATTTCGCCGGTTTCTGGTTCGCCATGTGCTCGTAGGTCGCCCAGCGCATGTCCACGAGTTCCTGCGCGCTCTTCATGAGCTTCTCCGCGGCTTCCGGATGCGTCTTCAACAGCGTGCGGTAGCGCATCTCGTTGTAGGCGTATTCCTCGAGCGGGATGCTCGGCCGCGGCGAGTCGAGCACGAACGGCTTCTTGCCGACGTCGCGCAGCGCGGGGTTGAAGCGGATCAGCGGCCAGTAGCCGCTCTGCGTCGCGAGCTTCTGCTGCTTCAGCCCGTCCGACATGTCGTAGCCGTGCGCGATGCAGTGGCTGTACGCGAGGATCAGCGCCGGGCCGTTGTATTCCTCGGCCTCGCGCATCGCGAGCAGCGTCTGCTGCGGGTTGGCGCCCATCGCGACCTGCGCCACGTACACGTTGCCGTAGGAAACGGCCTGCAGGGCCAGGTCTTTCTTGCCGATGCGCTTGCCGGCGGACGCGAAGCGCGCCGATGCGCCGAGCGGCGTTGCCTTGGACATCTGCCCGCCGGTGTTCGAATACACCTCGGTATCCAGCACCAGCACGTTGACGTTGCGGCCGCTCGCGAGCACGTGGTCGAGGCCGCCGGAGCCGATGTCGTAGGCCCAGCCGTCGCCGCCGACGAGCCAGATGCTGCGCCGGATCAGGTGATCGACGATCGACAGCAGCGCGGCCGCCTTCTCGTCGCCTTCGTCGTCGCGCAGCTGCCGCAGCTTCTCCTTCAGTACGGACACGCGCTGCCGCTGCGCTCGGATCTCGCTGCCGACACGCTGTCGCGAATTGACAAGCCTGTCGGCGAGTTCTTCGCCGATCTTCGGCGCGAGTTCGGTGACCAGGCCTTTCGCGATGGCCATGTGGTGGTCGGCGGCGATGCGCATGCCGAGCCCGAATTCCGCGTTGTCCTCGAACAGGGAATTCGACCAGGCCGGGCCGCTGCCTTCCTCGTTCTTCGCCCACGGCGTCGTCGGCAGGTTGCCGCCGTAGATCGACGAGCAGCCGGTGGCGTTGGCGACCATGAGCCGCGGCCCGAACAGCTGCGACAGCAGCCTCACGTAAGGTGTTTCGCCGCAGCCGGCGCAGGCGCCCGCGAACTCGAACAGCGGCTCGAGGAACTGCGAGCCGCGCACCGAGGAGAAGTCCACCTTGGCGCGGTCGGTGAACGGCAGGGACTCGAAGAACTCGATGTTGGCGCGCCCTTCCTCGAGGATCGGCGCCTTCTCCGTCATGTTGATCGCGCGCACGCCGGGTTCGTCCGGGCTCTTGACCGGGCAGGCTTCGACGCAGAGCTTGCAGCCCGTGCAGTCCTCGAGGTAGACCTGCAGGGTGTAGCGCGTCTCGGGGAAGCCGCGCGCGCTGATCGGCGCCGACGGGAAACTCTCGGGCGCGTCCTTGAGTGCGCTCGCGTGGAAGAACTTGGCGCGGATGACGCTGTGCGGGCAGACGAAGCTGCAGTTGCCGCACTGGATGCAGAGGTCCTCGCGCCACAGCGGCACTTCGTCGGAGACGTTCGACTTCTCCCAGCGCGTCGTGCCGCTCGGGTACGTGCCGTCGGCCGGCAGCTTGCTGACCGGCAGCTCGTCGCCGTGGCCGCGCATCATCTGCGCGGTGACCTCGCGCACGAAATCGGGTGCGAACTCCGGCACCACGGCGTCCAGGTCGCGCTCGCTGCGTCGGTCCGTCGGGATCTCGACCTCGTGCAGGTGATCGAGCGCGGCGTCGACCGCCGCGAAGTTCTTCTCGACGACGGACTGGCCTTTCGACTTGTAGGTCTTCTCGATGGCGCCCTTGATCTGCTGTATCGCCTCATCGCGCGGCAGCACGCCCGACAGGGCGAAGAAGCACGCCTGCATGACGGTGTTGATGCGCTTGCCCATGCCGGCGTTGCGCGCCACGCGCGAGGCGTCGATGACGTGCAGGTGGATGCCGCGGTCGACGATGGCCTGCTGCACCGGGCGCGGCAGCCTGTCCCAGACCTCGTCGGGCGGATAGGGGCTGTTGAGCAGGAAGACGGCGCCTTCGCAGGCATTGGCGAGCACCTCGATCTTGTTCACGAGATCGAACTTGTGACAGGCGATGAAGTTCGCGCTCTGGATCAGGTAGGGCGCATGGATCGGCTCCGGGCCGAAGCGCAGGTGGGAGATCGTGCGCGACCCGGATTTCTTCGAGTCGTAGACGAAGTAGCCCTGGGCCCAGAGGTCGGTGTTCTCGCCGATGATCTTGATGCTGTTCTTGTTGGCGCCCACGGTGCCGTCCGAGCCCATGCCGTAGAAGATCGCGCGCGTGGCGCTTTCGTCCTCGATGTGCATGGCGGTGTCGTAGTCGAGGCTCGTGTGGGTGACGTCGTCGTGGATGCCGACCGTGAAATGCTGTTTCGGCTCCGCCTTCTCCATCTCGGCGAAAACGGCCATCACCATCGCCGGCGTGAATTCCTTCGACGACAGGCCGTAGCGGCCGCCGATGACGCGCGGCATCGACGTGCGCGCGCCGTTTCCGACCGCCTCCGCGAGCGCGGTGACGACATCCTGGTAGAGCGGCTCGCCGCTCGCACCGGACTCCTTGGTGCGATCGAGCACGGCAACCATCTTCACGGTGTCGGGCAACGCCGCGAGCAGGTGCTCCGCGGAGAACGGCCGGTACAGCCGCACGTTCACGAGGCCGACGCCTTCGGGATGCAGGGCGTCGATCGTGTGCGTGACGGTGTCGGCGCCGGAGCCCATCAGCACGATGACCCGCTCGGCATCGGGGTCGCCGTGGTAGTCGAACAGCTTGTAGTGCCGGCCGGTAATCTCGCCGAAGCGTTCCATGGCGCGCTCGACGATGGCCGGCGTCGCGTCGTAGTAGCGATTGACCGTCTCGCGGCCCTGGAAGTACACGTCGGGGTTCTGCGCGGTGCCGCGGATGAACGGGTTGTCCGGATTGAGCGCGCGGTTGCGATGCTCGTAGATGAGCCCGTCGTCCATCATCGCGTGCATCTGCTCTTCGGACAGCAGCTCGATCTTGCTGACCTCGTGCGAGGTGCGGAAGCCGTCGAAGAAGTGGATGAACGGGATGCGCGCTTCGAGCGTTGCCGCGTGACTGATGAGTGCAAGATCCTGTGCGGCCTGCACCGACGAGGCGGCCAGCAGGCCGAAGCCGGTGGTGCGTGCCGCCATGACGTCCTGGTGGTCGCCGAAGATCGACAGGGCCTGCGCGGCCAGCGAACGCGAGGCGACGTGGAACACGGCCGGCGTCAGCTCGCCCGCGATCTTGTACATGTTGGGCAGCATGAGCATCAGGCCCTGCGACGCCGTGAACGTCGTCGTCAGGGCGCCGGTCTGCAGCGCGCCGTGCGCGGTGCCCGCGGCGCCGCCCTCGCTCTGCATCTCGATGATGTCCGGCACCTGGCCCCAGATGTTGGGCTTGCCGCTCGCGGACCAGACGTCGGCCATCTCCGCCATCGGCGACGACGGCGTGATCGGGTAGATGGAGCAGATCTCGCTGACGGCGTAGGCGACGCGGGCGACCGCCTCGTTGCCGTCGAGTGCGCGCAACTCGGTCATATCGCGGACACCCCGCCGACCTGCTGCTCGTCGATCATCTCGATTGCATGGCACGGGCACTGCTCGTAGCACACGGCGCAGCCCGTGCACAGCGCGTAATCGAAGCGGTAGCGTCTGCCGGGCCCGAGCTTGATCACCGCGCCCTCGGGGCAGGCGCCGTAGCAGCCGTCGCACTCGAAGCAGTTGCCGCAGGACAGGCAGCGCTGGGATTCGAACAGGGCGTCGGTCTCCGACAGGTTCTGCATGATCTCGTCGAAATTGGTCTGCCGGTTCACGACCGGCAAGCGTTCCTGTTCGACCTTGGGCGCATGGGTGCGGTACCAGAGATGCAGCCGCTCGTGGCCGATGACCGGGTTGCGCGGCCCGCGCCGGTACTTCGTGCCGCGGAGATACGCGTCGATGTGCCTGGCCGCGTGTTTGCCGTGGCCGACCGCGATCGTCACCGAGCGCTCGCTCGGCACCATGTCGCCGCCGGCGAAAATACCGTCATGCCCGGTCATCATGTTGTCGTCGACGATGACCGTATGATCCCACTCGAACGCGATACCGGGGACCTTCTCGAGGAAGCCCGTGTCGGTGTCCTGGCCCAGTGCGAGGATCAGTGAGTCTGCTTCCAGCGTCTCGAACTTGCCGGTCGGCTGCGGCCGTCCCGTTTCGTCGAGTTCCATGATCTCGACCTTGAACGTCGAGCGGTCGATCTCCTTGATCGTGCGCAGCCAGTTGATGACGACGCCTTCCTCGAGCGCCTCGTCCGCCTCGAAGTCGTGCGCCGGCATGCTGCTGCGGTCGCGGCGGTAGATGATCATGGCCTCTTCCACGCCGAGGCGCTTGGCCGTGCGCGCCGCATCCATCGCCGTGTTGCCGCCGCCGTAGATGGCGACGCGGCGGCCGAGCTTCGGCGTTTCGCCCTGCTTGGTGCTGGAAAGGAAGCTGACGGCATCGAGGATCTTGCCGGCTTCGCGGCTCGGGATGTCGATCTTCTTGCTGATGTGTGCGCCGACGGCGACGAACACGGCATCGAAGCCGCCGTCTTCCTTTTCCGCGAGCACGTCTTCGACGCGGTGATTGAGCGTGATCCTGACGCCCATGTTCTCGATGCGCTCGATCTCGGCCTGCAGTTCCTTGCGCGGCATGCGGTAAGCCGGGATGCCGAAATGGATCATGCCGCCAGCGACGGGGCCTGCTTCGCGGATCTCGACCTCGTGGCCGAGTCTTACGAGATGGTAGGCGGCCGACAGGCCACTGGGGCCGGCGCCGATGACGAGGATCTTCTTGCCGCTGGTCTTTCCGGGTTTCTCGAACTGCCAGCCTTTCTCGAGCGCGAGGTCGCCGAGGTAGCGCTCGACGGCGTGGATGCTGACAGCGCTGTCCGTGAACGCGCGGTTGCAGACGTCCTCGCAGGGGTGATAGCAGACACGGCCGTGGATGGAGGGCAAGGGGTTGTTACTGACCAGTTCCCGCCACGCGGCCTCGAAGTCGCCTTCCTGCGCGAGCGCCAGCCAGGCCTGGATGTTCTCGCCGGCCGGGCAGGCGTGGTTGCAGGGCGGCAGGAAATCGACGTACTCGGGCCGCCGCGAGCGCAGCGCGCCTGTACCTTTATCGTGCCGAGTCAGGTCGGCGCGTTGCGTGAGATCGGAATTCGTCATGGGTAGGTACGATAATAGGCGCCGGAAGCCGATACAGTATCAGGAAATCTACGAATTACCGTTACGGAATCACGTGGTAGCGGAAAATCCGCGGGATCCGGGAAGGTTTCGCATTTTTTTTCCGGAACGGGGAGCTTTTTGCCACCGCGGCAGTCGAAAGCGACGCCTGTGGCCGTCCCGGGCAGCTGGCTGACGTCGATTGACCGAACGCTGACCTGTCCGGATACGGTGCATCTCACGGCATTTGCCTAGAATTTAGCTGTAGAATCCGCCGATCAACACGATTTTGAAGACCGTGATGCCGTCGATTGTCCGCAACCTGGCCGCATTCAGCGCACTGCTGATGCTCGCGAGCTGCACCACGCAGCCAACGGCCCCCGTGCGCGCGGAAGTCGTGGCGAGCGAGGACACGGCCGCCTGCATTGCACAGCTCGGGCACAATCGAATGGCGATCTCGGGCGCGCTCGATTCCGCGAACATCAGCGTCGTCAACTGGAACATCCAGAAAGGCCGCAACACGGAATGGATCCGTGACCTGGACGAGGTCGGCATGCAGCCGGACCTGCTCATCCTGCAGGAGGCCTCGGCCAGGACGAGTGTCTGGCGCGATCTCGTTCCCGAACATTTCGAGTCGTTCGCCGAGGGCTTCGGGCCCGACTGGTCGCCGAGTGGCGTGATGACAGTCAGTGCCGCCGAGCCGTTGACCGAATGTGAGCTCGTCGCGCACGAGCCTTGGTTCGGTACCCGCAAGGCCACCCTGATCACCGAATACGCGCTCTCCGGCACGGTGGATACCCTGTTGGTCGTAAACATCCACGGCATCAACTTCGCGCTCGGCATCAGCGATCTCGAGAACCAGTTCGCCCAGGCGAAGGCCGTGATCGCGGAGCACGACGGCCCGGTCGTGTTCTCGGGCGACTTCAATACCTGGCGCCGCCAGCGCGCCATCGTCCTCGAGGAAATGCTCGGGGCGCTCGGCCTCACGGCACTCGATTTCGACGTCGACCATCGCAAGCGATTCTTCGGCTGGGCACTGGATCATATCTACGTGCGCGGTCTTTACACCGAGCACGCGACGACGCTGCAGTCCGGCGCCTCCGATCACAACCCGATGGCCGTGCGGTTACGGCTGGCGGACGAGCCGCTGCGGGTGAGGGCGGCGCGATGAGGTTCCTGGTCGCTCTCCTCGTGCTCGCGCTGTCGATGCCCGCCGCCGCGCTCGCCGACCAGGCCGAGACCGAAATCGAACACCTGATCTCTGCGGTCAGCGAGAGCGGCTGCACGTTCGTTCGCAACGGCTCGCGCCACGATGCCGAGGATGCAGCGTCGCACATGCGCCTGAAGTACCGACGCGGTAAACGCTACGCGACCACCGCTGAGCTCTTTATCGAGCGCCTCGCGAGCAAGAGCTCGTTAAGCGGTAAACCCTACACGATCGACTGTCCCGGCAGCGATGCCGTCCCCAGCGGCAAATGGCTCAGTGCACGCCTGCAGGAGTTTCGCGAGCAGCAATCGCGCGCGCAGTAGCGCCAGGGCGACATAATCCCTGCGTAGTTCTACGCATTAATCCCGGTCACGAAATCGGCTAGAAAAGAGAGCGCAGACTGCGTCTTTAAGCAATCGGGAGCTCCACGATGTCCGCTCGCAACCCCATCGAAGCGCTGGCGCACCTGCGCCACGAATTCGGCGAGCACGGCGGCGTCAACATGTCCATCGAGGCCAGCTCGACGTTCACCGTGATGGAGCCCGGCACCATGCCGGCGATGTTCCAGGGACTCAAGGGCCACGATGCCGGTTGTTATCTCTATGGCCGGCACTTCAATCCGACCGTGTATCACCTCGGCCTGCAGCTCGCGGCCATCGAGGGCACTGAAGCCGCTTATTGCACCGCGAGCGGCATGGGAGCGATCTCCGCCACCCTCATGGCGCTGTGTGCGGCAGGCGATCATATCGTCTCGTCGAATGCCGTCTATGGCGGCACCTATGCGCTGATGCACGACTTCCTGCCGGCGAAGGCGGGCGTCACGACGGCCTTCGTCGATATCACGGATCTCGACGCCGTACGCAACGCCATCACGGAGAAGACGCGGCTCGTCTACACGGAGAGCATTTCGAACCCGACCTTGCGGGTTGCCGACATCCCGGAGCTCGCAGCGATCGCGCACGAAGCCGGTGTCCCGCTCGTGGTCGACAACACCTTCAGTCCGTTGATCCTGAGCCCGGTCGATCATGGCGCCGACGTCGTGGTGCACAGCATCACGAAGTTCATCAGCGGCATGTCGGACGTGATCGCCGGCGCCGTGTGCGGCACGCAAGAGTTCATCGAGTCCTTGATGGACCTGCACGCGGGCCCGCTCATGCTGCTCGGGCCGACGATGGACCCGAGGGTCGCGGCAAATATCAGCTTGCGTATCCCGCACCTGCCGCTCAGGATGGCGGCACACGGGGAGCGTGCCCTGGCGCTGGCCGAACGCCTCGAGGACTTCGGCGCGAAGGTCTGCTACCCGGGGCTGGACGCACACCCGGACCGCGGCCTGCTCGACGAACTCCGATGTCCGGATTACGGCTACGGCGGCGTGATGACCGTCGACATGGGTACCGAGGCGGCGGCCAATGCGCTGATGTCGAAGCTGCAGAACAAGTACGGCTTCGGCTTCATGGCCGTGAGCCTCGGCTACTTCGACACCCTGATGTCCTGCTCGGGTTCGAGCACCTCGAGCGAGATGAGCGACGACGACAAGGCGTCTGCGGGGATCAGCCCGGGCCTCGTGCGCCTGTCGGTCGGCTACACCGGCACGCTCGAACAGCGCTGGCAGCAGCTGCGCGACGCACTGGAGGAGGTCGGCAAGCAGCAGGCGGCGGCCTAGTCGCCCCGTTCACGCGGGTCGATCTCGTGGATGTCCGGCGCGGGCTCCCAGCGCCGGAAGACGAAGTCGCGGTTCGAGCCATGGCGCGCGAGCAGCTGCAGCGCGTCGTCGCATTCAGTTCCGTCCATAAGCACGTCGATCATGTACACGGGGCTATCCTGGACGCCGAGCCGGCGGAACGAGTGCAGCGACATGTTGCAGTCGTAGGCGCTCGCCACGTTGGCGATGAGGTCGGTCGCCGACTGCCTGGCCAGCGCCTCGTCGAGGTCGAGCTTCCCGGGCGGGAGTTCGTGGGCGAAACCCGCAGTCGTGATCGCGAGCAGTGCGGTGGCGGCGATCGAAATGCGCTTCATGATGAAACCCGGCACCCTGTATAGTGTCTGATCACAAGCCGGCCGCAGGTTCACAAGGGCCGCATCCCGCTATTGTGCAGGAAAATCTATAAATTTGTTTGTATTTGCGCTGAAACTGACGCAAATCGCATGATTTCGATGATTAACAGGAGCCCCAGGTGGAGCTGACACGAAAGATCCTGACGCTATGGCTGGTGTCGCTGGCGTTGTGCGCCGCCGCATACGCCGCCGACGACGAAGTCGCAACCCAGGTCAACATTCCCTACGAGATGTTCCGGCTGGATAACGGCCTGACGGTGCTCGTGCACACCGATCACTCGACACCGACCGTGTTCGTGGGCATGTGGTACGGCGTCGGCTCGAAGGACGAGCCGGAGGGCAAGACCGGTTTCGCGCACCTGTTCGAGCACCTGATGTTTCAAGGCACCGAGAACCGCGACGGCGAGTACTTCTCGCCGTTCATGGATGCGGGCGCCACGGGCATGAACGGCACGACCTCCGAGGACCGCACGAATTACTACGCGACCGTGCCGACGGGCGCGCTCGACATGGCGTTGTGGATGGAGAGCGATCGCATGAGCTACCTGCTGGGCGCTGTCACGCAGGAGGCGCTCGACGAGCAGCGCGGCGTCGTGAAGAACGAGAAGCGCCAGCGCGAGAACCGCCCGTACGCGCAGATGGGCGACCGCATCCGCGCCGGGCTGTATCCCGTCGATCATCCGTACCGGCATTCGATCATCGGCTCCATGGAGGACCTCGACAACGCGTCGCTCGACGACGTGCACGAGTGGTTCAACACGTATTACGGCGCCTCCAACGTCGTGCTGGTGCTCGCGGGCGACATCGACGTCGAGACCGCGAAGGAAAAGGTCACGCACTACTTCAGCGAAGCGCCGGCGGGCGTGCCGCTGGTGTACCCGAAGAAGTGGATACCGAACCTCGTCGAGAATCGCACGGAGTCGATGTACGACCGCGTCGGGCAGACGCGGATCACGCGGGTCTGGGCGCTGCCCGGGCTCAACGACCGCGATACCACGTTGATGTACCTCGTCAACGAATCGCTGGTCGGCAACAAGAACTCGCCGCTGCAGAAGACCCTCGTCGACGACCTGCAGCTCGCGACGAGCGTGCGCGGCAGCGCGTACGGGCGCGTGCTGAGCGGCGAATACACGCTGACGATCGATCTCAAGCCCGGCGTTACGGCGGAAGAGGTGCTGCCCATCGTCGACCGCATCATCGCGGAATACCTCGAGAGCGGCCCCGACAAGCAGATCGTCGAGAACGCCAAGCTCGGTGTGAACATGTACATGATCAGCGCGCTGGAGCGGACCTCCGCGATCGGCCGCGTACTGGCCGAGGGCTACCTGTACTCGGACGACCCGCTGTACATCAACAAGGAACTCGAGTGGCTGAATGCGGCTACGCCGGAGGAGCTGAGGGAAACCGCGAAGCGCTGGTTGACCCGGGGTTACTACCAGCTCACGGTGCTGCCGTTCCCCGAGTACCGGGCTGAGGAGGCCGAGGTCGATCGCTCGCAGATTCCCGAGGTGTCTGCGGATGCGACGATCTCGTTCCCTGACATCGAGACCGCGACGCTCGACAACGGCATGCGCGTCGTCGTCGCGACGCGGGACGCGCTGCCGATCGTCGACGTGTCGATCCGCATCGGCGCCGGCAGCACGGCGAGCCCGCCGGAAGCGCCGGGGCTTGCGAGCTTCGCCATGTCGCTCATGGACAAGGGCACGAAGAAATACGACGCGCACGAACTCGCCGCGGCGAAGGACGCGATCGCGATGAGCGGCCAGCTGCAGGCGGGCACGGAGGAGAGCTCCTTCGGCTACCGCATCCTGCACAGCAAGCTCGAGGAGTCCATGGAGCTCGCCGCCGAGGTGCTGCGCAACCCGACCTACCCGGACGACGAACTGACAAAGCTCAAGCAGCAGATTAGCGCCTGGCTCGCGACGATGGAGAAGTCGCCCTCGAGCGCGGCGGGCAGCCTGTTCGAGCGAGCGATTTATGGCAGCGATAGCCCGATGGGTTCGGTCTGGACGCCCGAGCTCGTGGCGCAGGTGGACCGCGACATGCTCGTCGATTTCCACGGCCGCGAGATCGCGCCGGACAACATGACGGTGTTCATGATCGGCGACATCGGTATCGAAGAGGCAACGCGGGTGGTCGAACGGTCGTTCGGCAAGTGGCGGGCCGATGCTGCATCGGGCCGCAAGCCGATCGGAGAGGCGCGATCGAAGGAGCCGCGCGTCATCCTGGTGGATCACCCCGAGGCGCCGCAAAGCACGATCTATGCCGGCCATGCGCTGCCGCCCTACGATCCCGAGACGTCGACCGAGCTCTACATCATGAACGGCGTGTTCGGCGGCGGCTTCGAGGCGCGCATCAACATGAACCTGCGCGAGGACAAGCACTGGTCCTACGGCATGCGCTCCGGCATCCAGCAGAACACCAGCGGCGACCAGTACCTCGCCGTGAGCGGCAGCGTGCAGTCCGACAAGACCATGGAGAGCATGCAGGAGATCATGAAGGAGTTCGAGGAGTTCGTGACGACGCGGCCGGCGACCGAGACCGAGGTGTCGCGCGTGAAGATCAACCGCACGCGTTCGCTGCCCGGCACGTTCTCGACGAATCGCGGCTTCCTCGCGAGCATGATGACCTCCGCCAGCTATGGCCTCCCGTTCGACTACGCGGAGACAGTCGCCGAGCGCATCGACGCGGTCACGACCGATATTGTGAATGAGCGCGCACGCGAAACGCTCGACCCGGACAAGCTGACCTGGGTCGTGGTCGGCGATCTCGCGCAGATCGAGGACAAGGTGCGCTCGCTCGAGTACGGCGAGGTCGAGGTCTGGGACGCGTTCGGTAATCGGGTTCGCTAGTCCTCGTTGTCGAACGACTCTAGATCGATCTCCATTGGGAGGTCCGGGTCGGCCGTCCACTCCTGGAGTGACGCGTCATACACGGCAACGTTGGTAAAGCCGAGCCTCGTCATGACGAATGCGTGTGACGACGCGGCGATTCCGCCGCCGCAATAGGTTATCGCCCGGCCGTCCAGCTCTCCCTCGAATAGTGTCGCCAGTTCGTCGAGTGACCGGTAGCGCCCCGACTCGTCGAGAGCGGTAAACACCGGAATGTTGACGGCACCCGGTATGTGCCCGGGCCTGTCGTACATGGTCGTCTCGCCACGGAAGTACGTGGGCGGCAGCGAATCGATCAGCGTGACTGCATCGTCCTCGATCGACGCCAGCACCTCGTCGCGATCGGCGAACAGCTCCGGGCGGTGGTTGACGGTGAGTTGTCCCGCCGGCCGACTGGCGGGCTCCGTCGACAGCGGGCGGCCCCCGGCAGTCCAGGCGTTGAGGCCGCCATCGAGCAGCGCCGCCCGGTCGAACCCGATCCAGCGCAGCATCCACCAGACGCGGGCAGCCCAGACCGAGCCGCTGGCGTCGTAGAGGACGACGCGCGAATCGTCGCTGACGCCGAGCGCCTCCATGGCCGCCGCGAACTGTTCCGGCGACGGTCTTGCGAATTCGTGCGGGCTGTCGCCATCGGACAGGTCGCCGAAAAGGTCCGCAAATCCGGCCGTCGGTATGTGGCCGGACTCGTAGCTCGGCCTGCCGTTGACGGAGAGAAACCCGCCGCTGCCGTCCGGCTGGACGATAACGGTGCAGTCGAGCACCACGAGGTCCGGGTCGTCGAGATTCTCCTCGAGCCAGGCGACGCTCACGAGTGAGTCCATCGCAGGCTCGACGGTGCTTACCCCGTCGCCGGCATCGGAACACGCGGCCATAAATATCAGTGCGGCAAACAGGATATAGGGGTTTGGTATCCGGTCAGGAGAATACATCGGCAGCACCTGCAGTCAGCGAGAACAATTTGTCGAAGTCCCAGCCAGAGTGTACTGCTTCGCCGAGAGGATTTACGAACGATCAGCTCCTTGATTTCGTCCAGACAAGCCGATGCTGCCCGTGCCGGCGAACCGGACCAGTGGCTGCGGCATCAAAGAAGAACACGAACATGGAACTCAAAGGTATTGACGAATGAGGCAGGGATTCCGCGTCACCTATCAGATGGTGACCGCTTCGAAGGCGAACTCTCCGCGCCGGTAGCCAATGTCGTGCCCGGGCGGGAACGGTGCCCGAGGATCGTCTTCACGAGTTCGTTGATATCGATGTCCGCGCTCGTATCGACGCGGAGCACCGCTTCATCGCTTCCTACCCGTGCTGCTGAGCCCAGCTGATGCTCCAGCACTGCGAGATCGGCTTCCGAGGCCTCGTCCTTCTGCGTTGCACGCGCTTCGATGCGTGATCTCAGCACGTCCACCGGCGCGTCCGCGACAACCAGCACCGAATCGACGCCGAGGCTCGAAGCGACGCTCCTCGCAGAAACCCGCTGTTTCTTTTTGAGGAAAGCGGCATCGAGGATGACGTGGTGTCCCGCCGCCAGCAGACTGTCCGCGAGCGTAAACAGGCGCTCGTAAGTCTCCGCACTGGCCTCGGGCGAATAGATGCCGGAGCCGATGCCGGAATGGCTGTCGGCGCTCTCGTCCAGGCCGAACAGCCGCTTGCGCTCGATGTCCGAACGCATGCGAACGGCCGGCAGGGCCGCCATCAGCCGCTCGGCCAGCCAGGTCTTACCGGAGCCCGAAAGGCCATGCATGATGACCAGCACCGGTTCGCCTTTCATTGCCTGGCGGCGCGCCATTGCCGAGTAGTCTTGCGCCTCCCTGATGTCGGCCGCTCGCTCGTCTTCATCCTCGCGCTCGCGGCTGCGAATGGCCGCGACCTTAGCCCGCACGAGACAGCGATAGACGAAATAAAGATCCAGCAGCACGGCGCCTTCGTAGTCGCCGCTGCGTTCGAGGTAGCGGTTGAGGAAATGCGCCGCCAGCTCGGGATGGCCTTTCTCGGTCAGGTCCATCACGAGGAATCCGACGTCGGCGAAGACGTCGGTATTGCGCAGGTCGGGATTGAACTCGATGCAGTCGAAGGTCGTGATGCCCGACGGCAGGCGCACGAGGTTGCCGAGATGCAGGTCGCCGTGGCAGTCG
>JABAHR010007257.1_pt1 | contig 18746 bp, 18 predicted proteins | sample 7062101 | NCBI WGS metagenome assembly JABAHR01 (sample SAMN14534553, study PRJNA622989) | marine sediment metagenome | biome: marine biome [ENVO:00000428]; feature: marine pelagic biome [ENVO:01000023]; material: deep marine sediment [ENVO:00002113] | place: India: Gulf of Kutch | collected... | reverse complement strand
CCTGTTGTTCTGATAGAAGGACTCGGAAGCCAGCTTCAAAGCTGGGCAACGCAGGTTCCAATATACTCTAAACATTTTAAAGTTATAGTTTTCGATAATAGGGGAGCAGGTAAATCAGATAAGCCTGAGTTTGGGTATTCAATTCAAGATATGGCTCAAGATACTGCCTTGTTGATGGATGAGCTAGGAATAGAGCGCGCGCATATTGTTGGGAAATCTATGGGTGGAATGATAGCTCAGTGGTTAGCTATAAATCACCCTGATAAAGTTCAGAAACTTGTTATGGGCTGCTCATCAGCATCTCGAGATGAAGTAGGAAATGAAATACTCCGTATGGCAAGGGAGATTGCCACCAATTTGGGTCCAAAAGCAGTTTGGCTAATGTCTCTCTACCTTGGATACACCCGTGAGTATATAGAGAAGAATTTAGGGACAATTAAAGAAGCGATGGAAACTGTCCCCGATGACCCACAGGCACTTATGGGCTATTTGGGGCAAAGTCTAGCTGTTGAAGGACATAATACTGTTTCCAAATTAGGAGAAATAATGTCCCCAACACTTGTTATGCTCGGTGAGACTGATTTAATTGCATCTCCAAAACGATCCAGTGAGCTAGCAGAGCTAATTCCAAATTCTAAGTTAAAAATATTTTCTAAAGTTGGACATGGTTTCTGGAGGGAGAAGCAAAAGGAAGTAGATGAACTCGTTCTGGAATTTCTTCTAAGAGACTGAACTTAATTAAGGTTTCTTTTATCGACTATTTCTTTTCTTTTCTGTGATGTAATTGATATCATCTCTAGTCTGGAATTAAGATCATTAATAATAATCTGAGCTCTTTTTTGTACGTCGATCTCTTCAAGAAGTTTCTGCTTATCAAAGACATTAGGGAAAATTAAGCTTGCAAGTGCATCAGTTAAGGTCTCTAGTGGAAGCTTGGTATTTACATTAATTCTATGGGATTTTTGCTTTTCATCTAAGTATAGATTCCAGGTTTGGATAAGCTCATCTATTTCAGATCTCATGCTTTCACTACTAGAATCCTGGATATTTTCGAGAATACTCACTCTGGCAAGTCTATAAGGCAAGTCCTTTACTATTTCAACAATCTTTGCTCTTTGTAGGCCATAGAGAAAGATATTTATTTTGTCATCATCGAGAGTTTCCGAGCTTACAATTCTCCCCATTCCGATAACATCATACACTTCTGGATTTCCATAATAATCACTTTCCCAACCTGGTTTTAGTAGTGCCATTCCTATAATTTTCTCACTTTCTAATGATGTGTTTACCATTTCCCTATATCTAGGCTCGAAAATATGTAGTGGTAATAGGGTATTAGGGAAAAATACTACAGAAGATAGAGGAAAAAGCGGGACCAGTCCTGAAAAGTTATTTAAGTTTGCAACGTCTTTAAGATCTAGTTTTGGTATTTCCATAAGTAAATTCCACTTCTTAGTTATAATTAGTATAGCATAAGGATTTTAGGGTAGATCTGTAAAATTTTTCTTTCTGAATCCTTTTTATATGGTTTGTTCTCTAAGTTAGTAAACAACTAACTCTTTCAAGGGGGTTAAAATGAGTAAAACAGTAGTTTTAAATGATGAAAACTTTGAAAATGAGGTCCTTCAGTCTGAGACTCCAGTGCTTGTAGACTTTTGGGCAGAGTGGTGCGGACCATGTAGAGCACTAGCCCCTGTTATTGAAGAGATTGCCGCAGATTATGATGGACAAGTGAAAGTAGGCAATATCAACGTTGATGAAAACCCAGGAGCTCCCGCAGCGTATGAGATAAAAAGTATACCGACACTCATAGTATTCAAAGACGGTGCGGCAGTAGACAGGGTAGTAGGTTCGCTGCCAAAAAGCCAAATCTCAGAATTGATTGATACAGCTCTTGAGCATAAGAAGACTGGCTAAAATCCTGTCCTAGACCGAAAATAAAAATATATGGGGAAATTTTGGTAAATGCCGATATTTCCCATTTTTTATTATTATTAATTACTTTTCCAAAACAATCCTTTGTTTGAACCGTACTACCCATTCGGTTAGAATTTCACCATGGCAAAAACTAGAATAACCAAGGTTTACACCAAAACCGGAGATGAGGGTCTTACTTCACTAGTTAGCGGAGAAAGGGTTAGTAAAGCTTCTCCAAGGGTAGATTCATACGGAGATGTGGATGAATTAAACGCCGTTCTAGGTGTAATACGCTCCCAAGGCGTAGACGACGAGATAGGCAGTTTGTTAATCAAAATACAAAATGATCTTTTTATAATGGGCGCGGATTTAGCTAGCCCTCCCGAGATAGAAGTACCCAGAGTAAGTGATGAGAGTATCACTATTTTAGAGCAAGCTATAGACACTTTTTTAGAGGAGCTTGAGCCTCTTAAAGAATTTATTCTCCCTAGTGGTGATGAGGCCGGATCATCGCTGCATTTAGCAAGAACAGTGTGCAGAAGAGCCGAGAGAAGAGTTGTAGAATTGGTGCAGTCAGAAGAGGTTGGAGGGAATGCCCTTATTTACTTAAACCGCTTGTCTGACTTGCTTTTTGTCATGGCTAGACTTCAAAATAAAAGAAGTGGATTTGAAGAAACATTTGTAGATTTTAAAAAATAAGTATAGAGAGCACAAAAAATAGATATAGAAATAGTAAATCCCAAGATAGATGAATACTTAGATAGTCTTGTCTCAAATGAGGACAGCCTTGTTACTGAAATGGAAGAGCTTGCTTCTAAGGAGAACATACCAATTGTTGGACCTCAGGTTGGTAGGTTTCTATATCAGTTGGCAATAACAATTAAAGCTAAGAGGGTTTTTGAGCTAGGGTCTGCTTTTGGCTACTCAGCCTATTGGTTTGCAAAAGCTGTGGGAACTGAAGGTGAAGTACATTTTACTGATTTATCAAAAGACAACATTGCTCTTGCTAACAATTTTATTGATAGAATGGGATATCAAGACACAATCAAAGTTCATATAGGTGATGGATCTTTGCTATTAGATGAAATATCAGGTGAGTTTGACATCATCTTCAACGATATAGAGAAAGAAGATTATCCTATGGTAATCGATAAAGCTTATAGAAAGCTCAGAAAAGGTGGGCTTTTTATCACAGATAATGTTTTATGGCATGGCAGAGTAGTCTCAGATGATAAATCTCCTGCCACAGAAGGCGTGAGAAAATTTACTGATCTTGTTCTTTCTCATAAAGGATTTAATACAACGATCTTACCAATTAGAGATGGACTGTCCATTAGTGTAAAATTATAATTCTTATTGGTGTGCAAATGAGTAAACCAGATAACTTAGCAATAGATATTAGTGGATCAAACAAAGATATTAAACGGAGACTTATACGTAAAGAGAATGAGTTAAGGGAGCTCCATACTAAAAAGGCCAAACGTGATAGAGCTTTGTCTGGGAGCATGCTTGCTAAAAGAAGATCCGAAATTATAGATAAGTTAATCAAACAGGCAATCGTTCAGCAAGGCTATACAGATCTAAAGAATGTTTCGGTTCTTGCAATCGGAGGATATGGCCGAAATGAGCTATGTCCTTATTCTGATATAGATTTGATGTTTCTATACAAGCCGCGTAATAAAGCATATGCAAAAGAGGTTACTGAGAAGCTTTTATATTTACTATGGGATCTTAACTTAAATATTGGACACTCTGTTAGAACAATAGATGAGTGCTTAGAGCTCTGCGTGGATGAGGATGAGGATAGTTCGATATTAACATCCGTTCTAGACGGTAGGCTAATATTTGGTGATAAGGATCTTTATGAAGACTTTGACAAGAAACTTTTTCACGAATTGCTACCTTCCTATTCCTCAAAATATATCCAGAAAAAAATTGAAGAGAATGAAAAGAGAATAAATAGATTTGGTAGATCAATTTATCTTATAGAACCTAATGTAAAAGAAGGTGAGGGTGGTTTAAGAGATATAAACTACGCACTATGGATAGCACAGGCAAAATACAAAGTTAAGAGCTTTAAAGAGCTTCTTCCTAAGGGAGTCTTACTTGAAAAAGAACTCAAGACCTTTGAAAAAGGACTCAACTTTCTTCTCCTAATTAGATCCGAGCTTCATTACTTGGCACAAAGAGGAGAGGATAGAATGGGTTTTGAATACCAAGAGAAAATCGCCAAATTCCTAGGGTTTAGAAATGCTGATTTGTCCGCTGTTGAGAGGTTTATGAAGATTTATTATATGCGGGCGCATGATATTAGAGAACAATCTAGAATACTCATTGAGAAATGTATAACTGAGCAAGGGGTAAAAGCCCGTGGGCCAAAAACCATATACCTTGAGAACGACTTTATAATCCAGGCAGGTAAGTTGTCAGTTTCCAATGCAGAGTTATTTAAAGAAGATCCGGCAAACTTAATGCGTGCTTTTGAGCTTGCTGATAAGCATGAAGTTAGGATGAGTACTTATCTAGTTGACCTGATTAGAGAAAATGTAAGTCATGTTACTATAGATGAAAACTTTAGGACCAATCCAGAGGTTAATGCTTCTTTTCTTAGAATTTTAAGAAAAGGTAAGAATGTTGCTGATACACTTTTTGAAATGAACAGGCTCAGATTATTGGGCTACTACATTCCTGAGTTTGGGAAGATATTCTGCATGAGTCAGCACGATGCTTACCACGTATATACAGTTGATGTTCACTCTATATTTATGGTCCGCGAGATTGAGAATCTCGTAAATTATTCCTATGAAGAGGAATTCCCACTTTTAACAAAAACTGCAGAATCCGTGATGAAGAAGCACGTTCTGTACTTGGCTTGTCTGTTTCATGATATGGGAAAAGGAGAGGGGAGAAATCATGCGCAGAAAGGTGCGGCGATGATCCCAGGGATATCAAAACGTATGGGTTTGTCTAAGCAGGACAGCGAACAGCTAGAGTTCTTAGTGAAGCACCATTTGATCATGCCCCACTTCTCTCAAAGACGTGATATACACGATTACAGCATGATTGTGAGATTTGCTAGATCTGTAAAAACTTTGGAGACGCTGTCTCTTCTATATCTTCTAACCTTTGCTGATGTCAGATCAGTCGGCCCAGATGTCTGGACAAACTGGAAGGGTATGCTGCTTAAAGAGCTGTACATCAGAACTGCTAGGGTGCTTGAGGAAGGAGGAGAATTTAAGAAAGAAGAGCCCAAAGATAGGCTTAAAAGAGTATCTGAAGAAGTAAATAAGATTTTGGGCAGGAAAGTTGCCAAGAAGAATGTCAGTGACATCTTGTCCAAGATGCCCGACTCATATTTTCTAGGTTTCTCGCCCAAAAAAATTGCAAGTCATGTCGAATTTATACAAAAATCCAAAGGAGTTATCGGGTTTGATCTTTCTTTTTATCCCAATCAGGAGTTTGATGAGCTTACTATTTGGGGTAAAGATGTAAGAGGAATTTTCTCAAGGCTTTGCGGTGTTATTAGGGCAAGCGGCTTTAACATTCTTGGGGCTAGGATTTCAACTAGGACTGATGGAAGAATTTTGGATGTGTTTTATGTAAATAGATTGGGTAAATCTAGTGGCGGGGAAGAAGAATTATGCAGGAAGCTCGATGAGAATCTAAAAGGTGTGCTGTCAGGGAAGCTTGATTTAGACAAGCTAGTTAGTAAAAGAAAGAAATCTGTTTCAAAATACAACAAAATAGTCCCTCAATATCCAACCCGAATAGAGGTGGATAACGAATCCTCAGATAATGCAACTGTAATTGATGTCTATACTTATGACAGGGCCGGACTTCTCTACGATATTACTAAAGCTATTAGTGAGCTTAAGCTGTCAGTAGAGTATGCAAAAGTCTCTACAAAAGTAGATCAGGTGGTAGATGCTTTTTATGTTGTTGATAGTAAGGGCAAAAAAATTACAGATATAGAAAAGATTGAAGATATTAAAGCCGCTATATTTAAGGCCATTTCCGAAGGATAGTAGTTTCCTTAATTCTAAATAATCTTATACTCTACTGATATATGAACAAAGATAGCAAAAGCCAAATTCATTCGGACTTCTTAATTGTAGGAAGCGGTCTCGCGGGTCTTTATGCTGCACTCTATGCTTCCAAGTTTGGTAGTGTCATTCTATTAACCAAATCCACAATTGAAGAGAGTAATTCGTTCTGGGCCCAGGGGGGTATTGCTGCTGCAATGGACCCCGAGGACTCAACGTGGTTTCATATCGAAGACACCCTAAGGGCAGGAAGAGGACTCTGCAATAGAGAAGCTGTTGAGATATTAGTTGGAGAAGGTAGGGACCGTGTGATAGAGCTAATGGAGCTTGGTATGGAGTTTGATACTGCCGAGGGCGGGCTTGAGCTTGGACTTGAGGGTGGCCATACAAGAAGACGAGTTCTCCATGCTCGCGGTACATCAACTGGAAGAGAAATGGTGAGTTTTCTAATTGCTGCAGTTGAAAATAATCCATCTATTACTAAATATGAAAATACTGGGGTTGTTAAGTTCTTATCAGATGACAGGAGATGTTTTGGCGCAATAGCTATGGATAAAGATTTCAAATCCAAAGTGATTCTCTCCAAATCTACAATACTAGCCACTGGAGGAGCATCAGCCCTTTATAAAAGAACCACCAATCCCAAAGGATCAGTAGGAGAGGGGATTGCGCTTGCCTATCAAGCAGGAGCTGAGATATCTGATATGGAATTTTTACAGTTTCATCCTACGGCTTTCTATAGTGAGCAAGGAGAGAGCTTCTTAATTAGTGAAGCGCTCAGAGGAGAAGGAGCACATCTTCTGAACTCAGATGGCAAGAGATTTATGACTAATTACAGCGAATATGCAGAGCTTGCCCCAAGAGATGTGGTGTCTAGCTCTATTTTCTTGGAAATGAATAAATCTGGGCAAAGGAATGTTTATTTGGACCTGCGTCATATAGAATCCGACTACATCAAAAGCAGGTTTTCTAACATTTATAATTTTTGCCTTGATAGCGGAATAGATGTTACAAAAGACATAGTCCCTGTAGCCCCAGCCGCCCACTATACAATTGGTGGAGTAAAAACTGGGCTGTATGGAGCAACAAACATAGCTGGTTTATTTGCCTGTGGAGAGGTTGCAAGCACAGGTGTGCATGGGGCAAATAGATTAGCTAGCAATTCTCTTCTTGAGTGTGTGGTTTTTGCAAAAAGAGCTATTGATGGGGCTATGCAAAGCTCAGATGATAATTCTAATGGATTATCAGATCTATATGCGGATAAAATAGAATTCGAATATTCCGAGTCTCAGTCAAATTCACTCTCTCGAATAAAACGAGAAATTTCACAAATTCTAAATAACAATGTTGGTATAGTAAGAACTCAAGAGGGACTCTCTTCTGCAATCAACAATATAGAGAGTATTACAAAATCTCTAGAGGAATTCTCAGGGTACTATAGACTTAAGCTCAATATGGCAATTGATGTTTCACTTCTGATTACAAAATTTGCTCTGATCAGAGAGGAATCAAGAGGAGTACATATAAGGCAAGATCATCCGGATGAAGAAAAGAGGTGGGAAAAACACATAACAGTTAAAAAGGGGCACGAGCCTGAATTTGTAGCTGTGTAAGTTATTAGACTAATGAAAGAAAATATAATAGATTGGGATCAGATCGATTCCATAATTGAAAATGCACTTAGAGAAGACATAGGATCTGGCGATGTTACTACAGACGCTATCTTTGAGCCGGGTGAGATGTGTGAGGCACATATTATTGCTAAAGAAAATGGAGTAATTGCAGGTATCGAGGTTGCAAAAAGAATATTCCAAAAACTAGACCCACAAGCCTCATTTGCTGAACTTATAAAGGATGGTAATCATGTCGAGCCGGGTGACGAAATTCTGAGAATTAAAGCTACAGTCCGAGCGATATTATCTGGAGAGCGATTAGCGTTAAACTTACTACAACGCATGTCAGGTATTGCTACTGCTACATCAAAATATGTAGATGCGTTAAGTGGATCTGATTCTAAAATTTTGGACACTAGAAAAACTGTCCCCGGACTAAGAATATTAGACAAATATGCTGTGTTGGCAGGGGGAGGGCAGAATCACAGATTAGGACTTTATGATGCCGTATTAATTAAGGACAATCATATAGAGTCTGCGGGGAGCATTAAGAATGCAGTGGACCTAGTAAGAAGTAAATACAATGATAACTATAAAATTGAAGTTGAAACATCGAATATAGATGAAGTTAATGAGGCGCTATCTTCAGAAGTAGATATTATCATGCTCGATAATATGACAACTTCTATGATGAAAGAAGCCGTTACGCTAGTAGACGGACGAGCTCTTACTGAGGCCTCTGGAGGTATTACCCTTGATGGATTATCTGAAATTGCAGAGACCGGTGTTGATTATATATCTGTCGGTGCAATTACACACTCTGTCCAAGCTCTAGACATATCACTCTATATGGTATAATTACCCCCTTACTTAATAGAAATTAATGATTATATTATGAGTACAATGGCAGACATAGCAGCAGAAATAAAAAGGTTAAAAGAGCAAAAAAATGCAGTGATTTTAGCTCATAACTATCAACTTCCTGAAGTTCAGGATATTGCGGACTTCACTGGCGATTCTCTTGCTCTCTCGCAGCAAGCAGGCCAAACTGAAGCTGATATTATAGTCTTTTGCGGTGTCCATTTTATGGCTGAGACCGCATCTATTATTTCACCGCATAAAAAGGTTCTTATTCCAGACGAGAAAGCTGGTTGTTCACTTGCGGATACCATTACGGCAAATCAATTAAGGGCATGGAAAGAAGAGCATCCCGATGCTGTTGTAGTTTCATATGTAAATACCTCTGCTGAGGTGAAGGCTTTAACTGATTATTGCTGTACTTCCGCAAATGCAGTTCAAGTAGTAAATGCAGTCCCGGAAGATAAAGAAATACTTTTTCTTCCTGATATGTTCTTAGGGGCATATGCTGCCAAAGTGACTGGCCGGAAGATAAATATCTGGCAAGGTGAATGCCACGTTCATGCTGGCATAAGAAATCAGGATATTGAAGATATGCAACACGAACATCCTGAGGCAGAAATGATTGTGCACCCTGAGTGTGGATGTACTACAAACTTACTTTATCAGACTGCGAATGGAACTGCAACGAAAGTTAATGGAAATGGTAACGGTAATGCCAAGAGTAATATTAAGTTTCTATCAACTGGTGGTATGATCAAACACGCTAAGGAATCAAAATCGAAAGAGTTCATTATAGCAACAGAAACCGGTATGTTGCACAGGCTCAGAAAAGATAATCCCGATAAAACCTTTATTCCTGCTAGAGAAAATGCGGTGTGTAAATATATGAAAATGATTACTCTTCCGAAAGTGCTTAGGTCTCTTGAGGAAGAAATTGTTGAAGTGAAAGTGCCTACAGGTATTGCCAGGCAGGCTAAGAAATCAATTGACCGAATGCTCGAGATAATTGCTTAGTATCCCAAAGTTAATCCACCTGGTCTTCTTGGGTCAGAGGCCCCATATAAATACCCCCCTTTCATTACAATACTTTCAGCAACACCAATAGTTCTCCCAACCTGAACCTCATATCCGATATCTTCCAAAATTTTAATCGTGTCCCCATTTAATCCTTGCTCAACATAGAGCACATCTGGTAGCCATTGATGATGCACACGCGGGGCATTTGTGGCCTCGGCAATGTTCATATCAAAGTCGATAACATTAAGAACTATCTGAAGCACCGTGGTGATAATTTTGCTTCCTCCAGGGCTTCCAGTGACCAGAAAAGGTTTCCCATCTTTCATAACAATAGTAGGACTCATAGAGCTGAGCATTCTTTTCTCTGGCTCAATAGAGTTCAATTTGCCGCCAACAAGCCCATAAGCATTTGGTGCACCAGGTTTGGCTGAGAAGTCATCCATCTCATTATTAAGTAGTATCCCAGTACTAGGAACTGTGATTTTGGAGCCATAACTGAAATTCAGCGTGTAAGTGTTAGAAACAGCGTTACCATGTGCGTCAACAACAGAGAAGTGCGTTGTATTACTACCTTCTTGAGCAGATAAATCCCCAGGCTGTATCTCACTACTCGACCTGACACTACCAACTTTTATTTGTTCCACTATAGATTTTGCATATTCCTTAGAAGTGAGTTCTGATATTGATAGAGTTGAGAAATCTGGATCACCCAGGTATTTAGAACGGTCAGCATAGGCGTATTTCATCGTTTCAGCAAAGATGTTAATTGTTTTCGCTGTGTTATGCCCAAATGATGAGAGAGGGAAAAACTCTAGTATGTTTAGCATCTGTATAAGATGTGCGCCTCCTGAACTTGGAGGAGGCATAGAAAAAATCTCATACCCTTTATATTGACCACTAACAGGCTTGCGCATAACTGCTTGATATTTGGTAAGGTCTTTTTTTGAAATAAGACCTCCATTTTTCTTCATGAAGGAATCTATTTTCTTTGCAATTTCTCCTTTGTAAAAAGCATCTGGACCGTATTGAGAAATTTGAGCAAGGCTCCAAGCCAAATCCTTTTGTATAATTAAATCACCAGGTTCATAAGCCTCGCCATTCTTTTTATAGAAAATCTCCATACTCGCTGGAGACTTCTCCATATGTTTCTTTGCTCGAGTTAGGGAGTGACTTAGCTCTTGATCAACTGTGAATCCTTTCTCAGCAAGCTCCATTGCAGGCTGAAGAGCTCTCTCAAGGCTTATAGTCCCATATTTCTCAAGAGCCATAGTAAGCCCAGCAACTGTTCCTGGCACACCTGCAGATAATAGGCTGTTTCGCGATTTATCTTTATCAACATTACCTTCGCTATCCAAAAACATATCCTTACTTGCTCCAAGAGGAGCTTTTTCTCTATAATCTATAGCGATTACTTCATCAGTATCTGCAATATATGCAACCATAAAACCACCACCACCCAGGTTTCCTGCTCTAGGAAATGTAACAGCTAATGTAAATCCTATAGTTACAGCTGCATCAACGGCATTTCCTCCTTCTCTCAATATCTGGAGCCCAGCTTCAGTCGCATACACATTTTCTGTTGCCACCATACCATTCTTAGCAACCACAGGATGAAACCTGGCTTTTCCTGTGTAAAGTGGGTTTTCTTGTGCAGCAATTTGGCACACTGACATAAATGTGACAATAAGAGATATAGTTATTTTGGATAAAATATTAGAGGCAGCCATATAGAAATATGATATCTATTTAGGATTGTATGTAAATTGAGTACTTATGAGAAGTAGCCAAGACTAGCTGTTCATCATGTTGAAGAATTCTTTATTAGACTTAGTACCGCTCATCTTATCCAGTAAGAATTCCATAGCTTCGGTTGTATTCATTGGGTTTAGAACTTTTCTTAGAAGCCATACTTTGTTAAGCACTTCCTCACTTAACAGAAGCTCTTCTTTTCTGGTACCAGAGCGCTGTAGATCAATTGCAGGGAATACTCTCTTATCTGCAAGTCTTCTATCAAGGTAGATTTCCATGTTTCCAGTACCTTTAAATTCCTCAAAGATAACCTCATCCATTCTACTGCCAGTATCGATAAGTGCTGTCGCAATAATTGTAAGACTTCCGCCTTCCTCAGTGTTTCTCGCAGCACCAAAGAATCTCTTTGGTCTCTGAAGTGCATTTGCCTCCATACCACCAGAGAGCACTCTTCCGCTCGCAGGAGTGACTGTGTTGCTAGCACGTGCAAGCCTTGTCAAACTGTCAAGAAGAATCACAACGTCTTTTCCGTGTTCAACAAGCCTCTTTGCTTTCTCTATAACCATGTCTGAGACCTGAATATGACGCTGTGCAGGCTCGTCAAATGTCGAGCTCACTACCTCTCCATTAACCGAGCGGTCCATATCGGTTACCTCTTCGGGGCGCTCATCAATAAGTAGTACTATGAGTACAGTTTCAGGATTGTTTTGAGTAATAGCATTTGCAATCCTTTGTAGTAAAATAGTTTTACCAGTTCTTGGTGGTGCTACTATTACAGCTCTTTGGCCTTTACCTGTTGGGGAAAACAGATCAATAACTCTACTGCAGAATTCCTCAGGATCGTATTCCAGTTCCAATTTTTCTTCTGGATGAAGTGGAACAAGGTTTTCAAATGCCACTCTGTCTCTACACACTTCGGGAGAATCAAAATTAACTTCCTGTATTTTAAGCAGAGCCAGATTTTTCTCACCTTCTCTTGGAAGTCTGACCTGACCACCTACGGTATCACCGGTTTTCAGATTGAATGATCTTATTTGAGATTTAGACACATATATATCATCAGGGCCCGGAAGATAGCTGTACTTTGGTGACCTTAGAAAACCATAGCCTTCAGAAAGTATTTCGAGAACACCTTCTGCAAAAATTACACCTTCTTTCTCACTTTGAGCCCTAAGAATCGCAATAATAATGTCTTGTTTGGTCATGCGTGATGCTTCTTCAATATCAAGCGCACGTGCCATTTTCATAAGTTCTACGCTCTTTGTATCTCTTAAATCATTGAGATTAAGAAGTAGAGATTCATCTGTAGTTTCTTTTTCTGCGGGTTTTTCCCGTAATTTTGTTGCTCTCGCCATAAGTGTTAAATTCCTCGACCCATATTTTAGGATTTATTTCAAAAATCAAATTACGAATTATTGGAAAAGAGTATCAGTTCTTTTGAGATGTTATTTAAAGTTAATAGCCAATAATATTATGTATCGCAAAGAACTATTTTGTCAAGTAAGTTTTTTCAAGGAATAATTAGCGCCTCTTAGTGCTATAATGATTTGAACAATTTAAATCGTTACCATTATTATACATGTTATGCTAAATATGCAAACCATATCTAAGGAGATAATATGAGTAAAAAAGTTATATTCACAGTATTAAGCCTAATTATTTGCGGTTTCATGTTTACTCAATCCATAGCAAACGAGAATACTCTTGGCGAGGTAGCTATGGCGACTCCGCTACCACTTCACGAATCTGAACTGACATCTTTAACAGGTGAAATATATATAAACCCAAAATCTACCGGAACAATACGCTCTATAAGAACACTTGATAGAGGCCACTTATTAGGAGAGAAGGTTGAATTAGAGGCTAGAACTCTTACAGATGGATGGAGGAAGTTAAATGTTCCGATATCTTTGGCGGGAGCTTTCGGCTTGGTCATATCAGGAAGACAAGGAATAGTCAAACTCACTTTACCCCAGGAGCCGTCTCCACCTTCAGGGAGTGGAACGCTCAAATCTATAAGCGATCTTTTCATGGAGTTTGGCACTATACATGCGACTTTTACTTTTCCGAGCATAAACATTTTAGAACCAAGCAAGGTAGCAATATCTATTTTGGATACAACTAATAATAGATTCATTAATGGAGACATAATTGCTCTTAAAAATGACCAGGCAGCAGTAGTGTTTCAAAGTCTACCTTCATCAGTTGTAAATAATGATGGAATGATTCGTATTAGTCTAAGAAGAGCCGATGGGTCATTCTTAAACTCAGACATACCCGCATGGGGATACAATATTGTTGTTTCAGAGACAGATACAGGTGTTGCTGCACCAATTACTGCCGATGTTTTTGGGCTTCCTGATGATGCAAAGATTAAATTTAACTTTGTTTCCTTATCTGGACAGATTATAAATCCCTCAACGAATACGCTCACAGTGAAAGATATCAATAAAGGAAAAGAAATTTCTACAATAACAACAAAGATAAGTGGGCCACAGCCGATTACTGTTACAGTCGTAAGAGTGAAATAGTATGCTAGTCGATGCTTGCTAAATATTGGCCGATGTTATAAAATTCTAGTATAATAATTTGATTATTATTGGATATTTATTAAAGAGGTGAATTTGATATGGCAGGACACTCTAAATGGGCAAATATTAAACATAGGAAAGCAGCTGTAGACGCTAAACGTGGCAAGGTTTTTACAAAACTCATCCGTGAGCTTACAGTTGCAGCCAAACATGGGGGAGGGGATCTGGATTCAAACCCGCGACTAAGAACAGCTATAAATGCTGCCAAGAGTGCCAATATGCCCAATGATACAATTGACCGCGCCATTAAACGCGGCACAGGAGAAATCGGAGGGGATGAATTTCACGAGCTCATGTACGAAGGGTATGGTCCTGGAGGAAGTGCTGTATTAGTTCAAACACTTACAGACAACAAAAATAGAACAGTAGCAGACATAAGAAGAATATTTACTAAGCACGGAGGCAACCTGGGAGAGAACGGCTGTGTGGCCTGGATGTTTCACATGAAGGGCCGCATAGGTTTCGAGGCGGCAAATGTTGAGGAGGATCAGATATTTGAGATTGCTCTGGATGCAGGAGCTGAGGATGTCATTACAGAAGATACAGAGCTTGTAGTGGTGACTCCTCCTGAGGCCATTGAAGATGTTAAGGGTGCAATCGATGCTGCTGGCATTAGCTATGATTCTGCAGAAGTTACTATGATTCCTGAGACTAACGTTAAGATAGAAGGGAAAGAGGCTGAACATATGATTCGTCTTATGGAAGCGCTTGAGGATAGTGATGATGTGCAGAATGTGTATTCAAACTTTGATATACCTGAAGAACTAATAGAAAGCATGGCACAATAATAATATGAGAGTAATTGGCATAGATCCCGGTTCTAGAGTTTGCGGATACGGGGTTCTTGAAGTCCAGAACGGTGAAGTTACTCACATACAAAGTGGGTGCATTGTTCCCAAACCCGCTTTGCCCCTTAATCAGAGATTAAAAGTTATTTATGATGGTCTTTTAAAAGTAATAGACCAGCACTCCCCAGATGTTATGTCTATTGAAGATATCTTCTTTGCTAAAAATGCTAAGAGTGCGATTAAGCTTGGTCAAGCAAGAGGTGTAGCGCTTCTTGCTGGTTCAAACTGTGGAATAGCAGTTCATGAATATGCTCCCACAAAAGTTAAACTTGCACTTACCGGTAGAGGCAGAGCAAATAAAGCTGAGGTGCAGGGAATGCTTTCAAGGTTACTTGGTGTGGATGACTGGGAGGGGCAGGATGCGTCAGATGCAGTGGCCATCGCACTTTGCCATATTAACCTTTCCCATATCGAGGATAGATTAGGCAAAGAATTTGTTCAGCCCAGGAGAAAAAGGAGGCGCTTTACAATAGATGATCTCCCTTCTTAGAGGCAATATAGAGCATAAATCACTTGGTAATGTAGTAGTTGATGTTAATGGTGTAGGCTATGGTGTAACTGTGCCACTATCAACCTATTATAAGCTTCCAGAACAAGGGGGCGAAGTTACACTACAAATTCATACAAGCATGAAGGACAGCTCAATTGAGTTGTTTGGTTTTCTTACCCAGGAAGAAAAAGAAGTCTTTGCAATCTTAATTGGAGTTTCAGGTGTTGGACCTAAGGTTGCTACAAGCATACTATCTAACATCACACCTCTAGAGCTTGCATCCGCTATTGCATCGGGGGATTTGGCTAAGAGAAAAATTGCGGGAATAGGACCCAAAATGGCCTCAAGGCTCACTACTGAGTTAAAAGATAAACTTTCTGATTATGAATCTGCATCGGCAATTACGGCCAAATCAGGTATTGTAGAGGATGTGATATCTGCTCTTATGAACTTGGGATATAAAAGACCTGAAATTGACGAGCGAATCTCTGAGCTTGAAGAAATTACTTCAAACGAGACAAACCTTGAAGTGGCTCTAAGGGAATGTCTGAAAGTTATGAAAAAAGGTTAGTTACTTCTAAGGATAAGATAATGGAAGAAAGAATTGTAACAGGCACGAGTCAGGAAGAAGACACACTCTTTGACATAAACCTAAGACCTGAGCGCCTGTCTGAGTATCTTGGGCAAAGTAAAGTTAAAGAAAAGGTCTCAATCTTCATTGAAGCAGCCAAGCGTAGAAAAGAAGCACTTGACCATGTGCTTCTCTACGGGCCCCCTGGCCTAGGAAAAACAACTCTTGCCCACATAGTGGCTAATGAACTTGGAGTTAAAATCTATTCAACCTCGGGCCCTGTTATTGAGCGTGTAGGAGATCTTGCCTCTATACTTACTAACCTAAATGACAGAGACGTTTTGTTTATAGACGAGATACATCGCCTGAACCGCATAGTGGAGGAATATCTATACTCTGCTATGGAAGACTACAAAATTGATATTATGATAGGTGAGGGGCCAACTGCAAAATCTATGAAGGTAAGTGTTAATCACTTCACGCTTATTGGTGCAACAACTAGAACGGGTCTTTTGACATCTCCTCTCAGGTCAAGGTTTGGTGTGGATTTAAGGCTTGATTACTACACCTCTGATGAGATTAAAGGGATTTTAAACAGATCTTCAAAAATCTTAGATGTAGAGTTAACAAAAGAAGGTGCTTCCGAATTAGCGAGTCGTGCAAGAGGCACACCGAGGATTGCCAATAGAATATTAAAAAGAGTAAGAGACTATGCCGAGGTTAAAGCTGACGGTGCAATCAACGTAGATGTGGCAGGGTCGGCTTTGGAGCTACTTGAGGTTGACTCCTTAGGGCTTGATGGGCTAGATCGAGCAATACTTGAGGCGATCATACTAAAGTTTAATGGTGGCCCTGTCGGGATCGACACACTTGCCTCAGCAGTAAGTGAAGAGAAGGATACGATTGAAGATGTATATGAACCATTTTTAGTTAGAGAAGGGCTTATTATTAAAACCCCTCGCGGAAGAGCTGCCACTCCGCTTGCCTATGAGCATCTAGAAATAGAACTCCCCCAAGTTCAAAAAGGCCTATTTAACTCTTAATTTCTCATCGGTATTTCTCTTGTAAATTCATCCCAATGAGACTCAGTAATAGCATCAATTTCTTTTCTGGGTGCTTTGTATCCTCCCTCGCCTGGAAAGAGTGAGTCATAGACCTGATCTCTTAGCCTCAACCATTCATCTAATGCGGCATAGTTGGGAAATACTACAACAGTTTTATAGGTCCAATGAGGCTTTAGAGTATGAAGTCTTTGAGAGTATAATTTGTACTCGCCAACTATGATTCCTCTGTTTTGCATCTCAGTCCAAAAAGGTATCAATTTTTCTCTATAGACTTCAAGAAATTTCTCAGTGTTTTCAGGCTTAACCACATAGAAACTTTCCTCAATCACATATTTGTACCTCTCTTCCTGTGTATAGCCGGCTGTTGCGCCAGCAAAGATAATGCTCAAGATTAAGGCATATTGAACGAACTTATGCATTGTTAACCTCCGTAATATCCTGATATTTAAAAATATTTACAAAAATGAAACTTCTTTGCATGCATTGCATCCTATATTCTAAGTCTATTATACATTGATTGTAGACAATTGATATCTGCGTGATAGTATGAACGGCGGCACCCTTTTTTTATGTTCTAGTCACAACTTTGAACATAGTTAGTTCCAAATATGTAGATTAAGGCTAAATATAATATTGCTTTTAATCTATATGTATGGAAAACTTTAGATCAATCCTCAGATGTAACTCTTAAATTATATGAAATCAGATAAATTATTTTCTAATCTTGTCCAAAATCTAACTTTTCAGCAGGTTAAAACAATATGACAAACTGGCTATATTTTGTGATGCAAATCCCATCAAACTCAGGTGCGGAGCCAATTAGTATATTAGGCTTAGTTACCCAGGCAGGACCAGTAGTAAAATTTGTGCTTTTGCTTCTATTGTTGATGTCGGTTATCTCGTGGGCAATTATTTTCTCAAAATATTTTGTGCTTAAAAAAGCAACCAGAAGTTCAGAAAAATTCTTAGAGTTATATGGAGCAAGTGGAAATTTTGGTAATTTATATACGTCTACTAAGCATATGGGCGGCCCAATAGCAGAAGTATTTAGGGCAGGATATACCGAAATACTCAAAATTAGAAAGTCACGCTCAAGCGGAACGTCCCCAGCAGAAACACCGAGCGGCAGTACAGAGTTAATTGATACAGAGCTTGGTGTTGTAGAGCTTGTTGAGAGGGCACTTAAAAGAACTATGGCTCAAGAGATATCAAAGCTTGAGAGCTCTTTAACATTTCTTGCAACCACAGGAAGCGCCGCACCATTTATCGGTCTATTTGGAACAGTTTGGGGAATTATGACCTCGTTTATTGGTCTTGCAGGAAGCCAGGGTGTACCAACGCTCCAGGCGGTTGCTCCAGGTATTGCAGAAGCCCTTGTTGCTACAGCTGTAGGTCTTGCTGCAGCTATACCTGCTGTTATTGGATATAACTATTCTTTAAGCAGGGTTAAAAAAATAGATGTAGATATGGAAAATTTTTCATCTGAATTCTTAAATATCGTAGATAGGTATGTGAAAAAGGTCTAGAAAAGAATATGGGTATGCAGACAAACAATGGCGGTGGACGCTCTGTGATGTCCGAGATCAACGTTACCCCCTTTGTGGATGTAATGTTGGTGCTGCTTGTAATATTTATGGTTACCACTCCTATACTGTATCAGGGTGTAGATGTTAATCTGCCTAAAACCGAATCCCGGGCAATGCCTTCATTGGACCGCGAAAAGAAAATTGTTGTTACTCTTAATTCTGAAGGAGAAATCTTTATAGAAGAAGAGCAATATTCTCTTTCTGAATTACGACTTGAGATCAGACGAATAATGTCAGAGCAAGGAAAAGAAGTAAGAGAAGAAGACGTGTTTTTAAGAGCAGATACAACTGTTCCTTATGGAGCTGTAGTTGAGGCAATGGCTGAGATTAGAAATGCCGGAGTTACTAAATTAGGACTTATTACAGAGCCCATTCCAAAAAATTAGAGGCTGAAAA
>JABAHR010001648.1_pt3 | contig 18763 bp, 15 predicted proteins | sample 7062101 | NCBI WGS metagenome assembly JABAHR01 (sample SAMN14534553, study PRJNA622989) | marine sediment metagenome | biome: marine biome [ENVO:00000428]; feature: marine pelagic biome [ENVO:01000023]; material: deep marine sediment [ENVO:00002113] | place: India: Gulf of Kutch | collected... | reverse complement strand
GGTAGTAGCCGGCATTGATGGCGACGTTCCCCATCCCCGGCCACACCGCCACCAGCGACGGGTGCCTCAATTCCTCGAATTCTTTCATTGTCACCGATCGCACGCCTCATGAAGCTCCGCAACCGGAAGGTTGCGCCAAATACGAAACCCCGCCCCGCCAATCGGGAGTCCCCGGTAAGTGATGCCGCATCTCCGGACGACCTCCCGGGAAGCAGGGCGCGTTCGCTTTAAGACGGGCCCCGGCCCCTCCGGCTCCCGACTCGCCCCTCTCCGGACGGTGGACCGGCCGCAAAGCGGCTGGCCCTGCCGGCTGGCCTCCAGGGAACAGGTCGCCGAATCCGGTATCGGAGCCACCCCGGGTTGTCCCCGGAGACCGCGCTGTCCATCCGGGAGGCAGCAAAGCAGGTCCCTGGTGTCCTTCCATTCCCGGAGATCCCCGGCCGTCGATCCGTTCCGTGCTGCCCGACCGTCTCCACACTTGATCTCACCGCCGATTGAGCGGAGATTTGACCGATGAACTGGCGCACGCTTGTCGCTGTATCGATCGGTTGTTCCTTCAGCCTTCCTCCCTCCGCCGGGGCCCAGGGCCTTCGCCGTGGCCATGCCCAAAAACCCGGCGAGGCCAAACGCGAACTGGTCGAAATACGGGGGTCGATTCCGGACCTGGCGAGCTGGGAGAACCGCAAGGCGAAGGTGAAGAAAGGCATCCTGGCGGGAGCCAAATTGACCAGGCTGCCGGAGCGCACCGCCCTCAATCCACGCTTCGTCAAGAAGCGGGTCTACCAGGGCTACCAGGCCGAGAATGTCGCAATCGAAAGCTCGCCCGGGTTTTACGTGACCGGCACCCTTTACCGGCCGACCGCATTCGAGGGGACCCTCGCGGGAATCCTCTGTCCCCACGGCCACGGCGGGCGCTTCCGGGAATCCCGGCAGATTCGCTGCGCGGTCCTCGCCAGGATGGGGGCGGCCGTATTCCAATACGACATGATGGGCTACGGCGATTCCAAGGAGGTTGGCTGGGATCACGGCAAGACCCCCGAGATCCTGCGTCTGCAGACCTGGAACAGCATGCGCGCCCTCGACTTCCTCCTGACTCTTCCCAAGGTCGATCCCAAGCGCATCGGGATGACCGGTTGTTCGGGCGGGGGAACGCAAACCTTCGTCCTGTCGGCCATCGACGAGCGGGTGGCCGTCTCGGTGCCGGTCTGCCAGATCTCGGCCCATTTCTTCGGCGGCTGCGTGTGCGAAAGTGGCATGCCGATCCACTGGGGCCCGGATCACAAGACCAACAACGCCGAGATCGCGGCCCTGGCCGCACCCCGCCCCCAGCTCATGATTTCGAACGGCAAGGACTGGACCTTGAACACTCCCGAGGTGGAGTTTCCCTTCGTCCAGCACGTCTACGGGCTGTACGGCGCCACCGACAAGGTGGCCAACGCACACTTTGCGGGGGAAGGACATGACTACGGCACCTCCAAGCGCATGGCCGCTTACCCGTTTCTTTCCAAACACCTCGATCTCGACCTCAAACAGGTGCTGGGAGAAGACGGCAAGGTGGACGAGTCATTCGTGGTGCCTGAAACCCAGGAGCAGATGATGGTCTTCAACGGCAAGTATCCCGCCAATGCCGTGAAACCGAACACCCCCTTGCCGTGACCTCTCCCGGATTCCGGGATCCCATACCGGTGGGCAGAATCAGCCGGTGGAATGACCGGAGCATGATCCTGCAGGATCAAGGCGCGGGGCAGGGCGCTCGGGCGGGAGCGGAGCGGGCTCCCCGACCTGCCGGACAACCCAAACATGCACCGGAAGCCGGCCGCTTCACCTCGCGCTGGCCGTCGCAGATCAGGTATTTCTCGAGGTATTCCTCCCGCCCGATAGTCTGAACAACTCGGGAACCCGGTCTCACCGCTCGGTGGGGAGCTTGCCCTCCTTGAATGCCTGCAGGTGGCTGGTCAAGAGCGACACGGAGGTCGAGTCTCCATTCCGGCGCGCCAACTCCAGGGCCTGTTCCGCGATCGAGATCGCCATCGCGAAGTTGCCGGCAGAGCCATGGCAGGTTGCCAGGGTCGTCAGGGCGGGAGTGTCTCGATACCCGGTCGCCTCACAAAGTNNGGGTCGGGATGGGTGGCGAGGAGCCAGGCGAGCCCGTTCAGGAATGATTCCTCGCCCGGTTTCACTTCAATGGCCCGGCGATAGACCGCGATGGCGGCATCCAACCGCCCCTTGCCCTTGTGCACCTGGCAGAGCATGTTCGCGATTTCCGGACGGCCCGGATCGTATTGCCATGCGCGCTCGAGGGCCGCTTCCGCGGCGGCGAATTCCGACCGCTGCCCAAGCGCCGCACTGACCCGAAAGTAGAGGTCGGCGACCTGGGCGGGAGAGTTGGCGGCAGCCAGGTCGGAATCGTTCGCGAGCGCTTCATTCGAGAGGTGACGATCGAGATATGAACGAGCCTCGGCCGGTTTCCCAAGGGTCAGTAACTTCCCGGGAATGACCAGCAGGTCGGGAGGAATCGGATTGATGATCCAGCGGCCCGGGAAAGGCACCGCCTGTTCGCGGTGGGTCCCACGGTCGGCCGACCCGATCGACTCCGCATCCCGTGCCAGGGCGGCCGCCGCGACCGGGCCCCGGTAAAAGGCCAGGAGCCGGAGTTGAGGATCGAGAAGAAAGGTCGAGGGCAGGGAAAGCGGATCCTGGGGACCGAGGAGCGAACGTTGCACGACGTCCAGTTTCTCGAGCAGCCCGGGGGTGGCGAATCCNNAATCCGGTGTCGAAGGGAAGATCCAGTTTCTCGAGGAGCGGCCCCAGAGCCCGCCGTAAATCCGATACCTCCCGGCCGGGATCGTCCACATTCAGGCAGAGCACCCGCACCCCCTCCAGATGATCGCGCTCCGCTTTCCAGCGGGAGAGCTCTTGCAGGCACGGCTCACACCAGCTCGCCCAGAGGTTGATGACTACCGGGACCTGGCCGGGCTGAATCGGGGTCTCCGTTCCGGAGGAATCGAGGTGGCTGAAGAGAGGAAGGGGCAACGGGGCATGGGCCACGACCCGCCCCGATGAGCTCCCCGCCCGAACCGGGGGAGCGCCCGCCTTGATGACAAGGCTTCGCGAGACGGCTGGCCTGGCCTTCCCGCCTCCGCTTCCCTCGGTCAGGACGTAGCGTTGGTTCACTTCCAAGCCCGGAAACTCTTCCGTCGCCCCGCCCGGCCAGTGCACGCGGACGGTTTCGAGCTTGGCGCCGGACGGCAGGCCGAAATGAAGCCACTTGCTCGACTGGGAAAGATAGCCCTCGCCTGCCCGCAGGGTTTTCACCAGCCGTGGGCGCGAACGGTTCGTCACCACCTCGACCCTGGCCCCGATCCCGTCCCGATTCACGGTTCGCCCCGAAAGCCGCAGGGCCAGGAACGACCCGCCACCACCGAAGTCGTTTCTCAGGAACTGAAGGGCGGGTGCGGTGCGATTGGTGAGCCAGACGTCCTGGTCGCCATCCTGGTCCCAATCCGTCAGGGCCAGGCCACGTGAATCGGCCGGCAGGTCGAAACGCGTGATTCCGGAAACATCGGCAAACCGCCCGTCGCCCGTGTTGAGAAAGGCACAGTTGCGCTCCCGGCCGCTCCACGACTTGCCGGCATTGAGCATCGAGGCAAGCGCTTCCCAGGCCCGGGCGTAATCCTGCCCGGTTTTTTGTTCCAGGGGGTTCTCGGGAACGCGGTCCGGTGATTGCGACGCGACCCGCCGCCAGAAAAAACTTCAGAGGTCGCCGGGGTCAGACCGGCCGGTGATCATCCCGTTGGCGACCAGCAGATCCTCCCAGCCGTCGTTGTTGAAATCGACAAAGTTGGAACTCCAGGCCCATCGGCCCATGTTGACCCTGGCCCCGTGGGTTTCATCCGCGAAGCGGCCGTCGCCCGTGTTCCGAAACAGGGTGTTGCCGCGGGCGTGACGCCGGAATTGGTTACGAATCTCACCCGGACTGCCCTGCCGGAAACCCCGCTGGTAGGCGACGCGGTTCCCCGCACTGGAAAACATGTTCCCGATGTAGAGATCGGAGAGGCCGTCGCCGTCATAGTCCCCCCACGAGACCGACATCCCGGCCGAAATGTCCTCCACTCCGGCCGCCGCTGCCACGTCGGTGAAGGTAACACCCGCGGGGCCAAGATCGTTGCGATACAGGTTGTTCCGCCCGAAGTCGTTGGCGACATAGAGATCGGGATCGCCATCCCGGTCGAAGTCGTCCCAGGCCGCGGCGTAGCTGAACCGGCGGTTGTTCCGGCCGAGACCGACCATGTCCGTGACGTCGGCGAACTCCCATTGGCCCCGGTTTTCGAGAAGTTGATTCTCCACCCCGTTGTCGGCATCGTGATAGGGCATGGGACGGCCGATTCCGATCGAATCACCGGTCCGGGAGTAGTAGCCGCAGACATGGAGGTCGAGGTCGCCGTCGAGGTCGAAATCAGCGGCCGTGATCGAGCGGGCAATGGAATCGGAGGAGAGGAGTGCCTTGCGGGTAAACCGCGAACCTTCGTTCTCGAAGAGCAGGAGATACCTTCCCGAGGTCAAGGCCAGGTCCTGATCGCTGTCGTTGTCCAGGTCGATTATGAGTGCGCTGAAGGCCGGATCGAGGAAGTCGACGCCCCACTGGCGGGACTGGTCCTTCACGGTTCCGTCGTCCTGTTGCAGGAGGAGCCGGTTCGGCAGCCCTCCGGGGGCGCAAAGGAAGAGATCATCCAACCCGTTGCCGTCGACGTCCCCGACCGCCAATCCGTGCGGGCCGATCAACTCGGTTCCGAAGCGCCAATCGATTCTGTCCCTCCAGTAATCGACTCCACGGACAATCTGATCCCACGCCTCGCCGGCAGCGGAAAGGACACTTCCCGTGCAGTCGCTGAAGCCCGCCCGGCCTCCCGGGGCAGCCACCACCTCCTCATACTCCACGGCCTGAAGTTCGGCCAGGAGAGGCGGTTCGGACGAGCCGGTCCGCGCCCACTTCGCCGACCAGGAGGCGTTCAGCTGGCGACGGACCCGGCCCGAGCGGATCTGCATGTGCACCAGGATGCCGGTCATCACCATGTTCCCGGGAAGCGGCCTGACCTGGACGATCTTGAATTCGGCATCCAGGGACTCCGCGGCGGGGGCCAATTCCTTGAGCGCCTGCACAAATCCGGCCGCACCGCGGTACGGGTAGGTGGTATCGGCGCCGGGCGCCCGCCAGCCGACCCGCTGAATCGCCAGATCGCCGGCCTCACGGGGAGGTTGTTTCCGCTCGCCGCCATCGAGCACGGTCGAACGGAAGGAACCGGCGAGCAACGGTTCCACCGAGGCGGGCTCCAAGTCCCCGGGATTCGCCAGGAGCGACTTCAAGGTGCTCAACTGGCGGCCGGCCGCCTCGCTGAACTGCTCGGATCCCGAACCGTCTTTCTCCGGCGAAAAGCGTTCCAGTTCACTCGCGATCTCCCGCTGGAATCGGGAATCGGAAAGCTCCTCCAGGGGGCTGAGCTCCACTTCGTCCGCTCCGATCCGCGGAGGCGCGGGCGGCGGCGAGGATCCGGCCGGCTCAACGTCCCGGTCGCGTTCCGCGTCACCGCAGGCCGCCAGGAAGAGTCCCAGCAGGACCCACGCCCGAAACCAGAACCGGCGTCTTCCCGGGCCCGCACCCCGGTTCCCCCCCGCATGGAAGCCGGCACATGGGAACCTGACGGGAAGGATGATCACTGCTACGGTTGCCTGGAACGAGGATGAACCGGTTGCGCAATAAAGAACAAGGGCCGGTGAATCGCAATTTTCAATCCGGTGATCGCCCTCAAATCACCGTCACGCTGCGCACCTGGATGTTGTTCTTGCCGGCCTTGCGCTGGGCGCGCGGCTCGGGTTGGGCGAAGCCGTTGAGATCCACGGCTCGGGAGCGCAGTTCGTAGATGCCGGGTTTTAATCCGCGGATGACCGCCGAGTAGGATGCCATGCCGTAGCGCAACGGCCAGGTGAGTGGCTGGCCGGTGGTCCGGTCGAAGCCGAGGATGTCATGAGGGCGCAATCCCGGGGGGAGGACCTCGTCCCACTCCGGGGGAGGGGTGATCTCGCATGGAATCCACGGACCGCGCAGCAACTCCGGATCGTCGTCCGCGAGGCGCCCCGCATCGGTGCCCACCTCCCGCACCCAGTACTCGACGCGTTTCACGCCCGAGAGTCCCGAGATCACGAGGCCGGTGAGAACCACCGGCTCACCCCGCGCCACCTCCTTCGGTCCATCGTCCACGTAGGCGGCGGTCTTGAGGGCGGAGTCCGGATCGTTGTTCTGGAGGGCGTAGGTGTCGTTGATGCGATGGTCGTTGGTCACGAAGATCTGCTGCAGCCACTTGATCGATTTGAAGCCGTGCGCCCACGGCACGATCATCCGGACCGGACCGCCTCGAATCAGGGGAATCGGCTCGCCATTGAGCTTGAACGCGAGGAAGACCGGCAACTCTCCCGGCGGCGTCTCCATCACCTGCGTGTAGCTGAGGGAAGACTGGAAGATCTGCCCGGGATCGTTGTTGTGAAAGCCGCGGTAGTAGATCCGGCGCACGTTGTTCATGCGGCCGCACAAGCGGAGAACGTCCCGCAGCGGCACCCCTTCCCAAAGGCCCTGCCCGAGCGGAGTGGCGATGTTCAGGCACTGCATGGCCTTGATGAACTTCACCCCGTGCTCTCTTCCCAGTGCGATCAGTCGGGGCAGGTCGAGGGCGTTACCGCCCTCAATCGTGAGGGGCCGGTCCAGCTCGGCGGGCTGCCTGACATGCGGCGGCTCCACTTTCGGATCGGCCGTGATCTCGAGCCTCCACGTTTCGGGGGCAAGACGCGCCTTCACGAGGGCCTCGCCCCGGAGGCTGTGCGGCTTCGGGTTGCCCCGCGCCACCGTCTCGAAGTCCTCGGCCGGGGTGAGAACCGGGTGGGGCGCGGGCGGTGCCGCCTTGGCGTCCTGCGCGGAAGCCGTGACACCCCCCGCCAGGGCCGAGGCGGTCAGGGCAGTCGACTTTTGCAGGAACCGGCGGCGGGAAGATCGGTCATTCATGATTCGTAGTCCGATCAGACTCGACCCTTGCCCTTGAAATGGAAAGCTTCAAACCATTCACTTCGAAACCATGACAACGCGTTGCATGCTCGTGCTTCTTGTGATCACCCCGCTCGCCTGGGCCGCTCCCTCCCTGCCGCCGCTCTTTGCGATGGATACCGGCACTCGTGACGCACAGACGAAAACCTATGCACAGCAGGCGGCGCTCGTGAAGGAGCTCGGATTCTCCGGGATCGGTTTCGGAGGCTGCTCGAATATCAAGGAGATGCTGGCGGCGGTCGATGCGGCTGGAATCGAGTTCTCGCCACTCTACACCGGGATCGAGGTCCGGCCGAACGAGGTGACGCACGACCCGAAGCTGGAGGAAGCCATCAGCCAACTGGCCGGACGCAATGCGATGGTCTGGCTCTACGTCGGTGGAAGACGGCCGCAGGATCCGGGCCCGACCGACCCCCCGGTGGTGGAGAAACTGCGCGCCCTCGCGGATCACGCCGCCGGGTCGAAGGTCCGGCTGGCCCTCTACCCGCACGCCGGGGCCTACGCGGACCGCATCGAGGACTGCGTGCGCCTCGCACGGGCGGTGGAGCGCAGGAACCTCGGGGTCACCTTCAACCTCTGTCATTGGCTCAAGGTCGACGGGACGAACCTCGAGACCCGCCTGAAGGAGGCCCTCCCGCACCTGTTCGTGGTGACCATCAACGGGGCCGACTCCGATGGAAAGGGATGGAACACCCTCATCCAGCCCCTCGATCGCGGCACCTTCGACGTCACGACGGTGCTGCGCCACCTCGACGATCTCGGGTTCAAGGGACCCATCGGCCTCCAGCACTACGGGATTCGCGGGAGTGCCCGGGAGAACCTGGACGCCTCGATGAAAGGATGGAGGAAGCTCCAGGAACGTCTCGCCGAGAACTAATACCGAGTGGGAGAATCAAGCGGACGATTGGCGCAGCGGGTTTTAGTTCAGGGCAAGGCACTCGGGTGGGAGTGGAGCAGGCTCCTCGACCTCNNCGACCTCCCGGGCAACGCAGCCATGGGCCAAAAGCCGCCCGCTTCCCCTCCCGCTGCCGATCGAAGATCGGGTCGTTCTCAACCCTCTCCTCCGATCCAATCGTCAGAAGAATTCTGGAACTCGGTATAAGCAACCATGTCCGATCTGCAATCCCTCGCCCCCGACCTTGCCAGTCCCGGCACCTACCCGCGCAGTCCCCGCCAGACGCTGGCCGGCTACGTGGTGGCAGCCCGCACCCTCGACAAGTGCCGCGCCTCCATCGCCGGGACGCTCGGCGAATACAAGTTCGACTGCCCGCTCGACAACTTCTGGTTCGAGTTCTCCGGCATCACGGCGGATGTCTTCCGGGACTTCGTGGCCACCGGCGCGGACGACGAGGCGGTCGCATCCTGGATCTCGGAGGAGTCCACCCGGCGCGACCGGCGCGAGATCATCCAGTGGAACAATGAGATGCGCGGCAAGCGGATCTGCGAGATGCCGATCGAGTTGCAGGAATTCCTCGAGGGCTACATCCCCGAATACCTCCCCCCGGGTCGGCCGGTCTATGTCTGGTTCGACGTCTACGACCTCGAGGAGGGACGGATCTGACCCGCCGGCAGCGCTTTGCGAGGGCCCCTTCCCAGCATGCAGTCCCCATCGTCTCCCCGAATCCGCCCCCTCTCCTGGGTGCTCCCGGTGCTGGCCGCCCTGACCCCGGCCGGACTCGCGGACGAGACCGCGGCGCGACACTGGGCCTTTGTTCCACCCTCCCGCACCGCCCTGCCCGAAGGCGTCGACCCGGTCGATCACCTCGTCGGGACCCGCCTGAAGACCGAGGGCCTCGCGCCCTCGCCCCGGGCCCCGAAACACACCCTCGTCCGGCGGCTCAGCTTCGACCTGCGCGGCCTTCCCCCCGCCCCGGACGAGGTCGAGCGCTTCCTCCGCGACGACTCTCCCGAGGCCTGGTCGACGCTGGTGGAACGCTTCCTCGCCTCTCCTCACTTCGGCGAACGCCTCGCCCAGAACTGGCTCGACCTCGCCCGTTACGCCGACACCTCGGGCTACGCCGCGGACCGCACCCGCAACATGTGGGTCTATCGCGACTGGGTGATCGAGGCCATCAACAACGACAAGCCATTCGACCAGTTCACCATCGAGCAACTCGCCGGCGACCTCCTCCCGGACCCGTCCCCCGGGGACAGGATCGCCACCGGGTTCCACCGCAACGCCCAGCAAGCGAAGGGAAACAACCCGCGCAAGGAGGAGTTCCGGGTCAAGACGGTGGTGGACCGGCTCGAGAGCACCGGGCGGACCTGGCTCGGGCTGACGCTCGAGTGCGCCGAGTGCCACGACCACAAGTACGACCCGGTCACCCAGAAGGAATACTACCAGATCTTCGCCATCTTCAACAACGTCCCCCACCTTGGAAGCGGCTACGACACACACGGACCACTGATGGACTTCGTTCCTTCCGCTAACGGGGGAACCCGGCAACAACTGCGGAAGAAGATCGCAGCACTGCGCTCCACGCTCCCGGGGGCCCAATCCCCGGCCGAGGGGGCCGCTCTCCTCGGCTCCTGGGACGGGCCCGGCCTCGATCGCGACGAGAAGCTGGCGGTGACGGGCAATCTCACCGTCACGGCGGAGATCCGGACCACCGCCCCGATCGGTGACATCGTGTCGAAATACGACTGGAAGGACAAGCAGCGCAGCTACGTCTTCGGCGTGGGCGGTGAGGGCGACACCAACGGCCGCCCCGGCCATCTCTTCGCCTGGATTTCCTCGACCACCGAACCGTGGAACGGTGCCGAAATTCACAGCAGCATTCCCGTCAACGACGGCAGACGGCACCACGTCGCGCTCACCTACGAGGCCGGCAGGTCCATGAAGCTCTTCATCGACGGGGTGGAGGACCTCGGTGCCCGGCTCATCGGCAAGGTTCCGCCGTCCATCGCGGTGAGCGACCGGCCGCTCGCGATCGGCAAGGGTTTCCGGCAGTCGCGCGAGCCGAACGCGTTCGCCTTCGAGGGGACTCTCAAGGCAGTCCGGCTCTACGCGGAGGCCCTCGGCGATCCCGGCCAGATCGGCGAGGCCGGCCGCGAGATTTCCCGCCTCCTCGCAGAACTCGGCGAAGGGACCGCGCCGAAAGCCATCAAGATCCCCGTCATGGACGAGCTCGAGCAGCCCCGCGAGACCCACGTCCACGTGCGGGGCAACTTCAAAGAGAAGGGTGAGCGCGTCTTCCCTGCCACTCCCGCCATCCTTCCGCCCCTCCCGGCCGGCAGTTCCGGCAACCGCCTCGACTTCGCCAAGTGGCTCGTGCAGCCCGGTCACCCCCTGACCGCCCGGGTGGCGGTCAACTACCTCTGGCAACACTTCTTCGGAACCGGGCTGGTTTCCACCCCCGCCGACTTCGGGACCCTCGGAGAGCCTCCCTCGCACCCCGAGCTTCTCGACTGGCTGGCGGTCGAGTTCGTCGAGAAAAATTGGAGCCGCAAACACATCGTGCGTCTCATCGTGAACTCCGAGACCTACCGGCAGAGCTCGGTGATATCCGAGGGGTTGCGCGAGCGCGATCCGGGCAACCGTCTCCTGGCCCGCATGAGCCGCTTCCGTCACCCCGCCGAGCAGATCCGTGACAATGCCCTCGCGGTCGGCGGGCTCCTCGCACCCGCGATCGGCGGCCCGCCCGTCTTTCCGACCCAGCCCAAGGGCCTTTACGAGGAACGGGGGCAGAACGAGCCCGGGAACTCGAACTTCACGTGGCAGGATTCCTCCGGCGAAGACCGCCATCGGAAATCAATCTACACCTATTGGAAGCGCATGATGCTGCATCCCACCCTCGCCTCCTTCGACGGGCCCGACCGACAGGTGTGCACCGCCCGGCGCTCGCTGACCAACACTCCCCGCCAGGCGCTCGTCACCCTCAACGATCCCATTTTCCACGAGTGCGCCCAGGCCTTCGGAAGGAGAATCGAGGCCGCGCCGGAAAACATCGATGAACGCATCCGCTTCGCCTTCCGGAGCTGCCTCAGCCGCGACCCGGATCCCGAGGAGGCCCGGCGGTTCCGCGCCTTTCTCGAGGCCGGGGGCGACGATCGCTGGACCTCTCTCGCCGCCGTGCTCCTCAACCTCGATGAATCCCTGAGCCGCGAGTAACGATGCACCCCCTCGCCCGTCACATCACCCGCCGCCACCTGCTCGGCCGGAGCCCGCTGGCCCTCGGTTCGCTCGCCCTCGCCTCCCTCTGGAAGGCCGACCAGGCCGCGGGCAACGCACCGCCCGGGCCCGCCTCGTGGCGGCACCATGCTCCCACCGCCAGGCGGGTCATCTACCTGTTCATGTCGGGAGGCCCGTCGCACGTCGACACTTTCGATCCCAAGCCGCTGCTCAACCGCCGAGACGGCGAAGCGATGCCACCCGAGATCATCAGGAACCACGAGTTCGCAATGATCAAGGACGCCGAACCCCGGATCAAGGGATCCCCCTGGAAGTTCCGGAAACACGGGCAGAGCGGAATCGAAGTCTCGGAGCTCTTCCCCCAGGTGGCCGGGGTGATCGACGAGATCGCGGTGCTGCGCTCGCTGCACACCGATTCCTTCAACCACGACCCGGCCGTCATGTTCATGAACTCGGGAAGCGTGCGCTTCGGGCGGCCCGCCATGGGTTCGTGGGTTTCCTACGGGCTTGGTTCCGAGAACCACGACCTGCCCGCCTTCATCGTGCTGGTCTCGGGAAAAAACCGGCAGCCCCTGCTCGACAGCTACTGGGGACCCGGGTTTCTCCCGTCAAAACACCAGGGGGTTCCGTTCCGGACCGCCGGTGACCCCGTCCTCTTCCTCACCAACCCGCCGGGTGTCACCCGCCTCGAACGCCGCCGGCAGCTCGATCTCGTGAAGTGGATGAACCAGCGTCACCACGAAGCGGTCAATGACCCGGAAATCGCCACCAGGATCGCCCAGTACGAGTTGGCTTTCCGGATGCAAACCGCCGTGCCGGAGCTGACTGATCTTTCCACCGAGCCCCGGTCGGCCCGCGATCTCTACGGGGCCGACCCCGCGGTGCCCTCATTCGCCAACAACTGTCTCCTGGCCCGCAAGCTCACCGAGCAGGGGGTGCGTTTCATCCAGCTCTACGACAAGGGGTGGGACTCCCACGGCGAGATCTACAAGGACCACGGCGAGCGCTGCCGCTCGGTCGACCGGGGGATTGCGGCCCTCCTCAAGGACCTCCGCCAGCGTGGACTGCTGGACCAGACCCTCGTGATCTGGGGTGGCGAGTTCGGGCGCACCCCGATGGCCCAGGGCGGCGGCAAAAACTACGGCCGCGATCACCATCCCCGCTGATTCACGATGTGGATGGCCGGGGGTGGGATCAAGCCCGGGATCGTCCACGGGTCCACCGACGAGTTCGGATACTTCGCGGAAACGGACAAGGTCCACGTGCACGACCTGCACGCCACCATTCTCCACTGCCTGGGCCTCCGGCACCACGACTTCACCTTCCGCCACCAGGGACGAGACTTCCGGCTCACCGATGAGTTCGGGCGGGTGGTGGAGAACCTGGTCGGGTAGCGTGCCGGGACAGGGCGATCACCTCCGCCTCGGCGGGTTGAGAACCTGTTGCTGGGCTTCCGCCGAGAGTCCGCTGGTCGCCACCCAGGTCCGCGCGGCTTCGGCATCGCGCCGGAACAGCTCCTGGCCGGCGCGGGTCAGCGCGCTGCTGCGAAGCCCGTCGTCGGCGATGCTGTTGGCCCAGTCAATGGCCGCATTGGGATCTCGATAGGCGAGCGAATGCGCATACCCGTTGATGGCGTAGTCCCGCTCCTCGGAACGCGGCATGCCGACCAGCCGTTCTCCCGCAGCAGCCGGGTCGCGCCGGGCCCATTCGCCGAAGGCCGACCGCAGTCCGGTCTGCTGTCCCTCGCCCTTGGGGAGCGATTCCAGCCAGGCAACCGCCGAGACCGGATCACGCTCGGCCCACTCATCACCAACTTCCTCGATGACGCGATGCGCATAGTCCTGTCCCGCGAATTGCTCGGCCCATGCCGCCGCCGCCGCGGGGTCGCGATTGACCCAGCTATGGGCGACCCGGTCCATGGCGGCACCTTTCATCGGGCCGTCGGGCAGGCCCTCCGACCAGAAGACCGCCTGGTCCAGTCCTTCATTGCGCAGGACCTCGCTGGTCACGATCCCGAGCAGGTCACCGGCGCTCTTGTCCCCCTGGGACGCCAGTTCGAAGACATAATTGGTGGCAAGGCCGGTATCACTGTCCGCCATTCCGGAAACGAGGCTGCGCTTCAGGAGGGCTCGGTCGGTCTTGACGTCTTCCGGCAATGTTTCCAGGAACCGCCGGGCTTCGGTGGGCGACGCCGAGGCCCATCCAGACATGCTGTAGGCCAGGTCGTATTCCTTCGATGCGATGGCGCTTTTCACCGCTGCCTCCCCATTGATCGTTCCCCACGCGTAGTGAAAATCGCGCCACTGTTCGCTCCGGCTCTGCACGCCATTCTCCAGGAGAAGGCGGCGGATGTCGGTGGCATTGTCAGCGGTCAGGGATGCGAGGAGCCTCCCGAAGGCGGCCCGCCGCACCAGCGGGCTGCCGGTCTTGACCGCATCCTGGACCAGCGTCGTCAGGGCCGCCTCGCTGAGAGGCGCAGCACCAGTTGACCCCGCCTTCAGCGATGCGAGTCTCCCGGCGGAGCTTCGCGAACCGCCCGGGCCCCTCGGCCCCTTGTCACCCGCCCCCGCCAACCTGCTCCCGGCCGGACTCTGCGCCCGGGAACTCTTGGCGGACGGGCCGGATTGACGGCCCTCAGGCTCACCCTTGTCCCGCAGCGACCCCAACCCGAAGGCCACCACCGCGATGGCCGCCCAACATGCGTGTCCCAAAACGGAACGCTTCATCACCCGGCCTCCTACGACGCAAGTTGCGGCCAACGATCGAAAAACTCACCGAAGCCAGGCACTTGCCACTGAAATCGACCCTCTGCGGTTCGCAATTCCCATTGCACCACGTCCCATTTTCCTTCAGAAGCACGGTGTGAAACCACTGACCATCCTCACCGCCGTCTCTCTATTCGCCCTCGCTCCCGGATCCACTCTCTTGGCCGCCGACGAACCCTTCAACGGAAGGGATCTCACCGGGTGGAAGTTCAAGGCGAAGGGCAAAATCAAGCCGCAGTGGCACGTGGGGGTTCCGCAACTGGACAAGGCCAACCCCAAGGCGCTTGTCCTCGCGTCCGCAGGCAAGGCCTCCGGCCTCGGGCTTGTCAACGTGGTGGGCGGCCACGGACAGAGCATCGATATCTACTCCGAGCAAAAGTGGGGCAGCTGCAAGATCGAACTCGAGGTCCTCGTCGCGCAGGGCGCCAACTCCGGCGTCTACGTCATGGGGGAATACGAGGTGCAGGTCCTCGACAGCTACGGGAAGGAGAAACTCGGCGGGGGCGACATGGGTGCGATCTACGGTGCCCAGCCGCCCCGTACCAACGCCTGCAAGAAGCCGGGCGAATGGCAGAACTACGAAATCCATTTCCAGGCTCCCAAGTTCGATGCCGACGGAAAGAAGACCGCCAACGCGAAGTTCCTGGCGGTGAAGCTCAACGGCAAGGTCCTGCACGAGAACGTCGAAATGAAGGGCCCCACGCCCTCGGGCGTGACCGGAAAGGAAGCTGCCACCGGCCCCATTATGTTCCAGGGTGACCACGGCCCGGTGGCCTACCGCAACATCAGGATCAGCCCGCTCGAGTAAGGGGGCCCACCTCCGGAACCCGCCCTCCGACAAGGGCGCCTGTGCGGGAGATATCCGCGGCGGGGCGGAGAGCGCGAAGAACTTGATTCTGTCGGGCCTGCGGATAGCGTGGCGGGCAGGTCCCTCATGACCAAAAACACATACCTGCTCGGCTTGGTCTCGGTCGCATCGTTCGCAATCGGGATGGCGGTGGATCGCGTCGTGTCCCCGGCGCGGGGGAGCGGCGCCCAGACGGCAATGAGCAGCAAGGGCGCTCCGAAACAAAAGACACCCCCGAACGGGCGCACCATCGAATCGTCCCGGGAATCCGGCCCATCGCAAGCGGGGAGGACCGGCCAGGCCTCGCGACAGGGCAGCCAATCCACCGATCGAGAGAAGGACCCCGTCCCCCGCTCCGTGCGAGAGGCCCTGCAGGCCCTCGAACGGGGCGGCCCCATTGACGCCCAAACCGCCAACCGCCTTCTCGGGCAGGTGCCCGCAGGGCGGGCTCGCCGCCACGTGCTCCATCGAATCGCGCACCACTGGGCACGGCAGGACCCCGAGAGCGCCGCGGCCTGGGCCAGCGAACTGGAGGGAGCCCTCCGCCACCGGGCCCTCGAAGGGGTCCTCCATGGGTGGTCGGAAGAAGACCCGGCCGGGGCGGCGAACTATGTCGTCCAACTGCCAACCTCCGAGCAGATCCTCCACCTGGTTCACGCCATGGCCTACAGGTGGGGGGAACGCGACCAGGTTGCCGCGATGAAGTGGGGCAACTCGCTGACGAACCCCGCTCATCGCGAGAGGGCGATCGGGGGCGTGGTCAGTTCCTGGTCGGACACCGACCCGGAGGGAGCCGCCGAATTCGCCGCCTCGATCGAGTCCTACTACGAGCGCCGACGCGTCCTGGAAGTCGCGGCCCGGCGCTGGGCCACCCATGACACCTCCGAGGCGATGGAATGGGCCCGCAACCTGCCGGAAGCGGACCGCGGACACACCACCCGGTCGATTCTCCGCGAACTGGCGGAGCGGGATCCCCGTCGTGCCGCCACCATTTACGACGACATGACCGGATCCCTGGCAGACGAGCCGCAGGGAACCCACGACCACCGGAGGATGGCCGAAGAAATCGCTTCGGTCTGGTCGTCCAGCAGTCCGCGGGAGGCGGCCGAGTGGGCGGTGGGCCTTCCCGAGACGGGGGAAGTGCAGCGTTCCGCGGTCAGAAATGTCGCTGAACATTGGTTGCGGATCGACAGCATGGCTGCCGGTGAGTGGATCCTGCAGCTTCCCGAGGGTTCCACGCGTGATGCCGCCGCTGAACGGGTCGTGGGCTCGACGGTCCGCAGCGACCCTGCAGCGGCTTTCGAGTGGGCAAACAGCATCAGCGACGACGGCCACCGTCACGGGCTCATCAGGCAGGTGATGCACCGGTGGCGGTCGACCGACACGGCCTCCGCACAAGCGGCGCTGAACAACGCGAACCTCACACCCCAACAACGGCACGAGCTGAATGGCCTGTTTGCAGATCGCCAGGCCCCGCAACCGAACGACGGCGAGTAGAACTGCCGCAGGTGTCTGCCGGGACGAACGACGAAGCGGGCATCAACCAGTCGCGGATCGGAGTCTCCTTCCATCGTTTATCGTTTCGGTGAGACCGGCCACCAAGACCGCCTGCCCTACCCCGCACGCACCCTCGATCTGCTGGGGAACCAGATCGACACCCCGGGCAAGCCTTTCTCAACCCTTTCCTCAGATCCGATCGTCGGAAGAATTCTGGAACTCGGTGTCATGTGCGTGAAATCCCCCTCCCCGGCGGGGAGGGGGAGGAGAACCGGGATCCGATCGGGGGACAGTTGGCGGGGCCCGGGCCCGCCGTGATCACTGCAACACGTGAATCGTATTCCAAATCTTGGTCACGATTTCCTCCCCGTCCCCGGTTTCGAGATCGAGGTCGATCTGCATCATGTGCACGGGCTGCAGGTTCTCGATCTCCACGAAGACCGACTTGCCGCCCTCCAGCAGCTTGGCGGACTTCACCGTGAACCGGGTGCGCCCCTTGGGCGGACCGGCCGAGTCTCGATGGCCTACTTCATACTCAGCCGTCCCGTAATCGTGAGTCCAGCGCAGGTCGGATCCGGAGATCGAGTAGCTCTCGGGATCCTCGGCCAGCTCGCGATCGAGCACCTGGTTGAATCCGATCTCGATTCCGCCCTCGCGCACCTTGAGGGAACGCGGCATCCGGACCGGCCGCCCGGTGTAGCGCACCCGGTCGAGACCACCTTCCCGGGCGGCATTGCTCTGCCAGCCCTTCAGGCCGGCGATGTAGAGCTGCCCGTCCCGCTTGTTGAACTTCCCGCGCATCGCGCTGGAGGTCGGCCGCACCGGGATCTTCACCACGCCACCCTGCATGACCTCCCCCCGCTTTTCCTTGAGAACGACATAGAGGGCACTCTGCCCGTAGCTGAGGTGCAGCATCTCGCCCTCGAACGGGCCCCACTTGTCGCTGGTGACCCAGACCTGCCCGCCATTCGAGTTGTCGACGTTCTTGGGGAGCCAGGCCAGGGGGATCGGCTGCTCGCCTGGATCCAGATGCTGCTTCCTTCCACCCCGGCGCTGCCCCACCGTGGGGGTGGTCTTCATGTTGGCGTAGTCCGCCGCGGCATCCACCACCCCGAGAAACTCGCCCTCTTCGATCCAGTGGATCGGGCAACGCGGCACAAAGGTCCCCTCGTTGTCTCCGCTGGTGACCTGCCCGGTCGGACTCACCCCGATTCCGTTGGGCGCCCGCAACCCGGTCGCGTACCGCTCCAGCCTGCTGCCGTCTTTCGAGACCCGGAGGATCGATCCGTGGTGGCGGCTCATGCGCTCGAAGCTGCGTCCGCCGCCCCGCACCGGGCTTCCGAAGGCAAAGTAGAAGCTCCCGTCCGGCCCCGTCTGCAGGTCGAAACAGAAGGCGTGAAAGCCGCTGGTGAGCTCCCAGTCGTTGTTGAAGTTCTCTCTCGTAGAAGTCGGCCTCACCATCACCGTTCAGGTCGTGGTAGCGCGTGATCTGGTCATCCGCCACGGTGTAGATGACGTCATCCACGATGGTGAGCCCGAGGGTCTCATGACCGCCGGCCGCGAACCGTTTCCAGGTCAGTTGCTCGAGATTGTCGTCGATTCCACTGATGACCCACACGTCCCCGTCCCAGGTCGAGACGGCCGCCCTGGAAGGATCGCTCGTGAAGAAGTCGAATCCTCCGATGCGCATCTGCATCCCGTAGGGGTTCTGGTAGGGAACCGTCAGGCGGTCCAGAACGTAGGCCGCCTCGCCGTCGTCCCCGGCCAGTTCGCCCCGGGTCGTGACGGTCTCGGTGAAACGGGCCGGTCCCCCTTCCAGGAAGAGTGAGGGATCCTCCAGCTCATCCGACACCTCGCCCACCCCGTAGACTATCTTGAAGTGAGCCGCTCCGGCCGGGATCCGCAGAACGATCCGGCCAGCGACGGTAACGGGATCGAGCTTCGCGCCGACGATCCGGATGGGGGGCGCCTCGCTTTCATCGGCCAGCGCCATCACGGCTGGCCCGGAAAAGTTTCCCCGAATCGTCCGCGTGATGAGACCGTTCTCGAGGGCCGGCAATTCGAGGACCTTGTCGCTCCCCACCGTGTAGCTGAGGATCGTCTTGTCGCCGTGCACGTGGAGCCCCTTGTAGTGGGCCTGTGTTTTCGGGATGGGACCAAGGGGTGGGTAGGCCCCGTCCTCCGGCACCCGCGGCTCGTCGAAACTCCCCTGCGCATCGGCCCAGCCCGGAGCCGCCTGGTTCCTGAAGACGGCCTCGCCGTTGAAGGATGGAAACTGGCCGTGACCGCCCGTGAAGGGAAGTCCCCGGAGGACCAGGCCACCATTCGTCCACCCCGCCGCCATCCGCATCGTATCGGTGTCGAAGACCACGCACGCGGTCCCCTCGGCATTCAAGCGGATGACCTGGGCACGGTAAGCGTCGTTGTCGCCC
>JABAHR010000515.1_pt3 | contig 18805 bp, 17 predicted proteins | sample 7062101 | NCBI WGS metagenome assembly JABAHR01 (sample SAMN14534553, study PRJNA622989) | marine sediment metagenome | biome: marine biome [ENVO:00000428]; feature: marine pelagic biome [ENVO:01000023]; material: deep marine sediment [ENVO:00002113] | place: India: Gulf of Kutch | collected... | reverse complement strand
GAAAAAGCACATAAAATGGTAAAAGTGGGTGATCTGGTCTCATTCTGCTACTCTTTTGAGCAGACTGAAGATGCTGTGATAGCAAAGGCCATAGACGACAGGGTGGGATTATTCGTATTTTTAGAAGCACTAAAGAAGGCAAAGAAAATAAATTGTGACCTTTATGTCACTGCCACAGTTCAAGAAGAGGTAGGCTTAAGGGGAGCAAGACTTATAACTCCTGTAATAGAGCCTGATTTTGTTGTTGCACTGGAAGGTACAGTATCAATGAATATTCCTGGGATACCAGAAGATAAAACGCTTGCAAAGGCTTTAGAAGGCCCGGAAATAAGGCTATCAGACAGATTTTTGGTGGCCGACAGGAAATTTAGCTTCTTTATAACCGAGCTTGCAGATAAAAATAAGATTCCTTATCAGGTAACAGTGAAAAAGGCCGGAAGCACAAATGCAACCGCCATGCAGGTCACCGGAAAGGGAAGCAGAGCAGCGGTTGTCTCGGTACCTACTCGCTATCTGCACAGCCCGAGCTGTCTTGCTTTTAAGGAAGATATAAGTAATACTATTAGTTTAATAGCACTATTATTAGAAAACATTAATAAATTAAAAAATAATTAAAGTAGGATGTGAGGCATGATCAATAAGGCACTAGTATCGTTTATCCTTTTTACAACTGTAATAGTTATATCTGCTCCTGTAACTTTCTCCATAGAATCTGCGCAGGCAACAACCGGCGTAGAAGTACAGCCTACAAGCGCAGAGAGTTTACTAAAAGCCCAGGACGTATTTTTTGAATATCACAACGATGAACAGAACTTCGCAAAAGCCATGGAAATTGTTAATGAGGTTATAGCAAAAGACCCGGATAACTGCAATGCACACGTTCTTCTATCAAGAATCTGGCTTACATATGGCCATTATATTCCTGACAATACCTCAGAAGAAAAATTAAACAGGTTTAAAACAGGTTCTAAAATTGCAAAAAAAGCTATAAAAATCGACCGTTCGAACGCCGATGCTTACTTTTATTATGTTGCAAACGAAGCATCTCTTGCAAAATCAAAGGGAGTATTCGGATCATTTTTTCTTGTTAAAAGATTAAAGAAAAACATTGCAAAGACCCTTGAGCTAGACCCTAACCACACCGAAGCCATAGCAATGAAAGGTGCCGTACTAAACGCTATTCCCGGAATTATGGGTGGAAACTTAGAAGAGGCGGAGAAGCTTATAAGAAAAGCTCTCATTTTAGACCCTCATCTTACAAGCACAAAAATATTCCTTGCTAAAAACCTTTTCAAACAAAAACAGTATGAAGAGGCAGCAGAAGTTCTAAATGAAGTACTGGAAGAAACAAACCCAACAGTGCTCGCCGACTGGCACCTAAACAAAAGATCCGCTCTAAAGTGGCTTAAGAAGATAGAAGAAAAGAAGCAGAGCGAGACATAATTTCTGTATATCTCCACACTAATAACAATTCCTAAAACATGAATTAATCAATATATACGGCATAATTATATTTATAACAAATTATAAGTTGTTTAACCCTGAAGACTTAAAGTTTTACCAATTACAGTGTTTTAAGCACACTGTACAGAGATATATTTCCGCCTTCTCTCTTTACTAACACTAATACATTAATTAACATTGTAACCATGCATACAAAAGCACTGTTTGAAATTTATGAGGCTTCACTGGAAAACACTTCCGGGCTTGAGGGTTTAGTATCTGAATCTGATTTAGAACAGTCTATTTCAAAGAAAAAATATGACTTACAGGATTTAGCATTAATTGAAGTGGTTATAAATGACGATGAAAAGCAGTTTCATGAATCACTCAAGGAAAATTACGAGGCGCTCTCCGCCGATCTTACAAAAAAAAACGGGCCTGCCACTGAGACAGACCCGCTTAAAGAACAAATTTTAGAAATCTTTATATCTAATCTTAATTACTATATAGACCTTTTTTATAACTCCCTGCTAAACAGACACTTTGCAGGCGGCTAAAGCCTATATACTTATTTTCTCTTGCTTATTGGAACATACTTCTTGCCCATCTCACCAAGATAAACCTGACGAGGTCTTGCAATCCTGCTCTCCGGATCGGTTAAGAACTCTTTCCACTGTGCAAGCCATCCGCTTGTTCTTGCTATTGCAAAAAGTACGGTGAACATGCTCACTGGAAGACCCATGCTCTGATAGATAAGACCTGAGTAGAAGTCTACATTCGGATAGAGCTTTCTCTTAACAAAGTATTCATCAGAAAGAGCAATTTTCTCAAGCTCAAGCGCCATTTCGAGAAGTGGGTTTTCTCCGGTTTCCTCAAACACATCATAGGCGATTTTCTTTATTATCTTTGCCCTCGGATCATAAGATTTATAAACCCTGTGTCCAAAACCCATAAGTCTGAATTCACCTTTTTTGGCTCTTTCAACATATTTAGGAATCTGATCCTTTGAACCGATCTCTGCTAACATTTGAAGTACGCCTTCATTTGCTCCACCATGCAGCGGGCCGTAAAGTGCGGCTATTGCAGCGGCGGTTGCAGAGTAAGGATCAGGAAGCGAGCTTCCCACGTTTCTCATTGCAGCAGCGCTACAGTTTTGCTCGTGATCGGCATGTAGAATGAAAAGTATATCGATTGCTCTTTCAATTGCCTTGTTTGGCTTATATTCTTTTTGAGCGATGTTGAACATCATGTTCAGGAAGTTCCCTGCGTAGCTAAGACCGTTATCAGGATATACAAAAGGAAGACCCATTGCGTGGCGATAAGAAAATGCAGCGAGTGTAGGCATCTTGGAAATTAATCTCTGAATCTGAATTTCTCTGTTTTCTTCATTAAATATATCTTTTGCTTCTGGATAAAAAGTAGAAAGTGCACCTACTGTACTAAGAAGCATTCCCATAGGGTGAGCATCATATCTGAAACCGCCTATGAACTTTTTAATGTTTTCATGAACATATGTATGATGAGTAATATTGTGTTCCCACTCTTTGTACTCCTTTTTATTAGGTAGCTGCCCATTTAACAGCAGGTATGCAACCTCCAGGTAGTTACTTTTTTCAGCCAGTACCTCAATTGGGTAACCTCTGTATACAAGTACTCCCTTATCACCATCAATAAATGCAACACGGCTTGTGCAGTGTGCAGTATTGCTGTATGCAGGATCGTAACTCATCATCCCGAAATCACTTTCCTTGACCTTGATTTGTCTTAAATCCATAGCCTTAATGGTATCGTTAGTAATAGGAACTTCGTAATCCTTACCAGTCCTGTTATCAGTGATTGTTAATGTATCTTTCTTTGCCACAATCAGACCTCCTTCGTATGATAGTATTCAATTTGTAAGAATAAAAAAGTTAAATATTCTAGCAAATAACCTAACCACAGTATCAAAACACGCTTAATTTGTCAAATGGAATTAACACTGAATTAAAATTATGCATATATTATAAAAAGTGGCATAAATAGGGTTATTTGAGACAGAAATATAAGAATTGTGCTAGTAAAGCTCACTTAGTGATGGGTATATAGATTCTATCACTTCATTTAAATAAGTCTCTATCTCTTTTTCTTTCTTCTCAAAAAGAATATGCTTTTTAATGTCTTCCAGCAAACCCCTGTCTATATTGTTTACAAGGTATCTTATAACAGGAGCCCTTGTGGGTGATACGCTTAAGACCCGGTAGCCAAGAGATAGAAGAATTAGTGATCCCGCAAGTGATCCCGCGATCTCGCCGCAAAGCGATATCTCCATATGCAGATGCTCTGTTTTTCTGAACAGATCATAGAGCATCCTTATTATCGATGGATGATAGCTGGAATACAGATGACCAACTTCGTTTGAATTACGGTCTACTGCAAGCAGATACTGAATAAGGTCATTTGTCCCGATTGATATAAAGTCAATAAGATGCCTGTAGTCTTCAAGCTGATATATTAGGCCCGGAACCTCTATCATCATTCCAAGCGGGGGAAGCTCTGTTTTGTTTACCCCAAGCTCATCTCCAATCTGTTCGATTAGCTCTTTTGCAGTCTCAACTTCCCATATGTTTGTTACCATAGGCAGAAGGATCCTGAATTTATGGCCCTTTGTGCCGGCAAGAAGTATAGCCTTTATCTGATCCTGAAATGTTTCAAGATATTCCATGGAAAATCTGATTGCCCTAAGCCCAAGCAGAGGATTCTCTTCTTCTGGAAATTTTAGGTAGGGAAGCAGTTTATCGGCCCCCACATCCAGGGTTCTTACTGTTATATATCCGCTGAAACTTTCGGCCACTCTGTCGTATACATCTACCTGTTCCTTTAACTCTGGCCACTTTTCAAACTGAGAAAAAGCAAACTCAGTTCTGAAAAGTCCTACATCTGAGAGGTTATACTTATTTGCTAAAGATACATCCACGGGAAATCCAATGTTTGCTGTAAGTTTTAGCTGGATATCCGGGTTAGGTGTTTTTAGGCTTTCCTTTTCTATATAATCCCGTAGTCGTTCGAATTTAGAAAATTTCTCCTGATACTGTTTTACTAGCTCCTTGCCGGGTTGTGTGATTACAAACCCGGTTTTACCGTCCACAATAATTTTCTCCCCGGCACTTAGTATGTCAGATACATTTTCAATACCCACTACAGCCGGAATTCCCAGTGATTTTGCAAGTATTACAAGGTGAGAGGTCTCTCCGCCTTTTTCTGTTACTATGGCAGATATCTGATTTTTATATAACATGGAAACAAAAGATGGGCCTACATCTTTTGCAACCAGAATCGAGCCCTTCTTAACCTCAACATTAATATCTCCATTTGATCTTGATTGCACCAAATAATGAAGCACCCTCTGTCCAATATCCCTAAAATCCCCGGCTCTTTCCTTAAAATAAATATCAGTAAGACTCTCAAAATGACTTGCGACTTCTTCAATAGTATCAATAAGCGCCCTTTCAGCCGATGCTTTCTTCTTTGTTATTCTATCGAGAATCTTATTCTTAAAGCCCGAATCACCAAGAATCATAAGGTGAGTTTCAAATATGCCTATCTCGCTATCAGACAGAAAGTGCTGGTTTTTAAGATCTTTTATCAAAAAGTCCAGGTCATTTTTAACATTTATAAATGCATCAACTATCTTTTGTGACTCTTGTTCTGCAGTTCCTTTATTAACATCATCGGGTCTGTACTGATCATACATACCCTTAAATATATATACATTTCCTACAGCAAACCCCGAAGACACCCCCTTACCCTGTAAGGTCATCCTAACCTTCTTTTTCTTTGAAGACGCAGGTTTTAATCTCTCAAGGCTGTCGGCTACTTCCAAAAGTGCAGCAAGCCTGTTAGCTATGATCTGAAAAAGTGATTCTTCTGAAGGATGAATAAGGCGCCGCTCATTTGTCTGCCCTACCAGTACCCCCATAAATCTGTTTTGAAGCTGTATAGGAAGCCCAATGTAGCTTTCATATTCTTCTTCTCCTATTTCAGGAAAGTATTTATAGTATGGATGTTCTGATGCCGGCATAGCTATAAGTGGTCTTTTGGATGTAAACACATAACCCGTAAGGCCTTCGGATGCTTTTAAAGTAATTGGATTTGTCGGATCAACATTAAGGCCCCTTGTAGCTTTTAAGATGAGTTTTTCGCTTTCAGTATTCCAAAGGTATACCGATACAATATCAAAATGCAGTGCATCACCAATCTTATTTACAACCTGTTCAAGGATGTTGTTTAGACCGGAAGTTCTGTTAATAAGGTCTCCGATTTCCTGTACAACTTTAAGATGGAAGTCAGATCTGTCTATGGCTCTTATATTCTGCATAGCTAATTAATTATATTCTATTTTTATGTATTTATGTATTAAAGAATTGTTTTTTTGTTAGATATAAAATTATATTATCTTGCAAGAAGCATGGCAGACACCACTGCAAGACTAACCCCCGCAACTTCTCTTGTCCCAAGTTTCTCACCTAAAAACACCAGCGCAAGTATTATAGTAATAGCCGGATAAAGGCCCGTAAGTGGTACTGTGATCGAGAGCTTTGCATCCTTTAAGGCAATAATAAATAGTACTGTACCTATTCCCCAGCAAAGACCCATGGCAAGCGCAGCATAGTTTGGAGCAAACACTGAAAATATTTCATGTCTTTTTAACAAGATCACCGTACAAAGGACAGTAATAGTTCCTAGACCCTCGAAGAAATATACCCTGAAGGGAATATCATTTGCTGATGCGATCTTTCCAAAAAAACTTCCAAGAGCAAAAAGCACAGTAGCTGCAAGCGCCATAATAAACCATCTTTCTAACATTATATAAACTCCTCTTTAACATATATTTTTAAGCACTATATTTACAGATAGTAACAGATTGTACTATTAATTAATTTGAGTATATTTACAGCCCTTTAAAATCTAAATAATAACAATATCTTATAGATATAGAAAAATATAATAATATAAATAATATGAACGATACAAAGGATAATATAAAGACATTAAATACAGCAATAATAGGCTCAGGGCCAGCAGGTTTTTATGCTGCCGAGCATCTGTTCAAAAATAAAGATTATTCCTTTACCGTAGACATCTATGACCGTCTACCTACCCCTTTTGGTCTTGTAAGATCGGGTGTAGCTCCCGATCATCAAAAGATAAAAACTGTAACAAGGGTTTTTGATAAGATTGCACAAAACCCCGGATTCAGATTTTTTGGCAATGTGGAATATGGAAAAGATATTAGTCTGGATGATCTCAAAAATCATTACCATATTATTATATTTGCAACCGGTGCTCAGACAGACAGGAAAATGAATATCCCGGGAGAGGATCTAAGGGGTTCATATACGGCTACCGAGTTTGTAGCCTGGTATAACGGACATCCCGACTATAAGGATAGAAAATTTGACCTTAGTCAGGAAAAAGTAGCAATAATTGGCGTAGGAAATGTAGCAGTGGACGTAGCAAGAATACTTTGCAGGACAAGAGAGGAGCTTGAAAAAACAGATATTGCAGACTATGCACTGGAACAACTAGCAAATAGCAATGTAAAAGAAGTCTATATGATAGGAAGAAGGGGTCCAGCTCAGGCTGCATTTACCAACCCTGAGTTAAAAGAGCTTGGAAACCTGGATGGAGCGGATTTGATCCTTGATGAAGATGAGATAGAGCCTGATGAACTAACCATAAAACATATGCAAGAACATGAAGATAAATCTGTAACCAGAAAACTCGAACTATTAAAAGAATATTCACAGTCTGCTACAGGTAACAAGAACAAGAAACTATATATTAAATTTTTACTCTCACCTGTAGAAATCACAGGCCACGATGACAGTACGATTAAATCCCTCGTACTTACCGAAAATGAGCTATATGAATCAGAAGATGGATCGGTGAGGTGTAAGTCGGCAGATAAAATTGTTGAGCTTGATGTAGGATTAGTATTTCGCTCCATAGGATATCATGGAGTACCTCTTGCCGGAGTTCCGTTTAATGAGAGTTGGGGGGTTATATCAAATGAAAAAGGCAGGATTGTAGATAATGAGAATATACATATTGAAGGAATGTATGCCACAGGATGGATCAAGCGTGGGCCTACGGGTGTTATTGGTACAAACAAGACTGATTCAGCCGAGACTGTAAATTCTATACTCGAAGACATAAACGATGAAAAATTGAATACACCGGAATCAACTGATCCTGAGTCTATCGAAAATCTTATAATGAGCAGAAACGATAAGATAATTACCTATGAAAAATGGTTAAAGGTTGATGATTCTGAAAAACTTAGAGGTGAAAAACTTGGAAGGCCAAGGCTTAAGTACACTGATATAGATGAAATTATCGATATTGCTAATAAATAGTCTAAAAGATCTCAGTTCATTTTCTTAAGTTCAGCAGCAAATAGTTCTACAAGATTGTATATACTGCTCTCAAGACACTGATCGACAGATTCAGTTGTGCAGTTTACAAGTTTTCCGGCAGACCATGTGTTTGCAGTTATGAGCCTGTTATGTTCTATCTGTGGTCTTATGAGTGTAACAGACTGTATTACTTCCAGCTGGGTATATATTATATATTGATCCCCAGCATAAGATTTACTTGGTACAATCTTAATGTTTATATAAGCAGCACCAAGAGTTTTTTCCCAGTCTTGATAATCGACAACCCTTATCTTTTCCTCTTTTAACTGTTTTTCAATATTCTTTATTATTTCTAGTTCCTTTATACCATCCTCATTCATATAATTTGGCAGTTTATCAACCTTTACTGCAATTACTGATATTCCTTTAAGAGAAAGCATAGGTGATGATTTTAAACTTTGAGCTGGAATAAATAGTAAAATCAGTATAAGAATAATTTTTCTAACCATATTTTATTAATAAATATTTTAGGGAAAATAATTCGTATAAACTCTAACATTAGGGAATTTGTTCCACAAACTTATTAAAAACTTTTTAACTACAATTTTATAGATAGCTTATAAAATTATATTCAAAATACATGAATACTATGATATTATATATTTACAAGAAAAGAATATCTGTTGGCATAATAATTGCTTAATGCTAAAGTTAGGTACAAATACTTATGACAATAGTTGTAACAAAATCCAGCAATTTGTTAACAATTTATGTCAGCAACAATATTATATTGAAAAATAGACAGTGTAACTGTATGTATTTATTGAATTATAAATTTAGGACTTGAAAAGGAACAAAAATTGCATCATACTTTAGTAGTGTTTAATACCCACGGGTAAATTATAGGAGGATTTGAGATGAGATATATTTTAGTATTGTTTACGTTAATGATTATGACATTTACATCGACCATCGATGTCAATGCTCAAAACGGCTCACAAGCCGATTATGTAGAAGGTGTAGTCGCAGTTAAGTTTAAACCCGGTTCAGCTTCTAACAAAAAAAGCGAAGCCGTTAATTCGGTAAATGGAAATACAGAAAAGGAATATACAATTGTCCCAGGTCTGCAGAAAATTACTACAAACCTCGATGTACAAAAGGCAATCGATATTCTAAGCAAAAATCCAAATGTCGAATATGCTGAGCCAGATTTTATAGTCAGTCTTGTTCATAGTGGCACAACATTCCCTAATGATCCGCAGTTTAATACATACCTTTGGGGTATGGACAATTCAAACGATGCTGACATCAACGGCCCTGAAGCATGGAATCATTACACTGGTGATCCTAATTTTATTGTTGCAAATATAGATACAGGAGTAGACATAAACCATGAAGATTTAGTAGGGAATATCTGGTTTAACCCCGGCGAGACAGGCGGTGGTAAAGAATCCAATGGTATAGATGATGACAATAATGGTTATATTGATGACTGGAGGGGATGGGATTTTAGAAATAATGACAATAATCCCGCCGATGGGCACGGGCATGGTACTCATACCGCAGGAACCACTTGTGCGAAAGGAAATAATAACACAGGTGTTACCGGAGTTGTTTGGAACTGCAAGACCATGGCTCTTAAGTTCCTAAGTGACGGAGGATCAGGATCTTCACTCGATGCAGTTGAAGCCATACAATATGCTGCATCATTTGGTGTTAAAGTATCAAACAACAGCTGGGGTGGCGGCGGTTATTCCGAATCTTTATACAACGCAATTGCAAATTCTGGCTCAGTATTTGTAGCTGCAGCGGGCAACAGTAACTCAAACACCGACTCAAGCCCTCTCTATCCTAGTTCGTATAACCTTGATAACATTATAGCAGTAGCATCTATCACAAGCTCTGGAGCTAAATCAAGCTTTTCAAGCTACGGACCAACAACTGTAGATCTGGGTGCACCAGGGAGCAGTATAAGGAGCACCCTTCCTACTAATCTAGACAGCGATGGCTATGCTTCATGGAGCGGTACATCAATGGCAACACCCCATGTAGCAGGCGGTGTTGCATTAGTATGGGGACAGAATCCAGGACTCAACCCAATTCAAGCAAAAAATTGTATTCTCGATAATGTAAAACCATGGAGTTCAATGGCTAATATTACCCTGACCGAAGGCATACTCGATGCCCATAGTGCTGTAGTTAATTGTTCCGGAACACCTGATGTATGTGGTGACGGAACATGCGGTAGCACTGAAGACTGTAATACATGTGCAGCAGACTGTGGTGCTTGTCCTTTCTGTGGAGACGGTACTTGTGATTCAAATGAGAACTGTGATACATGTGAAACAGACTGTGGCATATGTGATCCATGTGGAAATGGTGTTTGTGAAGTAGGTGAAGACTGTAATTCATGTCCTTCAGACTGTATTTCAGGATCTGGTCCATCTTGCGGAAATGGTGTATGTGAAGCTGGTGATGGAGAAAATTGTAATAATTGTCCTTCTGACTGTGCTTCAAAAACCAAGGGTAATCCAAAAACACATTATTGCTGTGGTGCTAGTAATGATGGATGCGGACCCAGCCAGTGCAACTCAGATCCATACTCATGTACTACATCTTCTGCAGGAAGCTACTGCTGTGGAGACGCAACATGTGAAGGAGCAGAAGATTCTCAAAGTTGTGAAATAGATTGCCCAGTATCATCTTGCGGTGATAACTCATGTGATTTTGATGAAGACTCCTGTAGCTGCGCTGCAGATTGTGGAAGCCCACCTGGATCAGAAATCTCATGTACAGACGGTGAGGATAACGACTGTGATAATGCTGTAGACTGTAATGATAGTGATTGCGATATCGATCCAGCTTGCCAAAATGCATGCACACCAACTCATAGCAAAGAAAAAGGTCCAAGATGTTCTGATGGAATTGACAATGACTGCGACGAACTTATAGACGGAGCAGATCCAGATTGTTAAAATAATAATTAGAGTAGTTTAATCACAAAAAAGGAGAGCCCCTAAAAAGGCTCTCCTTTTTTTATGTCTTATTCGATAAATGTAGCAGATATTTTTCTTCTGTGCAGATCTACTTTAGTTATATTAATTTTTACAGAATTACCAACTTCGAGCTGACTATCCGCTGAAGGAGCCAAGGGAAGGTCAATTAAATAATCTGGGATATAAACGTTTACCCTTCTGTCTCTTACTGAGCTAATAAAACCAGTAACCTCTGTTATTTTATTATCCAACAAATATTTCAGTACCCAATACCTTTCTCTGGACTTTTCAATAGTTCTTTTTTCTTTTACAGCCATTTCGGTTCTGGCATAAATCTTTTCAAGTGCAGAATTGCTGTACATTGGTCCCGTACCATTGAGGCAGCTTGCTAATTGTCTTTGAAGCACTAGATCAAGATATCTTCTAATAGGTGAGGAAATCTGTACATATGCATCAATACCTAAAAACTTATGAGGCTCGGCATAAGTACTTATCTTTGTCGGTCTTAAAAATTTAAGTACCTCCACAGGAAATATCTCACTCTCTCTGTCCAAATTTTTTATTTCATCACTTGTGCTATCAATTTGAGACCTAAATACGGCCGGTATCTTATTTTCTGCAAAATACTTTGCAGCAAGGTTATTCAGCAGGATCATAAATTCGGCTATTACATTATGAGAGTCTGTTGTCATTGAATATTTAGTGAGAGATTTCACCTTATCATTTTCAAGCTCAATCTTCATTGTCGGAAGCTGTAAAATAATTGCACCGTTTTTAACTCTTTTTTGCCTGAGTGCATTTGTAATATCAAGCAGTCTTCTTCCCTGATCGGTTTTCAGATAATTATCATTAGCTTCTTTGTAGCTTATATTTTTATTTACATTAATTTTTGTCTGTACAAATTCGTAGTTTGATATGTTAAATTCAGAATCAAAAGTAACAAACAGACTAAGCGCTTTCCTTATGTTCTTTGCGCTTAGAGTGAGAAGCTTTGATACCAATTCCGGAGGAAACATACTTATATTACCCTCAGCCAGATATATTGTTTCTCCCCTTTTTAATGCTTCATGATCCAGGTAATCTTTTTCGTATATAAAAGCTGCTACATTTGATATATGTACCCCAACCCTGGTTTTATCGCCAATGATCTCAACAGAGAGCGCATCATCAATATCAGAAGTGTTTTCATCATCTATTGAAATGAGTTGCAGTTTTGTAATATCGAGTAATCTGTCGTAATTTATCTCTTTATTTACTAAGTCTTCACTCTGGTTTATTACTTTTTGCGGATATGTCTGCTTAATACCGTACCTTTTAAATATCGGATCTTCATTTTTATCCCATAATCCTGATTTAATTAAAAATTCAATCGCATCTATCTCATCTCTTATACCTACAGCATTTAGCAGTGCCTTTGCTTCTTTTAATCTTTCATATTTGTCTATAAATACTGCGTATCCTTTTATAAGTTCTATGTAATCCGAATATTCTTCTATATCTTCTTTATTAATTTCAACCGACCCTTCATGTACTGCTTTTAACCAGTTTAAGGCTTGTTCTTTTTCCTTCTCCTTTCTAAGTGCTTCATCTTTTCTTCTAATAATTTCTTCAGATTCTGATGGTGTATTTAAGTAGATTAAACCTTCTTGTTTTTTAAAATAGATCTCGTCTCTTTGTAAAGCCCAGACAAACTGCAGTTTTTCTAAACAGCTTGAGTCTTTATCTATATATAGCTCAAGAATATCCTGCAGTTTATAAGCATTACTTTTTTCCGGATCATACATGCAGTCCCAGATGATTTTTAAATCAACTTTTTCTCTATTTTCATCAAGCTGTCTTCTGAGGGCCCTAAGCTCAAGTTTAATTTCAGAGCTGTTAGCTGTTTTTTGTGAAAAAGCCCCCGAACAATAAACAATCTGATCTGCTTGTAAATTCAACTGCTTTCCTTCTTCGGTAATTACTGAAATCTGATCATTATTTAATTCATTTATAGATGCAAGAGATATGAAATTTCTCTTTTTAAAAAATACAATTTCATTGACTTTAAGTTTTAATGGCATAGTTGATTTAACACAAAGAACTGCTCTGGGATTTTAATAAATAAAACAGACAATCAATTATTTAACTGCGATGCCGATTTAATAAAATCAACAAAAAGCGGATGAGGACTGAGCGGAGTGGATTTGAATTCAGGATGAAACTGACATCCCAAAAACCACGGGTGCTCTTTTATTTCTATCATCTCAACAAGGTTTTCATCGGGTGAGACTCCGCTAAATATAAGACCCTTTTTCTCAAGCCTCTTTCTGTATTTATTGTTTACTTCATACCTGTGACGGTGTCTTTCTGAAATATTATTTGTTTTATACGCCCTAAAAGCAATCGTATCGTCTTTTACTATACATGGGTATGCGCCAAGCCTCATTGTTCCGCCTTTATTATCTACAGACTTCTGATCTTCCATTAAATGTACTACAGGATTTGAAACATCATCTTCATATTCAATAGTATGAGCACCTGCTATCGAGCATACATTTCTTGAGTATTCTACAAGCGCCATCTGCATACCAAGGCAGATTCCAAAAAAAGGTACGTTGTTAGTCCTTGCATATGTAATCGCATCTATCTTGCCCTCAAAGCCTCTCTTTCCAAACCCTCCGGGGACCAATATTCCGTTTACTCCGCTAAGAAGACCATCTATACCTTCGTTTTCAATATCTTCAGAATCTACATATTTAATCTGTACCTTTGTATTATTTGCAAATCCTCCATGAGCAAGCGCTTCATGCAGGCTCTTATAGGCGTCTTGGTGATTTACGTACTTTCCTACAACACCAATAGTGACTTCTTCTTTGAGATTTTTCACCCTATTTGATAACGCTGTCCATTTGTCCAACTGCGGCTTTCTTGTCCAAATATTAAGAGATTCAGTGATAATGTCATCTAAACCTTCTGAATGAAATATCATTGGTACATCGTATATCACTTCTACATCCTTAGCCGTAATCACGGCTTTCTCTTCTACATTACAAAATAGTCCAATTTTTCTTTTTAGATCCTGAGATAAGAACCGGTCGGTTCTGCAAAGTAAAATATCTGGCTGAATTCCTATTTGTAAAAGGTCTTTTACGCTGTGCTGGGTTGGTTTTGTCTTCAGCTCACCGGCTGCAGAGAGATATGGAACATAGGTGAGGTGGATGAACAACGTGTTTTCTTTTCCCAGATCGGTTCTTAACTGTCTTACGGCTTCAAGGAATGGAAGGCTCTCTATGTCTCCCACAGTACCACCTATTTCCACTATAACAATCAGGTCATCTTCGGCAAGGTCAAGCACCCTTCTTTTAATCTCGTCTGTGATATGAGGTATTACCTGTACCGTATCTCCAAGATATTCTCCTCTTCTTTCCATTGAAATTACTGAGTCGTATACCCTTCCTGTTGTAAAATTGTTTTTTTGGCTTAACTGGCAATTTGTAAACCTCTGATAGTGGCCCAGGTCAAGGTCGGTTTCAGCCCCATCATCTGTCACATAAACCTCTCCGTGCTGGAAAGGATTCATTGTACCGGGATCTACATTTATATAGGGATCTAGCTTTTGGAGGGTAACTTTAAGCCCCCTGCATTCAAGTAAGCATCCGATAGATGCTGCTGCAAGGCCTTTACCAAGCGATGACATAACACCGCCTGTAACGAAAATAAACTTAGTTTTTTTCATCCCTGCTCTTAATATATTCTAATCTAACTAAGTTTCAAATAAAGTTTATGATTTTTTTAAAGTTGATAGGTATTCGTTTAGTTTATTGATTGCTTTAGCACGGTGGCTATACTTATTTTTCTCATCCAGGCTAAGCTCGGCAAATGTTTTTCCTGCATCTGGATAATAGAAAACAGGATCGTAACCAAAGCCACCCTCGCCTCTTGTAGATGTAAGTATTTCTCCCTCACAAGTACCAGTAAATGTATGTTCATTACCTTTATTATCCACAAGTGCAATACAGCAAACAAACCTTGCAGCCCTATCATTAATCCTAAACAGCTCCTCTAAAAGCTTTTCTATATTTTCACTGTCACTTGCCGCATCACCTGCATACCTTGCAGAATAAATACCTGGTTCTCCGCTTAAAGCTTCTACCTCGAGTCCCGAATCATCTGAAATTGTTATTTTCCCAGTGATACTTGCAACTGTTCTTGCCTTTATAAGGGCATTTTCTTCAAAACTGCTGCCTGTTTCATCTATTTCTGGAATATTATCGAAATCATTTATTGATAATATGTTATTAATTTGAGGAGACAGGAGAGATTTAAACTCCTTCACCTTACCCTTATTTGTAGTTGCAATAACTAATTCTTCTATCATTATCTTTACTTCGCAAGTTATTTAATACAGGATTCTTGGATTTTTAAAAGCTCTTTAATACCACTGCTTCCAAGACTTACTAGTTTATTTAACTTATCTACGCTAAATGGATCTCCTTCTGCTGTACCCTGCACTTCTACCAGGTCTCCAGAACCTGTCATAACAATATTCATATCAACATCTGCGGCCGAGTCTTCTTCATAACACAGATCAAGCATGGGTTCACCGTTTATTATCCCAACACTCACGGCAGCAACAAAATCTTTAATTGGGTTTTCATCTATAAGCCCCTTCTTTATCAGATCATTAATTGCGATGTGAAGTGCTACAAAAGCTGCAGTAATAGATGCCGTTCGTGTGCCTCCATCAGCCTGCATCACATCACAGTCAAGTATTATAGATTGTTCGCCAAGTTTATCTAAATCAACAACAGACCTGAGAGCTCTTCCAATTAGTCTTTGAATTTCCTGCGCTCTTGCATTTACCCTTCCCTTTGCTGCATCTCTTTTATTTCTTGTATGAGTTGATCTTGGAAGCATCGAGTACTCGGCTGTAACCCACCCAGAACCTGTATCTCTTAAAAAAGGAGGGACTGAATCTTCTACAGTTGCCGAGCAGACAACATGAGTATTTCCGGCTTTTATTATAGCAGAGCCCTCTGCGTATTTCATCACATCTGTTTCTATTGATATACGTCTTAATTCATCTGATTTCCTGCCGTCTGATCGCATTAGAAAGTTTACTCCTTTAAAGATACACTTATTAACAATTACTATTAAATTATGGTGGAGGCGCTGGGAATCGAACCCAGGTCCGAAGAAGAGCCTCACAAGGCCTCTACATGCTTATCCCTTCTTTCAGTTTCGCGGTGAAATAAACCGAAAGGCGAGTATTTTCACCACTATCTTGCGAGAAATCTCGTCTTTTCCAGCCACAAGAAAACCTTTAAGACCAGCCCGTCTTTATGACGTCTGTATTAAACCCGACAGGCGCGGTTTAAGAGACGTCGCAGTCATTTATGCTGCGAGTGCGTTGATTGGTTCGGCACTTATAGTTTTACTACCAGTTTAACGAGTTAGCAGAAGAAGCTCGGCATGCAGCACAAGCTATCCCATTCCCCGTCGAAGCCAAAACGCCCCCATATAATTTAATATTAACGATTATTTATAATATAATCATATATATAGTTGTTTCAATATCTTATATGATTTAGTTATATCTTTTATTCTTTATTACCCTTTCCATCTCCCTCTGGGCGTCTTTTCTCTTTATGTCCTCACGCTTATCAATATTCTTCTTACCCTTACCAAGCCCCAGTTCTAGCTTTGCAAACTTATTTTTGAAATATATTTTTAGAGGAACAAGGGTATATCCCTTACTTTGTGATTTTCCTATAAGCTTATTAATTTCTTTTTTATGCAATAAGAGTTTTCTTTCTCTTTTTGGATCATGGTTAAAATTATTTGCTTCTACATATGGAGCTATATAGCTGTTTACAAGATAAATCTGCCCATCCCTCACCATTCCGAAGCTTTCCTTAAGACTAGCCTGACTTTGTCTCAAAGATTTAACCTCAGAACCTTTTAGCTCAATTCCAGCCTCAATTTTCTCTTCTATATGATAATCCCTAAGAGCAGTTCTGTTTGTACAAACAATTTTTTGCATAATTTTCTATAATTTGCTTATCAACAATTTATTATTATTTACTTTAAGATATTTATGTATATTACTGTAATTACGTGATTATATTTACCTAATATTGAACTTTAACTATTTATCATATATTATTATAGCCTAAGTTCTAATTTAGAGTAAATAAATTTCATCCCGGGGTTGGGAAGGTTTATTATTTCTTATAGTTCTCTAAATTAGAACTTTCCCTCCAAAATTAATTATATGCTTTAACTAATACAAATTTATCAACAATGTCTGAACCTCTAAAAACATTATTAGGTGAAATATTTAGTCTTTTGATAATTATCTTATTTTTTATATCCTTATGGAAATATTTGTTAAAGCTAATGTACCAGGATGGAAATCATTAATACCATTCTATAACATATATTTGTGGATTAAATTATCAGGAACAAGCAACTGGATTGTAATTTTGTTACTAATACCAATAGTTAACATATTTATAATTATTTATATCAATAATGAGGTTTCTCAAAGATTTAATAAAGTTTCTTATTTGGCTATGTTCTAACTATTTTAGGTTATATTTTTATACCTCTATTAGCTTTTGATAATTCTGAATACCAAGAATATAAATCTCAGGTTTGGGATGATAAAGTAAATTACAATTAATTAATTGATAATAATTAAGCTGTGAGGACAAGTGATAAAGGATGAAGGCTTTTAGAAATTTACTATTTCTAGGATCACTCATCCTCACAACTTAGAATGAAGGAGAGAATGGCTTAATTATTCAATTGTCATAAAACTTGAGGAAAGGAAACTACAGAAAGGTATAAAATCAAATTTTCGGTAGCCAAGCAACCATGGATAATGATTTATTAAATTATCTTTAGGCCTTAAACTTTGCGTCCCACCCTTTCGGATGGTTTGCCCTTTCGTCTCTATATTTATATTGTATTACTTTTTTTTAACTTGTCAACTTAAATTTTAATACAAAGGTATTATTTATAACTTTTAGCTAATTCTTGAACAATTTCTCCACTGTATATTTACCGCTGCCTGTTATTGCAAGGGTCAGAAAAATAACAAAGTAAAGCATTGCTTTTTCATAGTTTGAGAATGGATCACCCTTCATAACCAAATGAAAAACAATACCAGCTACAAACATATTTACTGCCGCGATGGCAGAACTAATCCTTGTAAGAAGCCCTAGTACTATCATCACTGGAATTATTGTTTCTGTAGAGATTGCAAGATAAGCACTGACTTTTGGCAGTGGAAATCCCATCTTAGTAAGTAAATCAATAAAACCCTCAGGCTTCATTATTTTGGGAATACCGTGGGCTATTAACATACCTAACCCTGCGCTAACTCTAAGTACTAGTAGTCCTATATCATTTAAATTATTCATCATTTGTATTTTACGGAACAACCATATGGTTTTGTTTCACTTGTAGTAATTGCCTTACCATTTAAAACCTCACCAAGACCAAGATCAACATAGTTTATTCTTTTTTCACTTTTACCCCATTTATCGTTATCTATAGCTCCGTTGTAAATAACAACTCCGTCTTTTACTATAAACATATGAGGGGTAGTCTTTGCCCCATAGCTTTTTCCTACTTTACCGCTGCTGTCATTTAATATTGCATATTTAATCAGATATTTACTGGTCCAGTCAGAATTGACTTTGCTATCCATATAATGAGTACTGTTTACAGCAAGCCATACTATTTTATCACCATGTTTTTCTGCAAGCTCTTTCATTGTTCCTTCAGAATAATGTCTTTTAACATAAGGACAATCAGGGTTTATCCACTCAAGCACAACAACATTGTCCTTGTAATCTGCCATGTTTATCATTGAACCCTTTTGATCCTGTAAAGAAAAATCCGGGGCTTTATCACCTATCGATAAAGCATTTAGTTCTGTGAGTAGACCAAATAACAATCCAAACACCATAAATGCCAGTAATA
>JABAHR010004318.1_pt8 | contig 18808 bp, 17 predicted proteins | sample 7062101 | NCBI WGS metagenome assembly JABAHR01 (sample SAMN14534553, study PRJNA622989) | marine sediment metagenome | biome: marine biome [ENVO:00000428]; feature: marine pelagic biome [ENVO:01000023]; material: deep marine sediment [ENVO:00002113] | place: India: Gulf of Kutch | collected... | reverse complement strand
AGCGGGTGACGGGATTCGAACCCGTGAATGGTAGCTTGGGAAGCTACTGCCTTACCACTTGGCTACACCCGCTTGAGTATCAAGGATTATAGCCAGCGATGTGATGCCTGTCAAGCATTGGCAACTACACTCCCAGCCAGTTGGCAGCCTCTCTCGGCAGCTCTTCTAGCCGTCCGATCTGCACGGTGCATTCCGGCAGCGATTCGATAAACATGCGGCCGTATTGCTTGGTGAGAACGCGCTTATCAAAGATAGCGACAACCCCATGGTCTTCGTGACTTCGGATCAGGCGCCCGAAGCCCTGCCGAAAAGTGAGGATCGCCTCGGGAATGTTGTACTCATAAAAAGGATTCTCGAAAGTTTCTGCTCGAGCCGCAATCACTGGATCAGTAGGGACAGAGAAGGGAAGCTTAATGATCGCCAGAACGGAAAGCGCTTGACCGGGTACGTCAACTCCTTCCCAAAAGGCGCGGGTGCCGAGTAAAACGGCCTGGTCTGTACTTTTGAAAGATTCTAATAGGGCATGGGGCGATGCGCCCTGTCCCTGTTCGTACACAACAATCCCTTGTTCGGATAGAGGAGAGGAGATCGCCCGGGAGGTTTTTTGTAACTGCGCATAGCTTGTAAATAGCGCCAAGGTCCTTCCCCCAGTTGCTTTACACAGGTTGATCAACCCGCGTTCAATGGCACGCTGGTGTCCGTGCCGGTCTGAAGGTTCGGGGATATTGTCCGGAATGTACAGCAGCGTGGAGCGTTCAAAGTCATAAGGAGAACCCAAAGCAATGGTATCTGCGTCATAAGCACTCAGCCGGTCTTGGATGTAGTTAAATTCGCCGTTTGTCGTCAGCGTGGCAGAGGTTAAGACAATTGAGGATTTATCATGCCAGAGGTATTTCTCCATCAGGTGCCCGATATGCAGCGGGGCTGCTTCCAGTGTGAGATACCGTTTGTTCGGTGATATTTCAGCCCAATAAATTTGCTCCTCATTTGGATCAAATACAAGAGCATTTAGGTTGTTCTGATATTCCACCATTCTCCTGTATATGTTGGTTAGATTGCTGTGCAGGTCTTCGATCTCTTCCAAGCCGGATTCCGCCATCTCGCTCAGTGCCTGGCTGACGTGTTCAAGGTTGCCGAGCATGGGTTCCAGGGCTTTCAGCGCATCTTCCCAGGCGAATTCGACATCACTCCAATCTGGCTGAGTCCTTGTTGCAGGGATGATCCGCACCCGCTGTGAATAGCTGCCTAATCTTTTTCCTTCTCGTTGGTTTTCGAGGAATGTATCGATAGCGATAAAGAATTGTTTGACATAATTCTGGAAAATGGAGGCTTTGTCGGTCGTATTTCTGGCAATCTCGTTGAGAGCGGCATACTGGTCCTGGTTGAGAATTTCCCGGGCCACAGTGAGCATCCGCCCGAGGACTCCCGAACTGGTTCCGCCCAATTCTCGCATGGTGCGTTCCATATCGGGTTGGGTGACTCGAAAACTCAATGCCGAGGTGGTGGCTGCTTCAAGGTGGTGACCCTCGTCAATGATCAAGTAGTCATAATCTGGCAGCACCCGGTTCCCGGTAGCGATGTCTGCCAGCAGGAGCGCGTGGTTGACGACCAGGATATGTGCCTCATGGGCGGCTTGTTTGGCGCGGTAGAAGGGGCAGACCCCTCCCATACGTCTGAGACAATTTTCCGTAGAACATCCCTCATCACTGGCGGAGATCTGGTTCCAAATCGCTCTCTCCGCCGGCCCGATGATGTTGATTTCACTCAAATCTCCTTCTTCAGTTTCATTGAGCCAGATGAGCATTTTGGAGATTACCCGGACTTCGTCGGCAGTTTCTGGTCCTTTTCTACGAAGCGTCTCCAGTCTTCTTGGGCACAGGTAATTATTCCTGCCTTTTAAAACGGCTGTTTTTACGGGAAGGTCAAGCACCTGCTTGACATCAGGGATGTCTTTATTGATCAGCTGGTCCTGAAGGTTAATCGTATTGGTTGAGACGACGACGCGGGTATTGTTCTCCACTGCCCAAATAGCGGCAGGTATCAAGTAGGCAAGGGATTTTCCCACACCAGTTCCCGCTTCAGCAAGGATGTGCAGCCCATCAGAAAGGGCAGTAGCGATATTTTCGCACAGCTCAACTTGTTCCTGGCGGTGTTCAAAATGCGGAAAGTGTTTAGAAAACAATCCCCCACGATCTAATATTGCGGCAACTTCCTGGACATCTAGAGGTACAAGCTGATCTGCCGGTTCTCTTGGTTCGATAGGAGGTGGGGCGGGTTTGGTAAAAAGAGGGCCATTTAGTGTTTTGTATCTGGTTCCGGGAGTAGAGAGTTCCCGGGCACGGGCTTTGAGCGCCCGCCTGAAGATATAATCTGCTCCCCAATCAATTTGGTCGCTCATCCGGACGATTTCCGCCAGGCTTTCCAACGGGAGCTGATGAGCGCTTTCCATCAGGCGAATAAAGATACCATGCGTTACCTTCGCATCATCGAGGGCGCGGTGTGTTGCCGGAAAGGGGATCCCCAAATATTGACCCAGCGCTCCCAGGTTGTATCTCCCTGCTCTTGGTAAAAGGACTGAAGCCATGTCGTATGTATCCAGGGTATCATTAAACTGAAATAATCCCAGCTCTCGCAAAAAACTGGCATCAAATTTAACGTTATGGCCCAAGATTGGTAAATCTTCGACAAAACTTTGGAGTTCTGGCAGCACCTCATCGATTATCGGGGAATTTTGCACCATCGGATTGCTGATTCCGGTGAGGCGAGTGATAAACTCCGGGATTCCCCGTTGAGGATTGATCAGGGTTGAGAATTCCTCTTCGATCCGCCGATTATTGAACCGGATTGCGCCGATTTCGATGATGGCGTCCGTTTTGGGATCTAACCCAGTGGTTTCAAGGTCTAAAGCTACGATTGATGGCATAGGTGGGATTATACCATTACTAAAACAAATGTTCGTTGTGGTTTTAATGAAGGTGTGGGATAATATTTCTCTGGAATTTCACCAAAGATTAGAGGACAGATGAGACCTGTTATACATACAAAAGATTTGGGAAGGATTTATAAAATCCGCGGGGGGAAGAAAGAAGACCCAAAGGAATTGGTTGCCTTAGACCACGTCAATATGACGATTCAATCAGGGGAATTATTTGGTTTACTCGGGCCCAACGGCGCAGGAAAGACAACATTGATCAAAATTTTGACAACTTTACTTGCACCAACTTCGGGTGAGGCTCATGTGGCGGGATTTAACGTCTCCACCGATCCGGGTGAAGTCCGCCCACGAATAAATATGGTATCTGGCGGAGAAACCTCTGGGTATGGGCTGCTGACTGTGCGGGAAAATCTTTGGATGTTCGCGCAATTTTACGGTATCGATTCTAAGGTGGCCAACCAGCGGATTAAAGACCTGCTAGAGATTGTTGGGTTAGGGGACCGGATTAATACTAAAAGCTCGGATTTATCCACGGGGTTGCGCCAGAAAATGAATATTGTGCGAGGATTCCTGACAGACCCTGAGGTTCTTTTCCTGGATGAACCCACATTGGGTTTAGACGTAGGAGCATCTCGCGATGTCCGGGATTTTATCCGTACGTGGGTGAACGACAATCCAGAAAAAACGATCTTGCTAACTACCCATTACATGGTGGAGGCAGATGAGTTATGCGACCGGGTGGCAATTATTAATGAGGGCAAGGTTTTAGCCTGCGATAAGCCATCGCGATTAAAACGCGAACTGCAAAAAGATTCGATCTTCAGGATTGAGTCCAGCCCGATGAATGGTGTGACCATCGAGGACTTTCGGTCGATTCCCGGGGTGCGAGAGTTTACCAGCGAAGAATTGGATGGTCACAATGTGCTTGAATTTATCCTGCAAGAAGAGAGTGTTCTAGGATCCGTGATCAATAAGATGACTTCCAATAATATCCAAATCATAAATTTGGAAAAACGAGAGCCCACCCTGGAAGATGTGTTTGTCTCGCTGACCGGGAAGCGCTTGGAAGAAGGAGCACCAGCTGATGAATGATGTATTGATGCGGCGGGTTTCAAAAAACTCTGGGTGGCGGTTGTTTGTCCAGACCGTGGTGGGACGAGCGTATCCGCGCGTGGTTGGGTTGCTGCGTGAAAGATCATGGTTTTTCTTTGATATCTTCCTTCCGGTGATGAGCGTATCTGCTTATGTATTTGTCTACCGGGCGATTAATGCGCCTGAGGTTTATGTCGGTTTCGTTGTGATGGGTGGTGCGATGACAGCATTTTGGCTGAATGTTTTATGGAGCATGAGCAGCCAAATGTATTGGGAAAAGGAGACAGGAAATTTAGCGCTGTATATCATGGCACCAAATTCGATGATGGCCGTGCTGCTCGGAATGGCGTTCGGCGGGTTATTTGCCACTGCTCAAAGGGCGCTGGTCATCACGCTTGTTGGGAGCTGGTTTTTCGGCGTCACCTATGAGGTTGCCAGCTATTGGCAGTTGTTCCTTGTTTTTATGCTGACCATGGTTGCATTGTACGGGATGGGGATGATGACCGCTTCGGTGTTCCTGCTGTTGAGCAGAGAAGCGTGGCACATTTCTAACCTGGCGCAGGAACCGATATATTTGGCTTCGGGTTTCTACTTCCCGTTGAAGAGCTTGAATTTTTGGGTTGCTGCAGGCGCCTCTATTATCCCGCTCAGCCTTGGTTTAGATGCAATGAGGCAGTTAACCTTCCCTCCGGACAGCTTCCCGGAATTTTTACCGTTAGAAATTGAGATTATGGTGATCATTTTGCTTTGTGGGATCTTCATTTATGGGGCGAGATTTTTCCTGACGAAGATGGAAAAATTGGCCGTCCGCGAAGGACGATTAACCGAATCAAGAAGGTAGGTTCAGTTTGACAACCAACACCAGCAAACCCAACCTTTTGCCGAAGAATAAATCTATCTTGCCGCGCACATTCAAAGCTGCGGCCTGGTTGGGCTGGCAAATCGAGTCCAACTGGGCGGATCCTCTCGTATTCGCAATTTATGCGGTGATCAAGCCCCTGGCGTCAGCAGCTATTTTGGTTGTCATGTACAGTGTGATCACTAATGGCGCGTTTGAAAATAAGGTATTTCCCTATATCTATTTAGGAAACGCATTTTATATCTATGTAGGAGCTGTGATGGCCGGGATTTCCTGGGCAGTGATTGATGATCGAGAACATTACCGCATGCTGAAGTATATGTACGTGGCACCCATTCATATTCCAACTTATTTGGTTGGCAGGGGAGTGGCGCGGTTTATTTTTGGATCCATCTCTGTCTTCATCACGATCACATTTGGTGTTTTGTTCCTGAAGGTCCCCCTCAACCTTTTAGAGATCAATTGGGGTTTGTTTTTCATATCCTTATTTTTAGGTATCGTGATGCTGATTTCCCTGGGATTGGTCCTGGGCAGCTTTACGCTGATCATTGCCAATCATGTCTGGTTCCTTGGTGAAGGAGTGGCGGGGGCATTATATTTGTTCAGCGGGGCGATTTTTCCGCTTGAGGTGTTGCCGCAATGGCTGCGCCCGATTGGTTATGCCATGCCCCTGACGTATTGGTTGGAATTGATGCGCCGATCCTTAATTGGCAGCGTTGCAGAAGCCTTTCCCACGTTGGCGAGATTTTCAAACCTGGACCTTCTGGGCATTCTCCTGGGACTGACGGTGGTTTTTTCTGTCGTTGCTTATTTCGCCTTCAGGTTTTGCGACAACCGGGCACGGGAACTTGGTTATATTGATATGACGACGAATTATTAATTTTATAAAAGAAATTTGATTTGTGTTTGGTTGGTTTCGCGCATTTTTAATTTTGGTTTCCTACTCACAGGCCAGCCATCACTAAGGAGGATATGACCTTGGACACGATCTTGACTGATACTTCTGCGCCGGCATTAACCGCTGCATTTGAAAAAAACCTTTTTTCAATGTTCGATTTGTTTAAACAATGGCCGCAAGCAGAGCTGCATGACACGCCTGAATTAATGCGGTCAATTACAAATATTCCGTATCCCTTATTTAATAGTGTAGTTCGAACAAAAATACCCTCTAGTACTATCGAGGATGTCATCGATTCAACTCTTGCCGAATACAAATCCAGAAATGTACCCATGATGTGGTGGACAGGGCCATCAACTCAACCGTCTGACCTCGGTATCATTCTTTCTGAACGCGGCTTCCATAAATCTGTTAGTCCTGGGATGGCAGGCGATTTAGCATCTTTTCCTGAGAGCTATGCATTGCCGAAAGACCTCCAATTTAAGAAAGTTGAGAATGAAGCAGAACTAGACATCTTCTGTCGAGTGGTATCTGAGGTTTTCGGTTTGCCTGACTTTGTGGCAGATGCATTCTTAGATTTATTTCTTAACCTGGGCTTTGACTCCCCTTTTCTCAATTACATTGGATCGATAGACAATGAGGTTGTTGCTACATCGTCGGTATTGTTAGGTGGAGGTGTTGCAGGAATCTACAATGTGGCAACACTGGAGAGTGCAAGACGGAAGGGTATTGGAGCGGCCATGACTGCGATTCCGTTATTAGAAGCACGCTCTGTCGGCTACCGAGTTTGCACATTGGAGTCTTCTGAAAGCGGCTTCAATGTATACCGGAAACTGGGATTTCAAGAATACTGCAAGATCTCTCATTACGTCTGGACAGGAGATTAATAAATCTCTTTGGACTAGCCAACAACTGATTGCAGTGGGGTATATGTTCTCAAAGCCTGGTGGAGTCCGGAATACAGGTTGGTTAGAGGTGTATAGTTTAATGACACCAATTTTTCAATAGCCTGTATTAATTTCCTTCAGCAAACTCCTGAATAATCCGGGTGATATGCTTGGCCCCTTTGAGGTACATATCGATGACAACATTCTCATTGGGGGCATGGGCTTTGGTTCCAGGATATCCAATTCCTGCGGTAGCGATAGGGAGGTCGAGTTCTTCGAGGAAAACGTGATTTGGTCCTGATCCTCCTACCATGGGGACAACAGCCATAGGAACACCGTACACATCTTTTGCCGACTGGACAACGGTTTGGATAAAGGGGGCATCAGGATCTGTCCGGCCAGGCGCCCCGCCCCCTAGATAAGTAATATCTATATCTTCAAACCCCTGTTGATCGAGATGAGCGCGTAATTTTTCCAAAATTTCTTCCGGGGTCTGATTGGGAACCAAGCGAAAATCCACTTTTGCGGATGCGCGGGCGGGCAGGACTGTTTTTGATCCCGGCCCTTGATATCCCGATGTAAGTCCACAGATGGTGCAGCTGGGTTCAAAGACCTCTTGAATCATTAAATCAACGCCACCGGTGACCCCTTTGAGGAATTTTTTTACGCCATAGCGGGTTTTAAAGTCGTGGGATGGATCTGGTAATTGCTCGAACAATTCCCGGTCCCTTTGTGAGGGGGGTACCACATTTTCATAAAAACCAGGGATGAGGACGTTCTCGTTTTCATCTTTTAGGGAATTTAAGGCCCAAACCAATCTCCATGCGGCATTCGGAAAGATGGTTCCGCCGGTTCCTGAATGCGTATCGATGGAGGCTGTTTCTGCTGATAGCTCGACGTAACAAATGCCCCTGAGACCAAGTATTTGAAGTGGGGTGCCTTCATGATTCTGAGTGCCAAATTCCCAGATACAGGCATCTGCCGCTAACTTTTCTTGATTTGCTTTGACAAAGGGTACAATATTTTCGCTGCTGGTTTCTTCCTCTCCCTCAATGATAAATTTTACGTTACAAGGCAACTCCTCATCTATTTCTAAGAGGGCATCGAGAGCAAATAGCCTGCTGACAATGTGTCCTTTATCATCGCTCACCCCGCGAGCAAAAATCTTGCCTTCCCGAATTGAAGGTTCAAAAGGGGGGGACTCCCAGAGATCAAGTGGTTCTGGAGGTTGAACATCATAGTGGTTGTAAAATAGGAGTGTTTTTTCTGATGATCTCCCTTTTCTCTCTGCAAAAACGATCGGTGCTCCATTGGTGGGGTGAATTTCAACTGAAAAACCGCGTTTTTTCAGCATTTCTCCGGCGTATTCAGCACCTTCCTCCAGGTTAAGTTTTTGAGCTGAGATGGTTGGGATTTTGCAAAAATCTCCCAATTCCTCAAGGCTCTGGTCTAAATTATTTTCCAAATACTGATCTAGCTTCGAATAATCCATGTTACTCTCCTCAAGGACTCATCAATTTTTCTAACCAGGGGGCATCTAAGATGCCGGCCCCCGCGTATGCAAAAAGCATCATCTTCAGTATTTTTCCGATCAAGGCAAAAAACAGAAATTTAAATACAGGCATTTTAAACGCGCCAGAAACCATCCCGGCGATATCGAAAAATGGGTTCGGAATGAAGGCTAGGACAGATATCGTCAGGGGACCGTTTTTCTTCATCCACTTTACAATTTGTTCATACCTCTTCTGGTTTTCAATGATCGACTGCCCGCTGAATCCAGCAAGGTAGCCTGACATTTCACCAATGGTTGCCCCTGCGCCTGCTGCCAAACCGACAAGTAAAGGGCTGAACTTTGCACCCATACCAAAAACTATTACCAGCCCTGGGGCAGGGATGATGACAGTTGCGTTTGCGAGGATCGAGATGAGAAAAATACCGAGATAGCCGAACGACGCGAGCTTTTCTGCCTGGTCTTCAGGCAAGAAAAGGATATAGACGGTAATGCCAATAACAAAAATTAACGCGGCAATCCTGGCCGCTGTTAACCAGTATTTTTTATTCTGACCAGAAACGGCGTGATTATTCTTCAATGATCTTGACAGATTTTAGGGTAACCGCCGGGCTTTTTGCATTCCTGGGGTCGCGCTCTGGGATTGCCATCAAGGTATCTTCTCCCTCGACAAGCTCTCCGAAAACGCTGTGTTTATTGTCCAGCCAGGGAGTTTCTACGTGGGTGATAAAGAATTGTGAACCATTGGTGTTCGGTCCGGCGTTTGCCATAGACAGAATGCCCCCTTTGGTATGCTTCAAGTCTGGGTGGAATTCATCCCTGAAGCGATAACCTGGTCCTCCAGTACCTGTTCCTGTGGGGTCGCCTCCTTGAACCATAAAATTATTAATTACCCGGTGGAAAATTGTGTTGTCGTAAAACCCTTCATTTGCAAGAAAGACAAAATTATTTACCGTTAGAGGCGTTTTTTCTGCAAAGAGCTTGATCTTCATTTCCCCGACATCGGTATCCAAGACGGCATGATAGGATTTTTTGATATCGATGATTAGATCTGGCGGAGTACTCCATTGTTTTTGAGACATTTGATTTCCTTTCTAAAGCTAGTTTGGCAATTTTGAAGATTTCTTTTTGTTTTTCTTCTTGATCTTACGGACCATGGTTTCAATTCGAGCGATGACCATATCCAGGGCAACTTGATTGTAACCTCCCTTAGGAATGATAATGTCTGCGTAGCGTTTTGCAGGTTCAACAAATTCTAGGTGCATGGGTCTCACCGTGGTCTCGTATTGTTTGAGTACTGATTCAATCGTGCGCCCGCGTTCGGTGATGTCACGGCGTATGCGACGGATGAGCCGGATATCTGCATCGGTATCTACAAAAATTTTGACATCACATAATTCTCTTAAAACGGGATCGGTAAAAATTAATATCCCTTCAACAAGGATGACGGGATTGGGCTGAATGGGAATGGTTTGATCTGTTCTTGAATGATTCGTGAAGTCATAAACTGGAAGTTTGATCGCTTTACCGTCAATTAAACTTTGAATATGCTTGGTCATCAAAGGTGTGTCAAGAGAATGAGGATGGTCATAATTAATTTCGGCTTTTTGGTTTGGTGGGAGATCTGTAAAATCTTTGTAATAGGCATCGTGCGGAACATATGAAACGATTTCTGGTCCAACTCGAGTGAGGATTTCATTTGCTACAGTTGTCTTACCCGAACCAGTTCCACCTGCAATTCCGATTACCAATGTAGGATTGAATTTCACCATGGTTTGATTATACTGGATAGTTTGAAATACTGAAATGAAAACGAAAAGTTCTTGAGATTGGCGATTAAAAAGAGTAAGCCACCGGTGGGATTTGAACCCACGACCCATCGCTTACGAAGCGATTGCTCTGCCGACTGAGCTACGGTGGCGTCTCAGAAGATATGATTTCAGCGCGGCGAATTATACCATAACTGCCCAATGGATTGTGCGATTTTAATCTGGTGTGGTGGAGTTGGTTGAAGACTATTTAGTGACTGTTTTCTAACTGAATTCCATATTTTTTACACACCAGTTGATATCCTGTGAGGAGGTGACATTAGGCATCTTGGAAAGATTCAATCAACCATAATAGCTACATTCTTGTTATACTGTTGATGCATTTGGTAGAAAAATGTCATTAAAAAGGATCGATAATTGCGCATAGCCATGATTTCTTATCATACCTGCCCGTTAGCCACCTTGGGGGGTAAGGACACGGGCGGAATGAATGTTTACGTGCGAGAGCTAGCAAAGCAGTTGGGTCGAGAGGGTGTTAAAGTCGATGTGTTTACCCGCTCTCAGGATGAACATATTCCGCACGTGGTACATGACCTGGGCTACGGCAACCGCGTGATCCATGTTCCTGCCGGTCCTGAGGAACCCTTGCCTAAAAAGGATCTTGCTGATTACCTACACAGATTTGCAGAGCAAGTCATTGAATTTTCTGAGGAAAAATCGGTTACTTATGATTTGATCCACAGCCACTATTGGATGTCTGGGATTGCAGGGAAAAGACTCAAAGAGGTTTGGGATGTGCCGATGGTGCACATGTTCCATACCCTAGGGTTAATGAAAAACCGGATCGCACGTGAGGGAGAATACGAGGGGGATTACAGAATAAAAGGAGAGCGAGAGGTGTTGAGGCACGCAGACAAGGTGATCGCTGCCACTCGGGCAGAACTTGCTCAATTACAATGGTTGTATGAAGTGATTACTGATAACGTTGTGATTGTTCCACCAGGGGTAGATATTGCTCGTTTTTATCCGATTCCAAAAGAAGATGCCAGAGAGTATATTCACATTGAATTATGCCCGAGGATGCTGTTATTTGTAGGAAGAATTGAGCCACTTAAAGGGATTGATACTTTAATCAGGGCGATCGGCATTATGGAAAAAACCGGTGTATTATCCCATCACGAGATTTGCCTGGTCGTGATTGGTGGGGACACATCGCTTTCAGAAGAATATATGTCGAACGAGATGATAAGGCTGCAGGATTTGAGGCAGAAGTCGGAGCTGGAAGATGTTGTTACATTTTTGGGTAAACGAAGCCAGGACACACTGCCGTACTATTATTCAGCTGCTGACGTGGTGGTGATGCCCTCCCACTATGAATCTTTCGGGATGGTTGCCTTGGAAGCTATGGCCTGTGGAACCCCGGTGGTTGCTTCACAGGTTGGCGGGTTGGCTTATCTCATCCAGGATGGGGTCACAGGGTATCATGTTCGCGATCAGGAGCCGGAAGAATTAGCGGCAAGATTAACTGAAATAATGGAAGATGATGATCTGCACCTTAAGATGAGTCAAAACTCTGCCGAATACGCAAAAAAATACTCGTGGAAAGAAATTACCCGCCAGGTAATGGATGTTTACCATTCAGTTTTGAACTAAAAAAAATTCAGACTGGCAGATCACTTTCTGCCAGTCTGTTGTTGATGTTATGTTTTTGGTTCGATGGCAACCAGGATAGGTTTACGGATAGTTGGAGTTCCAGAACCAGTTATAAGAGTAATATCCGGTGGCGGAACTCTGCAAGCGGATGGCGATTTGGGAGGATCCAGCCAGACTTGCGGGAATATTATAAGTGGCAGTAAAGGCACCAGTTGAATCGGTTGCTTGCGTGGCGACCTCAACTCCACCCACTCCTTTGGTTCCCATAGCTCCCATGGTCACCTTATAAGAATCGTTCGTGGTGAAATTTTTTGCTTTTATGGTTACCGTGTCACCTTTTACTACAGCGGTGATGGTGAAGGTGGGGATCGTGTTGGCTCCTGCTGGTGGGTATCCGGGAGTGGTGCCAGTTCCGGAAGTACCCTGGTTAACAAACCAATCATAGGCGTAGTAACCTGCTGCAGGACTTACAAAACGTATCGCCAGTTTTGCTTCATTTTGTAGTGATGCGGGAATCGCATACGTTCCTGTAAATTTACCATTGGCATCTGTGGCCTGTGTGCCAACTTTTACTCCACCAACACCCTTGGTGCCGAATTTTCCGATATAAACGTCGTAAGTATCATCCGTGGTGAAATTTTTACCCACAACAGTTACATCAGTTCCGGGAGTGACACCGGTGACATTGGTATTGGGTATGGTGTTAGCGCCAGCGGGCGGATAACCCCAACCGGAGGGAGTGGTCCCGCCTGAGGTTGTGGGGTAATCGTTATTCCAAAACCAATTGTAGGAATAGTACCCTGAAGTAGGACTCTGAAGACGGATTGCGATTTTGGTGGATCCAGCCAGGCTGGCCGGGATGGTGTATGTGGCTGTAAAGCTCCCGGTGCCCGAGTTCTGTGTACCAACGACTATACCACCGATACCACGCGTACCATATGCGCCCATCGTTACTTGAAAATCATCATTTGACGGGAAGTTTTTCGCCTTAATGGTGACGGTACTGTCTTGAACTACTTCTGTGATCTGAAATACTGGAATGACGATTGCGGAATTTGACGCCGCAACAATCTGGGTGCTGAAAATAATCATTAATAATAAACTTATGAGAGCGAGTCTCTTTTTCATCCTTTACCTCCATTTTTCATTAGATATTTTCCAAACTTTAAAAATACCTTCTTTACAAATACACTATATAGAAAAAATGTTTCCTATACAATAGAACAGATGATCTTTTACAAATTTGTTAGGATTAAATTAATGATGTCGAGGGCTTGATTAATGTCTGTTTTATCAACCCAAGCGTGGGTGACCATGCGGATTCGATGGGATTCACCACCAACAAGCAACCCCTGTTCCTTGAGCCGCTTCGTTAGTTCTCGTAATGAAATCGGAAAATGCTGGGATAACGAAAAATACACCATATTGGTGTGTTGGTTTTCTAAATCAATCTCGATCCCTGGAATATTTGCTAAGCCCTCGGCCAAAAGTTTTGCGTTTTGATGATCTTCGATCAGGCGATCAACCATTGAGTTTAGCGCAACAATTCCGGCAGCAGCAATAATCCCAGCCTGGCGCATACCACCCCCTAGTTGTTTTCGGGTCCTGAGGGCCCGATTTATGAAATCCTTTGAACCACAGATGACAGACCCAACTGGGGCTGATAAGCCTTTGCTCAGGCAGAATGTGACAGAATCGGCATTTTTTGTAAGTTCGGCGACAGCGACATTTTGGTCAATGGCAGCATTGAAAATTCTGGCACCATCCAAGTGGAATTTTAGATGATGCTGGTGGGCGAAATCGGCGACCTCTTTAATATATTGGGGGGATAAAGATGACCCATCACAACGATTATGGGTGTTTTCCAAGCTCACCAGACGAGTGACAGGTTGGTGAGGGTCTTCTGGGCGAATGGCAGCCTCCAAATCCTCAAAGGCTAATGTGCCATCCTTCTGGTTGGGGATGGTTTGAATATTGATCCCACCCAGGGCGGCGGCCCCTGCTGCTTCGTAGAGGAAAATATGAGCTTTTCTGCCGACGATAATTTCATCGCCACGCTGACAATGCGAGAGGATAGAGGTTAAATTTCCCATAGTTCCCGATGGGACGAAAAGCCCGGCTTCCATGCCAGTAATCTCCGCTGCCAATTCCTGCAAGTGATTGATCGTTGGGTCCTCCTGGTACACATCGTCGCCGACCTCGGCTTTCGCCATTGCTTCGCGCATTTCAGGAGTGGGTTTTGTTACTGTATCAGAACGGAAATCTAAAGTTGCTTGGGTCATGTTTATGTTAACCTTTCCAAAACATCTTGAAAATCTGCAGGGAGTGGTGCTTCAAAGGACATCTTTTTTGAGCCATCTGGTAGGTCAATGACCAAACGGTATGCGTGTAAAAGATGGCGTTTGACTGGAATGGACGGATTCTTGTGGCCATAAATCCGGTCTCCAACTACAGGGCAATTTAAGAATGCCAGGTGCAGCCTTATCTGGTGTGTGCGCCCAGTGAGAATATTTACTTCCAAGAGCGTATGGTTCTTAAAAGATCTTAAGGTTTTGTATTCACTGATCGCCATCCTGCCTTTTTCTTCAGGAACGATTGCCATGCGCTGCCGATGGCTTGGATCTCTGTTGATGGCAGCCTCGATTCTTCCGGCCGGGGTAGGAGGATGGGAGTCAACCAAGGCGCGATAAGTTTTTTCTACTCTTCTTTGTTTAAATTGTGCTTGTAAAAATTGGTGAGCAAAGTCATTCTTAGCAACAACAAGCACCCCGGAAGTTTCTTTGTCCAGCCGGTGAACGATTCCGGGCCGGCGAACTCCCCCTATGCCGGCAAGATTGGGGACGTGAGCTAAGATGGCATGAACAAGCGTGCCAGATGAGTGACCAGCAGATGGGTGTACGACCATCCCGGCTTCCTTATCGATGACGATGAGATCATCATCTTCGTATATGATTTTTAACGGGATTTCTTCAGGGATAATATCTGAGGGTTCTGGCGGGGGTATAAGGATGGTAATTTTATGTTTTCCGTCTAATTTGAACCCGGTTTTTTGGATGATGTTTCCATCAACGTTTACATTCCCACCCTTGATAAGGTTTTGAAGAAATGAGCGGGAGTGCTCGGGAAGCTGGGAAACCAGAAAATGATCTAGGCGCTGGCTTTGTTGAAATTGATGTTCGAAGTTCAGCACCTTATTATTCATTATTCCGCTTCTTCTTTTCTGGTGGTCTCTTGAATTTTAAGGTCACCCAATAGCTGCTTGGATTTTTGGGCTTTAATTTCCTGAAGGATTACGCCCAGTAATAAAATGGCGACCCCCAGCGAGATGCAAGTGTCGGCAATATTGAAAACCGGAAAATTTCTAATCGACAAAAAATCGATTACATAACCGTACCTGATGCGGTCGATCATGTTACCCAACGCTCCTCCTAGTTGGAGAACCATTGCTAACCGGAGAGTCCATTCCTCTTTTTCAATGAGTGGATAAAAAGCAATGATAAAGATGGAAGCGATTATGGCTAAAATGAGAAAAATCATATTTCCATTCGAAAACATCCCAAATGCCGCCCCACTGTTTCTCCAGTGAACGATCCTGAAATAGTGACCGAATTGAGCTAGATTGTCCGGGAGCCAGGTGCCAAGAAAGGGGATATTTTTCACAACGAGGGACTTTGTCCATTGGTCCAGCAGGATGATTAAACCCGCACCAAGGAGGAGGGGGATCAATGTGGTGGGGCTATGCCTCCGAATTTCAGGATCTTCCTGGTTTATGGAATTTAGATCATTATTCGTTTTTGATGGCTGAAGAGGTTTTTGCACAATTTTTTCCTATTGAAAGTGATTGGTTGTTCAGACTATTGTAGCTGTAGAGGCAATTTTACACTAGATTCAACGTGATTTTTAAAAAAGTGCTAATTTGGGTATTTGATAGAGGTTAGATTGATGGCGACCCAGTTCTTTTTAGATTGGTGGTGAGAAGATTCGAAATTGTTAAAGAATTGTGATGAAAGTGATGCATTAGTTTAATGGCTTGCTGAGATATTTTGTTGTATATTGAGAATACGATGATAGGATAAACCTCTATCTGTAGGAGAGTGATAGATGAGAAAGATCATATATTTGTTTTTGGTTGTGTTATTTTTGATGCCAGCGACGGTGTTTGCTGCGCCTGTTGAAGATGGGCAGCTTTCAGTCCGGATACCTAACGGCGGCCCAAAATTCTGGATTGGAAACGTAGAAAGAGGGGAAAGCGTCACGATTCGAGTGGCTGAATATCCCAAAGGACGTACGTATCAAGTTTACATTGGGATTCCTGGGGACTTCATGAGCGATGCTATACGAGTTGGATCTCTCACGGATGGGAAAGGGATAAATTTTTCCAGGACGTTTACCATTCCGAAGGAACTCCGGCAACAAACTCACCTGGCAATTTATATCTGGGACAAATCTGATAACAGTCATGGGTATGATATTTTCGCCAATGATACCGGATTCGACCACAAGACCGAAATGTCCTTCACGCCTGTGCACCGTTCATCTGATCAATCTGCGGGGAAATCTGTCGGGATTTTCAATGGCCCAACAGTTTGGATCGGAAAAAAGGGTTTCCCGAATACCTTCGATGTCGCTTTTAATGACTTTTATGATGAGGGTTCGTATTCGGTCTTTATCGGATACAACAACGATGATTTCCCGACAATTATAGCTGGATATGCTGACGAGACAAACGGCCCACGATTTACGAAGACCTTTGATATCCCAAGTACGTTGAAGGACGCAGACGAACTCAAAGTAACGGTTGTGAATGCCTTTAATGGCCACAGCGGCTCGATGGCTTTTGTTTATGATGATGGTTATCGCTCGGTTTCTCCGAATGGATTTTTCACAACGACGTACGTGGGTGATTCCACTTATCAAAACAATAATTCCAAGGCCACACCATTTACCAATATTCTTAATGTTGTTCCTGATGGTGAAGTCACGCTCCAGGTTTTTAATTTCCCGCCTGATAAAGATTTTATAGTCAAAATGGGTCCCATGGGCACACGCGGGATCAATGGGTTTGTGATTGGAACACAGAATTCAGGTGAGGGAGGATCATTTATCGCCACGTATCCAATTCCTCCTCAACTCTATGGCAGCGATATGATCTCGATTAGGATGGACAGCACGACATCGGATCATTTTGTTTATGATTATTTCCAGAACAAAGAAGGCTATAGCTTTGACACCACAGCTGATTCTTCGAATGGGGATTGGCTTTTGCCGGCTGGAACTCATCCTAATACACAGGTGACAGGTGTGGTTAAAGGCACCTCCGTTACGATAAAAGGGACAAACTTCACTTTGAATGATACCTACACAGTCCGGATGGGTGCAATTGGAACGCAAGGGGTTGGCGGAGTTGTGGTAGATACATATTCAACAGGTTCATCCTCTGAATTTACTGCTACTTTTTCTATTCCTGCGAGTTTACAATCTGCTGGTAAGGTGGCGATTCGGTTTGAATCCTATAATTCCCCGTATTATGCGTATGATTGGTTTTTCAACTCCGATTACCCATAAATCATCGGAGGGTTTTGAAGAAAGCGCCGGGCGAACCCTGGCGCTTTTTTTATGATACGAAATTAATTTCCCCTTGTTATGTTATGTAATGTATTTGTTCCGATGATATAATTGAGAATACCTTCACTAACGGTTGATTAGTTGTTAATGGTTTTATTACAGTTATGGATTATCTAGATACCTATATTGAAACCTTAGAAATAACTGGGGAATATTCCGATAATACGGTTCAAGCGTATGCAAGCGATTTGAAACGGTTCTTTCTATTTCTAAAGAAGAAAATTGGACGGATACCAGTTTCAGATGATCTTGACTCGAGTACCATAAAAGACTTTCTAGAATCTGAAAATCGAACTGGACTTAGTGCCAGTACTCTACACCGCCGAAAGGTTGTGCTCACTCGGTTTGCTCTATATCTGGTCAATATCGGCGTTTTTTCAAGAAATGATGTTTTAGAACTGTTTGCCTGGAAACAGGAATTATGGAAAGATATATATACGCGGGAAGTTCAATATCTTACGGATACACAAGTTGAAAAGCTAATTGCGACTGTAGCGGAAGAGAATTCACCTAAATCCATTCGGGATACTGCTTTACTGTCCTTGCTGTTGGAGACAGGTTTGCCAATTGGGAAGCTAATTTCAATTAATTTGTCTGATATTGACTTAACTAATAAACGGTTGAATGTTACTTTTGATCATGGATATTATTCATATCCCATTGAAAATTCCATCGACCCACTAAAAGTATATATGACATCAGCAAGGAAAGAATACATACAGTCTGATTCGGAGGAAGCTCTTTTTATCAGCCAAATGGGTGGCAGAATCAGCAGGCAAGGGGTATGGCAATTAGTCCGCGAATGGGGTGAACGAGCAAAAATCAACACTCCTATCTCCCCAAGAATTCTCAGGAATACCAAAGTTAAGCGAATGGTAAAGGCCGGACTCTCAACAGCTGATATCCAGCGCGAATTGGGGCACAGTAATCGTTATTCAACGCGGGCATTAATTCGGAAACTTAATCGAAGGATCGGATAACTTTAAGGAGATAGAAATGACCAATTTCTTGACAATAGAAATGATCGAAAAAGTCGCAAACCAGGTGCAAGAGAAAACAAAACATTCACCAAAAATTGGATTAATTCTTGGATCCGGTTTGGGAGAATTAGCAGAATCGGTTGAGAATGCTGACCGAATTCCTTATTCAGAGATCGATGGATGGCCGATTTCAACCGTGGTGGGTCATTCAGGACGATTGGTGATTGGAGAGCTTGAAGGCAAGACGGTTTTGGTGATGCAAGGCAGGGTGCATTACTATGAAGGTTATGACATGTCTCTGATTGGATTGCCAATTCGGGTGATGAAAAGAATGGGAGTCGAGTCATTAATTCTAACAAATGCTGCCGGGGCGATAAATCCAAAATTTGAGCCGGGTGATATTATGATGCTAATTGACCATCTAAACCTTATCGGCATGACTGGGCAAAGCCCGTTGCGCGGACCAAATTTGGATGAATTTGGTACTCGTTTTCCGGATATGAGCAGGGTCTATGATCGGGACTTCCAGAAAATTGCGAGAAAGGTGGCATTGGAAAACAATATTTACCTGCAAGAGGGCGTGTATGTTTGTCTGGCGGG
>JABAHR010000013.1_pt11 | contig 18888 bp, 20 predicted proteins | sample 7062101 | NCBI WGS metagenome assembly JABAHR01 (sample SAMN14534553, study PRJNA622989) | marine sediment metagenome | biome: marine biome [ENVO:00000428]; feature: marine pelagic biome [ENVO:01000023]; material: deep marine sediment [ENVO:00002113] | place: India: Gulf of Kutch | collected... | reverse complement strand
GGCTTTCTGCTGTTCATGCTGCTGACCTCGAACCCGTTCGAGCGCCTGCTGCCGGCGCCCCAGGACGGGCGCGATCTCAACCCGTTGCTCCAGGATCCCGGCATGGTCATCCACCCGCCCATGCTCTACATGGGCTACGTGGGCCTCGTTGTACCCTTCGCGTTCGCCGTCGCGGCGCTGCTCGGCGGCCGACTGGACGCGGCCTGGACCCGCTGGACCCGACCCTGGACCACCGTCGCATGGGTGTTCCTCACCGTCGGCATCACGCTGGGCAGCTGGTGGGCCTACAACGAGCTCGGCTGGGGCGGCTGGTGGTTCTGGGATCCCGTGGAAAATGCGTCGTTCATGCCGTGGCTGGTGGCGACGGCACTGATGCACTCCCTGGCGGTCAGCGAGCAGCGCGGCGCCTTCAAGGCCTGGACGGTGCTGCTCGCCATTTTCGGCTTTTCCCTGAGCCTGCTGGGGACCTTCCTGGTGCGCTCGGGGGTGCTCGTGTCGGTGCACGCCTTCGCCACCGACCCGGCGCGCGGGGTCTTCATCCTTGCGTTCCTGGCCCTGGTGGTGGGTGGCGCGCTGACCCTCTTCGCCTGGCGCGCGAGCGTCATCAGCGGCGGCGGCAGCTTCCGGCTCATGTCCCGGGAGACCCTGCTGCTCATTAATAATGTGTTGCTGGTGGTGGCCTGCGCCACGGTGCTGCTCGGCACCATGTACCCGCTCATCATCGATGCCCTGGGACTCGGCAAGATCTCCGTCGGACCGCCCTACTTCGATGCGGTTTTCGCGCCGCTCATGCTGCCGCTGGTATTCCTCATCGGCATTGGGCCCCTGACCCGCTGGAAAGGCGACCACGCGTCTCGCCTGGTGCAGCTGCTGCGCATCGCCTTCGTCGCCAGCCTGGTAGCCGCGGGTGCCATCGTCGTGGTCACATCGGGCTACTCGCTGCTGCTGCTGGCGGCCCTGGCGATGGCCATATGGACCCTGGCGAGCACCGCCCAGGGCCTGATAGCGCGCATGCGCGGCAAGCGCGGCGCCTGGAAGGGCGTGCGCGCGCTACCGCGAAGCTTCGTCGGCATGACGCTGGCGCATCTGGGCGTCGGCGTGTTCATCATCGGCGTCGCCATTACCAGCACGTTCAGCACCGAGCGCGACGTGCGCCTCGGCCCCGGCGACTCGGAAACCCTTGCCGGCTACCGTTTTCAGTTCCAGGGCGTCGGCGAGTTTCCGGGTCCCAATTACGTTGCCCGGCGCGCCGAGGTGCAGGTGTTCCGCGGCGAGCGACGGGTCGCCACCCTGTATCCGGAAAAGCGCCGCTATCCCATCCAGGAGCAGCCCATGACCGAGGCTGCCATCGACGTCGGCTTCACCCGCGATCTGTACGTGGCGCTGGGTGAGCCCCTGGGCGACGGCAGCTGGGCGGTGCGCCTCTACTACAAGCCGCTGATCCGCTGGATCTGGTTCGGACCGGCACTCATGGCGCTCGGCGGGCTGCTGGCCGCGAGCGATCGCCGTTACCGCAGCGGGCGACGCGCCGAGCGCGCCGCGCCCGTTACCGATACGGGCGGCGCCCTCGGCGCCGGAGTGTCGGGAGGATGATCCGCTACCTGTTACCGCTGGGCGTCTTCATCGCCCTGGTGGCGCTGCTCGGCGTGGGCCTGCGCCTCAATCCCCGCGAAGTGCCCTCGCCGCTGGTGGGCAAACCGTTGCCGGAGTTCCGGCTCGCGCAGCTGCGCAACCCGACGAAGACGCTCTCGCGCGCCGATCTCGGCGGCCGCCCGGTGCTGCTCAATGCCTGGGCCACCTGGTGTGTCGAGTGCCGTCGCGAGCACGGATTGCTGCTCGCTATCGCGCGGCAGGGGAATATCCCCGTCTACGGGCTCAACTACAAGGACAATCGGCCGGACGCGCTCGAATGGCTGCGCCGTCTCGGCGATCCCTATGTCGCCAGCGGCTTCGACGGCGACGGCCGCGTCGGCATCGACATGGGCGTGTACGGCCTGCCCGAGACGTTTCTCATCGATGCACGGGGCATCATCGTGCACAAGCACATCGGCGCCCTCAGCAGCGAGATCTGGGAGCGCGATTTCGTTCCCATTCTCGAGCGTCTGTCGCGCGGCGAAAGTTGAATCGGCTGCGCACCATCCTCGCCGCCACATGGCTGGCATTCGCTGGCGCCGCCGGCGCTATCGTTTTCGAGCAGCGCGAATTCGAGAGCGAAGAGCAGCTGGCGCGCTACAAGACGCTCGTCTATGAGCTGCGCTGTCTGGTCTGCCAGAACCAGAACCTGGCGGATTCGGACGCGGACCTCGCCGCCGATCTGCGCCGCGAGGTCTACCTAATGATCCGGGAAGGCAAGAGCAACGATCAGATCATCGACTTCATGGTAGCCCGCTACGGAGACTTCGTGCTGTATCGACCGCCGCTCAAAGCAAAGACCGTCCTGCTTTGGACAGGACCTTTCGTGCTCGGCATCGGCGCCCTCGTCGCGCTGCTGGTGCAGCTGCGTCGGCGTCGCGCGGCTCAGGCGACGTCGGTGCCGCTGAGCGCTGAGGAACGCGCGCGCCTCGATGCGCTGCTCGAGAATGACGACGCCTAGTCCGAATCGACCGTGTCGGCGCCGCCGACGCCGCGCGCGAATGCCGTGATCCCGATTCGCGATCACATCGCCACCAAGCGCATGCCCTTTGTCACCTACGCGATCGTCGGCGCCTGCGTGCTCGTTTTTCTGTGGCAGCTGACTCTCGACCCCGCGCATGCCCAGCGGGCCGTGTTCGCCCTCGGCGCCATTCCGGCGGTCATCTTCGGTCATGCACGACTGCCCGCGGAGATCGTCATGGTGCCGGAGCTCGCCACCGTGTTCACTTCCATGTTCCTGCACGGAGGCTGGATGCACCTCATCGGCAACATGCTCTACATGTGGATCTTCGCCAACAACGTCGAGGACAGCATGGGGCATGTGCGCTTCATCGTCTTCTACCTCGTCTGCGGCATCGCGGCCGTGCTCGCCCAGGCGCTCCCCGACACGCACTCCCAAGTGCCGATGATCGGTGCGAGCGGCGCTATTTCGGGGGTGCTCGGCGCCTACCTGCTGCTCTATCCCCACGCGCGGGTGCTCGTCATGATTCCCTTCGGCCTGGTCATAAGGGCCCTCTATCTCCCCGCCGCCGCCGTGCTCGGCTTCTATTTCGTGCTGCAGCTGATCATGACGGCGATGACGCCCGCGAGCGGCGGTGGCGTCGCCTTCGCTGCGCACCTGGGGGGATTCGTCGCCGGTGCGGCGCTGATTCCTCTTTTCAAACACCGTGATGTGCCGCTGTTCAGCAAGCGCAGGTAAGTAAAAGAAGATGCTTTCGCGGGGAAAATGCCGCAGAATCCGCCCCCTCGCAAGCCACCGGGCGAAGGCTCCATGATTGAGTACGGGACCGCGCAGGATCGGCTGCGCAAGCTCCTCGACGTATGCCCGGATGCGATTTCGCACGGCTGTCTCATCGGCCTCGAGAAGGAGAGCCTGCGCGTCACGGCCGATGGCGATATCGCCCAGACGCCGCATCCTCGAGCCCTCGGCTCGGCGCTGACCAACCGCTACATCACCACCGACTTCTCCGAGGCCTTGCTCGAGTTCATCACACCACCGTGTGCCAGCGCCCGCGAGGCGCTCGCCTGCATGAGCAACATCCACCGTTTCGCCTACGCCCATCTGGGCGACGAGCTGCTGTGGGCCACCAGTATGCCGTGCAAGGTCGCCGGAGACGCGAGCGTTCCGATTGCCGAGTACGGAACCTCCAACGTCGGCACCATGAAGCATGTTTATCGTCGCGGCCTGAGCTACCGTTACGGTCGCCTGATGCAGGCGATTGCCGGTGTGCATTTCAACTATTCACTGCCGCAGTCGTTATGGTCGGCGTACCAGAAGCTGCTCGGCAACCGCGGCCCGCTGCCTCGCTTCGTCTCCGACGGCTACTTCGGGCTGATCCGCAACTTTCAACGCCAGGGCTGGCTGCTGCCCTATCTCTTCGGAAGCTCTCCCGGCGTGTGCAAGAGCTTTCTCGGCAACGCGCCAGGCGAGCTGGAGGAATTCGACACGGGCAGCTGGTTTCAACCCCATGCGACGACGCTGCGCATGAGCGACATCGGCTACAGAAACAAGAATCAGGCGTCTTTACGCATCTCCTACGACGACGTGGATGCCTACATCGAGAGCCTGACCCGTGCCATCGAGACCCGCAATCCCGACTACGAGGCCATCGGCGTGGTAGTGGACGGCGAGTACCGGCAGCTCAATGCCAATCTTCTCCAGATCGAGAACGAGTACTACAGCTTCATCCGCCCGAAACGCGTTGCGCGCAGCGGAGAGAAACCCACCGTGGCACTCGCCGAGCGCGGCGTCGAGTACGTCGAGGTCCGCGCCCTCGACGTCTCGGCGACCGATCCCAACGGATTCAACGAGGATCAGATGCGCTTCCTCGAGGCGTTCCTGCTGCTTTGTGCTCTTTGCGATAGCGACCGCATCGGCGCCGACGAACAGCGCGAAATCGATTACAACCAGCAGCTGGTTGCCACACGCGGCCGACAGCCCGGTCTCGAGCTCCAGCGCAGGGGGCGAACGGTGGCGCTGCGTGAGTGGGCGGAGGAAATCTGCGCCGGCCTCGAAGGAATTTGCGACCTGCTCGATGCCGGCGACGCGGACGCCCCCTACGCGCGCGCGCTCGATGATCAGCGCCGGGCGGTTGCCGACCCGTCGCGGCTGCCGTCTGCACGCATGCTCTCGGAGATGAAGGCCGCCGATGAGTCCTTCTTCCAGTACGCCATGCGCCTTTCACGCGAGCATCGCGATTACTTCAGGCGCACGCGACTCAGCGACGAGAAGCGTGAGCGCTTCGAGGCCGAGGCGAGCCGATCGCTGGCCGCCCAGCGCGACATCGAAGCCACCGACACCGTGAGCTTTCCCGAGTACCTGGAGAGCTATTTCAAGCAATCCGCTGTGCGCACCAGGGAGCCAAGCACCTGAATCGATACACGGCGCCTCGAGCCGAGCGCAGCGACGCGCTTGCCCGTGCGCCATTCCTGCAATTAGGATCAGCACCATGACTCAAGCAGAAAGAAAACCCGACGCTTCTGCGCGGGCGGGCGCCCTCACCCGGCCCATCCACGGCGTCTGGTCGCCGACGCTCGTGCCCGTGCACGAGGACTTTTCAATCGACGTGGAGCGATTCATCGCGCACGCACGCTGGCTGCTCGCGCAGGGATGCCACGGCCTCGCGCTGTTCGGCACCACCAGCGAGGCCAACTCGTTCTCGTTGCAAGAGCGCATGGCGCTGCTCGAGGCGGCGCTGGCGGCGGGCATCGACCCCGATCGGCTGATGGTCGGCACGGGTTGCTGCGCGCTCACCGATTCAGAGCGCCTCACCCGGCACGCGGTGGACAACGGCTGCAAGATGGTGCTCATGCTGCCGCCCTTCTACTACAAGGGCGTGAGCGATCGGGGGCTGTACCGGAGCTACGCGCAAGTCATCGATCGGGTGGGTGACGACGAGCTTCGGGTGCTCTTCTATCACTTCCCCAGGCTCTCGGGGGTCCCCATCACCGTGGGGCTCATCGAGCTGCTGCTCGCCGACTACCCGAGCGTGATCGCGGGGCTCAAGGACAGCTCCGGCGACTGGTCGAATACCGCCGATCTCATCGAGCGCTTCCCGGAGATGTGCATCTTCCCGGGCTCCGAGCGCTACCTGCTCGACGGGCTGCGCCACGGAGGCGCGGGCTGCATCACCGCCACTGCCAACGTGAACCCGTCAGGCGCCCGCGGCGTGTGGGATGCCTGGGCGAGTGGCAGCAACGATCTGGAGGCGCGCAACGATCGCATGATCCAGGTGCGCACGGCCATCGAGGCCTATCCGCCCATCCCGGCGCAGAAGTTCCTGATCGCCCGGCACCGCAACGATCCCGCGTGGCGCCGGGTGCGCCCGCCCCTGCTCGACCTCGACGACAGGCAGGGCGCGGAGCTGCTCGAGTCCCTGGCAAAGCTCGACTTCACCCTCGACTGATCGTTGCCCAGCGCCGGCGGCCTCCCGTTGCCGCTACCGCCAGCGGCCACCAGGGAATGGCAAACGGCGCCTCGGGACGCGTCCGGCGCGCCGGGCTCCGGCATGCTGCCGCCTGCTTCGACCACAGCAGGGAACGGACATGCACTGCCTGGCCACTATCCGCATCGCGCTCGCGGGCGCTGCCCTCGCCTTCACGCCTGCGGCGCAAGCCGATACCAGCCTCGATGCGTTGATCGAAGATCACGTCATGCCGCGCTTCGACCGGCAGGCGCGAGCCTTTGTCAATAACGCCGGTGCCCGATTCGTCTCGAGCCGCTGGAACAGCGAGACCCGCACACTCATTGCCTTCGGCGAGCTGGATCGCCGACTGTCTGCCGCCCCCGTGGACGTCGCCCACCAGGGCAGCGCGAATATGGCGAGTGTGGACCTCAAGAACGCCCACGTCGCCGACCTCTGCCGCCACCCCGACGTCGCTTTGATCACCCGGTTCCTCGCGAAGTACGAGGTCACCATCGCGCTCGTCTATGACCGCAGTGCGCAGCGGCTGGGTCCGGCAGTGATCGAGATCGCGCACACGGATCTCGGCGGCTGCCGGTAAAGCGCGAGGTCGTGTATGCTTCGCGCGTGCAACGACTCACCGTGTGGATATACAGAGGCTCGCGGCGCGCGGAGACGTATCTTTACGTCCCGACGCAGGACAACTTCGAACGTGTGCCGGATGAGCTTCTCGATGCCATGGGACGTCTCGAGCTCGTCATGGAGCTCGAAATTCACGCCGGGCGCCGCCTTGCCCGGGTCGACGCGGTCGACGTCATGAAGAGCGTGGCACGCGCGGGCTACTTCCTGCAGCTTCCGCCCATCGAGCCCGAAGGCAAACGTCGGATTCAGTAGGCGCTCAAACGAATTTCTTTTTCGGCTCGGCAAACAGACGCCGCACCATGGGCTCGAAGTGCTCGAGCGGCAGGGTGTCGTAGTCCGGGTCGAACGCGCACTGATCCCAACGCTCGCAGAAGCGCGCGCACGCGTCATAGTAGGGATTGTCCTTGAAGCGATCCCGCGCGTGTCGATCCTGATCGTAGTGATGGAAGTAGTAGTAGCCCTGAAAGAGCCCGTGATGGGCGATGACCCAGGAGTTCTCCTCGCTCACGTAGGGACGCAGTATCGCAGCAGCGAACTGGCCGTGGTTGAACGGGGCGTAATTGTCGCCAACGTCGTGCAGCAGCGCGCACACGATCTGCTCCTCGTCGGCGCCGTCGCGCATGGCGAGGGTGGCCGATTGCAGGGAATGGGTCAGTCGATCGACCTTGTAGCCGAACGTCTCGCCGCCGAGTCCGACGAGCATCTCGAGCACGGTGCCTGCCAGCGCTGCGTCCCTGCCTTCCTCACATTCGCGAATGAACTCGTACTCCGCCCGGGTACCGTCCGCCATGTGGATGAAGTCGACGCTATTCATGCTCACGCCTTCTGGTAGACCTCCGAGCCCTTCTCCTTGAACTCCGCGGCCTTGTCCTTCATGCCCTGCTCGAGCGCCACCTCCACATTCTCGATGCCGAGCTTCTTGGCGTAGTCGCGCACGTCCTGGGTGATCTTCATGGAGCAGAAGTGCGGTCCGCACATGGAGCAGAAGTGCGCGACCTTGTGGCCTTCCTTGGGCAGCGTCTCGTCGTGGAAATCGCGTGCCGTGTCCGGGTCCAGCGACAGATTGAACTGATCCTCCCAGCGGAATTCGAAACGCGCCTTGGAGAGCGCGTTGTCGCGGATCTGCGCGCTCGGGTGCCCCTTGGCGAGGTCCGCTGCGTGCGCGGCGACCTTGTAGGTGATGATGCCTTCCTTGACGTCGTCACGATTGGGCAGCCCCAGGTGCTCCTTAGGCGTCACGTAGCAAAGCATCGCCGTACCGTACCAGCCGATCATGGCGGCGCCGATGCCGGAGGTGATGTGATCGTAGCCCGGCGCGATGTCGGTGGTGAGCGGGCCGAGGGTGTAGAACGGCGCCTCGTAGCAGTCTTCGAGCTCCTTGTCGAAGTTCTCCTTGATGAGCTGCATGGGGATGTGACCCGGCCCTTCGATCATGACCTGCACGTCGTGCTTCCAGGCGATCTTGGTGAGCTCGCCCAGCGTCTCGAGCTCGCCGAACTGGGCCTCGTCGTTGGCGTCGGCGATGGAGCCGGGCCGCAGGCCGTCGCCGAGGGAGAACGCCACGTCGTACTGCTTCATGAGCTCGCACATCTCCTCGAAGTGCTCGTAGAGGAAGCTCTCCCGGTGATGGGCGAGGCACCACTTGGCCATGATGGAGCCGCCGCGCGAGACGATGCCGGTGACGCGATTGGCGGTCAGCGGCACGTACGCCAGGCGCACGCCCGCGTGGATCGTGAAGTAGTCGACGCCCTGCTCGGCCTGCTCGACGAGCGTGTCGCGGAACATCTCCCAGGTGAGCTCCTCGGCCTTGCCGTCGACCTTCTCCAGCGCCTGGTAGATGGGCACCGTGCCGATGGGCACGGGGCTGTTGCGCAGGATCCACTCGCGGGTCTCGTGGATGTGCTTGCCGGTGGAGAGATCCATGACCGTGTCGGCACCCCAGCGGGTCGCCCAGGTCATCTTCTCCACCTCTTCCTCGATGCTCGAGGTGACCGCCGAGTTGCCGATGTTGGCGTTGATCTTCACCAGGAAGTTGCGGCCGATGATCATCGGCTCGGTCTCGGGATGGTTCACGTTGCAGGGGATGATCGCGCGTCCGACGGCGACCTCGTCGCGCACGAACTCCGGCGTCACCTCCTCGGGGAGATTGGCACCGAAGGACATGCCGGGATGCCTTCGCCGCAGCTCCGGCGCAAGATGCTCCCGTCGCCGCATGTTCTCACGGATGGCGATGAACTCCATCTCCGGTGTGATGATGCCGCGGCGCGCATAGTGCATCTGGGTGACGTTGCCACCGCTGCGCGCGCGCCGCGGATTGCGCGTATGCGCGAAGCGCAGGCGCTCGAGCTTCGGATCCCCGAGGCGCTCTCGACCGTACTCGGAGCTCAAGCCGGCGAGACTCTCGGTGTCGCCGCGCTCGGCGATCCAGGCGGCTCGCAGCGCCGGCAGACCCTTGCGCACGTCGATCTCGACGCCCGGATCGGTGTACGGCCCGGAGGTGTCGTAGACGTAGACGGGCGCGTTGTGCTCGACGCCGCTGCTCGTATGCGTGTCGGCGAGGCGGATCTCGCGCATCGGCACCTGGATATCGGGGCGCGAGCCCTGCTCGTAGACCTTGCTCGAGTTGGGGAAGGGCTGAACCGAATCAGGGTCGACCTTCGCCGTCCGGCTCAGAAACTTGTCCGCCGCTGCGCTCATGCTGATGCTTCCCGTGACGCTGATAATCCGAATGACGCTATCCAATGCGTCGAACTATTGCAAGCGGCCCCCGGCGGGCGATTTGCGCGCTCCGCGTGCGCCCCCCGGAACCGCAGGCTCGTAGACCGGCACATGCTCGGCGGGCAGGGGCGCGATACCCCGGATCAGGTCGGCCACCTTCTCGGCCACCATGATGGTGGGCGCGTTGAGGTTGCCGCTGACAATGCTCGGCATGATGGATGCATCCACCACGCGCAGACCCCGAAGGCCGTGCACGCGCGCCTCGCCGTCCACGACCGCCATGTCGTCAGCGCCCATGCGGCAGGTGCAGGCGGGATGGTAAGCGCTCTCCGCCTTGGCCCGCACGAAGGCGTCGATTTCGGCATCGCTGCGCACCGCCTCCCCGGGCGCGAGCTCCGCGCCGCGAAACGCGTCGAAGGCCGGCTGCGCGAAGATCTCGCGGGTGAGCCGCACCCCATCGCGCATCTCCTCGCGATCGCTCTCCGTCGCCATGTAATTGAACAGGATCGACGGTGCCACGCGCGCATCCGCGCAGCGCAGGGCCACGCGCCCGCGGCTGGTGGGGCGCATCGGTCCCACGTGGGCCTGAAAGCCGTGCCCTTCGGCGGCCGCGCGCCCGTCGTAGCTGACCGCGATGGGCAGGAAATGGTACTGCAGATCCGGATGGCGAACGCCATCGTGGCGGCGGATGAAGGCGCCGGCCTCGAAGTGGTTGCTCGCCCCGGGCCCCTTGCCGAAGAGCAGCCACTCGAGCCCGATGCGCAGCCGACTCAGGGGCCGGGTGGCCCCGTAGAGCGAAATCGGCTGCGTGCAGGCATGCTGGACATAGATCTCCAGGTGATCCTGGAGGTTGGCACCGACGCCCGGCAGATGCGTGTGCACGTCGATGCCGAGCCTGCCGAGGGCGTCGCCGTCGCCGACACCGGAGAGCATCAGCAGCTGCGGCGAGTTGATGGCGCCGCCGCACAGCAGCACCTCGCGCTCGGCGCGCGCCGTGTGCCGCCGCCCGTTGCGCAGATACTCGACGCCGACGGCGCGATCGCCCTCGAAAACGATGCGCGTCACCAGCGCGCGCAGCTCGAGAGACAGGTGCGGACGGCCGAGGGCGGGCTTGAGGTAAGCCTGGGCGGTGCTCCAGCGCCGGCCCCTGCGGGTGGTCATGTCCATGGCGCCGAAGCCTTCCTGCTGGAAGCCGTTCATGTCCTCGGTGAAAGGGTATCCCGCCTGCACGCCCGCCTCGATAAAGGCTTTGAAGAGCGGATTGCGACACGCGCCGGTGGACACCGTCAGCGGTCCCGCCCCGCCGCGGTATACGTCGCCGCCCCTGACGCGCGACTCGGCGCGCTTGAAATAGGGCAGCACGTGGGCGTAGGACCACTCGGGCAGTGCATTGCCCGCCCATCGGTCGTAGTCGAGGGCGTGACCGCGCACGTAGCACATGCCGTTGATCGATGACGAGCCGCCGAGCACCCGCCCGCGCGGGCAGTACATGCGCCGTCCGTCCATGTGCGGCTCCGGCTCGCTCTCGTAGTACCAGTTGTACCTGTCGTCCTTGAGCGGCCAGGCGAAGGTCGCCGGCATGTGGATGTAGAGGCTGCGATCCCTGGGCCCTGCCTCGAGCACCAGCACGCGCGAGTGGGCGTCCTCGGTGAGCCGGCTCGCGAGAACGCTGCCGGCGGAGCCGGATCCGATGATCACGTAGTCGTACGCGGCGTGAACATTTTTCATCGTTTCGACGGTCTGCTCATGAGATGGCTATCGGGCTCGCCTGCCGATGGCTAACGTATCAATTCGCCGCGAGGCCGTCTAACCAAGGAGGATCCGACTCATGCACCCATCGACCCGTCGCTGCTTCCCGCGCGCAGCGGGACTCTTCGCCGTTCTCTTCTCGCTTGCCGCCGCCGCGGACAACCCGACGCCGTTTCCGGGCACCCACGTCATCAAGACCGGGCACTCCTACCAGGCCCTGGTCGAGAAGCTCCCCGAGGCGGTCGCCAGGAACAAGATGGGGGTCGTCGCCAAAGCGAGCGCCACGCTGGGCGCCAAATCCATCGGCGTCACCATTCCCGGCAACATGGTGGTGATGGTGTTTCATCCGAGATACGCCATCAGGATGCTCGCGGCGAGCGTGCCCGCGGGCATCGAGGCACCCTTGCGTTTTTATATCACCGAGGGGGCTGACGGCAACGCGACGCTCACCTACCGCGAGCCGAGCAGTGTTTTCGCGCCTTACGAAAACGCCGAGCTCGACGCCATGGCCCGGGAGCTCGACGCGATATTCGCCCGCATCGCCGCGGACGCATCGTCATGAGAACGCTCGAGAGCTGACGGGGCCGGTGGGACCCGGCCCCGTTGCCAGTGCAATACCGAACCGGAATCAGGTGGTCTTGCAGGGATTCTTCGCCGCGCACGGATTGCACGGGTTGCAGGGGTTTTTCGCCGCGCACGGGTTGCAGGGGTTTTTCGCCGCACACGGGTTACACGGGTTGTAGGCCTTCGCGGCGCACGGGTTGCACGGGTTGCACTTCTTCGCCGCACACGGGTTACACGGATTGCACGTCGCGGCCAGCAGCAGTGGATTCTGCTGCGCCGCAGGATTGACGCCGTCCGCGATCACTGCGCTCGATGCCGAGATGGCGAATACACCGCCAACGACGGCTGCGTACAGGGGCTTGCGATTGATATGCGTAGGTTTTTGCATCGATTCTTCCTCTGGTGGTGCTTATTTTCAGCCTCTCAATGTCGTAGACGCCGCTTGGGCCCCTACCCGAGCCTGTCCAATCAGCCGGCCGACACTTCCAGCCGGTAGTCCGGCGTGGGGTTGAGCGGACAGGAGTAAACGTAGCTTCCGGGCTCGAGCTCGATGGCGTAATCACGGCTCTTGCCCATCGTCAGCCCACCGCCGGAGACGCGCGGCAGTGTCGTGTAGCCGAGCACGCCGGAGCCCCGCAGGTAGAAACCGAGCATGTAGGGCACATCCCTGTTCGTGACCCGAAAGATGTACTTTCCCGGTTTCAACTGCAGAACTTTCGCATCCGCGAGGCGCTGCTCGGCGGTTTTCTGGTTGATGCCTTCACAGTCTTGCTTGCCGGCGGTCTTGTAAGCGTGATCGATACCGTTCTCGCTCTCCAAGAACTGGCATCCCGTCTGGGTGAGCACGATCACCTGCGGCTCCTCAGAGGCCCATGCGTTCCCCGTGAGGGTCACCAGCGCCGCCATCGCGGCGCCCAGGGCGAAACGGCGTTTACAACGATGCATAGTCACGGCTCTCTCCTCGATGTGAGTGTTCGGGTGCCGGCAGTGATTGCATTGCCGAGAACACGGTGAGCAGTATTCGTCAATCCCGGGGACCAATCCTCACGGAAGGTTCACATCCTTAGAGACCGGCTTGTCAGGCTTTTGATTTCAGCGGCGCGGCGGGGCCGCCGAGCATCAGGCGATCGCCGCGCGTACCGCCGCCAGCTGGTCGTCCACGGAAATGTCGAGCCAGCCGGTCACCTCGAGGTCCCGGTCCTCGAAGACGTCGACTCCCGGATGATCCCGTGCCCAGGCCTCGACGACCGCATCCCGGTGGATGAGCAGCGCCGCGATCTGCGGTCGGAACAGCCGCATCATCGCGGTGATCCACCGATTGGTGGGCCACGACGGGTTGGCGTGGTCGATGCGGAAGCGATCCACCATGTCGATGACGTCGTCGGCCCGGTACCAGGCCTCCGCGGTCACCCAGCGATTGGTGGCGAACAGCCCGATGGGAAAGCCACGGGCATCCATGGAGATGCAAATGAGATGCGACAGGGCCTCGTCGCCGCGCGGCCAGGGCTCGTCGCCGTCGTAGGGCACGGGCTGGACACCTTCCGCAATGGCGCCTGCGCGCAGGAAAGTGTGGAAGTGCCCGTGCTCGCCCTGCTGCTCCCGGTGCGCGTGGTAGTAGTACTGGGAGCTGAACTCCTCGTCGTAGATGTCGCCCTTGGGGTAATGGTCGTACTCGTAGAAGGTGCCCTGGCCCTTGAGGAGCTCGCCGACGATATTCAGACCCGCCTTGGTGAGCACCCGGTAGCACTCGAGGATCTCCTCGCCGGCGGCGAGCATCGCCTGCAGGCGCTCGCGCGCGAGGCTGTCGATGGCGGCAACCTCGGGGAGGCCGACGCGGCTGTCCACGACATCGTTCATTCACGCACCCGTCTGAATCCGATCACCAGTCTGTTCGAGCGTCACCGGTCGGCTGTGCCGCGCCGCCGGGCGGCACCCGCCGACGACGATGGCCCGTGCACCGCCCGCCGACGTCGCCGCCCGCGCGAACATCTGCCCGGCGACATCCAGTATGCCAAACGAACTGGTGTGTTTGGAAAAAGTTGCGATCGGCGTGGTGTCGAAGCAGCCGCGAGCGCGGCTGTTCAATCGCTCCAACCGACAGTCGTCACCCCGGGGGACGCGACGACCGTCGCGATCGCGCGCGGGCCCCCGGAGCGCGCCTTCAGGCTAGCTGGTCTTGCACGGATTCTTGACCGCGCAGGGATTGCAGGGATTGCACGGGTTTTTCGCCGCGCACGGATTGCAGGGATTGCAGGCCTTCTTCGCCGCGCACGGATTGCAGGGATTACAGGCCTTCTTCGCCGCGCACGGATTGCAGGGATTGCAGGGGTTCTTCGCCACCTTGCAGGGGTTGAAGCCCCGCTGCAGCTCGGCCGAGTAGGCGGTGAGCGCGGCCAGCTCCCGGGAGCCCCACTTCAATGCCGGCGCCTTCATGGGCACCAGCATGCAGAATTGCACCATCTCGTCCAGATGGATGGGGCCGACGCCGGCCATCTGCGACGGCATCGCGACCTTGTGCGGATAAGGCTCGGCGAAGGTGGCGTTGAGCGCCGCGCCGTTGGCGTGACAGGACTGGCAGGAGAGCCCGCTGGTGCCGAGCGAGGTGTCGTTCCAGAGCGCCTTGCCCTGGCTGACCAGCGCCGCCGTGGATGCCGCCGGCGCGCCGACGCCAGCCGGTCGCACGAAGTCCTTGGCCGAAACCTTGGCGGCGCACGGGTTGCAGGGATTACATCCTTTGGCCGCGCAGGGATTACACGGGTTGCACGCCTTGGCCGCGCAAGGGTTGCACGGATTGCACTTCTTGGCCGCGCAAGGATTGCAGGGGTTGCATGACGCCGCCAGCACGAGGGTGGGATTCTTCGCTGCCGGCGGGTTGGTCGCGGTGACGCCCGCCGCCAGCACCTGCGTCGAGGACAGTGCGACGATGCCTCCGAGAACGGCAGCGGCGATGGGATTGCGAGCAAAATGATTCGGCCGTGGAATGTCTGACATCGTTGCCTCCTGGTGCCGGGTCGATACGTGTCTGCGCAGCCGGCCCGCGCGCTTTGGCGTTTGCGTTGCGCGCGCACGGCGCCGTGCCCCCTAGCGCTTATGACCGGCGGGCGAACGGATTTATTCCCCCGGCTCTCCGGCTCGCTCCAGGCCGTCGGGGACGACGCTGTCTGCGTCGACCAGGGTGCGCCCGAAGAAATCCAGGATCTGCGCGTTGAGCCGCCGGTGAAAGGCCACGCGATCGAAACCGAGCCGGTCGCGGCAGATGTCCGGATCTTCCTCCATGAGTGCCTCGGGACACGGGGCCGTGAAGGCATAGTGCCCGGCGCCCTTGACGATGCGGTACTCGGGAACCACCGGCAGCGATCGCAGATAGGGCTCGACGTGCGTGTCCGCGCGCAGCAGGTTGTCCATCTCGGCGCGGTACAGCTGCACCCGGGCGCGCACCCGGCGCAGTCGATCGCTGTCGAAGAGAAAGCCGAAGGCCGGCGCCATCAGCACCGCCGAGAGCACCGGCTCCGCGTACTCGGGGACCTCCTCGGGCAACGAGTCCAGGGTGAGCTCCCAGTGCGGCAGAAGCGTCGGGTCCTGGGGATTCCAGTGCGCGTGGCTGGAGAAGCGCGCGAAATCAGGCCGCCCACCCATGAGCACCGCGACCGTATAGGCGCCCTCGGCGAAACCCATGGCCGCGAGACGCTGCGCGTCGATGATGCTTCGGTACTTGTGGGTGCCGAGCACGTAATCCTTGAGCAGCTTCATGTGGTGCGGTCGTCCGAGGAGCTGCTGCGCGCCCAGATAACCGCCCAGATCCTGGAAGTTGTCTCCGGGATGCGTCAGCGAGGCGACCACATAACCGCGCCGGGCGAGAAACTCGGCGCTGTCGTGGTGCGCGCCGTACCAGCCGCCCGAGCCGTGGGAGAGCAGCACGAAAGGATAGCTGCCGGGGGCCGGCATGGCATCGCGCGCCACCAGAAAAGACCGTGCCTGCTCGGTGACGAGCGCCTCTCGGGCCTTGGTCGGGTACCACACGCCCGCCGTGATGCGCCCGCCGCTGGCCGGGTCTCCCACCGTCACACGGCTGAATCCCGACGCGTACGGGGTTTCGCCGCTATCGCTCACCGCGGCATCCCGTGCTCGTGGCGGCGCGCATCGACCGGGACGGTGAAACGCACGTCCGCCGCCGAACGCATCGGCTGCGGCGACGCGACGGACATCCGGCGGCTGTCGTTCGCCTTGGTATGCAATCGCTCGAGCGCAGACACGGCCTTCCCCCGGGGCGCGGGCGCGGTTGATGCCACCGCTGCCGGCGAGCCCGCATTTTGCCAGAATTCCGCCCGTGAAGATCTACGGACTGCTTGGCATCACCCACGGCGCGGCCCGCGTGCTCACCGTCATGAGTCCTGCGGGCGCACGCGCCGCGCGCGCGCACATGAGCGCAACCCGGGATCTCGTCGTCAACGCCGGCGAGGGGCGCCTCACGCAATACGTCGAGAAACGCAGCGGCGCGCTCGAGCGACTCATCGAAACCTACGACGTGGAAGTGCTCACCAAGACGCAATGGGATCGCCGCAAGCAGGCGCTTGCCGATGACATCTGGGACTGATGCGCTGCCCACGGCGCGGCGCTCACAAATTCATCCCGCCAGTGCAGTGTCCGCTTGCCTGAGCGGACAGAGCGTGCCGGCAACAGATCCCGCTAGCCGCCCTGGATCGGCGGCATGATGGCCAGGTGATCGTTCTCAGCCAGCACCCGCTTGCCGCGCTCGCTGATCACCACGACCTCGCCGTTCAGGGATACCAGGTAGTTTTCACCGGTGGGCATGCAGAGCTGGCGCATCACGTCCATGGGCGTGGCGCCCTCGGGTACCTCGAGCTCCACCGTGTTGCCCTGGGTGCCCGGGGGCAGATGCTCGACGAGGCTGCCGCCGGTCTTGAATTGAATCTTCACGCTCACCCTGCCGCTCAGGCGCGCCTGCGGGTGCAATCCAGGTAGGCGTCCATGACGAGCAGCGGATCGCGCAGCAGCTGCGGTTTCCACTGCCCGAGACGCACGCGCGTCTGGATGAGCCCGCGGATCACACCCACGTGCTGCGTCAACCCGAGCGCCAGGGCGCCCACCAGACGATCCGCCTGGAACTCGAGGCGCAGGTATCGGAAGCGCTCGGCATCGGCGGCACGCGCCGTCTCGCCGCCCTCGGCGCCCATCCACAGACCGAAGGAGCTCGAAACCAGCCCGAGGGTGTTCAGAACGTTCATCGACAGGCTGCCGCGAAAGCGCGTGCGCCCGCCCGCCATGTTGAGCGCGGCGATGCGCCCGTGCTCGCTGGCGGTGGGCTGGATAGCGTGCACCCGGCGCTCGCCGGTGGAGAAATCCGGACCCTGGGCGACGTCACCGGCGGCGTAGACGTCGGCGACGCTCGAGCAGAGGTACTCATCGACGAGCACACCATCCTCGATGCGGACGGCCGTGTCTGCGAGAAAATCCACGTTGGGGCTCACGCCGGTGGCGCAGACCACCAGCTCGGCCCGCAGGGACTCGCCGCTGTCGAGCGCGAGCTCGAGGCCGCCGTCGGCGGCGCTGACGGCGCCGACGCGCGCACCGGTCAAAACCCGCACGCCCTTGCTCTCGCACCAACGCTTGATCATCTCGCCACCGACGTCGTCCATCATGCGCGGCAGCATGCGCTCGCCCATCTCGATGACCGTGAGCTCGACGCCGCGCTTGGCCAGCGCTTCGAGGACGATGCAGCCGATGAAGCCGGCGCCCATCAACACCACCCGCGCGCCGGCGCGTGCGCCGGCGGCAACCCTGCGCGCGTCGGCAAGTGTCCAGCAATTCTCGACTCCCTGCAGATCCATGCCTGCGATGGGCGGTCGCACCGCGTGGGAGCCCGACGCGATCAGCAAGCGGTCGTAGTCGAGATGGCCGCCGCCCGCGAGTGCGACGCGCCGATCGCCGACATCCACCCCGGTAGCGCGATCCCGGCGGATGTCGACAGCCAGCTTCGCGAAGTGATCGGCGCCGCGACGCAGATGGGTGCCCGCATCGCCAATGCTGCCGGTAAGCAGATAGGGGATCGCCATGCGCGAGTACGGCGGCTCGGGCTCGTCACCCACGACGGTGACGGTCGAGCGCGGATCGGCTCTTCGCAGCGTCTCGGCGGCGATGATGCCGGCGGGGCCGGCGCCGATGATGACGTGCTTCATGACCCTAGGTCAGCCCGAGCGAAGCCGATCCCTGCGCCGGCATCCTAGAGTCCCAGCCGTTTCCGGGTTTGCTCGCTGGGCACGCCGTCCTTGGTCCAGCCGCGCGCCTCGTAGTATTCGGGCAGCATGATGTCGAGCTGGCAGACCTTGCCCTTGGCGACACCGCTCGGCGCAGGCACCTCCAGCAGCCGCTTGGGCAGCGTATCGTCGGCGGCGGTGAGCCCCGCCGCCAGGTTGAACTGGCGCTCGAGATTCCAGGTACGCTCGCCGCAGGCGATGAGACGCTCCTCGGTCCAATCACCCTCGCAGGCGGCGTCGATCTGCTTGCGGAACTCTTCCACACCCCAGGCCGCCGTGGTGAACAGGCACAGGCCCGTCGAGTCGATCATGGCGACGCGATCCTGGGATTCCTTACAGGGCACCGCCTTGCCCCTGCCGCTCTGATCTTCCATGTCCTCGGCGAAAACATCGTGCTTGAGGTGGCACGCACCGCGGTTCGAGGTCGCGTAGCCGAGCCCCATGCCCTGCATGGCGCGCGAATCGTAGCCGGCGAACTCCTGGCCCTTGACCGACATCGAGATCTCCCCATGCCCGTACTTCTCGCACATGAGCCGCGAGCCGAGCCCGAGAATCTGGCCGAAGCCCTCGTACTTGCCGGTCTTCTCCGCCATCACGGTGAGCGCTTCGGCGTTTCCGAACTCGAGCGCGATGCCGTCGGTGTCGTCCTTGCCGATGACGCCCATCTCGTAGAGCTCCATGGCCGCCGCCAGCGTGCCGCCGAAGGAGATCGGATCCATGCCGTGCTCGTTCATGAGAAAGCCGGCGAAGGTGAGCGCATCGATGTCATCGACACCCACCAGCGGCCCGAACGCAAATGCGGTCTCGTACTCGAGACCTCCGGAGGCGTGCCAGTACTCCTTGCGATTCACGATGGTGAAATGACGCTCGTCGATGTGCGCGATGCGCCCGCAGGCAATGGTGCA